>Ga0187780_10000554_pt1 | contig 28158 bp, 20 predicted proteins | sample 1015_Q2_SP10_20__FD_132429 | JGI IMG/M metagenome (GOLD analysis project Ga0187780, IMG submission 132429) | Tropical peat soil microbial communities from peatlands in Department of Meta, Colombia - 1015_Q2_SP10_20_MG | ecosystem: Environmental > Terrestrial > Soil > Wetlands > Peat | place... | reverse complement strand
TCGACGGCCTGCTGGGCGTGAAGACTTCCTACGGCGCGTCGGTGATGATCCGCAACGACGCCGAGAGCAAGAAGCTCGAAATCTTCCAGAAATACGTGCCGCAGTTGCAGGAATCGCTGCCGCTCGCGCCGGCCGACTTGCCGTCCAAGCGCGGCAAGCAATCGCCGATGGAAGTGGTAGACGCGATCTACCGCTCCGGCGACTTGCTGCACGGCTATCAGGCCGTCGCAGACAATCTGCCCAACGATCCGCGCATCCACGAACAGAAAGGCTCGAAGAAGATTTTCTGGAAGAATTTCATGGACGCGCGTGTGAGTTACGTCATCCTGCCGCTGGCCGGGCGCATGATGCGGCCTGATCAACTGCCGCTCGTGACCGGCGAGGGTGTGCTCGATTGGGTAATCCTGCACGAAATTTCGCACGGCCTGGGTCCCGCATACGCGCGCATGCCGGAGGGCAAGACCGACATTCGCGAGGCCATCGGCCCGTCGTACCCGGCGCTAGAAGAGGCCAAGGCCGATGTGGTCGGCGTGCTCTGCGTGCAGTGGCTGGTGGAGCGCGGCGTCGTTCCGCGAGAAAAGCAGAACATGCTTTATGCGTCCTACATGGGAGAGACTTTCCGGACGGTGCGTTTTGGCGTTGGCGAGGCGCACGGCAAAGGCCGGATTATGGAGTTCAATTATCTTGCTGAACAAGGGGCGGTGCGCCGCGACAATGCGACCGGGTACTATGCAGTGGACTTCACAAAAATGCCCACGGCGATTGCTTTGCTGGCGAAGGAGCTGCTTGAACAGGAGGCCACCGGCGACCGCGCGCGCGTGGAGCGCTGGTTCAGCAAGTATGGCCAGATGCCGACGGAACTGGCGGATGCGCTCGCGAAGGCTTCCGACATCCCCGTGGACGTGGATCCCGATTTCGATTTTCATCCGCCGCTGCGCTGAGGCCGCTTCCTCAGTGCGCTTCGTGCCTCCTCAGTGCTCTTTGTGGTAAGCCCAGCCGGCTCTCGGCAGGCGATTCAACACAGAGGACGCAGAGAAACACCGAGACCACAGAGAAAACCGCATGGCGTGCTAAAGGATCGTCTCGATCTCGCTGTCAATGGAGACGTGGGTTTGCGGGAAGCCGTTGATTGGGAAGCCTTCGCCCGAGTCGTTGCGGAAGTGGAAGAAGCGGCTGATGTGGTAGTCCTCGTCGAGGAGGCTGAAAAGGCGCTCGGTCTCGGCAGGAGGTAGCCCGAACGACGCGAGGTGAACGAGCTTGCCGTAGCCGCCGGCCATGGTGCGGTATTTCTCGACAATTTCGCGGAGGTCCATTCGGCAGTTTCGGTAGCGACGCGGACTTGGCGTAGGCCTGCCGGGGTTATGGTACCAGAATGAGCCGAGGAGCGCGGCGTCATAGTGCCCTGCAAAGGGCTCGACCCGGCCTTGCCTTTCTACCGCGAAAGCCTCTATACTGAATTGCTACCAGAAAAGGTCGCAAGAACCAGTGGGCGCGAGCCCACTTTTTTGTTGGCGGTCATGGCTGGGGCAGGCGCATGACTTCCCTCCCGGGGATAAGCGTCGCCGGGAGTTGCGAATGGACCTGGAGAAGATACGCGAGGCGGCGGAACGAGTAGCCCGTTCGGAGGGCCTCGAGGTCTTCGACGTGGAGTGGAAGGTCGGCAAGCAGCGGTTGCTGCGGATCTACCTGGACCGGCTGCCGGGCCCGGAGAATCCCGAGGGGCTGGGAGTCAGCCATAGGGATTGCGAGCGAGTCAGCGAGCAGTTGAGCGTGATTCTGGATGTCGGGGACCTGGTGCCGGGGCCGAGCTACATCCTGGAGGTCAGCTCGCCCGGGCTGGACCGGAAACTGATCAAGCCGGGCGACTACGAGCGGTTCGCCGGACGGCTGGCGCGCATCTGGTTGAACGAGCCGGTCGAGAATCAGAAGTATTTCGAGGGGCGCTTGGCGGGCTACGCGGACGGAATCGTGAAGCTGGCCCTGAAGGCCCGCGAGATTGCCATACCGTACGCCGGGATTCGCAAGGCGAACCTGGTGGTGGAGTTGTAGCCGAGCCGTAAGGAACTGAGGGGGAAGGAACGATGGCGAGTCTGCTGTCCCAAACGATCGAGCAGATCAGCCGGGAAAAGCACATTGAACCGGAGATCCTCATCGCGGCCGTTGAGGACGCGATGGTGGTGGCGGCGCGGAAATACTACCGCACCGAGGAAGACCTCCGTTCCAAGTTCAATCCCGAGACCGGCCACGTGGACGTGTACTCGGTGCATACGGTGGTTGAGGAAGTAGCCGACCCGTTGCGGGAAATTTCACTGGCGGAGGCCCGCAAGCAGAATCCGTCCATCGAGGTGGGCGGGGAGATTGTGGAAAGCAAGCCGACGGACGTGCTGGGAAGAATCGCGGCGCAAACGGCAAAGCAGGTGATCCTGCAGAAGGTGCGCGAGGCCGAGCGCGACACGATTTACAACGAGTTTCACACCCGCGTGGGAGAACTCGTAAACGCGGTCGTGAAACGCCTGGAAGGGCCGGACATTATCGTGGACCTGGGCCGCACAGAAGCGCGCTTGCCCAAGCGCGAGCAGTCGCGCCTGGAGACGTACAACGTCGGCGACCGACTGCGGGTGACGATCCGCGCCGTGGAGCGGGCGGCCAAGGGGCCGCAGGTAGTGGTTTCACGCGGCGACCCGGCGCTGGTACAGCGGTTATTCGAAATGGAGGTGCCGGAAATCTACGACGGCACAGTGCAAATCCGCGCCGTGGCGCGGGAATCCGGCGAGCGCACCAAGATCGCCGTCGAGAGCCGGGACAAGGACGTGGACCCCGTAGGCGCATGCGTGGGCATGAAGGGCATGCGCGTGCAGTCCATCATTCGCGAGCTGCGGGGCGAGAAGATTGACATCATCCCTTACAACGAAGACACGGTTACGTTCGCGCAGAAGTCGCTCAGCCCGGCCAAAGTGACGCGGGTGCAGATCGTGGACCCGGAGGCCCGTACGCTGGAAGTCATCGTGGAGGATACGCAGCTCTCGCTGGCCATCGGCAAAAAGGGGCAAAACGTCCGGCTGGCGAGCAAGTTGATCGAGTGGAACATTGATATCAAGAGCGAAGAGGAGAAGCGGCGCGAGATCGAGGCGCAGATGGCTGCGCTCACGGCTCCCGGTACGCCGCTCTCGGTGCTGCAAGGCGTGGGGCCCAAGACCATCGAGAAGCTCGAAGGTGCGGGCATCACTTCGCTTGAGAAACTGGCGGACATGACTCCCGAACAGCTCCTGGAGATTCCGGGCATCGGTGAAAAGCTGGTGGAGAAGATTCATCAGTCCGTAGCCGCGTACTTCGAAGCCCTGGAATCGCAACCCGAGGCTGCGGCGGAGGCGCCAGCTGAGGCCGGTGAGGAGTCTGCTGCAGAGGCTCCAGTGGAGGGTCGGCCGGCCGAAGAAGCCGTCGCCGAGGAAGCGCCGGCCCAAGGCGAACCTGAGGGTGTGGCGGCAGAATCCGGCGAGCCAACCGCCGCCGAGGAAGTGCCCGGGGCAACGGAAACGAGCGAAACATCGGAAGTTCCGCAGGCTTCGGAGCATTCGGAAAACGTGGAGTGATAAGACAGGAGTTCATGGCGGAAACCATTCAAATTCGCATCAACGAACTGGCGAGAGAGCTTGAGATCAAGGCCAAGGTGCTGATCGAGTACCTGCCCGAGATCGGCGTCACGGAAAAGAAGACGCACTCGAGCTCGCTCGACGTGGAACACGCCGAACTCGTCCGGAAGCATTTTCAGGAGCTCGCGGCGCAAGAAGCTGCGGCGGAAGAAGCGAAGAAGGCCGCGGCAGTGCGGAGGGCGGCCCCGCCCGTTGCCGCCCCAGCGAAGCCGGCCGTGCCTGCCGCTCCGCGTCCGCCGGTAGCACCCGGAGCGCCAGCAGCGCCATCTGTTGCAGTGAAGGCCGCGGCAGCGCCAGTCGCGGCGCCTGCCTCTGCCGCTCCGGCGCGTCCTGCGGCAGCTGCGCCCGCGGCCGTACGACCGGCCGCGCCGAAGCCGACCGCGCCGCCACCCGCACCAGTTGCGCCTGCCGCGCCCGCAGCCCCCAAGATTGCAGTGCCTCCGCGGCCAGCCGCGCCCGGAGCCCCTGCTGCTCCTACAGTCGTACCGCCGGCGAGGCCCGGTGTGCCACTCGTGCGGCGTCCGGCGGCAGCGGCGCCAGCTGCGCCGAAGCCGGCTGGCGCTCCGCCAGCTCCGCCGAGGATGCCAGTACGACCGGGAACACCGCCGACTGGCGAATTTCGGCCCGGAGCGCCGCAACGGATGCGTCCTGCCGCTGCGCCAGGTCAGGTACGACCGGGCGGCCCACCCTCGAAATTCCCGCCGCGCCCCGGTGGCCCGCGGCCCGGCGGACCCCCTGGTGGACCCCGAGCGGGTGCGCCCAGCGTGGCTGGAATTCCAAAAGCGGAGCCCGGGAAACCTCTCTATGTCCGCAAGCCACCTACCGGACGCGCACGCCCGACCATCGAGAAACGGTTCGCCGAAGGAGAGCGAAGACTGCATCCGGTGCGCGCTCGCGGGGCCGCCGGCCCGGCGCACGCTGCCCTGGCGGAACCTGCCGCACCACCGCCACGGGAACCGAGAGACGTGACCGTCACCGAAGGCATGACGGTGCGAGAACTGGCCGAGAAGCTCGATGTGCGCGCCAAGGACCTCCTGAAGGTCCTGCTCGACCGCGGAATTTTCGCCAGCATCAATCAGGCGCTGGACGTGCCCACGGCTACCAACCTGGCCGAGGGGTTCAACGGGATCGTGCACGTGGCCACGTTCGAGGAGCAGATTTCGCAGGAAGAGAAGGCGCGGGAAGAACGGGTTGGAAACCTGCAGCCGCGCGCGCCGGTGGTCACGGTGATGGGTCACGTGGATCACGGAAAAACGAGCCTGCTGGACGCCATTCGCACCACGGAAGTGGCCGCGGGAGAGGCGGGAGGAATCACGCAGCACATCGGTGCGTACGAAGCGCACGTGGACCATCGCCGAATCGTGTTCATTGATACGCCGGGCCACGAGGCGTTTACGCGGATGCGCGCGCGCGGCGCGAAGGTGACGGACATCGTGGTCCTGGTAGTGGCCGCCGATGACGGGGTGATGCCGCAGACGGAAGAAGCCATTTCACATGCCAAAGCCGCCAGCGTGCCCATCGTGGTGGCGGTCAACAAGATTGACAAGCCCGACGCGCAGCCCGAACGCGTGAAGCGGCAGTTGGCGGATCGCGGGCTGATGCCGGAGGAGTGGGGCGGCGATACCGTAACGGTCGAAGTTTCGGCCAAAACCAAGAAGAATCTCGACCGGCTGCTCGAAATGATCTTGCTGGTGGGCGACCTGCGGGAATTGAAAGCCGATCCGGACGCGCCCGCCAGTGGGACAGTGCTCGAATCCCGTGTGGACCGCGGCCGCGGGCCCGTAGCCACGGTGTTGGTGCAAAACGGGACGCTCCGCGTGGGCGACATCTTCATTGTAGGCGCCGTCTACGGCAAGGTGCGTGCGATGTTTGACGACCGCGGCCAGCCCATCAAGCAGGCCAACCCGGCGACACCGGTGGAGGTGCTCGGTCTGCAAGGCGTGCCGGAAGCCGGCGATCAGTTCCAGGTGGCCGACGAAGCCCGGGCGCGCCATATCGTGGAATACCGGCAGGCCAAACAGCGCGAGGCTTCGCTGGCGAAAACCGCGGCCTCGGGCCGGCTGACCCTCGACCAACTGCACGAACAGCTTCTGGCGGGCGAAGTGAAAGAACTGCCCATCGTGATCAAGGCGGACGTGCAAGGCTCGGTGGAAGTGCTGAACGAGATGCTGCCGAAGATCTCCAACGAGCAGGTGAAGGTGAAAATCATTCAGGCGAGCGTCGGAGCGGTGACGGAAACCGACGTGCTGCTGGCTTCGGCCTCCAACGCCATTATTGTGGCGTTCAACGTGCGGCCGGAGCGCAAGGCTGCGGAACTGGCGCAGCGCGAGGGCGTGGACGTCCGCCTGCACACCATCATTTATGAGCTGCTAGACGAGCTGAAGAAGGCCGCGGCCGGGCTGCTGGCGCCGGTGGTCAAGGAGACCTACCTGGGCCGGGCGGAGGTGCGCGATACCTTCCGGATCAAGGGCGCGGGGGTCATCGCGGGGTGTTCCGTACAGGACGGCATCATGAAGCGCGACGCGGACGTGCGCGTCCTGCGCGACAATGTGGTGGTCTATACGGGCCGCGTGGCTTCGCTGCGGCGCTTCAAGGAAGACGTCAACGAGGTCCGCACGGGATTCGAATGCGGCGTGGGAATCTCGAATTTCAACGACGTCAAGGTCGGCGATGTGCTCGAATGTTTCAAGATGGTGACGGAACGGGCGCCCGCCGCAGCGGACGCCGTAATGGCGAAGCAGAGCAGCTCCTAATCCCACGAGCGATTCTCCGCGATCTCCGGACATTCTCCGCCGACTCTGTGTTCCGGCTTTTCAAGGCTTCCACACAGAGAACGCTGAGAGAACCAGAGCAAACGGAGAAAACCGCCAGCCGTCCGGAAGCGGGCGGAGACAATATGCCGATCGGCCTTCTCACCCTGGAAATTCACATCGCCGACGCTCACTCGCTCAAAGACAAGCGGCACGTGCTGCGCAGCCTGAAGGACCGCTTGCGCGCCCATTTCAATGTGGCGGTTGCGGAGCTCGATCATCAGGATCTATGGCAGCGGGCGCGGGTGGGCGTGGTCAGCATTTCGGGGGACGGGAAACATCTCGAGGAATCGCTGGCGGCCATCGCCGCCGAATCGGAGCGGTTGCTGGGGCGGGACCTGGTGTCGCAGGCCATCGAATATTTCGAGGACAGCGAATGACGGTCGGGGGACATCGCTCAGAACGTCTGGCCGAGGAAATCCACCGTGAGGTTGACTTGATGCTGGCGGGGGAATTGAAAGACCCACGGCTGGCCGGCTCGGTACAAGTCACCGAGGTGCGCGTCACTCCGGACCTGCACACCGTGCGCGTGTTCGTGCAACTGGAGGGCAACGAGGAAGAGCGCGCCGCCGCGGCTCAAGGTTTGAAAGCGGCGGCGAGTTACGTCCGCCATGAACTGGTAGAACGTCTGCAGTTGCGGCGCGCCCCGGAGGTCCTGTTCGTCCCGGACGAATCGGAGGAGTACGGCCGGCACATTGACGAACTCCTGCGACAAGTTCACCCGCCCAAGAAACCGTAAGGCCCGGCACGAAAGAGAGTCTTCACCGATCGCATGGCTCGCACTCCGCAACCTCCGCCGCTCGACGGGATCCTCGTGGTAGATAAGCCGCGCGGAAGAACTTCGCATGACGTGGTCGAAGCGGTGCGCCGCCTGGTCGGATTTCGCCAGATTGGGCACCTGGGCACGCTTGACCCGCTAGCGACCGGCGTTCTGGTCCTAGCACTAGGCCGGGCGACGCGCCTGGCGCGCTTCTACAGCGGCCGGCGGAAGCGGTACGAGTGTGCGGTGCGCTTCGGGTTTGCGACCGACACCTACGACGCCGACGGCGAACCGCTGGGACCCGATTCGGCGCCCGCGCTGGACGCCGGGCAGATTCAAGCGCTGGCCGAGGAATTCGTGGGGCCGATCCAACAGACGCCGCCGCCGTTTTCGGCCAAGAAGATTCACGGCCGTCCCGCGCACGAACTGGCCCGCAAGCACAAGCCGGTGAACCTCGAACCGATCGAGGTGAACGTGTATGAGTTCCGGCTCACGGGCGTCGAAGGGCCAGTGGCGCGGTTTGTGGTGGAGTGCGGCGCGGGAACCTACATTCGTTCGCTGGCCCACGATTTGGGAAAGCGGCACGGCGCCGGCGCGCATCTGGCCGAAATCACGCGCACAGCGGTCGGGGAGTTCACGCTGGACCATGCTGTGCCGCTCGAGGAACTCGCCGAGGATGCCAAAGCGGGAAAAATCGCCGCGCGGGTGATTCCGCTGGAAAACTTGTTGCCGGACTTGCCGCGCGCCACGGTGCTGCCGATCGTTGAAAAGCGCGTGCGGCACGGGGCGAAATTCAACCTCCCGCTGGCCCACATTCAGCCTGGCCAGGTGACCCGAGCGCAAGGAGCGCCCGCTGAACTCGACTCCAATGGGTGGAAGCCGGCGCGGCTGCGGGTTTTCAACCAACAGGGAAAGCTAATCGCCGTCGCTGAGGCGGTCGTCCCGCGCACTTACCAGCCGCTAGTGGTGCTGGAAGCGATGCCGTAGCCTGCCTGCCTCTTCATAACTCGCCGCGATGCAACGCCAGTTGCGGATTCCTGGCCGCACCCCCGCAAGCCTGTCATAGCCAGAGTGAGATTTCCTACTAAGGGGCCGGGGGCGGGTTGGACTGCTGCGTCGGCGGGGTTGCAGGCGGCGCAGGCGTGGGCGAAGGCGGTGCGGGCGCAGTTGAGGGTGGTGCGGCGCCGGGCGGAGTCGGCTCGCCCGCGGGGGAAGGCGGAACCGGAGCTGGCGCGACCGGAGGTTGAGCGGCAGGACCCGCGGCAGCACCTCCGCCCTCCAGAGCGCCCTGGCCGGCGTAGATGCTGTGATCGTGGCGCGGCGCGCTGCGCACCGAGCGCGGTGTGACCAGAATCAACAACTCGCTGCTCTGGTCCTGCGCGGTCTGGTTTTGCGCGAGCCAGCCGATTCCGGGTTGGCCGGCGATTCCGGGTGTGCCGGCGATGGCGCTGCTCAGTTGGGAGACAAGAAAGCCGGCCAGGGCCGCCGTTTCGTTCTCCTTCACCCGCACGGTTTGGTCCGCCGCCTCGCGCTGGATGACGGGAATGGCGTTGAAGCTCTGCGTGGTGAGGCTGCTGATGTCAAAGCTGAGTTGCAGCGTCACCTCGTGGTTCGGGTGGATTCGTGGCGTCGCCTTGACTTTCAGTCCGATGTCCAGATATTCGGCGCCGGGATACAGCGTACCCGCCAGCGCATTGCCCTGGCCCGTAAAACTCGTCGAGTTCAAAATGACGGAGACGTTGGCCGAGCCGCTGTTGGCGGTAGCGACGTCGGGCCTCGAGTTGCCGTTGAAGACAGCCGTGGTGATCGAAGCCGGACTCGTGCCAACGGGCAGTTCAAAGAACGGGCCAAAAAGTCCTCCGCCAAGGTTCAAGAGCACCGAGACCGCATTGTCCGACTGGGCCGCGACCGCCAGATCGGGCAGGCCGTCAATGTTGTAATCGGCGACGGCGATGGATATAGGCCCGTTGCCCGCGGGAAAATCCCGCTGCGCGCTGGGCGGAAGAAAGTTGGCCGTCGGCTTGCCGGCGCCGTTCAGTTGGTTCAGCAGAATCGAGACGGTGTTTCCCGTGTTGGTGCTGGTCGGCGCGCCATTGTTGGCGGTGGCGAGCGAGGGAAAGCCGTCGGCGTTGAAATCGCCGACCGCCACGTACGCCGGAGAATTGCCCACCGCAAAAGGCGAGTTGGGAGCCTGCGTGAAGGTGCCGTCGCCATTGCCGAGAAAGACGGAGACGGTGTTGTCCGCGGAGTTGGTCACCGCCAGATCGATCTTGGTGTCATCATTGAAATCGGCGGCAGCGATCGAGGTGGGGGTGCGCCCGGTCGCAATCGTCGTCGTCAACGGAGTGAACTTGCCCGTGCCGTCGCCGAGGAAAATGGAGACAGTGTTGTCCGCCTGATTCACGACGGCGAGGTCCACGTTGTTGTTACTCGAGCTATTGGTATTCAAATTCGCGGCACTCACAGCAACCGGCGAATGTCCCGTCGCGATGTCCGTGGCCGCTTTGAACGTGCCATCGCCATTTCCAAGAAAAATCGAAATCGTATTCGATCCCTTGTTGGCGACGGCCAGATCCACGTTGCCGTCGTTGTTGAAGTCGCCCGTGGCGATCCAGACCGGATCGGTATCGGTGGTCGCGCCCAACGGGTAGGTCACTTGCGTCTCGAAGGTGCCGTCTCCGTTGCCCAGCAGGACCGAAATCGTGTTGTCCGTGGAGTTCGCGACGACTAAATCATTGAATGCGCTCTTAGTCCGAAGGATCGCAGTGGCCACAAAAGACGGCGTGTTGCCTACGGCGTAGTTCGTAGTCGGGAAATTGGTAGAAGTCAGGCCCGGAGTGCCCGCACCGGCGCCCGCGAAACTGCTCGAGAGCGTCGCCAGCGACACCGGGATGCGATCGCCGACAAAGAATGTGGCGGGGCGGCCGTCCTGCGCGCGGAGCAGAATCCGCCGGCCATGGCGGACCAGCGAAAGCATCTCCGAAAAATTGGCGGCGGCCCCCGGCACGGTGGCGAGAAACGTGGTCCGGCCGCCACCGAAGGCCACAATCGGAGGCAGCAACGTGCTGAGGTTCAATTGGTTTGCGCCGATCAGCGTGGCGATCTGCGACGAGGACAACCCGGAAAGCGAAGACGGCAGCCCGATCACCTGATTGATGACGTCAACCAGTCCCTGCAAACCGTTTTGCTGGATATCCTGCAACTGCTGGGGATTCAGGGTAATAATCTGGGAATTCTCCGGCGGCGTGAGGCCGAGCTGGCGGGCGTAGTTGCGGTCAACTTCGAGGACTTCCATTTCCAGGATGAGTTCGCCGACGGGCTTTTCGAGCTCATCAATCAAATCCGCAGCCACGGCCAGCGCCCGGGGCGAAGCGCGCAGAGTGATCGTGCCCGTGCGCGTGTCGAGGTCGGCGCGGGTAATACCCGTGATGTCGCGAACGACGCGCAGGGTTTCCGTCATCTGATCGGGGGTTTCCGAGGCCGGAAGCAGGACGGTGTGCACGAGAGACGGCTCATAGTCCCGGCGTTTCTGCGGCGTGTCCGCGGCGACAAAAAACAGGTGGGGCGTTAACGGCCGCCAGAACGTCCGGGTCATATTGCCGAGAAGCCGCAAGGCAGTCTGGAAATCCACGTCGTCCATGCGGAAACGGACGGGCCGGCCTACGAGGTCCAGGTCGAAAGCCGCTTCCACGCCGAATTGGCGGGCGACTTCCTGATACGCTCCCTGCGTGTCCCCTCGGTAATTGAAGCTGCGCGTCCCGGACTGATAGGCGAGGTGAACCGGCCCAGCGGGAGCCGGCTCGCGCGCCTGGGGTATAACGCCCGGCTCCAGGGCCGCTAATTCGGCAAGGCGCTCGCGCACGACGGCGTTCGAAGGATCGAGGTAGCTGGCCACCTGCAATTGCTTCCGGGCCTCCTCTACGTGGCCGGAGACGGCGTCGCGTTCCGCGGCATCCATTTTTTGCTGCACCAGGCGGCTTCTGGCGACTTCACGGCGGAGCAGGTACTCGCGTTCCGCCGGCGCCCAGTTCAGTGCCTCGTCGTAGGCCGCAAAGGCGGCCTCCCAGTCCTGTTTTCGCTCGGCACGGATGCCCTGCTGGTACGCTCCTCTTGCTTTCTTGGCGTCGGGCTGGATGGCGGGCACAACCGACGACTGAGCTTGTGCGTGAGCCGGGCTTCCGTCTGGCTCTTGCGCACGCACCTGAGCGGGAAGCACGGACAGCACCCAGAGCAGTCCCACGAGGGAAACAGCACCGGCGGCAAGGAATGGCAAGTGGCGATGGGTCATAGGACGGCGCAAGTTCCTATTGTACAGGGGGTTTTGATGCTCGCGGAACCCGTTGCGTCAAGGGGTTTTCTCGTGGCGGCAAGGCCGGGAGGGGAGAGCCGTAGCGGATGATTCGGGGGCGGACGAAAAGGAGAGTGAATCTTCTTGATTTCGCGGGGCGGGGGCGGTACACTCGCCTTGTTAGTTGAAAACAGGTATCAACTGGAGTGCGTCATGCTATCCGCTCTCTTGGTTGCGATTCGGGAAGGCGTTGAGGCCGCTCTGGTTGTCGGCATCGTCCTAGTCTACCTAAACCGCACGGGGCGCTCGGCGCTGAAACGCTACGTGTGGGGAGGGCTGTTGGCGGCCTGCGCCGCCAGCTTGGGGGCCGCGCTACTGCTGCAGCGCTGGGCCATCAGCCAGGATGGATTCGAGGGCCTGCTTATGCTGGTGGCCTCCTTCCTCGTTGTAACCATGATTGTGTGGATGAACCGCGTGGCGCGGAGCCTACGCAAGGAGATCGAGCAGCGCGTCGAATCGTATGCCCAACGGACGACGCTGGCCGCGTCGTGGGGCGTGGCCGGGTTCGTCTTCTTAATGGTGGTTCGCGAGGGAATGGAACTGGTCCTGATATTGCGCGCCGTGGAGCTTTCCACCACGGGCGCGCAGATCTGGATTGGCACGCTGCTGGGCGTGGCGATTGCCGCCGCGGTGGGGTTCTTTTTCTTTGAGGGCACGCTGCGGATCCCGTTGCAACGCTTTTTCTCCGTGACCACCATCATCCTCATGGTGGTGGCTTTCCAATTGGCGCTGAGCGGCGTGCACGAGATGAGCGAGGGGATGTGGCTCTGGTCGAGCAAGGCGGAGATGGCCACGATCGGGCCGATCGTGCGCAATGAGGTTTTCTTTTTCGCGGTGATTCTGGGAGCGGCGGCGCTGGCCACGCTGCGCGAATGGTTCAGCGCGCGGAAGCCGGCCGCATCCCCCGACGTGAATCCGGCAGAGCGGCGTCGGCGGGAATGGGAGTTCCGGCAGCGGCGGCGATGGAGTTTTGCAACGGCCATTCTCTGCGTGCTAGTCGTGGTGGCGATGGCGGCGGAATATGCTTATGGGCGCGTGCTCAATGCGCCTTCTCCGGCGAAAATGCTCTCAGCCGCGAATGGCCAGGTCCGTGTTCCACTCGCGGAACTGACCGACTCGAACCTGCATTTTTACACCGCGGACGTGAACGGCACGGTGATCCGTTTTCTGGTGATTCATAAGACCAATGGAGACTATGCCACGGCTCTCGACGCCTGCCAGATCTGCGGCCGGGCCGGGTATCGCCAGGCCGGCCAGAACGTCATCTGCCGGAACTGCGGTGCGGCGATTTACATTCCGTCCATCGGAGACAAGGGAGGGTGCAATCCCATCCCCGTGAAGTCCCGGGTGGAGGGGGGAGAGGTGATCGTTGATTTATCGGCGCTGGCAGAGGCCGATGCGACGATCCATTCCTGACATGTTCGCGCGGCTGGTAGGCGAATCCTTCGTTCGCAATCCGCGCCGGAAACTGCTGGCGGCCTCGGCGCTGATGGTGGGCATGGCGGTGGCGACTGCTGCGCTGACCGTGGCGCTGGACGTAGGCGACCGGCTGTCGCGGGAATTTCGCAGCTTAGGCGCGAATCTGCTGGTCACCCCGCAATCAGACACGCTGCCATTGCAAATCGGAGGAGTGGACTACCGGCCCGTCAACGAAGGCGCGTATCTATCGGAAGCGGATCTCGGAAAGCTGAAGACGATTTTCTGGCGGCACAATATTCTGGGCTTCACGCCCTTCCTTCCTGTTCCGGCATACGTTCCAGAAACCGGCGGCGCGACGACAGTAATCGGGACCTGGTACGAGCATGCGGTTCCTATGCCCGATGGGACGTTTTTCCGGACCGGCGCCAAGACCACTCACTCGTGGTGGAACGTTCGCGGGCGGTGGTTCCAAGATGGCGCGAACGAGTGCGTGGTAGGGGCTCGGCTGGCGGCGAGATATTCCAAAGAAATCGCGGCGGGGAAGACCATCCACCTGGAGGCCCGCGAGGGTTCGAAGGAATCTGTGCCGCTCGTGGTGACGGGGATCGTCACGACCGGCGACGCGGAAGACAACGCCATCCTTGTGCCGCTCGGCGTGGCGCAAGAGCTCTCCGGTCATCCGGGACAAATCCGCCAAGTGCTGGTGAGTGCGCTGACGAAGCCGGCCGACGCGCTGGCTGATCGCGACCCGGTCACGCTGACGCCAAAAGAGTACGACCAGTGGTTTTGTGCGCCCTACATTTCTTCCATCAGCTTCCAGATCCGGCAGGTGGTGCCGGGCGTGGACGTGCGGGCCATCCGGCGCGTAGCGGATTCGGAAGGGCGCATCCTTTCCCGCGTGAGCGCGCTGCTGTGGGTCGTGACGATTGCGGCACTGGTGGCCGCGGGCCTGGCTGTCGCGGCGACGTCGGCAGCCACGATCCTCGACCGCCAGAGAGAAATCGGCGTAATGAAGGCGATCGGCGCGACGAACGCCATCGTGGCGGGAATCTTCTTGGCTGAACAATTGATGCTGGCGCTGATCGGGGGCGCCGTGGGATTTGTGCTGGGCGCGGCTTTGGCCTGGACGCTGGGCGAAAGCGTGTTCGGAACGCCGGCGCGGCCGCATTTCGTGTTGCTGCCGGTGGCGCTCGGCCTGGCGATTATCGTGGCGGTGGCGGGAAGCTTGATTCCCTTGCGGCGGGCTTCGCACTTCGAGCCGGCGCTGATTCTGAAAGGCGAGTGATGTTCGGACGCTTGCTATGGCGATTGTTGTGGGGCAACCGGGGACGTCTGGCTGTGGCGCTGGTCTCGGTAGCCAGCGGCGCGGCCGTGATTTCTGCCCTGCTCAATCTGGATTTCGACCTGGAGCGCAAACTGACACACGAATTCAGCGTATTGGGGCCCAATCTGGTTATTTCCCAAAAGGCCGGGGCGCAAGTGCAGAATGCCGGCGCCACATCGCCCTCCTTGATGGATCAGGCCGTTGTGGAGAGCGCGATTGCTGAGACACGTGCGCAGCAACGTATAGACGCGGCGCCGTATCTGTATATCGTGGCGCGCGTAGCGGGAAGGCCCGTCGTCGTCGCGGGAACAAACCTCGACACTGCAGGCGAGCTAAACCCGACTTGGAAAAGGGATGTCGGACCACCTATGATTGATGAACGCGTGCTCCTTCCGGGCGTATCCTCATCCCTCGTCGGCCGAAACGTGGCGCGTCAGTTGAAACTTGTGCCCGGCAGCTCTTTCCAATTGCAGTACCTCGACAGAAAGGCAACGCTCGGGGTGGCGGGGATACTCGATTCAGGCGGCGCGGAAGACAATCAAATTCTCGTGGACCTACGCATCGCGCAACAACTCGCGGGAACACAGGGCCAAATCGAAGCGGAACAACTGAGAGTGCCCGGCAACGCTCGGGCCATTGCGGAGTATGCCGCCCGGCTGGCGGCTGCGCTGCCCGGATATGACGTGCGGCCCATCCGGCAAGTGACCGAAGCGGAAGGCAATCTTCTGAACCGCACGCGGCTGCTGATTGTGTCCATGGTGCTGCTGATCCTGGTGCTCACCGCGCTGTGCGTTCTGGCAACCATGGCGGCGCTGGCGATGGAGCGGCGCATGGACGTGGGACTGATGAAGGCGCTGGGCGGTTCGATTTCGCGCATCGTGGGATTGTTCCTCGCCGAGGTAAGCGTGCTGGGAGCAACCGGCGCCTTGGTGGGATGCCTGGGAGGCATGGCGCTGGCGCACTGGCTGGGGCAGCGCGTGTTTGGCACGCCCATCACGGCACGCTGGGAAATTCTCCCGCTGACCCTCGCGCTGATGACCGGCGTGGGGCTCGCAGGAGCATTGCCGCTGCGATTGCTGGGCAGAGTGAAACCCGCCGTGATCTTGCGAGGAGACTGATGCCGCCGCTGGTACAAATCGAAAATCTGCGGAAGGAATTCGGGAACGTGCGGGCGCTCGACGGCGTGTCCTTCGAGGTGCAGGCAGGCGAATGGATCGCCATTATGGGGCCTTCCGGCTCGGGCAAGACGACGCTGATCAACATTCTCGGCGGGCTCGACACGCCGAGCTCCGGGCGGGCAGTGGTGGACGGCGTGGACGTGGCGCGGCTGGACGAGGCTGGGCTGGCGCGCTTTCGCGCCGAGAAGATCGGGTTCGTCTTCCAGCAGTTCCATCTGGTGCCCTACCTGACCGCGCTCGAAAACGTCATGCTGGCGCAGTATTTTCACAGCACCACGGACGAGAGCGACGCGCAGGAGGCCTTGCGGCGCGTCGGCCTGGCCGACCGCATGGAGCACCTGCCGGCGCAGCTTTCCGGTGGAGAGCAGCAGCGCGTGGCTGTGGCGCGCGCGCTCATCAACCATCCGAAACTGATTCTCGCCGACGAGCCCACGGGAAATCTCGACGAGGCCAATGCCGATACGGTGGTGCGGCTATTGCGCCAGCTTCACTCCGAAGGGCACACCATTCTGATGGTGACGCATGCGCCGGCCATGGGCGAACTGGCCGACCGGCGCATCGAGCTGGCCCATGGACGTCTGGCGCAAATCGTGGAACTGACCGCCGAGGAAGAAGAGCGGCAGGATCACCTGCTCGAACAGATGTGGCTATTCGGAGAAGAGGGCGTCACGCCGGAACTGGCCCGCATGAAGCAGAGCGGAGCGCGCGACCTGGCCAGAACCGTCGCGCGCCTCAGGGATGTTGGGCTGCTCGAGGAACGCGACAGCACCATGGCGCTCACGCCGCGCGGAGAACACCGAGCCCGCGACATCGTGCGTCGGCGGCGCCTGGCCGAACGGTTGCTCACGGACACGTTCTCGGTGGCGGAACCGGAGGCCGATTCTCATGCCTGCAAGTTCGAACACATCATCAGCCCCGACCTGGACCAGCGCATCTGCACGTTTCTCGGCCACCCGAAATCGTGCCCGCACGGGAATCCCATTCCCCCCGGCCAGTGCTGTCCGCACCGGTAGAAACGTTTACGTCCGCACGGTTCCCATCGCTGAAAGTCAGCATTTCGCTCAGAGGCCCAGGAGATTCGGCTGGAGCTTCGCGTAGCCGTTTTCGGCGGCCCAGAGATCAAGCGGGATGGCAGCCATCTCGTCCACGACGGGCACGGCATGTCCGTTCTTGGTAAGGTCCACAGTCTTGATGTAGTGACGGCACGTCACGCACGCTTCCACGCGGAGGTGACTGAATTGCTCGGAGGTGTACACCGCAAGCTTTTTCTCATCTGCCTCGCCGCACGCCGGACAACCAATGCGGTGGAAATTCCACTCCGTCGAACACAACGAACAGACGAGCGAGCGCCGCGCGCCATCTCCCTCGGGCCGAAGAACGCCCACCAGCGGCCGACGCCCGCACGCCGGACAAAGTAAGGGGGTGCTGTCGAGCCGAAGCGGCTCGCTGTGGTCCGCCAGATATTCGGCGCACGGCTGGAGAAACACCCAGAAAATAACCGCCTCGGCAGGGGACAAATCCGGCCCGCGGTCCCGTTCGGAGTTCCAAGAATGTGACAGAAGTTCCTGCCAGCGCTGAGGGCCGCGGGAGCGCAATTCGTAGGCGCAATGTGAAAGCGGCGCGGGAGCGTTCTTTTCGATGACAGAAAGGAACGAGGCGAAGTGCGGAAGTATGATGGCGAAGTCGAGTTTATCGCGCAGCGAGCCGCCGGGGAGCTTTTCGTTCTTCGTTCCGCACGCCTTTTCCATCTGCGCGTAAAGCGATTTCTGAAACTCGACGACGCGGTGGTAAAAGCGCAAGCCCTCTGCAGCGAAGGGGTAACTCGAAGCTAGTTCCTCGGCGCGGCGGATGCGTGCGTCCCATTTCCCATTTTTCATTTCTTCGCGGGGCCGCCTCGCACAACTTCGTCGTACCACAGGCTGTGATGCATCTTGGCCCACCGGGGCGAGACTTCCCCGTTGACGATCGCGGTGAAGCCGCCGCGCACCATGGCCGTGCCCATGTACACATGAATGATGAAGCCGGCGATGGTGGCAAAAGCGGAGGCGACGTGCACCGCCACGGCCAGATACCGCAAAGCGCGCAAACTCCACGGGATGGCCTCGCTGTACCACATCACCACGCCGGACAGAAGCAGGCAAATACTCCCGTACCACATCACCCAGAAAAGGAGCTTCTGGCCGAAGTTGTAGCGCCCCACCGGGGGCAGCTTCTCATCCTCGTTCAAGACATAGAGGTACATGACCCTGAACCACTTCCGGTCAGCCTCGGTGGTGGCCATGTCGCGCCGCCACATCCAGTGCATGCAGAATACGGACACAGCGAAGACGAGCCCGATCCACGGATGCCAGAAGCGCGCGGTGGCGCCGCCCCCCACGATCACCGCAGCCCAAAACATGTAGGGCGACCAAAAGGCCAGGCCGGTAAGGAGGTTGTAGATGTAGGTCAGAGCAGCGACCCAGTGAACGACGCGTTCCCAGAGCGTATAGCGCAAAATGCGCTCGCCGCTTCCCCCCGCCACGCCTGCCGAAGAAATGACCCGCGAAGCGCTCATGGCTGCCCTCCTCTTCCGTCGCCTTCATCGTGATTGAGTCGCTTGGGACCAAACCACAGATAGTGGAGGGCGACTGCGGCGATCCCGCCGAGCATGGCGAGATTGCCAAGCCACTTGGCCGGCCCCTTCCACAGCCGCACGACCCAGGGGATCTGCGGATCCTTCGGCAGGCCGCCGTAGGCGTCGGGGTTGGCGGCATCGTGGAGAACGTAAACGACACCCGTGCCGCCCACTCCCGGCGGGTCATACACGCCCGCGTTGGCGAAACCGTAGTGCTCGCGCAGTTGCTTGGCGCGGCGCCCGGCGAGATCGAGCATGTCTTCCTTAGTCCCGAAATGCAGACAGCCGGTGGGGCAGGCCTTGATGCAGGCCGGCTCAAGCCCTTCGGAGACGCGGTCGGCGCAGAGCGTGCATTTGTAAACTTTCTTGGTATGGTGATTAAGCTTCGGGATGTTGAAGGGGCAGCCCGTGATGCAGTAGCCGCAGCCGATGCAGTTGGCCTGCTGAAAATCCACGATGCCGTTGTCGTACTGCACGATCGCGCCATCGGCGGGACACGCCTTCAGACAGCCCGGATCGGCGCAGTGCATGCACTGGTCCTTGCGCATCAGCCACATGAGCGTACCGTCTTCGCGCTCGTGCTCATTAAACTTGATCAGGTTCCAGTAGTTCCATTTGGTCTCTGGCATGGTCTGATACGTGTTTTCGAAGACCGTATGGCGGAACGGCAGTGAGTTCCATTCCACGCAGGCGACCTCGCAGGCCTTGCAGCCGATGCAAGTGGTCGTATCCACGAGTTTGCAAACCTGGAGGCTGCGCTGCGTGCCGGCGCCCGGGACGGTCCCGGCGTGGCCCGAAATTTTCTGAATGCGAAGCGTGGCTTGGCTCACGGGATTCTCCCCTCTACGCCTTCTCGAGCTTTACCAGGAAGCCCTTAAATTCAGGGGTGTGGGCGTTGGGGTCAATGACGGTGGGCGTCAGCAGATTCACCGGATTCTTGGAGGTCTTTCCTTCATCCTCCGCGATACCGCGATAGCCCCAGTGAATGGGCATGCCGATTTGGTACATTTTCCTGCCGTCAATCATCATCGGCTTGATCCGCCGGGTGACCATCGCTTTGGCCACGTATTGGGCGCGGGCGCTCGACACACGCACATGCTCACCGCCGCGGATTCCCATTTCGTCGGCAAGCTCCACGGGGATTTCTACGAAAGGCTCGGGCACAAGCTCCACGCTCATCGGATTGTTCTTGGTCCAATAATGATAGTGCTCGGTGAGCCGGTAGGTGGTGCAGATGATGTTGAAGCCCTCGGCGACGGAGCCGTACTTATCCAGCGGCGTGGCGAACTTCTTCACTACCGGATTGTGGCTCTGCTGCGGGTGCAACGGGTTGGCGATGGGATTTTCGATGGGCTCGTAGTGCTCGGGAAACGGACCGTCCGCGAACGCCGTCAGGGGAGCAAATATGCGTCCGACGCCTTCGGGATTCATGATGAACGGGCCCATATGGTCCTTGGGCGCGGAATCGGCCTTGAAATCAGGGACGTCGTTTCCCACCCACTTCTGAGCCGCTTCGTTCCACCACACCTGCGCCCGGCCGGCATCCCAGGGCTTGCCATCAAGATTGCAGGAAGCGCGGTTGTAGAGCACACGGCGGTTGGCAGGCCAAGACCAGGCCCAATTCGGATATATGCCGAGGCCCGCCGGATCTTCGGTGCCACGGCGCGCGAGCTGGGGCCCGGCTTCCGTCCAACTGCCGGAGTAGATCCAGTTGCCGCAAGAGGTGGTGCCGTCATCTTTCAGCCACGCGAAGCCCGGCAGCTGCTGCCCGGATTTCACAACCTGCTGCGTGGCAGGGTCGGTGAGATCGGTCAAAGCCCGGCCATTTGTTTCGCGGGCGATCTCGCTTAAAGCAGGATGTTCGGGAACCGTGTATGCCCAGGTCAAATTCAGGATCGGATCTGGGAACATGCCGCCTTCCTTGCGATACAGATCGCGCACGCGGAGGAAAATCTGCGCGAGGATATCCTGATCGAGCCGCGCGTCGCCCGGCGGAGGCAACGCGGCATTCTTCCATTGCACCCAGCGCGCCGAATTGGTCATGCTCCCGTCTTTCTCGGCGAATCCGGCGCAGGGCAGGCGGTATACCGTGGTGTTGATCTTCTTCATTTCGTCGGCGGTAGTGCCGGGTGCCCGCCAGAACTCGCTGGTCTCGTCGGGATAAATTTCGCCCACCACCAGCCAATCTGCCTTCTTGAGTGCGTCGATATTTTTCTGGGTGTCGGGGCCGATCATTACGCCGTTCATGCCGAAGGCAAACAGGCCCTTCAACGAGCCGCGATACATCGCATCCCAAATCTGGACCCAGGAATAGTTGCGATCCACTTTGGGCAGATAATCGAAGGCAAAATCGTTCTGCTTGGCGGCCGCGTTACCGTAGAACGCCTTCAAAAGTGATACAGCGAACTTCGGCGTGTTCGACCAGTAGTTGAAGGATTCCCAGGGTCCCGGCTTCGAGGTGGTGGGAGTAATCCGCTTCATCCAGGCCGCGAGATCGGCGTCGGTGGGATTGGGTACCTTGAGATAGCCGGGCAGGTTGTCGAAGATGCCGGCCATATCCGTGGCGCCCTGAATATTGGAATGGCCCCGCAAGGCATTCACGCCGCCGCCAGCTCGCCCGACGTTTCCGAGCAAGAGCTGAAGCATCGCTGCCGTGCGGATGATTTGCGTGCCATACGTATGCTGCGTCCAGCCCACCGCATAGATGATGGTGGCGACCTTCTTCATATCTCCGTCCTTGCGGACAGAGGTGAACAGGTCGGCCGCCTTCAGAAACTGGTTCTTGGGAATGCCGGTGATGCGCTCCACCATTTCCGGCGTGTAGCGCGAGTACTGCTGCTTCAGCAATTGGAAAACGCAGCGCGAGTGCTGGAGCGTGAGGTCATAAGCGACGTTCGGCGGCAGCGCCGGGGGTGCCGGCGCGGCGGCCGCAGGCGGGTCCGCGCTGGCCGCTTTATATGTAGCCGCGCTGACCGCGCCGCCTTCCTCGTAGTTCCAGGTGGACCTGTCATAGACTTGCGTCGCGGGATCGAAGCCAGAATAAAGACCATCCTCCGGCAGCTTGAACCCCTCGCGCACCACGAAGGCCGCGTTGGTGTAATTCGCTAGATACTCGCGGGCGACGCGCTCGTTCTCGATGGCATAGTGGATGAGCCCACCCAGGAAGGCGATGTCCGTCCCCGCGCGAAGCTGGCAGAAAAGATCGGCCGTGGCGGCCGTCCGCGTGAAGCGCGGGTCCACCACGATCAACTTGGCATTGCGGTTGCGTTTCGCTTCGATGACCCACTTGAATCCGCAAGGGTGGTTCTCGGCCGGATTGCCACCCATGATCAACATCATGTCGGTGTTCTTGATGTCGATCCAGCCATTGGTCATCGCCCCGCGCCCGAAGGTTGGTCCCAAACTTGAGACCGTGGGCGCGTGTCAAACCCGGGCCTGGTTTTCCAGGTAGCAGACCCCCAGGCTGCGCATGGTCTTAACGACCAGATAGTTGAATTCATTGGTGTCGGTGCACCCGCCGGTAAAGGCGATGCCCTCGCAACGGTTGACCGTGCGGCTCATAGCGTCTTTTGCAACGAAGGTGGCATCGCGCGTTTTCTTTGTCCACCGAGCGATTTCGTCCAGCGCCTGATCCCAGGAGATGTCCTGCCAGTCGGTCGCCCCTGGCCGGCGGACCTGCGGCTTCAGGAGGCGCCGGTCATTCAGGATGTCTTGCTCGAGGGACGCGCCCTTGGGACAGAGGGTCCCGCGGTTGATGGGATGATCCGGGTCGCCCTCCACGTGAATCACCTGCGGAGTGACGTTCTTCGCCTTGTCGCCCAGCGTGTAGATAATCACGCCGCAACTCACCGAGCAGTAGGGACACGTCGAGCGTGTCTCCGACGCGCGGGCAATTTTCAGTTCGCGAAGTTGCGCGTAAGCCGGTTGCAGGTCGAATCCGAACACCGTGGCCGCCGCCCCACCGATTGCGGCCACTTTCAGGAAGTCTCGACGGTTGCTCTCCATTGTGTGAACCCCCTACCCTTAGAAAATGTAGGAATCGCTCGAATCATTGGAACGCCAAATCGAGTCTGCGCGGACACACCAGATCGGGAAGCGAGGTACACCACGACGCGCAGGAGCAGAGTGCCTGCAAAGAAGAAGACGAAGCTCCGGTGCGGCGCGGCACAGTCCGGTCCGGCTTTGTAACATTACTGAAACAATTCTCTGCTCGAGATCCGATAACTTGGGGGTTGAAGTGGTCGCCGGGTTGGAAGAAACCGAGCACGACCCGCCTTAGAAGAGGACAACGCGGTAATGCGCCGCTATTATCTTTATCACCTTAGCCCCTGTCAATTCCTTTCGCTGCGCGTGCCAGCGTTCATTCGCGCGTGGGACATCGGCGGCCAGTTTCCATACTTTGCGGACGGGGCGCAGGGTGAGCCGGGATACCGCGAAGAACCGGCTCAGGGAGAAGCTTGCGAAATCTGGATGGCGCAGCCGCCCGTCCCTCCCGATGTCGGACAGGTCTGGTTGCCTAGCGGCGTGTAGTAGATATTCGAGGCGCCCCCGGGGGAACTGGCCACGACGTTGTCAATCGAGATACCGCTGGTGCCGTCCGCTTCCGTCGTTGCTCCGGTCGGCGTGGTGGCGGCGCTGATGCTTCCGCTGGTGACGTCGAAACCCATGACGCATCCATCGGCGAGACCGCTGGTGCAAGACGCCGGAGCGCCGAACGCCAGCACGCTGGTGAAAATATAGTCCTTGGACCCCGTATAGATTTCCGTGATTTGAAGCCCGGCCTCGTAGTATCCGTTCGAATAATTGGTGCTAAGCGCGGGCCCCGTGTTGGGCGCGCCCATGACGTTCGAGCTGATGGGAATCTGGTAGAGCGTATTGTTTCCGGCCCCGGTGCTGCCAACGACGTACAAGTTGCCGCTGGGACTCGCGCCGCTCGCGGAAGTGAAGTATTGGTTGTCGAACATTCCCGAAAGCATGAACTCGTAGCCCGGCCCCACGCGCGCTTCGGTACCAGCCGCTCCGCTGGAAAAACCCGCAGCGAACTGAAATACTCCGCTGCACGGCACGCGCTTCCCGCACGGCGAGGACGACGATTCAAAGCCGCTGTCGGCCCCAGCGAAGGCGTAAACCATCTGGGCGGCCGAATCCACGATGGGAGCGTCCGCCAGCCCGTAGATGTAATCCAAGCGGCTCGATTGCACCACCGCGCCGGACGACGCGTTCACCGAATAGAGGTAGCCGCAGCCAGCCGTCGCGCAATTCGGTGAGGCGCTCACCAGATAGTCGCCGACGAACACCTTGCCGGATGCCAGGTCATAGACCGGAGAAGCCAGTGCTTCCCCGCTTGTGTTGACGGAAACCGGCCACGGGCTCCCCGCCTCAGCCGGGGTTCCGTTGAAGATGCCCGTGAACTTGTGCAGACGCCCGCCGTCGTCGCCCACGTAGATGGCATCACTTGCGTAATCGTAGTAGACGGAAGACGCGGAGTCATTTGAACCACCGCTGAAATTGATCTGGGTCATGCAGGGCGCGGAGCACGTGCGATAGGAGGCAGGCACCGTGCTGGACAGAACGTCCGGGGCGCTGGGGGTCTGGCTTGCGGAGGCCTTCCATTTCAGGACCACCAGACTTGCTGCTGTCCCAGTCGTCTCTGCAAACGCCACCTGTGAGCCGTCCGGGGACAGCACTACCGAAGTCAGGACGGCGCCGCCGTTCGTGTCGTACGCCCAGTAAACGCTGGGCACCGTACCCGTGCATCCGCTGTACAAATTGTCGTAAGCGACGATACTCGCTTGCCCCGCGCTGCCTGGCAATCCGGTGTTGAACACGACGAAATCCGGGGTCGTCGCATTGCCGCAATTGGCGGAAGAAATCGCGAATGAATATTTCGCCGGAAACATCCCGAGGCCAACCGTTGCATTGTTGCCCAGATCTTCGCTCCAGTCGGTCTGCAAGCCGTTCGCTGACGTTCCGTTCCCTCGCCGAATGGGGAGCCCTCGGGCGGGCCAATCCCCACCGGCTCCCGGCACGCGTTTCAAACCGCGGCCGAGGGGCCGGTCCTCCGCATCGGGTTCCTCCCATGCCGAACCCGGCGGTTCGGGCCTGCCACTTTCGGCGCGGGCCTCAGGAATCGTGGGCGCGGAACCTGCCTGAGCCGCCGCGGCGCGCTTCGCTTGCTGTAAAGCAAATCGCGGATCGCGAACAATTTCCGCCCACTGGTTATAGTTGCCCTTTTCAAGCGCCTCCGCTGCGGTTCCTGGGTTGGAAAAAATCAAACGATGGTGCGTCCAATCATCCGGGACTCCTGCAATCGGTCCGGTTTGACTCTGCCCGTGGGCGAAGCTCGTGCCCAACAACGCCAGAAGCATCGCTAGCGCCAGCCGCAAGGCGTGCGTCGAAGGCGCGTCAGCTTGTCTCATGGGTCCGATTTCCGTCGCACATTGGCAGCCTCGCTTCACTTCCGCATCGAGGTCTCCTGCTCGCGAAGCAGAGAGACGGCGCAGTTCGTACTGCTCCCTGGGTTGCTCACGGACCCTGATTCCATTGCGTGCTGAACACCAGGTTATACGCATTCACCGTCCCGATTCCCGTGGCAAAATCCCATCCAGCGGTCGTCGGGAAGGCAGGCTCGTAGGCGGTACGCGTAATTCCGGACACCGCGCAGGTCGCTCCCGTTCCGCCTCCGCCACTCAATGTGCAAGTCGGAAGCGGCGCATAACCCGCTCCCGCATTCGTCAGTTTGATTGTGGCGACCTGGCCCCCGCTCACAGTGGCCGTACATGTGGCCGGCACGCCCCCGGTGTAGGTGTTGTAAGCCGAGGTGTTTTCCGGCAGTGAAATCGCGCAGCTCGGTGCGCTGGTGTAACCTGAACCGGCCGTGGGAATCGTCAGCCCCGAAATCGTTCCCGTGCTGAGCGCCCCGTTGTACCCGTTCCCGTGCGTATAGCTCGGATTGTAGCAATTCGCGGTGGTGCCGCTGCAATTCACGTCAATGTCACCCTGGGTCACATCGTAGAACACGCACGTCGTGGCCACGCCGCGCCGGGGCAGCGGCTGCGAGTCCGAGTTGCACAGACTGCTTCCGCCTGCGCCGTATTCGCTCGCCGCAATCGCGTAGTAGACAGGGTTGGGATTGCCCTGCCCGGGTATCGGCGTGATGGCGAGCGCGGCGGTCCTTTGGTTGACCAGGGCCTGAATTCCCGCCAGGATGGGCGCCGCAAACGATGTTCCTCCGAACGCGCTCCAGGTCGCGCCCGATGTGGCCGTTGGATCAGGGTTGCCCGGAGTGCAGGGATTGCCGCCGTATCCCGCGGTGGGGTTGCTGTAGCAGATGATGTAGAAGTGCCCCCAAATTCCGTTGGACGCGAATAGCGATACGTCCGGCAGGTCGCGCACTCCGTCGTTCGGATTCCCGAAGAGTCCGGCCTGCCAGGAGGGTTTCGAGTACCCTGCGCAACTGCCACTGACTTCCCCGGTAATCGAAGGCGTTCCCGTGGCGCAACCGCTGGGCCCACCGCTGCCGGCGCTGGTGGTTCGGAAAGCTGTTCCACCGGCATTGCAAAATCCGAAGCGCCCGTACGGCGGATTTTCGCCTACGTAGGTCGCCACTAGGACGCTGGCGCACGAGTCGTTCCAGGGAATTTCCGGAATGTACCCGACGGCCGACTGATAGGTGCTGCTGTTCGTCGTGCCCCAGTAAGTGCTGGTCGTCCCTGCATAGTAATCGCCGAAATCGGTGCCTCCCACCGCTACGTTATACGGCGTGGACGCCCACCCGCTCACGTTGATTCCATGCGATGCCGTGGTCAGATTCGGATCGCAGCTGGCGGCCCCCTCGTCGCCTGCCGCGACAAACACGGAGATTCCCTCCGAAGCCGCCGTCTGATAGGCGGAATAGAGCGCCGCGTTCGCGGCAGCGCCGTTCTCCGCCTCGCACTCACCATAACTGACGCTGATGATGTAAGGGTGCGGGTTGGCGGCTTCGATGTTTTCAACGGCGATCAAGGGTCCTGCAGTCGCGGAGTTGGCGCAGGCCGCTACTTGGACGGCCGCGCCCGGAGCTGCTGCCGATGCGTACTCCATGTCCAACTCGACTTCGCTATCGTCCGCATTGTCGCCCGGGTCGGTACAGTTCGAAGGGTTTGCGGGGCTGGGATGCACAACTGAAAGCGTCCCTCCATACTTTGTTAACGCGAACTCCGACTCGAACGAAGTCCAGTCATTCGTAGTGTACGGATCGCTGTCTTCGACCACCACGATCGTTTGACCCACCCCGGTGATCCCCTGGCTGAACAGCGGATTGAAGTTGTAGATGGCCGCGAGATCGGCCGGTGTGACGGCCTGGTACGTCCCCGTGGAGTCCGTATAGGTGTAGTTAGGTCTCGGCCGGACCAGGGCCCGGGGCCTGAAATCGTGCATCGAGACGATTCCCACGATGGCCGGCGCCAGCGCCTCGGGAATTTCCGGATCATTCATGTTGGCGTAGTGCCGCTTCCCGTCCACCTCCAAGTAGTGAATCTCCACGCGCAGCGCCTCGCGCAACGCGGCCGCTGTTCCCGAAATATCCATCACCACGCGGTTCGGATAGACGTAATTCACGGTGATGTAGTGCGATTCGAGCCAGGCTTCGATCCGCTGAAGATCGGCCTCGCTCAGTCCGTAGTTTTCTCCCACCTCCGTCGGAGTGAGCCACTGGTGAAAGTTCGACGAGCCGTGCGTCGTGAGGTTTTCCAGGTAGGCATCGAACTCCTGCTCGGATTCCGCCGGTCGCCGCAGTTGCAGCAGCATGTGCTCGAGCTGAAAGTCATCGGGAACGCGGCCGCGATCGTTTTCCGCACGCGCTTCCGGTCGCGTGTTTCCGCCAAGCATCACGCGGCGATCCTCGGCGATCTCCCTAGTGATGAGATCGCGCACCGGGGTGTGATTGAAGCGGCGGACCGAAGCTCCGTTCTGCCCGATGACTCGTGGAACATACACGCTGCCGGCGATCGCAAGCATTACGAACGCCAGCGCGAGGCCAACCTTCCGGTTCATTCGTCCTCCACGGCGAGGCAGCTCTTAACAATCGCGTTAGGTAACCGAGTTGCTGAACTACGCTCCGAGTCGGAAAAATCATCAGATTCTTTTCCATGCCGGTCAATCGAAATCCGGGCGCGTGCTCCGTTTTGGTACTCAGCGAGGCACGGCGGGTGTGCGCCCATTCTGAACGCGAGCCACCAGTCTTAGGTACGTGACACACCCGCGCCAAGTACTGCGCGAAGCGGTTTCTAGGTGTGATGGAACACAAAAAGAGAGCGTCGCGGCAGGCACTCGCGCGAACTGCTTGGTTATGGAGTGGCTCCCCGGGCAGGACTCGAACCTGCAACATTTCGGTTAGCAGCCGCTCAAATAATGTGACCAAAATTTTCCGGACGACAGGCTAACCGAACAAAATCAGCAAGATCGAGTGAAATGCAGCGAGCCAGCCTTTCCACCATTTTTCGGCGCTTGTTCGCCATTTGCCGCTCTTTCCCGCGCTTCGCGTTACATCTGCGTGACATCGCGCTTCCATCTCTGACCATCGGCAACTCTCAATAATTCTATGCGCGAAATCAACGTTCAACCCAGTGGGGGCTCTAATGCGGGAGCATTCCTGCCAAATAGCTCAATCGGGAGCCTTAGTCCTTTTTCACTTGCACGCCCCATGGCCTAAGACGTGACTCGAAGTAGCGTCTAAGCAACACATATCGTCCAATCAACTCAGGATCGCCTTTCGCCAGTATTCGCTCCTGCTCGGCAAGCACGAAATTGTAGGCAGGCTGAATCATAAGTTGCCCGTGGTCAGGCCCAGCGTTTTCAACCACGACGGGACCGAGATAGTCGAGGATCCCTTGCCCGTCCGCATCCGTCGCAATCATCTGCATAGTTTTCTTCACGATGGCCGTGATTGCCTTAGCTACCGGTGTCGTTTGGCTTTCGAAGTGAGTGAGAGCAACATTCAAATATCTCCACAGCTCATCACCAATGACGAGTCGAGGATATTTTGCGGCTCTGCATTCCAAAAGGTAAGCGCGCTC
>Ga0187780_10000551_pt1 | contig 28248 bp, 22 predicted proteins | sample 1015_Q2_SP10_20__FD_132429 | JGI IMG/M metagenome (GOLD analysis project Ga0187780, IMG submission 132429) | Tropical peat soil microbial communities from peatlands in Department of Meta, Colombia - 1015_Q2_SP10_20_MG | ecosystem: Environmental > Terrestrial > Soil > Wetlands > Peat | place... | reverse complement strand
CTTCATCGGCGGGTTGCACAACGTGTTTCTGAGGGGCGTTGGCCTGCAGCCCGACGCCGACTACGCGGCTACAATTCCGGCGCAAACCTACATGGTTTATCAACTGATGTTCGCCATCATTACGCCCGCGCTGATCACCGGAGCGTTCGCGGAGCGCATGAAATTCAGCGCCATGCTGCTGTTTCTGACGCTGTGGTCGCTGTTCGTGTACGATCCGCTGGCGCACATGGTTTGGGGCAAGGGAGGATTGCTGAACGCCTCGCTCGGAGGGCGGTTTCCAACGCTGGATTTTGCGGGCGGGACGGTGGTGCATATCAGTTCGGGGGTATCGGCGCTGGTGTGTGCGCTGTATCTCGGGAAACGGGTGGGCTATCCGAAGGAAAACATGCCGCCCCACAGCGTGGTCATCAGCTTTATCGGGGCGTGCCTGCTGTGGGTGGGATGGTTCGGCTTCAACGCCGGAAGTGCGCTGGCAGCGGGGAGCCTGGCAACGAGCGCGTTCGTGGCCACGCACTTCGCCACGGCGTCGGCGGTGGTGGGATGGACCGGGGCGGAGTGGATGGCAAAGGGAAAGCCGAGCGCACTGGGAGCCATTTCCGGAGCCGTGGCAGGGCTGGTGGCGATTACGCCAGCGTCGGGCTTCGTGCGTCCCATGCCGGCGTTGGTGATCGGCGCAGTGGCGGGAATGGTCTGCTTCTGGATGGTGACGAAGGTCAAGTCGCGCTTCGGCTACGATGATTCACTGGACGCTTTCGGCGTGCACGGCATAGGCGGCACCGTCGGGGCGTTGCTGACGGGAGTGTTTGCCTCGAGCGTCATCAACCCGATTTTCAAAGACGCCAATGGAAACGTGCAGCCCTCCGGTCTCCTGGAAGGAAATGCGCACCAAATCCTGAATCAATGCGTGGGCGTGGCCATGGCGTGGGCGGTGGCCATCGTGGGGACGCTCATTCTGCTGAAGATCGTGGATGTGGTGATTGGGCTGAGGGTTTCCGAGGAACAGGAAACGCAAGGACTGGATCTCTCGCAACACGGGGAAGAGGGCTACTACTGGGAAATATCTTCGTAGTGAGCTCTTCCATTTCGCGCTAGCCTTAAGGACGAGGGCCGAGACTCAAACACAGAGGATCGAGACAGACGACCATGACAAAAGTCGAAGCGGTGATTCAAACATCGAAGCTGGACGCAGTGAAGGACGCGCTGCACGAAGTCGGCGTCGAGGGCATGACCGTGCTCGAGGCGCGCGGGCATGGCCGGCAGAAGGGCCACACGGAATTCTACCGCGGCCGCGAGTACACGGTTGACCTGATTCCCAAGATCAAGCTCGAACTGGTTCTCGCGGACGACATGGTGGACAAAACGATCCAGGCCATCGTGTCGGCGGCGCGCACGGGCAAGATCGGCGACGGCAAGATCTTCATTTCCAGGATTGACGACGCCATCCGCATCCGCAACGACGAGCGCGGTGACAGCGCCCTCTGACGCAGGGGGTCCCGCATCTCCGCGCGGCGCCGGGCCGGGCACGAAAAACCACCGCTCAAGACCCGGTCCCGGACCAGACTTTTGAGATAATACAAGTATGTCCACACAGACCACGCTCGGCAATGAATTGCGTGCGTTGTACGCGGCGGAATCCGCCCGCCTGCAACAGGAGTTTTCCGCCACAGGAAACGGCCGGGCGGCGGTGCTGGGACGCACGGCGCTTGTCGAGTCGTTGGCCCTGCGTCTGTGGAAGGAATTGATTTCCGCAGACGCGGAGGGCCCGAACAACTTTGCACTGGTGGCACTAGGCGGTTTCGGGCGCCGATGGCTTTTCCCCTATTCGGACATTGACGTTCTGCTGCTGCATGGCGGGGGCGGAACGGAGCGCGAATTCCGAGACCGCATCCGGAATTTTTCGCAGGAGATGTGGGACCTGCGGCTGAAGCTAAGTCCCGCGACGCGGTCGCTTGGAGAGTGCGAGAAATTCGATCCCAACAATGTCGAATTCACTATCTCGCTGCTGGACTGCCGGTATCTGGCGGGCGATCCGAAACTGTTTGCGCGGCTGCACGACCAGGCCATCCCGAAGCTGGTTGCTCGGGAGGCGCGGTCCATCGTGCAGCGCCTCACGGACCTGACGCGCGACCGTTACGACAAGTTCGGCAACACGGTCTTCCATCTGGAGCCCAACATCAAGGATGGTCCCGGCGGACTGCGGGATTACAACCTGGCCTGCTGGCTGGCGCTTATCGCCGCTATGGAGGAGAAGAGTGGTTGGCCGGGCGAAGAGACGCTTTTGCCGCCGTGGCTGCGGCGTCAGTTCGACGCGGCGCTCGATTTCCTGATGTCGGTCCGCTGTTTTCTGCACTTTCGTCACGGGCGGGACGACAACACGCTGGCGTGGGTGGCGCAGGACGAGGCCGCGGCAGAGAGAGTCGGCGCACCCGGCACCGGGCCGCTGACGGCGTCGGACTGGATGCGCCTCTATTTCGGGCACGCGCGGCTCATTCACAGAGTGGCGGCGCAGTTGCTGGAAGAATTTCCCGCGGCGCGGCCTTCCATCTACCGGCAATTTCAGAACTTGCGCTCGCGGCTTTCCAATTCGGAGTTCGCCGTGGTGGACGGACGCGTATTTCTGCAGCGGGCCGAATCGCTACAGGACCGGGAGCTGCCCTTGCGGATGTTCCGCTTCATGGCGCGCCACGGACTGCACCTGAGCTCGGCGGCCGAACACCAGATGGAGGAAGCTTTGCCGGCGCTTGCCGCCGCACCGCCCAAGGGAGTGGAGCTGTGGCACTACTTGCAGGACATCCTGCTGGCGCCGCACGCCGCCCAGGCGCTGCGCTCGATGCACTCACTGCGCTTGCTGACGCTGCTGGTTCCAGAGTTCGAAGCCATTGATTCGCTGGTGGTCCGCGACTACTCGCACCGCTTTACGGTGGACGAGCACAGTTTTGTGGCGATCGAAAACCTCCACGATTTGCGGAAATCGCCGTCGAAGTGGGATCAGCGCTACGCCGAAATTCTCGAGGAGGTCGAGCAGCCCGATCTGCTCTACCTGGCGCTGCTGCTGCACGATACGGGCAAGGGTACGACATCGGACAACCACGTGACCGCCAGCCTCGAATTAGCGGGGCGCTGCCTGGACCGATTGGATCTTGATCCGCCCGACCGCGAGACAGTGCTCTTCCTGATCGAGCACCACCTGGATTTGAGCGCGGCCTTGCGCCGGGACATCTTCGATCCAGGCACGATGCGCCAGCTTGCGGAGAAGGTGGGAACTCCCGAGCGCCTGAAGATGCTCTGTCTGCTGACCTATGCGGATATCAAAGCGGTGGGTCCGGATACGCTGACTCCCTGGAAAGCGGAGAACATCTGGCAACTCTATATCGGCACCGCCAACTTCATGATGCGCAGCGTGGACGAGCGCTTCCACGTGGAGGCCGACGACGAGGTGCTGGAACATCTGCGCACCCTGGCGCCCGCCGCCGGGAAGAAGCTGCAGAGTTTTCTCGAGGGCCTGCCGAGGCGCTACCTGGGCACGCATGCGGCCAGCGATGTTATCCACCACATGGAACTGGCGGGGCGACTGGGAGAGGACCCCGTGCAACTGGACTTGAAGCGCGGGCGGCACTGGTACGAGCTGACGCTGGTGACGCTGGACCGGCCGTTTCTATTCGCCAAAGTGGCAGGCGCGCTGACGGCCTGGGGCATGAACATCGTCAAGGCCGGGGCTTTCTCCAACCAGGCCGGAGTGGTCGTGGACACGTTTTTCTTCACCGACCGCTTCCAGACGCTCGAGCTGAACCTGCCGGAATGGGAACGCTTCAAGAAGAGCATTCACGACGTGTTGTTGGACAAAGTGGACCTGGAGCGCATGCTGCAGGACCGCCTGCGGTCGCAGAAGAAGGTTCCTCCGAAAGTGAAGGTCGAGACCCAGGTGGAAATTGACGACGCCTGCTCGGCTCACAGCACGCTCGTCGAGGTGATTACCCAGGACCAGCCCGGCCTTCTCTACCGCATCAGTTCGCAACTGTCCCGGGAGAAATGCAACATCGAAATCGCCCTCATTGAGACCGAGGGGCAGATGGCCATTGACGGTTTCTACGTGACCTCGGACGGGGCGAAGCTTACGCAGGAGCACCAAGAGCACGTGCGCACCGCGCTTCTCGCGGAACTCGCGAAGCCGTGAACCCCCACGCGCGGCGTTTTCCGTTGGCCTTCCTGTAGAGCCGTTCCAGATTGTGATTCTGAGGGCTCGCCGGAGCGAATTGAGAGGTGCAGTTTAGCTCCCCGGCGGCAAGTTCCCGCATCCAAATGAGCAGCAAGCCGAGTATGATTTACGCAAGAGGTTCAGCGTGGCCGGAGGTGGCGCCTGCTCATTAAACGGGCTTCGGACCTAACTTATGCGGACGTAACGCCCAAGGGGCTTTATATGGGTCGCAGGAATTTCCTCCTGGGCCTCCTTGTGACCGGTGGAGCGGCGGCGGCGTGGAAGAAACTGCCAAGTCTGGTGGCCGCCGCGGCAACGGGCTCGGTTCCGGTGAAGCTGGACGGCGTGATCAAGGGGCCCTATAGCACTGACGAGACCCCGACTTCCTTCAACGATGTGACCCACTACAACAATTTCTATGAGTTCGGGACGGACAAACAAGATCCCGCCCAGAACGCAAAGAATTTTCGGACCTCCCCTTGGACAGTCTCGGTCGAAGGGGAAGTGGCCAAGCCGCGCAAGTTCACGATGGAGGAAATATTGAAGCTGGCGCCGCTCGAGGAGCGTATCTACCGGCACCGATGCGTGGAGGCCTGGTCCATCGTAGTGCCGTGGATCGGGTACTCCTTCAACGTGCTGGCCAAGCTGGTCGAGCCCACCCCGAAGGCGCGGTACGTCGCATTCGAGAGCTATTACGATCCCCGGCAGATGCCGTGGGGGGCGGGCTCGGGAATTGAGCTGCCTTATGTGGAGGGCTTGCGGCTGGATGAGGCGATGCATCCGCTGACACTGCTGTGCCTCGGGATGTACGGAGAAACATTGCCCAATCAAGACGGCGCGCCCGTGCGCATGGTCATCCCGTGGAAGTACGGGTTCAAGAGCATCAAATCGCTGGTGAAGATTCGGTTCGTGAAAGGTGAGCCGTCCACGACCTGGAGCCTGGCGAACGCGCGGGAATACGGCTTCTATTCGAACGTGAATCCGAACGTGGATCATCCGCGCTGGAGCCAGGCCAAGGAGCGCCGACTGGGGGAGTTTTTTAAGCGCGCCACGCTGATGTTCAATGGCTACGGCGACCAGGTGGCGAGCCTCTACGCCGGCATGGATTTGCGCCGGTATTACTGAGGGGAGCCGCCGCGTTGCGCTCGGTATTGAACAACCAGTGGACTAAGCCCGTCCTCTTTCTCGCCTGCCTCGTCCCCCTCGCTTATTTGATCTGGCGCGCGTATGAGCGAGACCTGACCGCCAATCCTATCGAGTTCATTACGCACCAGACGGGGGATTGGACGCTGCGCTTTGTCGTCCTCACGCTGGCAGTTACGCCGCTGCGCAAGATCCCCGGGCTCGCGCCGCTGATTCGTTTCCGGCGGATGCTGGGACTCTTTGCGTTTTTCTACGGCTGCCTGCACTTCGGGACCTGGATCGGGCTGGACAAGTTTTTCGACTGGGCCGAGATGTGGAAGGACGTGCACAAGCGGAGATTCATCACCGTGGGGTTCACGGGGTTCGTGCTGATGATTCCGCTGGCCGTCACGTCCACGGCCGGCTGGATTCGCCGCCTGGGCGGGAGGCGCTGGCAGTGGCTGCACCGCGCCGTCTATCTGACCGCCACGGCCGGCGTGATTCATTACTACTGGCTCGTCAAATCGGACGTCCGCAGGCCGCTGCGCTACGCGGCTCTAGTGGCAGTTTTGCTCGGATGGAGAGTCGTGCTGTGGCTGGTGGCGCGGCGCCAGCATTCCGCTTCGGGGCCCGCAAACCAGCAGGAACCAGCCACCGCCGAAACAACCTAACTGCGAGGGGCCTCCAAGCAAGAAGCCGCTACGGGTCAGGATGAACACCGAGCTCGTCGTTTTCCTGGCCAGCCTCGAGCGGAGCGATACAGAGAGTCGTGCCGCTCAGGTCGCATTGATAGACCTGATACGCCGGCAAGTCCTCGGGCCGGACGACATAAGAACCTTCCTCCATCGCCACTGTATCTTCCGATTCGCTCATGACATAGGCATTGCCGGGGTTCGCACGTACCCGGAAGACCGCGCTGGCCGGCTCGTAATTGCCGTAGCTGAAGCAGTGGCCGATGCAGGCGCGGTCAATGATGTGCTGGATGGGGATGTGGGACTCCTGTGGCGGAAGTATCGTGGCCAATACGCGCTGATTCGGCGGGAGCGTGCGCACTAGGCGCTCGGCCTGTTTCTCCATGCGGTTAATTGTGGCTGTGTCCTGATACACGAATGTGAAGAATAGCGCGGCGATGGCTGCAGAAACGGCCAGGTGCCATTTGCGCGGGCGCGTCGCGCCCAGGATGCAACAAGCGAGAGAAGCGGAAACCGACGTCAGCCGTTCCGTGAGCAGAGCGATGGCGGCGCCAAGGTGCGAAAACGTGATTCCCCCCGGGAGCAAGGGAACCGCCAGAAACACGAGCAGATAGAGCTGCAGCGGGATGGCGTAGTTTCTACACAGGCCGGTTTCATGGCGGCGGATGACGATGTCGGTGATGAATGCTGCCGCGAAGAAAGCCACCGCCGCCAACGCAACCCCGAGATAACGCCTGCCGAATAGCCGCAGTTGGTCCGCTCCGCTGTAAAAATAGAATGGCACGGGCGGCGCTTCCGTAATGAAGTGGCGCACGAGATAGAAGTGTGCGCCCACCAGCACGGCGGCGGCGGGCGCGAGGAGCAGCCACGAATAGCGGCGGGGCAACATTTCGGCGACTCCCACGTAGAGGGAGGCGCCCACCAGCCAGAACAGTCCCAACGGATTTGCCAGCACGATGAGCGGAACAATCGCGAAGCCGGTGAATCTACACCAACCCTGACCGCGCCAGAAAATCGCCAAGCTGAAGAAGGACAGGCCGAGGGAGAGGTAGTAGTTGAAGAAGCCCATGTGAAACGTGTAGCCGTAGGTGACCAGAGCAATGCAGGGGAGTAAAAACCACGGGGCGCGTCGCGCCGCTGCCGATACCAGCGCGAATAATCCCCAGAAAAATATCAGGACCGAGAGTGATACTGCCACCTTCTCGGTTACGTTATAGCCGAACCGCGCTCCGAGACCGCTCAAAAGAAAATCGAAGAGCACGTTGGTCCACTGGCGAGCGAGCCAGAGGCCGGGCGCCTGACCGTGCTCGATCAGTTGCGCGAGCCAGGCGTTATAGAGATGGCTTCCCAGGTCTGTCGCTGTGATGCGCCGGTGCCAGAAACAGGGAGCGAGGACCAAGAGAGAAATGGCGAGAAGCTTTGGCCAGTGCTGGCGCGCAAACGAAGCAGCCTCCCGGAAGGACGAGCCGGTCGCGCGCGGAGGAGTATTCTCGGCCATTTCTCACAGGGGAGTGGTGGGGTTCGGTTTCAACACGGACGCCTCAAGGGCTAAATGCCGTTCAGCTACGGCCAGCAAAGATACCACGGGCCGGCAGATTAGCGGCGGGATCTGGGGCTAGGGGGCTGATAGGAGGGGAGCTTACGCTCCGACGGATCCCAATCCTCGGGCGGGAAGGCTATGCGCCAAAACAGTGGCGAGGGCTCAGTGAATTGCAGGCCGACCTCCATCTTGCCCGGCTCGGTCTGAGCCAGAGAGATGACGGTGCAGGTCAGCTCTTCGGCGGTCCGGGGGTTGACGATGGACACTTCCTGGCCTCGACGGAGCTTCGCCGCCAAGCGCAACAGGCAGCCGTGCGCGCTTACAGTGACCGTCTGTGTTTGCTCTTGGAAACGGCTCGTTCCCGCCATCCCGCGGACAATGATGGGCATGGCCAGGTGCACGCGCATCGAACGCCGACGGTCGGCCGCCTGGTCGCTGGAGGCGCTGGGTATGGAATCCTTAGGATCGGCCATGGAAGAAATGCACCCTTTCGTGGTTCCCGGGATAGCGAAGTGTTCGGATCCCAGAACGCCGGAGAAAATGAAAGATTCTTCCGGGTCCTTGCTCGCGGGCGCCGCGTAAGCCCGAACAAGAGTGGCGACCCGAAACTACGAAAACACAGCAAGTATACCACACCGGGTCAATGGCCCTCAGAAGCTGCAAGTTGGGCCTCACCACCGGCTTGTTCTTGCGGTCCAAAACGACTCCGGGCGCAGGAGCACGCGACCAAGACCTACAGAGATTATATCGGACGGATTACGGCACGCTTTAATCGGGGCGGCGTGGATGGAAGACGAAAACGCCCCGAGCTATCCATGGACAACTCGGGGCGAAAGATTACTAAACTGCATGCGGAACGGGATCGTTAACGCGCTGTCCGCTACGAAATCAGCGCCGGCTGCTCCCGCCGCTTCCACAAGACTACGGCACAAAGCCCGAGGCCCAGCAGCAACAAGGACGCTGGCTCGGGGGTCAGGACGATGTACTCCTGCTCCTTGTTGTTCTTGTCCGAGAGGATCTCGAAGCCGGACGTCACCGGATTGGCCTTGGCCCACGTTATATCGGCACTGACGTTGGCTGCAAAATTCGGGTCACCGGACGGCGCTGTAACGATCAGAGTCGGGTCCGCGAGTTCCCAGATGGCGGCCTGAAGTTCCAGTCTCGTGTAAGTAGCGCTTGAAGGTGTACCGCTTAGCTTCTCCACGAGTGCAGCCAAGTCCTCGTAGAGGGTGTCGGCAGCGCTCGTGGTCATGTGACTGTAATCAATGACCTGATAAGTGTGGCTCAGGCTGCTTGGATTCGTGGGGTCTCCAACGTAGGCAGTCCAAGTGTCCCCGGTACTGACGTCGTGCAGCGGATCCACGCAAAACAACAAGACACTCGTTGTGCCCACCTTGCCCAGGTACGGGTCAATGTAGGCGGACTCTTGAGGGACTCCGTTTGTAGGATCCTTAATGGTCAGCGTCAGATCGCCGCTAGGGACACCGGTGAAAGTCACGGAGACAGTGCTGGCGAACGCCGACGACGCGAGACAGAGCACGGCCATTGCAACAACGGGCAGGAACTTGCGAATCGCGTTCATCAATTGAACCCTTGGACCTTTCCCTGCGGTTATGAACCCCGGCGTACCGGCTTTCCTCAGCCCTCAGTTGCATGCCGCGCCCCCCTCAACCCTAATTCCGGCGGAGCACATGGCTCGCACGTCGCAATCTACGGGCAACCGAAATCTTTGTCAAGATGCATGTTTTTTCCCATTTTAGGAACTTCTCTAGAATACAAGTCCTTGTTTATCAGGCACATGCCTTCGCATGTAACAGGAATTTCACACTCTCGATACGGGGCCGCTGACGTACCAGAAGTACCAGATGAGGACCGGTGCGTCTGGCAGCACGGAAACGCCGGGCACGCCCGCAGCGATTTCGGTACAATCAAATAGAAATCTTTCCTGCAGAAACTAGGGCTCAGCGAAGAGGACGCGAACGCCGCTGATTAAGGGCACGACGGGGACAGGGTGGACACTGAACGAGCAAAGTTGCTGCGTGAGGCGCGGCGAGTAGTTGTCAAGGTCGGCACGAGTACGGTCACCGGCGCCGAAGGGGAATTCTCGCGCGAGCGGGTTGAGCCCATCGTGCGTTCGATTGCCGCATTGACAAAGGCGGGGCGGCAGCTGGTGCTGGTGTCCTCTGGCGCGGTGGGATTGGGACGCGGCTGGCTGGCGCTGCATCGCTCGCGGTTGGAAGACCTGGCGACCAAACAGGCCTGCGCCGCGGTAGGTCAGAGCTTGCTGATGGATGCCTACAAGGACCTGTTTTCCGCGTGCGGGGTGAAGATCGCACAAGTTCTGCTGACTGAAGAGGACTTCAGCAACTGGCGGCGGTATTCCAACGTGCGGCGCACGATGGAAAAACTGCTTGGATTCGGGGTGGTGCCGATTGTCAATGAGAACGATACAGTTTCGACGGCAGAACTGGAATCGGCAGGGCGCGGGACGCGCGCGGTCGCGTTCAGCGACAATGACCGGTTGGCTGCGCTGGTGATGAGCGGGCTCGAAGCAGATGCTCTGGTGCTGCTGAGCAATGTCGATGGGCTGTTACGGACGCCCGAGCGGTCTCCCGACGGCGCCCATGGCGAAGTGATTCCGCTAGTGACAGAAATTACGCGAGAATTAGGGCACTGGGGGCAGGGCCGTCCGACCGCGGGCGCGGTGGCATGCGCACGAAGCTCGAGGCCGCGGAGATTGCCATGAATTGTGGCGGGGTCGCGGTGATCGCCAATGGAGGCCGCGCGGACACGCTCGAGCGCATTTTTGCGGGGCAGGATGTGGGCACGGCTTTCCTGGGAGTCAGGCGCATGCGCGGCAAGCGGCGCTGGATCGCCTATGCGGCGGACGTCCGCGGCCGCGTGGTCGTGGATGCGGGGGCGCACCGGGCCATCACGGAGGGAAAGGCGAGCCTGCTGGCGTCGGGAGTCGTGCGTGTGGAGCATCATTTTGCTCCGGAAGACGTGGTAGCCATCGTAGATTCGGAAGGCCGCGAATTCGCGCGCGGCATCGCCAAGTGCGCCAGCGAGGAAGCCGAAACATTTTCGCGCAAGAAGGGCAGCCGCGGGCGAGACAGAGAGCCGTCTCCCGTGCTTGTCGGCCGCGACAATATTGTGGTATTCGAGGGAGTATGAGCCAGCAGACCAGCGCGCAGTTGCAACAAAGCGCGGCGCCGGTAGCCGAGATTGCCCGCCGCGCCCGGGTCGCTTCACGGCAGCTCGCCCAGCTTTCCGTCGAGACGCGGAACGAAGTCTTGATGGCGGCCGCCCAGACCCTGGAACAGGGAGCGGGTGGGATTCTCGAAGCCAACCAGCGCGATTGTCGGGCCGCGCAGGAGGCCATAAACGCAGGGAAAATGTCCTCGGCGATGTTTGCGCGGCTGCGCGTGACCGAGCGGGGCATCGCGCAAATGGCCAGGCAGGTGAGGGAAGTGGCGCGGCTGGAGGACCCTCTGGGCCGGCGCCTGGCAGCTACGGAGCTCGATGACAAGCTGGTGCTCTACAAGGAGTCGTGCCCGTTCGGCGTGGTGGGCGTGATTTTTGAATCGCGGCCGGACGTGGTTCCGCAACTCGCCGCGCTGGGGCTGAAGTCAGGCAACGCGATTATTTTGAAGGGCGGGTCCGAGGCTGCGGAGACCAATGCAGCGCTGGTCTTTATCTGGCGCGAGTGCCTGAGCCACTTTCCCGACGTGCCGCTCGATTCGATCCAGTTGCTGCAGACGCGCGCGGACGTATTGGAGCTGCTTTCGCTCGAGCGCGACGTGGACTTGATAATCCCGCGCGGGTCGTATGAACTGGTTCGCTTCATCATGGAGCACAGCCGCATTCCCGTTCTCGGGCATAGCGAGGGAGTCTGTCACGTGTACGTGGACCGGGCCGCGGACCTGCAGAAGGCGCTCGACATCACGTACGATGCGAAGGTGCAGTATCCCGCAGTGTGCAACGCGGCGGAGACGCTCCTCGTACACGAGGGCATCGCGAAAACATTCCTTCCGCAAGTGGCGGCGAAATTGAAGGCTGCGGGAGTCGAAATTCGCGGCTGCGCGCGCACCCAGGCGCTCTTGCCCGACGCGGGCATCGTAGCGGCCAGCGAACGCGACTGGACCACAGAATACGGGGACCTGATCCTCTCAGTCCGCATTGTCAACAGCCTGGACGAGGCCATCGAGCACATCAACCGGTACGGCTCGCGCCATACGGACGCTATTGTGACAGAGGATGCCCAGGCGGCGCGAAAGTTCATGAACGAGGTGGATTCCGCAGGGGTCTTTCAAAATGCCTCGACGCGCTTCTCGGACGGCTACCGCTACGGCCTGGGCGCTGAAGTGGGCATCAGCACCAGCAAGCTTCACGCCCGGGGCCCCATGGGGCTCGAGGGCCTGACCACCTACAAGTGGAAACTTTTCGGCGACGGCCACATCGTCGGCCCCTACGCCAAGGGCGAGAAGAAATTCAAGCACCGGCGGCTGCAGTAGCGCCGGCTCGCCCCCGAAAAATTCCAGCAAAAACGAGCAGCGCGGCAGCCGTGAAGGCGGAGATGATTCCTCCAGCCGTACGGTCCCATGTCCGGACGAAGCGAAGTTCCACGCGGTGAGCGCCCGGCGCGAGGGGAAGTAGCATTTGCCCGGTCACCGGATGAGGGTAGTAGCCGGCGCTCTTGCCGTCCACTGTGGCAATCCAGGCGGGATAAACCAGCAAGCGCAGCGCCAAGGTTACCGGCCCCGGAGTCTGCGCTGTGAAGTCTTTGCGCCCGGCCGACCACTCGTAGAAGTGCAGTCGGACGCCGGTGGCAGGGACAACTTTAGGGTCGTCGGGGTCGGAGAAGGGCTCGAGCTTTTCGACCAGTGGGGCCGGGATACTAGATACCCGGGCCGGGCGCGTCTCGTCATCCGGATTTCCCGGCAACTCGGAGCGGTCACACCCCAGCGGCTGATACTCATCCGTGCCTTCGTATCCGCGCCCTGAGTTGATCCAACCCGATAGGTGCAGGGCCTGCTCGCGCCGTTTTCTTTCTATGCGGGCGATGTATCCGGGCCTAGCGCTCATCCAACTCGAGAGGTACACGGCGCCTTGGCTGTCCCACCACGCATCCTGAACCATGAGCGCAGCGGCCTCTCCGATGAGCGTGAGCAAGAGCAGGGCCGTGAGCCATGCGATCTGCTTTCGCGCGCTGCTCATGGCCAGGGCGATCATGCAGGCGAAAACCAGGCCGAGCACGTCGAGCCATCGCCAGGGAAACTGCAAGAAGTGCAGCTCGGGCAAGTGACGCCATAGAATTCTGCTCGGAGGGAGCATGAGGAAGACGGACGCGGCTCCGAGTATCACGAGCGTCCACCAGAGCTCGCCGAATTCGCGCCGTTTCTTGGCCGCAATGAGCGCAGCGATCACCGCGACCAGAATCATGCCCAGCGCCGCCGTTGAAACCTTCCAGTTGAAGAGGGTAAATGCGGGTTCGTTGGCACGCGTAAAGAGAAAATTTCGAACGGGCTGAAAATCTTCCGCGACGACCGTTTGAATCTGAACCCAGCGTCGTTCCCATGCGGCGGGCAGGATGTAAAACGCGGCAAGGCCGAAGCCGCCGACCATGGCCGTCGCGCCGGGGAACAGCGGGCGCAGGCTGCGGCGCAGAACGCAAACGATGAGAGGCACGAGCCCGAGCGAGTAGGTGGCAATCACGGCCGCGGGCGCGTTCGCGAGCCAGATGGCTGCGAACACCGCGGCCAGCAGCGGGACGGAGCGCCAGCCGTCGCTTGCGGTGTTGAGTGCGCCAAGCACGAGCAGCGGCAAGAGCGCGACCGCCAGCAATTCGGAAAAATCACTGCGGTAGTACACGATGACAAGGTGGTACGGATTGACGGCAAACAGGACTGCCGCCGCAGCGGCCTGCGGAGCGGGAAGCCATTCGCGGGCGAGTTTCCACATGGACATCCCGGCGGTCACGAGAGTGAGCCAGATAAATGCTCCAGGCACCATGCGCCATGGCAAGACAGAGCCCAGGGCCGCGCCGAGCATCCAGGACGCGGGAGGGTAGAAGACGAAGCGCGGCTCGCCGAAGCCCCAGTTGGCCCAGTCGGCCCAGCGTGGGTAGAGAACACCTTCATGCCACTGGCGGGAAACGTCCATCCAGGAGGCGAGATGAAAAAGGAAGTCGTGACCCGAGGCGTCGCCGCGGAACCACATGGGCGAGATCACAGCAGTGGCAGCGAGAGCCACACAGAGCAGAGCGGTGCGCCAGGGCGCCGCAGTGCGGGATTGCGCGCCTGGCACCGGGGCTTGTGGCGTTGGCTCACTCAGCATTCGATTCCGCGGTAGACCTGCAGGGCGATGAGTATACAGAATGGGAAGGCCACTCACAACCGAGGTAACGGTCCGTTAACGTGCCTCTGCCAGCTCGATGAGGACTTTTTGGCCTTCCGCCGTGGGCGCCAGAAAGAAATTGACGCGCGTGCCGCCAGCGCCGGGCCGAGTCGCAGGATAAATCGGTTCGAGGCCGAGGCGCGTGCGCAGGATCTCCGTAGCGCGGTCCACATTGCGAACGTAGACCTCCACCTGCTGGATGCCCGCTCCGAACTTACGAAGGTATCGCGCGATTGCGCCGGAGCCTTCGGCATCGCGCGTGGTCAGGATATCGAGACTAGTGTGATTCCCGAAGTGCAGCTCGAATTCCTTGGCATCCTGGTCCGGGGGAACATCGGCAAGCGGCGGCGAGCCGTTGGCCAGGCGAATCTGTTCGAAATCCTCCTGCACGGCCGCGATTCCCACTACCATCACGACCGCCTCGCTTCGGGGCGCCGTGGGTTTCGCAGCGTGCGTGCAAAGCAGGCTGTGCAGCTCTGGATCGGCTGAAAACCGGCGCAGGAGCGGCTCGCAAAGCGCCGTTCCGGCGCGAAAAAGCTCTTGCGCCGCCGCGGCGCGCTCGCTGGCATCGCTGGCGGAGAGCCGTTGTATCCATCGAGGGAGATCGTTGATTTCAGACATGCCGCGTCTGTCAGGGAGAAGAACGGGCTGCTGGGGCCGCGTTGGCACTGTTCAGCTCGACGCGGCTGGCGAGGCCCGGCTGCAGCGTCACGGGTACATCCCAGCGCGAGCGGGCGTCGCCGACCGTCGCAAAAACATCGAGCGTGCTCAGCCAGTACGTTCCCGGCGGGATGTCGCGAAATGTCCCCTGCCCTTCGAGGTTGGTTTCCGCCCGCGCTGCCAGGTACTTGGACTGCGCTAGGTCCAGTGCCCGCCGGCGCACCAGAGCGATGCGCTCGGCTTCCTGCGAATTCCATCTGGATCCGGGATTGATTCCTTCGAGGCTGAGATCCAGTCCCTCGATTGTTTGCGGGTTGTGCTCGATAAACTGCCGGATAGCCTCGGTGTACTCTGCCGAGAGCTTCTGGTATTTTTCCGGGTCCTTGGTCTTGTCTGCCGGCTTGTACTTGGGCTTAGGCAATTTTACGGTTCGGTCCCCGGACACCCTCTCGAGATAGGCCTGATAGAACTCGGGGACGTCCATGATATCGCTGGCGTTGAGGCCGTGAACGAAATCGTCACCCGAGAGGGAAACGCGGTGGTGCTTCTTCATCCACGCCTTGAGCTGCGCCGATTGATCCAGGTGGTCAATGAACGCATCGAGGTCCTGCTTCGGCTCGGAAGCCTCAGCCTCGGCCCGGATGTCTTCAAAGCTCTTGCGGAGCAGATAGAAAGGGAAACCCCGCACGGGCTCGTCGAGTCCCGAGCTGGGCGTGAGGCGAACCGTGAATTCCACCAAACCGTTTTGCGCGAAAGTGCCGGGTGCGAATGTCATCGTTACGACGGCCAGAAACGCGGCGGCGCTCAGCGAGATTTTCATGCCGCTCATCGTAACAGAAGGCCGGGCGCGGGAGCAGGCTTGTGCGCGGTTAGTTCACGGTGCCGCGGGAAGGACCAGGACCGGCGGACGAGGTGCGGCGATGAGCTCTGTGCGACGGTCAGAATAGCCGGTAGGTGACTTCAATATCCATGCGCACGGCCGCAGGTTTTCCGTCCGGGCCTCGCGCGGGAGTCAGCCGCCAGGAGCGGACCATCTCGATAACCTTCTCATCGAGGCCAAAGCCGAGGCCTTTGGAGACGTGAATGTCCGTCACTTTCCCGTCGGCGGTAATCACCGCCGACAGCAGGACCACGCCCTGCACCTTCACCTTCACGGCGTCCATGCTGAACTCAGGCTCAGGGCAGTAGACGCACTTGGGTTCGCCGTAGCCCCCGGTTCCCGCGTAGGGGAGGCCGCCGCCGGTGTTCCATCCTTCGCCGGGCCCCACGCCGGCGCCGTTTCCATTCCCCACGCCCGTACCGCGCCCCTGGCCCAGAGAATCACTCACCGTCTTGCCGAGCGGATCGCCCCAGTTCGGCGCGTTGATGTTGGGCATAACGATGGCCGGATTGCCGAGCACCGTGGGCGTCACCGCAATCTCAGGGTGTGCCGGGGGCTTCACCATTGGCCGGGCGATCTGCGTCCAAGAGAATTTTGGCAGGCGGCCCTTGGCGGCCGGCGCCTGGTCGTGCTGTCCGCCACCACCACCCGCCTTCTTTTCCGCGGGCGGCATCTTCGGCAGATACGGTGAAACGTCCACGGGGGTTGCCACGATGTTGCTGGCCTTGGTCGTGGCTGGGGACATCAGCCCCGGCAAAAGCGGCACGAATACGAGGAGGATAAGCAGCACCAGCACATGGACAGCGATAGAAAGCGCCTGGGCGCGAGGAAGCCCGGTGTCCTTGGACCAGATTTCAGGGACGGGAATGGGCTGGCTGGTCGTAGCAAGCGGGGGCTGCTTTCGTGGCGCGATGAGGTCGCGCAAGTTTTCCCAGAAGCCGGTTTCTGCTTCCCACTTGACCAGCAGCGCCGAGTCTACCGGCCCGTGTGGCCCCGCCTGGAAAAGTCCCTTGAAATTTTCGCCCACACTGCCGCCAAAGCGGAAGGTGGCGAACATCTCCGGGGTCCGGCCGCCGCGGTATTTCACCGGGCGCTCCAGCAGGAAGTCCCGGACGTTCGACCAAAGGCTCTTCAGGCTGGAACCGTGCACCGGCTTCGCGAGGCGCTCCAGCCGCACGGTAGAGTTCGAGCTGGAACGGTCCCCGTCATTCAGTGGCGCGCTGATGTTAGACATGCGAGTTCGCTGCCGCCCCCGGCCTATCAGAATATTTCGATGCTGATCGTGAGAAAAGGATGTCCGCTCCGGCTCTCGGCTGACACGCCCCCCGGATTCATTGTAACATACGGTTTGTACCCGGAAATTTCAGTTCCCGTCGCGCCCGTATGGGCGACAACAGCGCGGGCTGCAGGCCGATTCGGCCGCGCGTCCAAGAAAGGGCATTGCAATCCTCCGAGATGGCGAAGACCATCGACCTGAAAAGCACCCTGAACCTGCCGAAAACTGGATTTCCCATGAAGGCCCGCCTGCCCGAGCGCGAGCCTGACCAACTCGCCGCCTGGGAGCGGGCCGGATTGTATCACCGCATTCTGGAAGCGCGTGCGGACGCTCCGTTGTTTGTGCTGCACGACGGCCCGCCCTACCCGACCGGCGAAATCCATCTCGGCACCGGCCTGAACAAGATTCTCAAAGACATGATTGTCAAGTCGAAGAGCATGGCCGGCTTTCGCGCCCCCTACATTCCGGGCTGGGATTGCCATGGGCTGCCCATCGAGACGCAAGTGGAAAAGGAACTGGGAGGAAAGACAACGAAGGTGTCTGCCGCCGAGTTCCGGAGGACGTGCCGCGAATTCGCGGCGCGGTATGTGGAGATCCATAAGCGCGAGTTCAGACGGCTCGGCGTCTTTGGCCAGTGGGAAAAGCCCTATCTGACCATGGATCCGCCCGTGGAAGCGTCCATTGCCGGAGCTTTCCTCGACTTCCTGGAGAGAGGCTATGTCTATCGGGGGCTGAAGCCGGTCTACTGGTGCATCTACGATAAAACTGCGCTGGCCGAGGCTGAGGTCGAGTATGAGGAGCACACCAGCCCTTCGGTGTGGGTGCGCTACCCGGTCGTCGAAGGCCCCGAACGCCCAAAGGCGAAGGGCGGATTCTACGCCATCGTGTGGACGACCACGCCGTGGACCCTGCCCGCCAGCATGGCGCTGGCGTTTAACGGCCAACTCCCATATGTGCTGGCCGAGGATTCCAAGGGCGACGTCTACATCGTCGCGGAACAGCTAGCCGATCGCGTCGCAGCGGCGATAGGTCTTCGCCTCGAATCCAAGGCGGGGCCATTCCCGGGCGCTACTTTCGCCGCTGCCAAGTTCAAACATCCGTTCCTAGATCGAATCATTCCGGGCGTTCTCGCCGATTACGTCACTCTGGAGCAAGGCAGCGGCATCGTTCACACCGCTCCCGGGCATGGCGCCGAAGATTTCCGGACCGGACAGGAATACGGCCTGGAAGTGTACGCGCCGGTTGACGACGAAGGCCGGTTTATCGAGGGCTTGCCGGAGTACATAGGAAAAGGCGTCTTCGAGGCGAACGCTGCGATCACGCAACTCCTGCGAGATCGGAGCGCCTTGCTCGCCGAGCAGAAACTCGCGCACAGCTACCCGCATTGCTGGCGATGCCACAAGCCCGTGATTTTCCGTGCCACAGAGCAATGGTTCATCCACATGGATGCGGGAACGGCCACGGTTCCCCCGCCCAAGGAGCCGCCCCTGCGCCAGCGCGCGCTGGCCGAAATCGAAAAAGTGAAGTGGCTGCCGGGGTGGGGCCACGACCGCATGCGAGGCATGGTCTCCGAGCGGCCGGACTGGTGCATCTCGCGGCAGCGATTCTGGGGCGTACCCATCATCGCGTTCTACTGCGAGGCCTGCGGACGGCAGCTTAGCGATGTTCGGGCGTTACGCCACGCGCTGCCTTTTTTTGAGCGCGAAGGCTCGGACGCCTGGTACACGCACGCCGCCGAGGAATTGCTTCCGGCGGGGACGAAATGCGCCTGCGGGGCCGCGAAATGGCGGAAAGAGAACGACATTCTCGACGTGTGGTTCGAGTCCGGCTCCACGCATCTCGCGGTGCTGAGCGAAAAGGACGGCACGTGGCCCGCCGACGTCTATCTCGAAGGCCCCGACCAGTTTCGCGGCTGGTTCCAGAGTTCGCTGCTGGTTGCCACGGGCATTCGCGGGCGCGCCCCGTACCGGGAGGTGGTTGCGCATGGCTGGACGCTGGACGAAGAGGGCAAGCCCATGTCCAAGTCGCTCGGCAATGCGCTCTACCCCAACGAAATCGTGGACAAGTGGGGCGCGGACTTGTTGCGCGTCTGGGTGGTCTCGCAAGATTACACCGCGGACATGCGCAATTCGCCCGCCATGATGACCCAGCTCGCCGAGGCCTATCGCAAGATTCGCAACACCTTCCGCTTCGCGCTCTCCAATCTCTACGATTTCGATCCGGCCCGCGACGCCGTTCCCGATGCCGACCTGTGGGAAATGGACGCCTGGATGGTGCGCCGGACGGGCGAGTTGATTCGCCGTTGCCGCCAGTGGTACGACGATTTCGAGTTTCACCGCGTCTATCACGCGCTCCACGATTTCTGCGTCGTTGAGCTGAGCGCCTTTTATTTCGACATCCTCAAGGACCGCCTCTATACATTTGCGCCCCGCAATCCCGGCCGCCGCTCGGCTCAGACGGCCGTCTATCGCATCGCCCACGCGCTCGTCCGCCTGATGGCGCCCCTGCCGGTTTTTACGGCGGAGGAAGTCTGGAAATATCTGCCTCGCGCCGCAGCCGATCGCGAAAGCGTGCACATGGCGCTCTTCCCCGTGGCCGAAGAGTTCGAGCGCGCATGTGATGATGCCCGCGCCAACGACTGGGATCGTTTGCTGGAGGTGCGCGAGGATGTGCTGAAGGCGCTCGAAGCCGCCCGCAATGCGAAGACTATTGCCTCGGCACTCGAGGCCAGGGTGACGCTCAGTGCGCAAGGGGAGCGGCTCGCGTTGTTGAAGAAATATGCGTCTTGGCTGCCCGCGTTGTTCATCGCCTCACAGGTCGAAACCGTAGTGACTAGCGAGGCGGCCGCCGCCCCTGACGGCGAAGCCCGGCGCGTAGAAATTAAGCGCGCCGAGGGCGCCAAATGCGAGCGCTGCTGGAACTACTCAACGCACGTCGGCGAAAGCGCCGACTACCCAACGGTCTGCGAACGCTGCGTCTCCGCCTTGTCTGAAATCGAGCGCGATGGCGGTGTTCTGGCGGGGAGCGCCACGCCCTGATGGCTGCGGCGGTGCGCTCGGGGTGGCTGGCAGCTATTTTTGTTGCGGTCGTGGTTGCCGACCAGGCCTCCAAATTTGCAGTCGCGAAATTCACCGAACCAGGTTCGCTGCGCGTTCTCGTGCCCGGCCTTTTGAACCTCACGCATACTACTAACCCCGGCGTGGCCTTTGGACTTCTCTCGGACTCCGCCGCGCCGTGGCGCGCGCCGCTGCTCATCGGTTTCGGACTGACGGTGATGGCCCTGATTGTCTGGCTGCTCGCGACCGATCGCGCCGGCGGTGCGCTGGGCTGCTGTGGCATGACCTTGATCCTCGGCGGCGCCGCCGGAAACCTCCTCGACCGCCTGTCGAGGCGTAGTGTCACCGACTTCCTTGATTTTCATCTCGGCCGCTACCATTGGTACACTTTCAACCTGGCGGATTCCGCCATTGTCGTCGGCGCAGGCCTGGTGCTCCTCGAGCTGTGGCGCGACCGGCGTCCCCACCGCGCGCAGGCATAGCCATGCATCCGGTTCTCTTCGAACTCGGCCCGGTCACGATTTACACCTACGGCGTTCTGGTTGCCGCCGGCTTCCTGATCGGACTGCTCTACGCCCGGTATCGAGCGCCCGGCGCAGGCCTCGATCCGCACAAGATTTGGAATCTGTGCGTGTACGGTATCTTGGTAGCGCTGCTGGTGTCGAAGCTCTGGTTGGTGGTGAGTCAGTGGGATTTCTACGCCGCCAACCCCGCCCTGATTTTCAGCAGCGTCACCTGGCAAGCCGGGGGGACTTTTTACGGCGGTTTCCTTGGCGGCGTTCTCTGGGTGGTGCTGTACTGCTACTTCAAGAAGTTGCCGCTCTGGGGCGTGCTCGACCTGCTGGCCCCCGGTTTGGCGCTCGGCCACGGTATCGGCAGGCTGGGATGCTTTGCCGCCGGCTGCTGCTATGGCAAACCTACCGCGCTCCCCTGGGGCGTGAAATTCTCCAGCCCCGCGGCGCAGCTTCTCGCCGGGACGCCGCTCGGGGTCGCGCTGCACCCCACGCAGCTCTACGAAGCTGGTGCTGAGTTCCTGAATTTTCTTCTGCTGGTCCTGCTGGGCACGCGGCTGTATTCCCAGGGAGCTGCTGGGGCCGGCGCGCGCGGGCGGATCATCGGCGCGTATTTCGTCCTCTACGGCGTGGAGCGCGGCGCGATTGAATTTTTCCGCGGCGACCCGGGCCGCACGCTGATGCTTCACGATGCCGTCTCGCTCATGCAACTCGTGAGTGTCGCCCTCATCCTCGCCGGTACCTTTCTCTGGTGGCGCGCCTCGCGCCCCGCCTCCCCAAACGCCTGACGTAGTGCACTTCCGCCGCGGGGCTAGCCCAGGTACGCCATTAGGCACAGTAGTACTGTGGGGCTATAGGCCGCCCCGTTCTGGCCCCTGACAATGGCTACAGGACCGCAGGCAGGCTCGTTCGCTGCAGGAGGCTCGCATGCTTCGCAGGCTAGCTCTATTATCCCTGCTCGTATGGATTGGCTCGGCGGTCGCCTACTGCCAGGACGAGCCTTCGCTGGGTGATGTCGCCCGCCAGAGTCGCAGCCAGAAAAGCAACAGTCAGTCGAAGAATGTCATCACCAACGAAAATCTCCCTTCCGGCTCGGCGATCAGTGTCTTCGGACGCCCGGAATCGGCCGATCCGGCCAGCCCAGGGAAGGCAAGTGGCGGCGCGTCCCCCGAAGCCGCCCTGGAGCGCGCGGAGTCGGCGGTGAAGTTTGTGGAGTCGCTGGACCGCGCGACGCTGATAAAACTTGCTTTGGATGGAGACCAGACGAATTTCCCCGGGCGCGCCGAGTGGGAGAATCGGATGGTCGCCGCACGGGAGACCTACGTGTCCCGCTTGCGAGATCTTCTCCGGCGGGGAAGGCAGTTCCTGGCATCCGCGCAGGCCCTGGATGCAGCTCACGCGGATCCCCATGATCCACGAGTCAAGGAGTTGACCAACGAGGTTAGCGAGTACGTGAAAGAATGCGTTGAGGTGGATGCCGATTTCCAAGCCGTAATCAAGGAAGGCAAGGACCTCGCGCATCGCGCATCGAACCACTCATCCTTGTTCTAGACGAGATCTTGCCGAGCCACTTGTAGCGCAAAGTACTGGCCCGCTTTCGCTTCGCGTCTCACGGACTGTGATATTCTGCGCCGCGGTGCACGCGCCAGCCGTGACGACATCCCCCACGCGCCGGGAATTCGTTGTCTCCAACGAACAGTCCGGCGAGCGTCTCGACCGGTTTCTCGTTTCGCAACTTCCCGAGCTGAGCCGTTCGCGCATTCAGTCGCTGATTGAAGAAGGGCGCGTGCAGGTCGGCGGCGCGGCGCGAAAGGCCTCGCATCGGGTTGCGGCGGGCGAAACAATCACCCTCGAGATCCCGCCGGCGTCGCCTGCGGGAGTAGAAGCAGAGCCGATTCCTCTCCAAATTCTCTACGAAGACGAAGACGTAGCAGTCGTTAACAAGCCTGCTGGAATGGTGGTACATCCCGGGGCGGGAGCGGAAGCCGGGACCGTTGTGGCCGCGCTGCTGCACCGCTTCGGAGGCGTCACGGGGCTCTCCGGGGTCGGCGGCCCGCTGCGGCCTGGAATTGTGCACCGCCTCGACAAAGGAACATCCGGCGCGCTGGTGATTGCTCGGAACGACGCGGCGCACCGGAAGTTGGTAGAAGATTTTCGCGCCCGCCGCGTCCAGAAAACCTATCTGGCGCTGCTGCACGGAAAACTCAAGGGCGACTCCGGCAGCGTGACGCTGCCCGTCGCGCGCGATCTGCGACGCCGCACGCGGATGACCGCCCGACGACGCGAAGGCCGCGAGGCCCGCACCGACTGGCGCGCGCGGCTACGCCTGGATGGCTTCACGCTCGTTGAAGCGGAACTGCGCACCGGGAGAACGCACCAGATTCGGGTCCATTTCTCCACGCTCGGCTGTCCCGTCGTGGGCGACACTCTTTATGGCGCGCCGCGCCAGGAGCGCGCCGGAGCGGCGCTGTTGCCGCCCCTGGTAAGAAATTTTTTACATGCCGCGCGTGTAGCGTTCGCGCACCCGCGCACCGCGCAGCGCATCGAAGTGCGCGCTCCGCTGCCGGCCGAACTCACGGACTATCTCGCTGATCTCGGGCGCGCCCTGAAGTTGGAAGCAAGCTCGATTGACGCCGCGCTCCGCGAGTTCCTATAATCCGTTCGTGGAAGGCTCTCGAGCCATGCGGCGGAAAATCGTGTTGGGGCTAGGAGTCTTGCTCGCGCTATGCGGGACTTTCGCGCGAGGACAGCAGCCCGCGGCGTCCGGGGCGCAGGGGCCTGCTTCCGGCGCCGCCTCGCCCGAGGCGAATCAAAACCCGCAGCAGCCCACTGCGCCGGGCCAAGCTCCCACGTTGCGGGTGACGACAGGATTGGTGAAATTGGTGGTCACGGTTCTGGATCGCCACCGGAATTTCATCACCGATCTCGACAAGACCGATTTCAAAGTCCTGGAGGACGGGCAGCCGCAATCCATCCGCTTCTTCGCCAGCCAGACGGATCTGCCGCTGCGCATCGGCTTGCTGCTCGACACGTCGAACAGCATCCGCCCCCGCCTGGAGTTTGAGAAGGAAGCGGCCATTGATTTCCTCGGCAAGGTTATCCGCCGCCACAAGGACCTTGCGTTTCTGATGACCTTCGACAACGAACCGCAGGTCATCCAGGACTACACCGATAATTTCGCCCTGCTGCAAAATGCCATTCAGGAACAGCGCGCCGGCGGCCTCACCGCTCTCCACGACGCCATCTGCCTGGCTTCGGACAAGCTATCCCGCGCGCCCATTCCGCCGGGGGAGGAGTCCGACGTGCGCCGGGTGATCGTCGTGTTCAGCGATGGCGAAGACACGGTGCAGAATCACGCCTTGAGCGACGCCATTGACGCCTCGATTCGCTCCGAAGCCGTCATCTATGCCATCAGCACGAACACCGACTGGCTGGCCATTGATGATGCCAACAAGCCCAGCAAATATCACATGGATCGAGGCGACAAAGTGCTGGCGCAGTTCGCCGACCAGACCGGCGGCCACGCCTTCTTCCCCTACCGGATTGATGACCTCGCGCTTTCGTTCGACCAGATTGGGACCGAATTGCGCAGCCAGTATTTCATCGCCTACGCCCCTGCGACTCCGCCCTCGGACGGCCGGTACCGCAAGATTGACGTGCAAACCGCGCGCAAGGGCCTCGTCGTTCGCACGCGCAAAGGCTATTATGCCGTGGCGTCGCGTTCCGCCGCAGGCCCCGGCAGCTAGCCGACATTCCTGACCAGCAACTCCTCTTGGAACATGCAAGGCAAGATGGCAGGCACCGTCTCAATCTCGTGGGGCGCGCCGTTGAGACCCGGTAGGGGCACGGCATGCCGTGCCCCTACCGGGTAAGGCGACGATCGCGAGAGATGGCGAGAAGTGCGAGCTAGCGCCGCTCGTGGCTGGCTGGTCCGCACACGATTCCCCAACGAAAAGTTTGCGCGGTGGCATGTGCGAAATATTCTCTGCTACTGCGTGGGCGCGTAGTAGCCCTTCAGGGCCAGCACCTTGGTGTCCGGGCGCGACACGTCGACCTTGATTTTGCGGAACTGGCCGTCGCGAGCGCTGTTGCTGGGGTAGTAGCTGAGCACGTACTGCGAGCGCAGTTCCTCGGAGATGGTGTCGAAGGCCTTTTCGAGAGTCTTTTCATTGTGCACGTTAATGACGCGCCCGCCGGTTTCTGCGCTCATCTTGGCAGCGACGCCGGGACCGCTCCCGTTCGTGGCGGCATAGTCGGTGATCAGGACCACGTGGATGACGGCGTTGGCCCGCTGCGCCGCCTCGATGGCGTCGCCCAGGCTCAACCGGCTGCCCGTGTCTTCTGCGTCGGTGAGGATGACAATGGCTTTGCGTCCGGTTTCGCCCGTGAGTTTCTCGTTGCTGGCCAGATAGACGGCGTCATAGAGGTCAGTTCCGCCATTCCGGCTCGGAATGGTTCCGACTGTTCCGCCGATGCCCGAGGCGTCTACGTTGATTTGCGTGTGGCGGATGGCGCGGCCCAGCACGTCGGGATCCTCCGTGAAATCGGCGAGCAAGTTGATGTCGGTGTCGAAGCTGATGACCAGAGCCTCATCCCGCTTCCGCATCACTTCGCGCACGAACCGCGAGGCCGCGTCCTGCTCGGCGCCCAGGATGCGCTCCATGCTCCCGCTGGTGTCCATCAAGATCCCCAGCGTGAGCGGCATGTCCATTTCCTTGCGAAAGTAAGCGACTTTTTGCTCGACGCCGTCTTCGTAAACTTTGAATTCGTCTTTCGTCAAATCACCAAGGATGGCGTTGTGCCGGTCGCGAACGGTGACGAAAACGTTGACCAGGTTGACCTCGACCTGCAAGGGATGCGCCGCCTTGGGCAAGGGTTGAGATTCCTGGCTTTCCTGGGAAGGTTCTTGCGGCCGGGATCCGAGCGGCCCTGGAGCCGCCGCTTGCGCGGCCGCCCCTCCCGCCGCGGCACGCGCCGCCAGCATGCTGGAGGCTGGATAGCCCAGCGCCAGAATGAACGCGCCTGCGACGAGGCTGGTCAGCCGCATTGTATAATTCCTCCTGGGACCCGATTCCAATGGTACGATGCGCCGAATGCGCCTGTGGATGCGCGACGGAATAGCCGTGAACCGAGCGAGACACGACGTCTCCGGGCAAGCGCGGCGGGCCTGCGTGATGCAGGCAAGAAACGAGATGCGCTAATGAAGCGAACAACATCCTTCCTTGTTCTAAGCATGCTTTTCTCTCTCGCACTGCCGCAGCGCGGTTCGGCGCAGGCGCAGCAGCCCTCCGTCCCGGCAGGCAACGCCCCGCAAGAAGCTCCTGCCCAGGGCAAGAGACCCCCGCGCATCATCGTGCGCCCAGAACTCGTGATCGTGCCCGTCACCGTCAAGGACGGCAGCGGGCGCCTGGTGGGAGATATCCGCCAGGACGAATTCCGAATTCTCTGCGACGGAGTCGATCAAAAGATTGCCAGCTTTTCCTCCGAGCCGGTCCCGCTTTCCGCCGTAGTGTTGCTCGACAGCGATCTTCCGGACCGCGCGGTGAACCAGGTGCAGAAGAGCTTGGCGGCTATTGCGGCAGGCTTCGGCCCGTCGGATGAAGTGGCCATTGTCACCTTCGCGCAGTATCCCACCACGGTGGCCGATTTTTCCACCAACAACGATCGGTTGTTCACCCAACTCAAGCGCCTCGAGCTCGGCTCCCACCCGACGCAGGAGATTGTGAGCCCGACCACGGCCGGGGCTTCCATCAACGGCAAGCCGCAGCTCACCTCCACCGGCATCGCGCCGCACGGTTCGAAGCGTAGCGTGAGCACCAAGACGCTGCATGACGCCCTCTACTCCGCCGGCGAGATGCTCCAGGACCGCGGGCGCGACCGGCGAAAGATTATCTTCCTGATTTCCGACGGGAGCAATTCCTCGCATAACGTGCACACCCTCGACGAGACGCTGCACTTCCTGCTTTCGGCGGACGTCTCGGTCTACTCTATCTCCATCACCCGCGCCGTTCCCATCGGGCGCTCGCTGGTGCAGCACGGCCAGACGCAGCTCGAACAGTACGCCGTGGACACGGGCGGCGACACCTTCTTCGGCGCCAAGCAGGTTGACCTCGAACGGCTCTATTCCGACCTCACCGAAGAGGCGCGGAATCAATATACCCTCACTTTTTCGCCGCAGGGCATTCATACCGACCAGGATTATCACGACATCGAGGTGCGCGTGCGGCGCCCGGGCCTGCACATCAGGGCGCGCGGAGGCTTTTATCAGAGCGCCATCGCTGTGGGACGCTGAAGCGGACCGGATTTTCACGGGCCTTGCAAGTTTTCCATCGAAAATGTGGGGCGCGACTTCAATTTCGCAGCGCGGCGGCGCGGCAATCATTTTTTTCTTTTCGAATCATCACGAATGCGTATCGTTGCGGAGCGCGCACCGATTTTTTTCTGCTTGACTTCGCTCGCGCCCGCCTTTATAGATGAAGTCAGCGAGCGCAGCGCGACGCAATTCGGCGCGTTGCATCGCAGGGAGAAGGCTTCACTGTAGTTCATGCGCGGAGTCAGGCTGGGCTCGTGAATCGAAAGAGCCCGGAAGAATAGAGCGGGACATTCGGCGAGGATGTCCCGCTTTTTTATTTCAGGAAGCGCGCGACGGCGCGGGCGCGATGGGAATGAGCTGCTCGTGCGCGGGGCAGAGCGGCTTGAAGTCGCAGTAGCCGCAGGCGAATCCAGGCGTGGCATCAAAATCTCCGGCGCGAATCCGGTCCGCCACTTCCGCGATTTTCTCTTTGGCCGCGGCGAGGGCCTTGGCGTCGCGCGTCGTCTCGACCCGCTCGTTGTTAACCAGATTGTGGAAGACGAGCCGGACGGGCACGAGGCCCAGCACTTCCCGCGCCGCGAGCGCATAGATGCTGAGCTGTAGATCGTCCGCGGCTTTCTTCGCTTCGCGCGCTTTTCCGGTCTTGTAGTCCACGATCTCCACTTTCTTGCCGTCGAGGCGGTTTACCTGGTCCATGCGCCCCGTGACCACGATATGGTGTTCGAGAGGCAGCTCGAACGATTTCTCCTGATAGAGCACGTCCGGCGGCGCGGCCGAGTAGCTGCGGTGAAACGCCTCCAGTTGTTCACGCCCGGCCTTGCGGTATTCCTCTTCCTGGTACGCATCCGGGAATCCGGCGGAAGACCATTCGCGGTCGTAGATCGCGAGCACTTCTGCAAGTGGAACCGCCCGGCGCTTGTGCATCTCGGCGACGAATTCCTTGATCGTCGTGTGCATCACGTTGCCGAACGTCATCCGCGGATCTGGCCCTCCCCGAATCTTCCAGAGACGGTCGAATACGTACTTCATGGGGCAACTCTCGTAAGTGTGTATCGAAGAGGGGCTCAGTTCCAGCGGCTCGGGCTGCGGCGGGTGAAACGCCTTGGCCCACAGCGCCACGCGCGAGTACGCGCGCGCCTCTTCGTTCGCCGGGGTGAAAAGCAGGGCAGCGCGCCCCGGCTCTTCCGCTGGCCCCGCCACTTCCTCCGACGCCGGAACTTCCACCTTGGGAGTAAGCTGCGCGATGTCGCTCCTCTGGATCTGCGCGTTGCGCAGAAAATCCTCTAAGAAGGGCGAGGGCTTCTTGCGCCGGTTGACAATGGTCGAAAGCGTCAGGCGCTGCCGCGCCCGGGTCAGCGCGACGTAAAACAGCCGTCGCTCCTCCTGAATCTGAAAATCTCCCTTGGGCCGCTCTTCCTTCATCAGCGCGGGAGGAAATTCGAACTCCGGCTTCCGCGCGCCCGACGGAAAATCGGTTTTGCTGAGCCGCAGGATGAAGACGTGCGGGAATTCGAGGCCCTTGGCGGCGTGCACGGTCATCAATTGCACCGCGTCGTCGGAGAGTTCCTCTTCCATCTGGATGTCGCCGGAGAGCTCGTGGAAATAG
>Ga0187780_10000549_pt1 | contig 28291 bp, 26 predicted proteins | sample 1015_Q2_SP10_20__FD_132429 | JGI IMG/M metagenome (GOLD analysis project Ga0187780, IMG submission 132429) | Tropical peat soil microbial communities from peatlands in Department of Meta, Colombia - 1015_Q2_SP10_20_MG | ecosystem: Environmental > Terrestrial > Soil > Wetlands > Peat | place... | reverse complement strand
CTTCGCGCCCGCCGCGATGGCGGCGATGATCGTCGTGGTCGCCCGCAGCACGTCGAGGACGACCACGCCCCGACCATTCACATCGGGCGGCGTGAGGCCGGCCGGCGTAAAATGAACGTCGATTCTCATGCGGGACCGGTAAGGAGTTGCGGCTCGCGCTCGAGGAACTTCGTGTCCACCTTGCCTGCGATGAAGTCGGGATGGCGCATGACCCGACTCAGGAACGGGATGGTCGTGGTCACGCCCTCAATGATAAACGAGTCGAGCGCCTGCCGCATGCGCGCCAGCGCCTCGTCGCGGTTGTTGCCGTGCACGATGACCTTGGCGAGCAGCGAGTCGTAGAACGGCGGGACCGTGTAGCCGTCATAAATGTGCGTATCCACCCGCACGCCGGCGCCTCCGGGCGGATGGTATGCGGAGATCGTCCCCGGAGACGGCTGGAAATTCCGGGCGGGATCCTCCGCGTTGACGCGGCACTCGATCGCGTGCCCGCGCAGGCGCTGGCCGTTCATGACGAACGAGAGCGGCTCCCCCGCGGCGACGCGGATCTGCTCCTTCACCAGGTCGAAGTTCGTGCACATCTCGGTGACGGGGTGCTCGACCTGGATCCGGGTATTCATCTCCATGAAGTAAAACGATCCGTCCTCGTCGAGCAGGAATTCGATCGTTCCCGCTCCCACGTAGGCGATCGCTTCCGCGAGCCGTACCGCGGCCCCCCCCATGCTCTCGCGCAGGGGCTGATCGAGCGCCGGACTGGGCGCCTCTTCGATCAGCTTCTGATGGCGCCGCTGCACCGAGCAATCGCGCTCGCAGAGATGCATCACCCGGCCGTGCGTGTCCCCCATGATCTGGATCTCGACGTGGCGGGGGCGCGCCAGGTACTTCTCGATGTAGACCTCGTCGGACCCGAAGGCGGCGAGCGCTTCCTGCTTGGCCAAGCCGAACGAGGACAGGAACTGATCCTCGTCCACGGCGACGCGCATGCCCTTCCCTCCGCCCCCGGCCGCGGCCTTCACGATGACCGGGAAGCCGATCTTGTGGGCGACCTTCAGCCCCGCCTCGCCATCGTCCACGGGACCGGGCGACCCGGGCACCGTCGGCACCTTGAGCTTGTGGGCGAGCTTGCGGGCCGCCGCCTTGTCGCCCATCTGGCGAATCTGCTCGGAGGTCGGGCCGATGAAGATGATCCCCGATGCCCGCGCGGTGTCCGCGAACTCGGCGTTCTCGGCCAGGAACCCGTAGCCGGGATGGATCGCGTCGGCTCCGGTGATTTCGGCCGCGGCGATCAGGCGCGGGATGTTGAGGTAGCTGTCGCGCGCGGGCGCGCGCCCGATGCAGACGTCGTCGTCGGCGAAGCGCACGTGCAGCGACTCCCGGTCGGCCTCGGAGTAGACGGCGACCGTCTCGAGCCCGAGTTCCTTGCACGCGCGAATCACCCGCAGGGCGATTTCCCCGCGGTTGGCGATGAGGACCTTCTTGAACATCAGGGGGTCAGGAGATCTTGCCCGCCGCCGAGCCTGCCGAGCCGCCGAACGCCCTGCTCGCGGCAGAGTCGACGCCCGAGACCTTCAGCGCGAATTCGCTCGGGTTGGTGGCATAGAAGACCGCGCTCTCGTAGCTGATCATCCCCTGCTGATACCACTGGAACAACGACTGGTCGAAGCTCTGCATCCCATACTGGACCGAGCCTTCGGCGATGAGATCGGGAATGCTGAGCTGCTTCGAGAGATCGCGGATGTTGTCCTGCACCGCTGCGGTATTGATGAGCACCTCCGAGGCCGGAACACGGCCGCGCCCGTCCTTCCGCGGAACGAGGCGGAGCGAAACCACCGCCTGGAGCGCGGTCGACAGCAGGTGGCGGATCTCGTCGTGCTGGTGTGGCGGAAAGAACGAGATGACGCGGTTGATCGTCTGCGTGGCGTCCGTCGTATGCAAGGTCGAAAAAACGAGATGCCCAGTGTCCGCCGCCTTCAGCGCCGTGTCGAGCGTCTCCATGTCGCGGATCTCGCCGATCAGGATGACATCGGGATCCTGCCGCAGCACGTGCCGGAGAGCGGCGTTGAACGACAACGTGTCGTTGCCGACCTCGCGCTGCGAGATGTTGGCCAGGTTGTCGCGGTGCAGGAACTCGATCGGGTCTTCGATCGTGATGATGTTGACGCGGCGGTTCAAGTTGATGTGGTTGATCAGGGCCGCGAGCGCCGTGGACTTCCCGGATCCGGTCACGCCCGTCACCAGGACCAGCCCGCGCGGCTTGGCCGCGATCTCTTCGAGCACGGGCGGCAGGCTCAGGTCCTTGATGGACTTGACCTCGTAGGGAATCGAGCGGAACGCGAATGCCACCGTGCCGCGCTGCTGATACACGTTGGTGCGGAACCGTCCCACCCCGGGCACGCCGATGGCGAAGTCCGCTTCCTTGTGCTCGGCGAACTCCTTCACCTGGCGGGGCGTCATGATCTGCTCGGCCAGCGACTTCAGCTCCTCCGGCTTGAGCGGCTGGGTCTCGAGCGCGACGAGGTCACCGTTCACGCGAATCGTCGCGGGCCGGCCCACCTTGAGCAGCAGGTCGGAGCCGTTGCGCTGCACCATCTGCGTGATCGCCTGCTTGAAATTGAACGGGGCACCCTGCGGTGCATCAGCCATGGGGGTCGACTCGGAAAAGGGTCTGTCCAAACTCTACGGGTTGACTGTTCTGCACGCACACTTCCTTAACCACGCCCGCGACCTCCGACTCGATCTCGTTCATGATCTTCATCGCTTCGATGATGCACACCATCTGACCCGGGTTGACCCGGGTCCCCACCTTGGCATAGGGCTCCGCCCCCGGCTCAGGCGCCGAGTAGAACGTGCCGACCATTGGGGACTTGATCTCGAGCAGGGCCGTCGGAGCCGGAGCCGCCGGCTCGCGCCGCGGGGCCGCCGCTTCCGCGGCTGCGGGCTGGGCCGCCGGCGACGCCCGCTCCGCCACGACGACATGCTCGCTCCCCGCCGGCAACGCGTGTCCGGCTCGAGAGACCCGCACGGCGCTCCACGCCCCGAACAGGCCACGCCGCACTTCGATGGAGCCGAGCTCCGGGGAGTCCCTCAGGATCTGTACCAGGCGTGAGATGATTTCCAGGTTCATAAGTCGGTGGAAATAGAGTCTCCCTAGACCAGCTCCACAAGCTCCGTCGCCCCATCCGTGAGGAGCACAGGCCCTTCGCGCGACAGGTGGACGTCATCCTCGATTCGCACGCCGCCTTCCCCCGACAGATACACACCCGGCTCCACGGTGACGACCGCGTCGAGGGGCAGCGGCTCCGCGTTGGTCTTGGCGAGACGCGGCGCCTCATGGACGTCGAGCCCGATGCCGTGGCCAAGGGAGTGCCCGAACGCCGAGCCGAAGCCGCGGGCCTCGATCGGCGCCCGCGCGAGCGCGTCCGCGTCACATCCCGCCATCCCCGCACGCACGCCGGCGCGCGCGCGCAGCTGCGCGTCCCGCACCAGCTCGTACAGCGCGCGCTGCCGCTCCGTGGCCCGCGCGCCCACGACCACGGTGCGCGTGATGTCGGCGCAATACCCGTCCACTTGCGCGCCGAAGTCGAGCAGGAGCCAGTCGCCAACGGCGATCGTCCGCTTGCTCGAGCGGGCGTGCGGCAACGCCGTCCTCGGTCCCGATGCGACGATCGTCGGAAAGGGATGGCCCTCGCTGCCGAGGTGTCGCAGGCGCCCTTCCAGAATGCCCGCGACTTCGAGCTCGCTCATCCCGCACCGCACGCGCTGCAGCGTTTCACGCAGCGCGGCGTTCCCGAGTGCCGCCGCCTGGCCGATCGCCGCCACCTCGTCGGGATCCTTGCTCACGCGCAGCCGCTCGACCAACTCCGTGGTGGCCTTCCACCGCCACGCCCGCCCCGCCTGAGCGAAGCGCTCGGCGTCCTTCACGGACAGCGCGGCGGCCTCGTAGCCGATCCACTCCAGCCGGCCGAGCGACGGCAGCTCGCGAAACAGGCGCTCCCATACGCTCGTCCCGTCCACCTCGATGCGCGCCGCCGCCGAGGCTTCGTCGCGTGCCTGCTCGTCGTAGCGAAAATCCGTCACAAGGAGCACGTCCGCCCGGGTGACGACCACGAGCGCGGACGTGCCGCTGAACCCCGTCAGGTATCGAACGTTGGCGCGTGAGGTGACGAGGAGCGCGTGCAGCTCCTCCTCCTCGATCGCCCGCGCGAGAGCCTCCTGACGCGCGTGCCGGCGGTCAGCGGGCATGGCGGGACGCGAGATAGCCGACGAGCCCCTCGAGTCCCAGCCGGTAGCTCTCCGCGCCAAATCCGGTCACGACCCCCACCGCGAGATCGGCGAGCAGCGAGCGGTGTCGCTCCGGCTCGCGCGCGAAGATGTTCGACAGGTGCACCTCGACGAACGGCAGCCGGACGGCAAGGAGGGCGTCCCGCACGGCGAGACTGGTGTGCGTGAACGCCGCCGCGTTGATGACGATCCCGTCGGCGCGACCACGCAGCCCCTGAATCGCTTCCACGAGGTCGCCTTCGTGGTTGGTCTGCGTCCAGCTGCACTCCACTCCGAGGGCACGCGCCCGCGCCTGGGTGGCGTCCTCGATCTGCCGCAGCGTCGCGCGACCGTAGACCTCCGGCTCGCGTTCGCCCAGCAAGTTCAGATTGGGGCCGTTCAACACGGCGATGTGCACTAGGACTTGAGGCTCTTGAGCCACGCCTGAAACTGGTCGAGGTCGCCTTCCTCCTCGACCGACGGCCGGCCGCGAGGATTGGTGGCGCGCGCCGCGGCCTTGGGAGCGGGTGGGGTTCCCGGCGCAGGCGCGCCCCCGGCCCCGAAGAAGTCGTCGAACGAGAACCCTCCCGTCGTGCCGGCCGCAGGGGCGGCCGGCTTCGGCGCCGGCACCGCGGACGTGGCCGCCTCGACACTGCTCGCCGCCGATGAGCGGCGACTGCCTTCGTCGCCGAACACCTGATCGAGGGAGATATGATCCTCCGCGGCCCGCGTGGGACTTCCGGGGGACGTCACGGCTTCACTCGGCCGCTCGGCGAACGCCGCGTCGAGCGACGACGGCGCCGGCCGACCTTCGAGCGGCACGGCGGCCGGAGTCGCCGCCGGGGGAGCGGCGAAGAGCGTCACTGGTCGCCCAGCCAGCACGCTCTGGAGAAACGCCCGAATCGAGACGCCGCTCGCTGGCGGACTGTCCGGTCCCCGGGTGAGTGCGTCGACGCGGGCTCGGAGGCGGGCGTCGCTCGGTCGTTGCGAGAGTAGCGCCTGGTACACGCGCAGCGCGTCCTCGTCATGCCCCTGCTTCAAGTACAGTTCCGCCATCGTCTCGGTCAGGACGGGCTCCGCGCGCGACAATGCCGCCGCGTCGGCCGCGCCGTCGTCATCAGAGAGCGCGACCGCCGCGGCCACCGCAGCCGAAACCCGCGCCGGCGTCGACGGGCGGCTCGGCGCCGCGGGAGCGGGCGGAGGCGGGGGCGGCGGCTCCGCCTCCATGATCGGCGCGGGGGCCGGCTCCGGCGTCTCCTCAACCGGCTCCGGAAAGACCGGCTGCTGCACGGACACCGAACGTCGCGTGGGAGCGGAGGTCACATCGTCGGGCATGATGAGGGGGAGGTCGACCTGCGGGAGATCCTCCTCCTCCGCTTGCGCGGATACTTCGGGCAACGCGTCGGCCGCGGGCGGCTCAGGGACTTCGAGCGGCGGCGTCGAGGGCTGCGTGTCCACCTTGAACATGCCGCTGCCCTCGTACTGCGTCCGCGCGAGTCCCACCAGGCCCTCGATCGGCATCTCCGTGGGCTTGAGCACCACGTCTTCCTCGACCTCGAGGCCTTCCGTTTTCGCCGCGCTGTGCGCCACGGAGCTGAAGTCGATCGTGCCGTCGAACGTTTCCAGGTCGGGGCTCGGCGACGCCCCGGACGCCGTTGGGGTTATCGCGTCGACCGTGAGCTGCTCGACGACGAACTCGTCCGACTCCGCAACCGCAGAAATCAGTGGCGCCGTCGGGGGCGGTGGAGCTGGCGGCATCGTCTCGATCGTGGTTTCAGCGAGGGACGGATGGGCCGGCTCGAGCGGTGCAGGCTCAATCGCCGGCGCCTGCGGCTTGGCCATTTGCGCGGCCTTGCCCTTGGCGACCGCCAGCGCCTCCGCGGCATCCCCATTCATGGGATCGGCCGCGAGCAGCTTCGTGAGCCATTCGACAGCGTCCCCGTACCGCCCACCCCGCTCGGCGATCTCCGCGAGGACCTTGAACGCGATGACGTTCTCGGGGTCGAGCCCCAGGACTCGCCGGAACACCTCCTCGGCGCCGGCGTCGTCCTTTTGATCGAGGAAGCACCGGCCGTAGACGATGTGGGCGCTGATGTAGTCGGGGTGATGCTCCAGGCCGCTGCGGCACAGCTCCATGGCCTGATCTACTTGTCCCGCTTTGCGATACGCGTCCGCCAAGGGGGCGAAATTTCGCCCCTTGGGGTTCTCAGCATAGCGCCGCTCGAGCTTTTCGATCTCGCTGGTGTACGCCACAGCCTAAGTCTTTGTGGGAATTGGACGAAGATAGTGATCGGCCGGCGTCGCTGTCAAATCGGAACCCCGTGCCGCGCTTGAGTTTGCTTGTTGTCGCCTATACACTTATGCCCCGTCAATGGCTTCTCGTTCGCCCGCCCGTCAGGAGTTGTCAGGCATATGATGCGCACCATGCGCCAGATCGCCACACCCGTCTTCTGGGTGGTGGCAATCACCTTCATCGGCTGGCTCGCTTACGGACAGGTTTCCGAGATCCTCGGTGGGGGCCGCGACGTCGTGCTCCGCGTGAACGGCACCGACGTCCGTCTTCAGCAGTACAACGCGGCGCTCCAAGCGGAATATGAGGACATGCGCCGCCAGCAGGGAAGCCAGCTCACGCGCGAGGACGAGCAACAGGCCCAGAATCAGGTCGTGAACGAGCTCACCCAGGAGATCCTGGTCGAGCAGCAGTGCCGCAAGCTCGGCATCACGGTGACCGACCAGGAGATCATCCAGGCGGCCCAGAGCGCGCCGCCGCCCGACGTGATGCGCACGTCGGAGTTCCAGACGAACGGTCAGTTCGACATCACCAAGTGGCAGCGCTTCCTCGCCTCTGGAACGGACCCCCAATTCCTCCAGGGCCTCGAGGCGCGCTACCGCCAGCGCATCCCGCAGGTGAAGCTCGGAGAGTACCTCACGTCGGACATCTACATCCCGGACGCGAAGCTGTGGCGGGTCTACCGCGATCAGCACGAATCGGTGACCCTCGCGGTACTGGCGCTCCGGCCCGAAGAGATCGCGGACCAGGACGCCCCCGTGTCGGACGCCGAGCTCCAGCAGTACTACGACGCGCACAAGGCCGACTTCAAACGTCCCGCGGTTGCCTACACGAGCTTCATCGTCCAGCCACGCTTTCCCGACGCGGCCGACACCGTGGCCGCGCTCGACCGCGCCCGCCGGCTGCGCGCGGAGATCATGGGTGGAGCCAAGTTCGAGGACGTCGCAAAGCGGGAATCAGCCGACTCCGCCACCGGCCCGAAGGGCGGCGACCTCGGATGGATGAAGCGCGACGAGGCGAAATTCGATCCGCAGTTCGCGCTCGCGTTGCGCCAGCTGCGGCCCGGCGGATTGAGCCAGCCCGTGCTCACGAGCTTCGGGTACCACTTGATCTGGATCGCGTCGGCCAAGGGCGACTCGATCTTCGTCCGGCACATCCTGATTCCGGTCGAGCCCCAGGGGAAGCACCTCGACTACGTGGAGGCCCGCGCCGACACGCTCGACAAGCTCGCGGGTGAGCGCACCGACGGCGCCTCGCTCGATACGGCCGCCCACAAGCTCAACCTTCCGCTCCGGCACGCCGACCCGCTGCTCGAGGGCGACCGCATGTCGCTCGGCATGTATCTGATTCCCGATGTCAGTGTGTGGGCCTTCGAGGCGCACGCGGGCGAGACGAGCCCGGTGATCGAGGCGCGGCCGGGCTATTACGTCTTCCGGCTGGACTCGTTGATTCCCGCCGGCACCCCGCCGCTCACGGAAATCCGCGCTCAGGTGCTGGACGCCGCTCGGCTCGCCAAGAAGAAAGACCTCGCCGGCCGACGTGCGGCACAGCTCGCCTCGGAGCTCGGCACCCGCGGCCCGCTCGCGCAGGCCGCCGCCGCACACGGCATGAAAGTCGAGACGGTCGGACCGTTCACGCGCATCGCACCACCGCCGATCCTCCAGGGAAGCCCGGCGGTAATCGGTGCCGCCTTCGGCCTTGCGCCGGGGACGCGCTCAGGGATGATCAAGGCTGCGACGGGGTACTTCGTCATCGAGTCGCTCAAACGGACCGTCGCCGACTCCGCCGCCTGGCTCAAGCAGCGCGACGCCCAGCGTGATGCACTGATGCAGCCAGTGCGCCAGGGACGCGTGCAGGCGTACATCGCGGCCGTGCGGGAGCGTGCGAAAATCGTCGACCGGCGCAAAGATCTGTTCGGCAAGCAAGCCTCAGGGGAGACCTGAGGCGAAAGGAAGTCAGTCGATCAGACGGGACCGGCCGCGCGACCGCGGCGGTTGCGTCGGGGCGTCCGAGGCGATCGAGTCGCGGGCTTCATTGAGGGCGCGGTGAAAGTCGCGCACTCCCTTCCCCAGCAACCGCCCCGTTTCCGGCAGGCGCCGCGCCCCGAGCGCGAGCAGAGCGATCACCAACACCAACACCACCTCGCCGGCACTCACGGCGCGTCCCCGGGCCGGCCCGCCGTTACTGGCTGAGGCGCTTCGGGTCGCCCCCCGAAGGCAGCGACGATGACGACGTGGGAGCGGGAGGCTGGATGCCCCGCGACTCGGGGCGATCCTCCGCGACGTCCTTGAGACTGCGCTTGAATTCGCGAATTCCCTGGCCGAGTGAGGACCCGATCTCGGGAATGCGCTTCGCTCCGAAGACCAGGACGAGCACCAGCAACAGGATGAGGATGTGACTGAACGACAGGTCGCCGAACATGTGCGCCTCGTTTCAGAAGAGCGAGCGGGCCACCAGGTATGCGACCGCGACGCCCACCAGAGCCAGCAGTGACACGTCCAATCCCACGGGACCGAGCGTGATCGACACGACCAGCAGGTCGAGATGCACGGGGCCGAAGGTCGGCGTCACCGCTGTGGTAAAGAACTCCTTCGCCGCGCCTTGCGGTAGATAGCGGCGGAGCAGCGCGTGCAGGAATCCGCCCAGGACGAACCCCGCCCCGAGCACTCCAAAGTAAAATAGCGGGCGGCGGGGGCCTTGCGCCACGGCTCAGCTGTGCCGCTCGACGGCGTACGTGATGCTGTCGCGCAGCGCGTCGCGGGCCACCGATGGCGCCAGCGCATCGAGCTCCGCCTCGGCCTGCTGGGCGCGGTCGAGGGCGCGGCGACGCGCGTACTCCAACCCGCCGACGCGTTCCACCACGCGAATCACCTCGCCCACGATGTCGTCCGACGGTGCGTCCGTGTCCATCAGTCGCCCGACCAGGCTCCGCTCCGCCGCAGTCATCCGACTCAGGGCGGCGATGAGCGGCAGCGTGACCTTGTGCTCCTTCAGGTCGAGCCCGAACGGCTTCCCCGTCACGTGCTCGGGTTGCGTATAGTCGAGCAGGTCGTCGGCGATCTGGAACGCCATGCCGAGGTGCATGCCGAACCGCGCGAGGGCGGCCCGGGCCGTCGCGGATCCGCGCAAGGCGCCGACCTCGCACGCTCCGGACAGGAGTGACGCCGTTTTCGCGCGAATCAGCTGATCGTACTGCACCTCGCTGTACGCCAGCCGGTCGTGAGCCTCGAGCTGGTACATCTCACCCACCGTCATCTCGTTCGTCACGCGCGCAAAAACTCTCAGCGCCTCGAGGTCGCCCAGGTTCACGAGCTCGATAATCGCGCGCGAGTACAGGTAATCCCCCATGATCACGGCGATCTGGTGTGAGAAGAGCGCGTTGATCGTAGGCATCCCCCTGCGCAGCGCCGAATGGTCGACCGAGTCGTCATGCACGAGGGTCGCAAGATGGATCAACTCGACGACAGCCGCGAGTGTGACCACACGGGGCTCGTCGGCATCCGCGGCCTGCTGGCTGAGGAGGAGCAGCGTCGGACGGAACAGCTTGCCCTTCATTTGGAGGAGGTGCTCGTTCGCCGCGGCGATCACCGGGAAGTCTCCCGCGACGATCCGTCCCAGCTCGCCGGCGACGTCGTCGAGGGCGACGGCCACCGGCCGCTGGATGGCGCCGAGCGACACCCGCGCCAGGTCCGGGTGCGTCGTCACTTGGCCTTGGCGAGCGCGCGCACGCGCTCCCCGACATCCGCGAATCGAATGTCCACCGCGAACACCCGCCCATACAGCTCGCGCGCCTCGACCTTCTTGCCCTGCTCTTCCAGGGTGCGGCCGAGCCAGTAGAGGACGCCCATGCGCTCCTGGTCGCCCGACGCGGGCAGCTCGAGGCCCCGCCGCAGGATCGATTCCGCGACGACGTACGCCCCCTTCTCGAAGAAGCAGGTGCCGAGCGCCTCCGACGTGCGAAGCTTGCCATCGGGCTGCCGCAGGGCCTTCTGGAACTCGGCGATGGCCTCGTCCAGCAGCCCCATCTCCTTGAAGGCGACGCCGAGGTCGTAGTGTGACTGGAAATCGGCCTCGTCGATGTTCTCCTCGATCCCCTGCTTGAAGCGAGCGAGCATGTCGTGGAAGTCTTTCTCCTCGTCGCCCGTCGGCTCCTCGTCCTCGACCTTCATCCGCGTATCGCGCGCCGGCGTGTCGTCCTCCATCACGAGCGCGCCCAGGTCGATGAAGTCGCCGGCCTCCGTCGGCTCGTCCCGCACTTTCATCTTCGCGTCTTTCGGCTGCACCTTGCCTTCCTTCGCGCGCGGCGCGGCGGCCGGCACGGGGGGCGCCGCGGGCGCGAGCATCGAGAGCGCCGCCTTGGCGCGCTCGTTCTTCGAGTCGTGCTCCGCCACCCGCTGGTAGACGGCACGCGCCTTGTCCGGGAGGTCGCCGCGCAACAGCGTGTCGGCCAGCTCCAGGTAGGCGTCGATCAGCCGCGCCTTGTCTCCCGACTTGAAGGCGTACTCGACCTGCTTCTGCCGGTGGCGCACGCTGTTCGGATCCAGACGCAGGATCTCCTCGACCAATCCCTGGGCCTGCTCGAGGTCGCCAGTGTTCTCGAGGCCGGCCGTCGCATGGTCGAGCTCCTCGATGCCGCGCTCACGCTCGCCCGCTTCGACCAACGCTTCGCCCAACGCACGGTGCGCCTCGGGGTCGTCCGGCGCGTCGGCGACGCGCGCCTCGAGCTCCTCGATCGTCGCGGTCTCAGGGGCATCCTCGATGGTCTCGAACCCGAGCGACGCGGTGCCCGTGGGACGCGCCTCCTCCATGGTGAGGGGCTCTTCGTCGAGATCGTGCCCCTCCGCGGTGGCCTCCGTTTCGAAGTCCGGCTCGAGCTCGAGCGGTGGGACCTCGACGACGGTCTTCCGTTTGGGCGGGGCGGGCGCGGGCGGCGGCGGCGCCGCGGCGGGCCGCTTGGGCACGACCGGCTTGACCTGCGGAGCGGCGGGTGCCGCCGGCGCGGGAGGGGCCCCGGGCCGCCGCGGCGCGACCGGAGTGACCTTGGGCGGAGCTGGCGGTGGCGTGGGCGCCGCCTTCGGCGCCGGCTCCTCCTCGATCTCCAATTCGTCTTCCGCCAACGGCTCGAGCTCAACCTCGATCGCCTCGACCTCAACGCTGTCGATCGTCGGCTCCAGATCCTCCACGGGCTCCACGTCGTCGGCCGCGACCTCGCTCCGCAGGGAAGGCGCGGAGGGGGCGATATCGAGGGTAGAGGAGAATTCGACACGCGACTCGAGCCCTTCGATCGTGCCCTGCGGAGCCTCCGCGGGCTCCTCCCCCGCGAGGCTCGTGGACTCGATCTCGAGCGACGTGTCCAGCTCCGGGGTCACTTGAGAGAGGAGCGTCTGCTCTTGCACATCGAGCGCCGGCTCGACGTCGGGTTCCGGCTCGGGCTCGAGCTCAGGCTCGGGTGCCGGCGCGGGCGGGGCCTGCCGCGCCGGCACCGGGGTCACCCGGGCAGCGCTGGACCGCTTGGCCTTCGCAGGCTCGTCCAGATCGAGAAACACGAGACTCGACGTCTTGCGCGACTTGGACAGACTCTCTTTCGTCTCCGGCTTCGCGGCCGGCGGCGGCACGGGGACGCTCGTAGAGCTGCGGCGCTCGGGCGTTCCATACATCTGCAGGTGCTCTTCGAGCATCGCGCGCAGCCCCTCGCTTTCGGGCGAGAGGTCGGTGAATTCCTTCAGCGCGGAGAAGGCCTGCTGGATCTTGCCCGCCTTCTGCATCCGCTCGGCGTATTCGATGAAGTTCTGCTTGGCTTCCGCGAGAAACCCCTTCGACGCGTAGAGCTTGGCAAGCTTCAGATAGGTCGTGTGCCGCGTGGGCGCGTTGCGCAGCACCTTGTTGCACATCGCGATCGCGTTGTTGTGGAAGCCGAGCTCCGCGTAACGATCCACGGCGCGCTCGTAATAGTCGGCCGCCTGCCCGGGGTCCTTGATCTTGATGTAGAGGTCGCCAACCCGGTTGTAGATGCCGAGATCGGGGTTGGAGTCTCCTTCTTCTTGCGCTTTGAGCGCTTCGAGCCACGCCTCGATTGCGGCTTTGGGGTCCTTGGCCTCGAGGCCTTTCGCCTTTTCCTTGAGCTTTTCGAGCGTCGACATGGAGGCTTAAAGATACGGGGCGGTGGGAGCGCAAACAAGCCGAACCCCCTGTCCGCACGGCGCTTACGTGACTCGGCAGCTATTGCTGCAACGTCTGCTGCTCGTAGTTGAACTTGATATCCGGCTCGTCCAGCAAGGTGACGTAGAACGTGAAGGCGAAGTTGCCGTTCGGGCTCTTCACGAAGGCGAAGCTCGCGTGCCAGCGGTGCAGGTCCCGCTCGAGCCGCAGGTAGTGCTCCCCGAACTGCTGCGTCTCGAAGTCATACACGGTCGTCCAGTTGGCCTGCCACTTCTGCGTCGGGCGAAAGCTCAGGTTCACGTTCAGCTGTTGCTGGCCCGCATCGCTCACGAACCCTGGCAGGACCCCGGGCAAGATCGTGGACGCGGTGCCCGGTCGCGTCCGCGTGGCCGTGTAGGCGACGGTGAGCGAAAACCCCTGCCCGCCCCCCGCCCCGCCGGCGGGAGAAACCATGAGACCGCTCGCCGGCCCCCCGAAGAGCGGCGCCCCCGGCGGCGGTGGCGGAGGGGGCATCGCGCCCCCTGCGGGAGGCGGCGGGGCGCCTGTGGGACTCGGTGCGGGAGCGCCCGCGCTCGGTCCAGCGTGTCCCAACCCGAAGAGGTGCCCCAACCCGCGAATCGTGGCCGGGGTAACCGCAAAGCTCGCGCTGACGCTCTCCAGAAAGGGCGAGAACCGCGACGTTTCGAGCCCGACCGGTCCGTCCCAGAGATCGTGCACCAGCCGCAGGCTGAAGTTGGGAATCAAATCGGAGGCGAACGTGTTGCCCACGGTCTGCGTTTGCCATCCCGTCCTGCCCGGCTCTTTCGCCTGCTCAAAATTGTAAGAGACCGCGTCGGTATTGATGCTCAGGAGGCGGAGCTTCCGGGGGGGCTGCTGGCTCGTGTCGCGCGGTGACGCGCGCAGCTTGCCCTCGAAGTTCTGCGACAGACCGATGCTGATGGTCTGCTGCGGGTCGCTGCGCGAATTGAGGAGCGTGTCGGCGGGATCGAGGGCGTGTGAGAAGGCGTCCGGCACGTGCGCGCCCGGCGCGTAGAAATAGTCGATGATCGGCGAGATGGAGTGGCGGATGCGCGCGAGCGGCCCGACGCCCGGAAAGAACGCGAACAGGGTCGGGCGGACGCCGGCGCTCAACTGAATCCGCTTCCCCTGCTCCACGAACGCGCCATCGGAGAACTGATTGCGCAGCATGAACGGTCCCGCGGTCGTGGCGTTCACAATCTGAAGACCCGGCTGCAGCTTCCAGGTGCTCGACAGGAGCTGCGGCAAGTTGATGCCGGTCTGCCAATCGACGGAGGTCGCGAACGTCGACCCGTACAACGTGCGTAGTACGCCGCCCGGTGCCGTCGAGTCCGCGAGGTCCACCTCCTGGCGCTGGTTGCTCCGCTGATCGTCCACGACGAGGCTGTTCGCCCAGTTCCAGCGGCCGAGGCGCAGGGGCGTCTGGAAGCTGATCGTGGTCTCCCGGGTGTTGGCGAAGAGCTGCAGTGTGTCAGGCACGGATGGGGCGCCGGGCACGAGCAGCGACGTCGGCGCCGAATGGAAGACCTGCTGATTGGTGAACGAGAACCCCGGCGACCAGGTGATGTTGGGCGTGATGTTGAGCGGCGATGGCGTGAGCGCGACGTTCGGAAAGTTCTGTGTCACCTGGTTGCTGGTCAGATCCTGCGATCGGGTGCCGCCGATGTTGAGGGCGCCCCAATCGAACCGCTTGTCGAAGTTCACCTGCGAGCTCAGGCTCGCGGTCGCGAGAAACGGGTCCACGGAGTTCTGCTGGAGGACGGTGCCGCTCGTGGCGTAGTTGATGCTTGCGTTGAACCGGGTCCGGCTGTCGAAGCTCTGCTGGTGCTGCCAGCTGATCTGGGTGGCGGAGCCCGGGCTGTCGAGCTGGTCGACCCGGGAATAGGTGAAGCCGCCGTTCACGAAGCGATCCAGCCAGTGATACCGCGCCTGCGCGCGCCAGGTCACGTTGCGGTCGGCGTACCAGTCCGCCGACGCCAGCACGTCGGCGTAGTCGTTGATCGCGACGTAATAGCCGACGTTGGCGAAGTGCCGCTCATAGGTCCGGGTCGGCCGCACCAGGTCGTTCAGACCGAAGCGGGGCACGAGCATCCCGCTGCGGCGGCCGGGCCGGATGTCCTGAAAGATGAACGGCAGCCAGAGAATCGGAACGTCCCGCACGTACAGCACGGCCGGCCGGGCGACCATCACCGACTTGTTGAGCCACTTCATCTCGCCGGTCGAGAAGTGATAATCGGGGACGGGGTGATCGTCCGACGTGATCTGGCTCGATGCCCCGTACATGCGGGTGGATCCCGAATCGACCGCGATGTCGCCGCGCATGTACCACGTCACGCCACCCTGCTGAAAATCGGTGAACGCCTCGCGCACCGTGCCGCGCCGGATGCAGGTGTCGTACTTCATCCCTTCCCCAACCATCACCGTGGCGGCATCGAACAGGCGGGGGTCTCCGGTGGCGTCGAGCCGGCAGCTCGCGTCCCGATAGCGCACCGAGTCGGCCTCGAGCTTCGTTCCCTGCCGCTCGAGGAACGCCTGGCCCCGCAGGAAGATCGTCTGGCTGTCGCCCGCCACGATGAGACTGTCCGCCACGTAGCGCGTGGCGCGATATCCCTTGAGGCCGAGCAGCGAGTCCATGACCGCGTCCGCCGCAGGGAACGAGCGCGTGGGCCCCGTCGGCAGCCCGAGCTTGCGGGCCGTGCCGGTGTCGATCGACTGCCCCCGCACCGGGCCCCCGGGCCGCGGCGCCGTGGCCGAATCCGGGCGCGCCGGTATGCCCTGCGCGTGGAGGCCGCCCGCCCCGAGGACGCAGAAGAGCACGACGAGGCCCGTCCCGGCGGCCGCCTGCCGCTCTTTCGCCCGGCGCCTCGTGACGAACCAGACGCAGACGATGCTCACCTCATAAAGCAGCCAGAGCGGGATCAACATCAAGAGCATCGACACCGCGTCGGGGGGCGAGAGCAGCGCAGCGACGACGGCCGACACCACGATCGCATACCGGCGGTTGCGGACCATGAACTGGGGCGTCACGAGGCCGAGCGCCGCGAGAATCACGGCGACGAGCGGCAGCTCCGTCACGAGCCCGAAGGCGATGATGATCTGCGCCGCGAACCCGAAGTAGTTGTCGGCGGTGATGATCGGCTCGAGCGTGCTTTGCTGAAAGCTGAACAGCACGCGCAGGGCCCGCGGCAGCACCCAGAAGTACGCCGCCGCCGCGCCGGCGCAGAACAGCAGCACGCCAATGGACAGTGCCGGGACGATGACGCGGCGCTCGCGGTCGTACAGGGCGGGGGCGAGGAACGCCCACACCTGATAGACGACGACCGGCGACGCGAGCAGCACGCCGACGGCAAAGGCGAACTTGAGGGTGATGAAGAACGGCTCGGTCGGACTCGTGAACTTGAGCTTCCCGCTTGGGAGGAGCGGGGCGATCGGACGGATCAGGACGCCGATGACGTCGACGCGCTCGACGATGAACCACCCCACGACCGTCGCCAGGACGATCGCGAGCAGGCTGTAGAGCACGCGCCAGCGCAGTTCCTCGAGGTGGTCGAGGAACGGCATCTCGCCTCGGGCGGATTCGTCAGCCAACGGTGCCGCCGGCGCGGGTTAGCGCCCGAGCCGCTGGAGCTTGTCGCGGGCGAGGTTTGCTTCGTCGGAGCGCGGATACCCCGCCACCACCCGTTGGTAGTACGTTCGAGCGGTGGCCTTCTCGCTGCGGGACTCCGCGAGCAGGCCGAGCTTGTACAGGGCCGACGGAGCGCGCGCCGAATTGGGGTAGGCTTTCACGACCTGTTGATACACGGCAGCAGCCGAATCGGCATTCTCGGGAGCGAACGTCTCCCCCACGAAGAAGAGGGCGTCGGCCGCTCGCGGGTCGGTCGCGTAGACACGGAGAAACTCCCGAAATCCGACGCGCGCCGTGGCGAGGCTCCCACGCCGGTACTGCTGGAGAGAGAGGTCGTACATCTGGTCCGGGCCGGGGCCGGCCACGTTGCCGGACGGGCCGACCGGCGCGCCGGCCGGAGCCGTCGTGTCCACCGTGGGCACGGGCTGCCGTGCCTGCGCCTCGATACGGCTCCGCAGCTCGGTGAGGCGCTGCTGGCTCTGGCCGGTGAGCTCCTGAATCGTCACCAGCTGCTGCTGCACCGACAGCAGGTCGGTGCGGAGGTCGCCGCGCATTTGCACCAGGTACGCCTGCTGCGCCGCCAGCGCCTGTTGCAGCACAGCGATGACGCCGAGCACCGAGTCGACCTGCGCCTTACGCGCCGCCGTCGCGCCGCTCAGCTGATCCTTGAGGTCGGCGACCTCCAACTCAACTCGCCGGACGTCTCCTTTCAGAGCGCATCCGGCGAGCGACACCACCGCGGCGGCCCAGACCAGCGTCCGCACGCGCCGACGCCCGTTAGGGCTGCCGCAGTACGTCACCGCCGCTGATCACGTCGAACTCGTCGCGGCGGTTCTTGGACCACGCGTCTTCGTTGTGCCCGGAGTCGAGCGGCCGTTCCTTCCCGAAGGACTGCGTCTCGATGCGCCCGGCGTCGATCCCGTGGCTCACGAGATACTGCTTGGCCGACGTCGCGCGCCGGTTACCGAGGGCGAGGTTGTATTCATCCGAACCGCGCTCGTCGCAGTGCCCGGCGATGCGAACCCGCGCATTCCCGTTGGCGCGCAGAATGCCCACCTTCTGATCGAGAATGCCGGCGTCGTCGGGGCGGATGTTCGACTTGTCGAAGTCGAAATGCACCATCGTCGCGAGCATCGTGCGCACGGCGTCCGTCGTCTTGCCGAGCGCCGCCAGCGAATCCGCGACCCGCTGCTGGGCCAGGCGCTCCGCCGCTTCCCGCTCCGCCGCCTGCGCGGCGGCAATCGAGTCCTGGCGGGCCTTGTCGGCTGCCGCGAGCGAATCCGCATTGGGCTGGGCGGCGGCGGGTGCAGCGGTCGTGGTCGGCGCCGGCTTACCGCCGCAGGCGAACACCCCCGCGGTGAGGAGACCAGCCAGCACGAGCTGCAGTGGGCGTTTCATGTGAGGCATTCTCCAGGTTAAGGGGTGGAGGGTTCAGGCTCGGGAAGTCGTGGAGACCATGCTGGGAGACGAACGCCGCTCTGCTCGAGTAGCGGCCGGATGCGACCCGTATCCATGTCGATCACCCATAGTTGCCGGTAGCCGGCCCGGTCGGAGACGAAGGCCAGGTGCCGGCTGTCGGGCGCCCACGTCGGATCTTCGTTGCGCCCTAGTGAGGTCAGCTGGCGGACCGTGCGACTCCGCGCATCCAAGACGAACACCTGCAGCGTGCCGCCGACGTCGCGATGGAACGCGACGGACAATCCATCCGACGACCAATCGGGAGCGTTGGACGAACCCGTCACGCCATAATCGAACGGCGCGAACAATTGCTGGTCTGTCCCGTCCGTCCCCATCACGTAGATCTGCGGCAGACCAGCGCGTGTCGAGACGAACCCGAGCCGTTGCCCGTCTGGACTGTAGACGGGAGACAAGTTGTCAGAAAAGCGTCCTACGGTCAAGCGTTGCAAACAACAATTGTCGCGAATGTTGATCGTGTAGACGTCGGTCCCCTCCTCCGTCGCACGACTGAACGCCAGCGATTTGCCGTCGGGTGAAAAAGCCGGCGTGAAATCGAGGGTCTTGCCGTCCGTCACCGCCCGGCGGTGCCCCGTGGCGACGTCCTGCACGAACAGCTGGCCGTGGCCCGACCAGAACTCCATGTACGAGATGCGGCGCCCGTCGTGATCCCACGCCGGCGAGAGAACCTCGCGATCTCCCGACGACAGGATCTCCTTGAACCCGGCGCCGTCGGAATCGATCTGGTACAACTTCCCGTCCATCACGAACAGGACCCGCGTCGCCGCCATCCCGCTCGTTCCGAGGGCCGCCTCGACCACCTGGTCCGAGAGTCGGTGGACGGCCATGCGAAAGTGCGGCGACGTGAGCGGTGGCAGGCGCGCGGCGAGAACGCGCCGCACCGCGCCGGCCGTCACGTCGTGCACCGTCACGCGCGTCGTATCTCCCGCCGCGGTCAGGGCGATCGCGAAATCCGCGCCCAGCGCCTGGTACAGGGGATAGTTCAGGCTCGCGAGCACCGCGGCGGTCCGCTTCGCCTCGGTCGACCGCGGCGTCGCGGAGGGCGGCGGAGCGGTCACCCGGATCGAGTCGCCCCCGGGCAGCGTGATCATCTCGAACCGATCGCTGTAATCGAGATCCCGCGCGACGATCGTCTGCACGGAATCGAGCGCCGGCGATCCCTCGGGGAGCAGCACCATCCCGGGCCGGACGCCCGGGTGATACACGATCCCGATGCGCACGCCGCGATCGATGGTCGACGTGTCCTGCGCGGCCGCGCGGGTCGCGACGGCGAGCAGCGCGAGCGTCACGACGAATCGCCCGTTCATTGCGGCCGTGGGCTGAAGTAGAATCGCACGAACAGCACGTCACTCTGCCATCCGGCCGGCAGCGGACCGAACGCCTTGATCCGGCCCGCCTCCTCGGCCGCTCCCTCGGCTTCCAGGTCGTAGGCAAAGCTCCCCGACCGCTTCACGAATTGCAGGTCCGAAATCGACCCGTCGCGATGCACGAAGAACGACACCTCGGCGTCCAGCGCCAGACCATCGACCGGGCGCTGCCACCGCCGCAGGACCTGCGTCATGATGTTCTGGAGGTACTCTGGGTAGGGAAACTCGATTCCCTCAGTGCTGATGCTCGCTACGTCGTTGCCGGTCGACGGTCGCTCCCCGGGGAGCGGCGCCGTCTGCGACGTGGAGCGCGGCGCCGCCTCGCGGCGCTTCGCGTCGGCCGTCGGGGGCGGCGGGGCCTTCGACGCCACGCTCCTCGGCTCGGGCTTCGGCTTCGCGACCGGCGCGGGGCGATCCTCGGCGGGCCGCTGGACGACGTCAGGTGCCTTCCGGGCTCCCTCGACGGGCTCCGGTGCCGCGACCAGGTGAACCTGATAGGTCGGCGGGACGGGCTGCCGGGCGGTGCCGCCGGCGAACAGGACGGCCGCCGACAGCCCGTGTATCAGCACCGTGCCCGCCAGGCCGAGCCCCGGATTGTTGGGGAGGCGGGGGCGCGTCACCGTTCGATGGTCTCCGGCTCGGCGACGAGTCCCACATCCGTGACGCCCGACGAGCGAATCACCGCGAGAACCTGCACGACGTCGGCATACGGCACGCGCCCGTCGGCGCGCAGGTACACCCCGGTGGGACGCTTCGTCCGCACGAACGCGGGGAAGGTCGCGCGGAAATCGTCGTACGTCAGGGGCGCCTGATCGAGAAAGATCTTGCCGTCCTGATCGAGCGTGATCACGAGGCCCGACTTCGGCTCGAGCGGCTTCGCCTCAGCGCGCGGCAGGCGCACGTCGACCCCGCCCTGCATGATGGGCGCGGTGATCATGAAGATGATGAGCAGCACGAACGCGACGTCGACCAGCGACGTGACGTTGATGTCGGCGTTGAGCGGCAGCTCGCCGTGCCCGCGCAGTCCTCCGGCTCCGGGAAGCAGCCCCGCCACCTAGAGCCACCCCTCTCGAGCCATCGTCCCGATGATCTCCTGCGCGAATCCCTCGAGCTCGCCGGCGAACAAACCGAGCCGGCTGACGAACAGGTTGTACGCCATCACGGACGGGACCGCGACGGCGAGTCCCATGACGGTGGTGACGAGCGCCTCCGCGACGCCGGGCGCGACGGCGGCGATGTTGCCCGACCCTCCGACGGCGATGCCGATGAACGCGTCCATCACACCGAGCACCGTCCCGAGCAGGCCGAGCAGCGGGCTCACCGAGCCCAGCGTCGCGAGCCAGGGGACGAACCGCGCCGCCGCGTCGCGTTCCGCCGCGACCTCCTTCGCGAGCACCATCCGGAGCGCCTCGAGCTGCGTGGTCGTGAGCGCGGCACGCGCCTCTCCGCTGGGACTGTTGGTCTTTAACCCGCCGGGACGCAGCTCGGAAAAGAAGTGAATCCCCTCGCGCAGCAGCCGGTTGTACGGCGAGGCCGGCAGGCGCATTGCCGCGTGATACGCGTCGTCCAGCCGCGCCGCCTTCTCGATTTCCGTCATGAAGCGGTCCGCCTGGCGGCGCAGGCGCCGAAATTGCCACCACTTGAGGACGATCACGTACCACGAGATGAGGGAGAACACGACGAGGAGGGCCAGCACGAACTTCGTTTCACGACTCGACGTGAGCACGAGCTCCCACGGAGTCGTCGGCACGGCCCGTCCCACCTGGAGGAGCATGCGCTAGTTCTTCCCCAGGGCGCGCACAGTCGCCCGCAATCCGTCGGAGAGCGCGGTGCGCGGCCGCCAGCGGAGCTCGCGGGCGGCCTTCTCCACGGCCAGGACGTTGCGACGCAGCTCGCCCGCGCGCGCGGGCTCCCGCCGGATCTCCGGCGCGCGTCCTGCCGCCGCGCCGATCAGCTGCGCCAGCTGATTGACCGAGGTCTCGATACCCGTCCCGATGTTGAACGCTCGCATGTCGAGAGTGTCGAGGGGCGGCAGCGCGCATGCGCTCGCCAGGAGATTCGCCTCGGCGACGTCGCCGACATAGACGAAGTCGCGCGTCTGCTCGCCGTCGCCGAAGATGGTGATCGGCTGATTCGCCAGCAGGCGACCGCCGAAGATGGCCACCACGCCCGCTTCCCCGTCGGCCGGCTGTCGCGGCCCATAGACGTTCGCGTAGCGCAACGCCACGGTCTCGAGCCCATAGAGCTGCGCGTAGGTCGCGAGGTAGTACTCCGATGCGAGCTTGGCGGTCCCGTACGGCGAGACGGGGAGTTTGGCTTCGGTCTCCACGCGCGGCAGGCGTCCCTGCTCCCCGTACACGACGCCGCCCGAAGACGCGAACACCGCCCGTGAAACGCCGCCCGCCCGTGCTCCTTCGAGCAGGTTGAGCAGTCCCACCACGTTCACGTCGGCATCGTGCACCGGATCGGCGACCGAGCGGCGCACGTCCATCTGCGCGGCGTGGTGGTTCAGGATGTCGAACCCGCCGCCCGCCACGAGCTGCCGAGCGGCGGGAGATCGAACGTCGCCGCGCACGAAGCGCGCGCCCGACGGCACGTTTTCCATCCGCCCGGTCGACAGATCGTCGAGAATCGTCACTTCGTCGCCGGCGGTGAGGTAGGCGTGCGCAACGTGCGAGCCCACGAAGCCGGCGCCGCCCGTCACGAGGACCTTACGACCCATCGCCTCGCTCGAGCCCGAACAGCTCCTTCAGCGCTTCGAGCAGCGCGTATCCGCGGCCGCGGTCGGCCGCGTCCTTCAACGCGACCGTGGGCTGGTGGAGGAATTTGCTCAGGAGCGCGCGGCTGAACTGCTCGAGCTGATCGCGGTCCTCCGGCGCCAGGTGCTTGAACCGCTTGAGCGCGCGCTCGAGCTCGTTGGCGCGCACCGCGTCCAGCCGCTCGCGAAATTCCTTCAGCGCCGGCACGACGGCGAGCCCGCCGTACCACGCCCAGAACCGCTCGACCTCCTCGTTCACGATCCCCTCGGCCGCCGGGATCTCGCCACGCCGCTGCAGCGCGGCCTGGCCGGCGACGGCCTGCAGATCGTCGACGTCGTAGAGGAACACGTTCTCGAGCTGGCCGACCGCGGGCTCGACATCCCGCGGGACGGCGAGATCGAGGATACAGAGCGGCCGGCCGCCGCGGCTCTGAATCGCGCCGGCGACACGCTCCCAGGTGACGACCGCGTGGGGCGCGGCGGTGGAGCAAAGCGCGATGTCGGTGTCGGCGAAATGCACCCACGCCTCGTCCAGCGTGAGGGCCCGAGCGCCGAGCTGCTCGGCAATGGCGCGGGCCCGCTCGTAGGTCCGGTTGGCCACCAGGGTGACGCGCGCTCCTTCGCCGACGAGGCAGCTCGCGGCGAGCTCGGCCATGTCACCCGCCCCGAGGATCAGCGCGGAACGGCCGGTCAGATCGCCGAAGATCTTGCTCGCGACCGCGACCGCCGCCGACGGTACCGACGCCGATCCCGTCCCGAGCTTTGTCTCGTTGCGCACCCGCGCGCCGACGAGGAGCGCAGACTGGAACAGCCGGTGGAGCACCGGCCCCGCCTGGGGACGCGACGTCTCCCAGGCTTCTCGCACCTGCCCCTGGATCTGCGACTCGCCGAGCACCATGGAGTCGAGGCCCGCCGCGACGCGGTACAGGTGACGCACGGCGTCGCGGTCGCGCTCGACGTACCCGTAGTCGCGGGCGCTGCCGTCGTGCTCGAGCCGCTCTCCGAGCAACGACCAGATGGCCTCCGGCACGGAGTCCCGCGGCTCGGCGATATAGAACTCGGTCCGGTTACAGGTTGACAGGAGCACGCCGCCCTCGGCGCCCGCCGACAGCACGCGCGCCAGCGCGTCCGGCACCTCGTGCGACGCGTGCGTGAAGCGCTCGCGCACATCGAGCGGTGCCGTACGGTGATTGACCCCCAAGACGGCGATGCTCATGGGTTCATGCTCACAGGAAACGCTCGGTGCCAGGCTGGGCGAGCTTCAAGGCGACGTATACGAGAACGACCGCCGCGAACCCGGCGATACTCGCAAAGGCCGCGCGGCGACCCGCCCAATGACGCACCACGCGGACCCAGACGGTCCACCCCAGGACGACCCAGGTAAAGGAACCCCAAACGAGCTGGGCCGGATCCACGTGCATCCCGCCGGCGTACCGCATGGCGTACCCGATGGCGAGCAGCACGCCCAGCGTCAACGCCGGAAACCCCGCCACCAGCGCCACGTGGTTCAGCCGATCGAGCCGCTCGAGCGGGGGAAAGAGTTGAAACACGTGCCCGAACCGCTTGGCCTTGAGCTCGCGGAACTGCAGCAGGTACAGCGCCGACGAAATGAACGCGAGGGCGAGGAGCGCCAGACCGAGGACGCTGAGCGTCACGTGCAGCAAGAACCAGGTGTTGCGCCCGCCGGAGGGCTGCGCTCCCGGCACGAGCCCGAGCAGCAACGCGAGGCCGACAAGCCCCCCCGCGAGCGGCGCCGTGAACAGAGCCACGGTTCCCGTTCGCAAGACCACTTCGCTCCCGATCTGCAGCAGCACGAGGAACCACGCCAGTACCGACAGCGGCGGGGCGACGCCGCTCACGCCGACGATCAGCAGCTGCGCTACGCCGATTGCGTGGACGGCGGCCCCGAGACTCGCCGCACCGAGCGTCCAGCCCCGCCCGACCGTCGGGAATCCCGCGAATGGCGCCAACGCGAGCGCCGCGGAGAGACTGTACAGCCCCAGCGCGGCGAGGTGAAGGTCAACGAGCATAGAGGATGGGGCGCGGAACCCCTACGAGCGAGCCCGGCCGCCGCTCAAGAAGGCATCTTGCGGATCAGGCGCACCGGCGTTCCGGGCGTGATCTGCGGGTTCTGCAGATTCAGGATCAGACCCGACGACGTCTTCTCGCGCGTATGGACGATTTCGATGATCGCGCGAGACTCCTCCGTCGGTGTGCCGACATCCCCGGTATAGATCTGAAAGACGTCACCCGGAACCACCCCGTCGGCCCGACCCCTGTCCAGGAAGATGATCTGCTGCGAGATGCTGATCGTGTGCAGGTCGCGCTGCGCGATCACGTGCCCGCGCAATCCCTGCTCGACCGGTGTGGGGCGAACCTCCCCGGGATCGCGGAACGGCTCGAGCGGAAGCGCCAGATGTCCGTCATGAATTCGGCCGAACTGCTGCACGACCGACGCCAGGAGCTGCTTGCGCGCCACCTCGGTCACCTGCGCGACGCCCAGCGGCACGACGACGTCGCCCCAATCTCCCTCTTCCCGATCGATACGCACGATCAGCAACGAATCGCCGACGTGGTACGACACGCGGGGCGGCGGCTCGATCACGATCTGCTCGTACTGATACGCGGTTGTCCGGTCGGTGAGTCGGGGAATCGACGGCTTGTCCGGCTTGCCGACGATGCGCGCCCAGGGCAGATGCTCGCCTTCGGACAGGAAGCCCGCCGAGTAGAACTCGCCGCGGCGCAACGGACGGTAGGGCTGTTCGGCGTACGCCCGCAGCACCTGCGTCACCTCGATGGCCTTCGAACGAGGCCGCTCGAAAATCGTCTGATAGGACTCGTCCGCGGCCGGCGGAGGTGGCGGCTCCTCGGTCGGGGGCGGCGTCGTGTCGGCGACGGCAACCGGCGCGGCGGTTGTATCGGCCGGCGCGGGCGGAGGCGCTTGCGCGCGAACCGTGTCCCCGACCGGCGCGGCGGGCGCGACTGCGGCGACCGACTCGGCGGGAGCAGCGGCCGCGGGTGCCGCCGCCACGCTTTCAGCGGGAGCGGCGCCCGTGTCGGCCGGGGCCTGCGCGGCTGCGACGGACGTGCCGACGTTCAGGACCTCACCGGGATAGATCCAGTGGGGATCCTCGATCACCGCCGTGTTGAGGCGGTAGATCTCCGGCCAGAGCAGCGCGTCGTTGAAGTAGAGTTGCGAGATGGACCAGAGCGTCTCGCCGCGAGCGACGACGTGCGTGGGTGGCGGCTGCCCACCCTCTTGAAGTTGGGAGGGTGCGGGCGCAGCAACCGCCGCGGCCGGCTTCGTGGTATCCGGCTTCGCCTTGGTGGTGTCTTGCCCGAGCAAGGCCCCACAGGCGAGCGGCACTGCCACAAGGGCGAGCAGTGCCGCCCGCTCAGAACGGCAGATCGTCGTCCTCCTCATCAAGGGCCTCCGGGAACGTCTCGAGGGACTCGGACTTCCCCTCCGACGCGACTTTCGCAGTCGCCTTGGCGCGTGTCATCTCGCCACCGCCGTCACCATTGCCACCCCGAGACGAAAGCAAAAGCACTTCCCGCGCAATGACTTCGGTGACGTAGCGCGTCTGCTTTTCGCGATCTTCCCAGGTGCGATACTCGATGCGCCCCTCAACGTAGATCCGGTCGCCCTTCTTCATGTACTTCTCAGCCAAGTCGGCAAGCTGGGCACCCTTATTGTTCCAGCAGATCACGCGGTGCCATTCCGTCTTCTCTTGCTTCTCGCCCCCCTGCCCCGTCCACTGACGACCGGTGGCGAGGGAGAGGGTGGCGACGCGGGAGCCGTTATTGGTGCTCCGCACCTCCGGGTCGGCTCCTAAGTTCCCGATTAGCATGACCTTATTCAGGCTTCGGCTCACGACGACCTCCCAGCAGAAAGCGGGCAGGGCACCAAGGGTGCCCCACAGTATATGACTCGCAAGTCATTCTGTCAATCAAAGATACGCCACTTGGACCGAAAAGACGCCACCACCCACCCTCCGTCAGATCCTGGCCCTCAAGACGACGGCATCCTCGGCGGGTCTCCGGTAATAATGCCGCCTCCGCCCCACCCGCGTGAACCCGAGCGAGGCATACAGGCCCTGTGCAACGGAGTTCGATTCTCGGACTTCGAGAAAGACGCTGCTGATTCCCCGCGCGTGGAGCAGACTCAGCATGTCGTGAATGAGGGCCCGCCCCACGCCATGGCGCCGCTCTTCGGGATCAACGCCGAGGTTCAGAATTTCGGCCTCGTCCGCGGCGTGATGCGCGATCACGTACCCCACCACCCTGCCGTCGCAATCGGCGACGAGAAACGGGACGTCGAGGGCAACGCACTCCTGGAAGTCGCGCTCAGACCATGGGTCGGAGAAGCTGAGCCGCTCGATCGACGCGACCGACCCCAGGTCAACGGCTTGGACGGGACGGATCCGGCAGCGGGCGTCCGTGGCGTGCCTCCCATTTGACCTGCGCTTCAGCCGGGCGTCCATACTCGGGCTCCGCGGCGGCGAAGTCGTCGATCGCGCTCCCCGCCCCACGGGCGAGCAACGCGAGCAGCATGACCGCTCCTTGCGTGACTGCGGCGACCACCGGTGGGCCTCCGGACCATTGCGTCGCCGCGTCGGCGTATCGCACGGCGCCGTCCCCGGCGACCGCGAGGGGCCGATACGGCGCCTCCCGCGCGCAGTCCTCGGGGCGGATCAACCGCGGCGCGAGCAACGTCTCGACCCGCTCCGTGTGGATCACGTACGTCGCGGCGTACACCTGCCCGCGGAGCGCGTCGAACCACACCGCGACCGGCCCCTCGCCGGCGCTCGCGGCGACTCCCGCCGCGACGGCCATGAGCGACGGCACGGCGCGGACCTCGACGCCCGTCTCCTGCGCGAGTCCCTTCGCGGTCGCCCAACCGATGCGCAACCCGGTGAAGCTGCCGGGCCCGTCACCGATGACGATCCCCTCGAGGTCCTTCGGCGTGACGGCGGCGCGACCGAGGCAGAAGTCGACGAGCCGGAGGAGCTCCGCGGCATGGCGTCGAGCACCTTCTACGTGGCCCGCCGCCTCGACGGCGGGCGGGCGACCGACGGCCACGCTCGCCACGGAGGTGGCCGTGTCGATCGCGAGCCAGTGACCGCTCACCGCTCCTCCACAACGCGCACGCTCGGGTCCGGATCGTAGGAGAGATGCAGGCGGCGGTCCATGGCGGGGGCCCAGTGCCCCGCGCGCTCGGGCCATTCGATCAGCACGACGGCGCCTTCCTGCATCATATCGTCGAAGCCGAGATCGCGCGCCTCGTCGGGGGTGCGCAGTCGGTAACAGTCGACATGGTAGACCGGCCGGCCCGCCGCTTCGTAGCGGTGCACCAGCGCATAGGTGGGACTGGTCACGCTCGCGCGCGCGCCGAGGCCGCGACAGATCGCGCGCACGAGCGTCGTCTTGCCGGTCCCGAGCTCGCCCGACAGCCCGATCACGGTCGGCCTGTTCAGGCTGCGGCCCAACGCGTCACCGAACCTGTCGAGCTCGGTCTCGTGCAGCCGCAGGACGCCCGCCATTTCCCTCCGCCTTCAGCTCGAGCAACTGGTCGCGGAGCAGCGCCGCCAGCTCGAAGTCGAGCTCCTCGGCGGCGGCCTGCATCTGCTGCTCCAACAGCTTGATCATCGCCTCGCGCTCGCGCGCGTCCGCGGGCCGGTGCACGGCAGGCTCGGGGGGCCGCGCCTTGGCGTCGGCGAAGCGAGTCGCGAACCGGACCTGATCCACGGATTTGACGATCGACCGCGGCGTCACGCCGTGTCGCGCGTTGTATTCCTCCTGCAACCGCCGCCGGCGGCCCATCTCGTCCAGGGCGCGTTGCATCGAGCCCGTCATCCGGTCGGCGTACAGCACGGCCTTGCCGTGGAGGTTGCGCGCGGCGCGTCCCACGGTCTGGATCAGCGAGCGGTCCGAGCGCAGGAAGCCTTCCTGATCGGCGTCGAGGACGGCCACGAGCGAGACTTCCGGGAGATCGAGCCCCTCCCGCAGGAGGTTGATCCCCACGAGCACGTCGAACTCGCCGAGCCGGAGTCCCCGGATGATCTCGACGCGCTCGATGGCGTCGATCTCGGAGTGCAGGTAGCGCACGCGAACACCGTGCTGCTGCAGGTAGTCCGTGAGATCTTCCGCCATCCGTTTGGTGAGCGTGGTCACGAGCACGCGCTCCCCGCGTTGCTCCCGCTGACGAATCTCGTGCAGCAGGTCGTCCACCTGGCCCTTGACCGGCCGGACTTCGACCTCGGGGTCGACGAGGCCGGTGGGACGGATGATCTGCTCCACGACCACGCCACCCGACAGGCGCAACTCCTCCTCCCCCG
>Ga0187780_10000546_pt1 | contig 28402 bp, 22 predicted proteins | sample 1015_Q2_SP10_20__FD_132429 | JGI IMG/M metagenome (GOLD analysis project Ga0187780, IMG submission 132429) | Tropical peat soil microbial communities from peatlands in Department of Meta, Colombia - 1015_Q2_SP10_20_MG | ecosystem: Environmental > Terrestrial > Soil > Wetlands > Peat | place... | reverse complement strand
CTGCGGGTGGACGTAAATTACAACCGCGTCTCCGACGACAACTACCTTATCGATTTCACCCACAATATCGTCAATTCCACCCCCTATGTTCTGCCGCAGGAAGTCAACGTCACGTACCTGCAGCCGTACTGGAACGCGGCGGTGCGCTGGGACAAGAGCCAGACGCTGGTCTCGCTGCTCGCAACCACGGACCCGGGTCCCTACGAGCGAGTGCCCGACCTGGCCTTGAACTTCGGGCGTTCGGACTGGCACGGTTTTGACCTGAGCAGCGCATTTGACGCCACCCGATGGCAGCACCCGGCTATCAACCCCTTGTTTGTGCCCTCGGTGACGACCTACTCGCCAGGGTGGTACACGCAAGACGGGTCGCGCTTTGTCGCCAATCCCAGCGCCAGTTATCCGATTTTGGCGCCGGGATGGTTCCTAGTGCCCAAAGCGCAGTGGCACTACACGTACTACGAGCTCGACCCGACTTTCAACTCGGGCAGCACGAGCGCGTCTCGCAGCCTGCCACTGCTTTCGATGGACTCGGGCCTGGTCTTCGAGCGGCCCGTAAACTGGCTCGGTCAAGCGTCCACGCAGACGCTCGAGCCGCGGCTGTATTACGCCTTCGTTCCCTATCGCAATCAAAATCAGCTGCCGAACTTCGATAGCGCGTATTCGGACTTCAATTTCGCACAGTTGTTCACCGAGAACAGCTTTACGGGCAGCGATCGAATTTCTCAGGACGACCAGCTCACCGTGGCGCTCGTCACGCGCACAATCAACGATGAAAGTGGCGCTGAGCGACTTCGCGTGGCGATGGGGCAGGTTTTTTACTTTGGTCCAAACCTCGTCACCTTGCCCGGCGGTACGCCGCGCACGAACACCGCCTCCGATACACTGCTCGTGGCCAACGCCTCGTTGGGCAAGAAGTGGAGTGTTGACGTCGGGCTCGACTATTCGACGTTCATGAGCCAGCTGGAACTGGCCACCTTCGGGTTCCACTGGCAGCCGCGTCCCTCGTCGGTCTTCAACTTCAGCTACCGATACATGACGCCCACACTGGAAGGCGTGCTCATCGACGATTTCCGCGTCTCGGGGCAATGGCCGCTCAGTTCCCGTTGGTACGCGGTCGGGGCATTGGATTTCTCAGTGGCCCAAGCCGACTGGGTCGAGACCGTGCTCGGCCTCGAGTACAAGGCCGACTGTTGGGTTGGCCGCTTCGTGCTGTCTCGCTATGCCGTTGCCCTGCCCAATACGGTCGCCTATAGCAGCAACTATACAACGACAGCATTTTTGCAAATCGAACTCAATGGGCTGACCAGTGTCGGTACAAATCCGCTCGATCAGCTGCAGCGTAATATCACAGGCTATCAGCGCATCAATCCGCTTCCCATTCCCACGGGTCCATTTGAACATTACGAGTAGTCCGATGTTGCGTCGCTTTTCAATCCGAAATTCTGCCGTCTCATGGTCGGGCGCAGGCGCTCTGTTGCTGGCGGCCGTCGTATTCTTGCCTCTGTCCCGTGCGGCTTTGGCGCAGACCTCGCCCTCGTCCGAGCAAGGCGCAGCGGCTGCGTCCCCGCGCTCGCCCGACACCCCGTCGGCACCTGCTGGCGTCGCGCCAGCGGCTGACGGTTCGGCGACCCCGGCCCCGGCTGCCGCAACCCCTGCGCCCGCGGTCGCGACGCCGCCGGCCGCCGGCACGAAGGCGCCTTCGCGGTCCCCGGATGCTTGGTTTGCGCCCACGCCCAAAGCTCCGAGCACCGACACCTCGGTGATCCCGGCCCCCGCGGCCACAACGCCTGCGCCCGCGGTCGCAACGCCGCAGGCGGCCGGCGCAACGGTGCCATCCCTCGCTCCGGGCGCTGCGGCGGCACCGGTTCGCGCCGCGCCGGCGTCGGATAGTTCGGCTGGAGCTAGCTCGGCCGCCACGCCTGCAGCGTCAGTTACGGGGACCGGGGTGGAAGCTGCCTCGGGGACCCCAGCCACCGAGACGCCTGCCACCTCCGCAAACCTGCCCTCGTCGCCTTCCGGAACGCTGCCTGAGGCGGGCGCGTCGCCGGAGGCGGCGCCATCGGGTGCATCGGTGCCCCCACCTGCGGGCGGGGAAAGCGCTGTCTCGCCTCCGACTTTGACCCCGACAGCCGCGCAGACCTCCGGTACATCGCCAGTAGGCGAGGAGGCGGCCAAATCCCATGCAGCCGGTGCCGCAACCGCCTCGACGGCCGAATCCGCACGCGTGCTCGATCGCATTATTGCGGTCGTCAACGACGACGTGATCACCCTTGGAGAGCTCGACTACCGGATACGTCTTGCCGAAGTACAACTCACACGCCAGCGCATTCCGATGCCTCCGGCTGACGTTTTACGCAAGCAGATTTTGGAACGACTCATCCTTGATAAGGCGCAGTTGCAACTTGCCAAGGAGACGGGTGTGCGCGTCGATGACGGCACGGTCAACTCCGCGGTCGGTCGGATGGCCGAACAAAACGGCATGAATATTGCGGCAATGCGCGTGAAGGTGGAGGCCGATGGCGTGCCGTTTAACCAGTTTCGGGAGGACATGCGTGACGAAATCACGATGATGCGGGTGCGGGATCGCGAGGTCGACGCCAAGATTCAGATTTCGGAAGGCGAAATTGACAACTTTCTGCAGGAGCAAAGCTCGGTTGCTGCGAACTCGGTTCAGTACGACGTGGCGCAGATTCTCATCGGTGTACCGGAAATCGCCAGCCCCGAATTCGTCGAACGCGCCCGCCGCCGCGCGGAGGACCTTTTGGCCCAGTTGCGGTCGGGAGCAGATTTCGGGCGCCTGGCCGCGGGGTACTCGGCCGCACCGGAGGCTCTGCAGGGGGGAGATTTGGGCTGGCGCAGCATCGACCGTCTGCCAGGCCTTTTTGCCGATGCGGTCCGCAAGCTCAAGCCCGGTGAGATAGCCTTGGTACGCAGCCCGGTCGGTTTTCACATTCTCAAGCTCGTCGGTCAGCGTGATGCTGCCAACGTCCACCTCTCCAACCAGCCGGTGGCTCAGACGCATGCGCGGCACATTCTCTTGCGTGTTTCTGACGCGCTGCCTGAACCCGAGGTAAAGCATCGCCTGCTTGACCTGCGCGAGCGCGTCGCGAAGGGGGGGCAGGATTTTGGCCAGCTCGCACGCCTGTATTCGGTGGATCCGAGCAGCACGCGCGGCGGCGATCTCGGATGGCTGTACCCTGGCGACACAGTTCCAGCCTTCGAAAATGCAATGAATGCCCTGAAAATCAACGAGATCAGTGAGCCCGTGCAGTCGCCGTTTGGCTGGCATCTGATCCAGGTGCTCGAGCGCCGTACTGAGGAGTCATCGGTGGAGCGCAAGCGCCTGGAGGCGCGGCAGGCACTCAAAGACCGCAAGGCGGAGGAGGCTTTGCAGGAGTGGCTGCGACAGTTGCGCGATCGGACCTACGTCGAATACCGCGTCGAGGACAATCGCTGACGACGGTCGGGCACCCCTAAGCCTCATGCGCATAGCGATCACTACCGGGGAGCCCGCGGGCATCGGCCCGGAGGTTGCGTTGCGTGCGGCCGTCGATGCGAGCGTGGCCTGTGACCTGCTGGGTGACCAAGAGCTCCTGCAGGCGACCGCCCGTGGCCTGGGAATCGCCTGGCCGCTTCCATCGCACCTGCGCATCATGCATGAGCCGTTGGTTGCGCCAGCGCAACCCGGCAGGCTGGACACGCGTAACGCGCGCTACGTATTGCGCCTGCTGGATCGCGCCCTGGAAGGTTGGCGCGAGGGCGAGTATGCGGCCTTGTGCACGGCACCCGTGCACAAGGCCGTGATCAACGACGCGGGCATCGAATTTCGCGGTCACACCGAGTATCTCGCGCACGCGACGGGGGCAAGGCATGTGGTAATGCTGCTCGTCGGTGGCGGACTGCGTGTTGCCCTGGTCACGACGCACTTGCCGTTGGCAGCCGTGCCGCGGGCAATTACCCGTGAGCGCCTCGATGCTTGCATCGATGTGCTGCAGCACGACCTGGTGCAACGCTTCGCGATCGCGGCGCCGCGCATCGCCGTCGTCGGTCTTAACCCCCATGCGGGTGAGGGCGGCCACCTTGGGAGGGAGGAGATTGAGATCATTGCTCCGGCGGTGATCGCGGCGCGCCAGCGCGGGATCGAAGCCTCCGGCCCGTGGCCAGCCGATACGATCTTCGTGGCGCGCAACGCGATGCGTGCCGACGCGATCCTGGCCATGTATCACGACCAGGGACTTGCAACACTGAAGTACGCGAGTTTTGGCAAGGGCGTGAACGTCACGCTGGGACTGCCTCTGGTCCGCACCTCGGCCGATCATGGAACCGCGCTTGACCTTGCGGGCGCTGGGCAGGCCGACGCGGGCAGCATGAAGGAGGCTCTTGCGCTCGCCGCGCAGATGGCCCAGCGCTGGGCCGCGGCCCAACAGGCGCGGGGAAGGCCCGATGGAGGGTCATAGGGCGCGCAAGCGCTTTAGCCAAAATTTTCTTCACGATGCCGGCATCATCGAGCGCATTGTTGCCGCGATCGACCCCCGTCCCGGCCAGCACCTGGTCGAAATTGGACCAGGAATGGGCGCATTGACCGAACAGCTCGTCGCCCGCGTCGGACACATCAGTGCCGTAGAAATCGACCGTGACCTTGTCGCACGATTGCGCGCGCGCTTTGCACCCGAGGTGCTCGCGCTCATCGCTGCCGATGCCTTGCAACTGGACTGGCGGGAGCTTGCGCGCCAGCTCGGGGGCGCGCTGCGTGTGGTCGGTAATCTGCCCTATCACGTATCGACGCCACTACTTTTTTGCCTGCTGGCCATTGCCGATCAGGTGCAGGACCAGCACTTCATGCTGCAGCGAGAGGTGGCCGAGCGCATGGCGGCTCCGCCGGGAGGCAAGGAATACGGTCGGCTGTCGGTGATGTTGCAATTTCGGTATCGGATCGAACGCCTGTTTCATGTGGCTGCGGGTTGCTTTCGACCGGCACCCAAGGTTCAGTCGACCGTGGTTCGCATGACGCCGGTCGTCCCGGAGTTGTTGCCGCAGGTTGCGTTACCGGCGTTCTCCGCGGTGGTGACCGCGGCTTTTTCGCAGCGGCGCAAGATTTTGCGCAACGCGCTCGCGGGGCTGTTAATCGAGTCGCAGATCGAACAGGCGCACGTCGACCCCGGTGCCCGCGCGGAGACGCTCGACGTCGCTGCCTTCGTACGCCTTGCGCAGTGCGCCGAAGGGCGGCCCACGTCCGCGGCGATCTTGTCGCGGCATCTCGAGGCGTGATCGAGACCGCGCCCGGGCTTTGCCGGCGGCCCGTGGCGCGTCCCGATCACGAGGCGGCGCCAACGGGTCGCGAAGGTGATAAGGCCGCAGGGCTCCGCCGATGAGTGCCACGAGTCGGACCGAACGCACGGCTTAGAGGGGAAGCGTCGAGAGATCCTCGTTGCGGATATGGTCGCGCGCTGCTTCAAAGCCTGGCAACAGTCGCGCGACCTGACGCCAGAATTCCGGGCCGTGATTGAGCTCCTTGATGTGCGCCAGCTCATGTGCCACCACGTAATCGATTACGGGCAGGGCGAAGTGGATGAGGCGCCAGTTCAGGCGAATGCGACCATCGGCCGTGCAAGAACCCCACTGGGAGCGAGCCGACGATAGTGCCCAGGACGAGTAGCGCACGGCGCTGCGCGCGCTGAGTTCGCGCAGCCGCTCCTCGAGCAGCCGTCGCGCTTGTTCTTTGAGCCACGTCTGGACCGCGTCGCGCACTTGCGTCTCGGTGGCCTGAAGCGGCAGCGCGAGACACAGTTCGTCGCCTAACAGCCCTGGGGCAAGCGCCGAGCAGCGCAGATCGGCGCGCAGTCGCAGCGTAATTTCGGAGCCGAGAAACGGAAGGCGGCCGCCGTCGGCAAAGCGCACTTGCGGCAGGCGTCGCTCCGCGCGCCACTTATGCCACTGCTCCAGGCGTGAGCGAATCCAGCGCTCCTTTTCCAGGATCGCCGCCTCGATGTCGCGCAGTGAGACCCAGCGCGGGGCACTGATGGTCAGCCCGCGGTCGTCGATCTGAAAACCGATCGTGCGCCGGCGCGCCCGCCGCAAACGGTATTCGCACGGACGACCGGAGAGCACGATGCGCCGATCGGGATTGCCGCGTGCCTTCGGGGTGGGAGCGGACGCGGTTGGTACAGCGTCAAAGTCCAGGCTCAGCTGCACGCCGCCGGCCACCCCACCAGCGATCGCCGCCAGGCCCGCGCCACGACGCGAAGTCTTTGTCTTCTTAGGCACGCGATGAGACACGACGTTCGCTAAATTCAGCCGGCTCGGAGGCCTTGGTGTAGCGGTGCGGTGCGATCCGGCGCATTTCAGACTCGATCCAATTCTCGACCAGCCTTGCCACTTCGTCGGCGGTCCGTCCCGCCGGATCAATCGGTGGACCAATCGAGACGGTAATGGTACCCGGAGTCTTGAGAAACGCGCGCCGCGGCCAGACCTCGCCAGAATTCAGCGCGATCGGAATCACTTTGGCGCCAGTGCGAACGGCGAGCCGCGCGCCGCCCGATTTGTAGCGTGGGGGAGCGCCCGGCGCGGTACGGGTGCCCTCCGGGAAGATCACGATCCACCAACCGCGCGCGAGGTGTTGCGTACCACCGTCGACAACGTGCTCAAAGGCGTTGCTGCCATGGGAGCGGTCGATGTTAATCATTCCCAGTGTGGCCATACCCCAACCAAGAAAGGGAACGTAGTGCAGTTCACGTTTGTAGACGAATGTGAGGGGGCGCGGCATCGCCGTGGTCAGCCAAAGCGTCTCCCACGCCGACTGATGCTTTGGCTGAACGATCGCGGGGGCATCGGGCAGGTTCTCCAGCCCCTGGACCTCATAGCGGATTCCGCAGATTGCCTTGGCACAAAAAACGGCGAAGCGGGTCCAGCCCGTCGCCATCCAGTAACGCTGCTTGGGCGGCAGCCAGGCCCAAAGAAGCGTGCCGATGGAGTACGGCGCCACGGTAACGATGAGCAAAACGAAGTAGAGCGCAGAGCGCACTGCGATGCCCAGCGTCTCGAGGCGTCGACTCATCCGGCGGCCAGCAGCGAGATATCGGCTATTTGGTTCATGAGTGCGCGCAGTTGACGGAGCAGGGTGAGGCGATTGTCCTGCAACTTCGGCTCGTCGACCATCACCATGACTTCGTCAAAGAAACGGTCAACGGGCGGCTTCAGAGGCACAAGCGCGCGCAACACGCCTGCATCGTCGCCGGCTGTCAGCGCGGCGTCAACCTGCGGCGCAACGGCGTCAAACGCCGCGGCCAGTTCGCGTTCCGCTGGCTCGATCAATAAATGGACATCGAGCCTCGCGCTCGCGTCTGCCACCGGCGCCTTTTTCAAGATATTGCCGATGCGCTTGTTAGCGGCTGCCAGATTTTCGGCCTGGGGCAACTGCATAAACGCGCGCACGGCGGCCATGCGAGCGCCAATGCGATCCAAGCGTCCGGGGCGCAACGAAAGCACGGCGTCGACTTCGTGCGCACCGTAGCCTTGCTCGAGCAGGGTCCCGCGTAGACGTTCGAAGAGAAACTGTTCGATTTCCTCGGGGCTGGGTTTGAAGCCCCGGGGAAAATCGGCTGGAGGGAACGCATCGAGAGCCAGTGCGATGAGCCGCTGCAGCGGCAAGGGTATAGCCCGTTCTTGCAATATCCGCAGAATCCCCAGCGCGTTGCGCCGCAAGGCGTAAGGGTCGCGGTCCCCGCTCGGGCGCTCGCCTACTCCGAAGAGTCCGGCGATGGACTCGATTTTGTCGGCCAGCGCTAGGCAGGCGCCGACAAGTGACGAGGGCAGCGCATCCCCGGAAAAACGCGGCCGATAGTGCTCGCCGATTGCAGTGGCAACTTCTTCGTCCTCGCCCTCGATGCGCGCGTAGATCGCGCCCATTTCCCCTTGAAGTTCCGGAAACTCCCCAACCATTGCGGTGCTCAGGTCGGCTTTGGCGAGCAGCGCCGCACGTGCCACGACATTTTGGTCCACGCGGTGCGATGCAGGTAGTTCCGCCGCAATGCTTCTGGCGATAACAACCAGGCGCTCGACGCGCTGCAATTGCGAGCCGAGCGCATGGTGGTATACGACATTTGCCGCGGCACCCAGGCGCGTCTCCAGTCTGTGCTGACGGTCCTGCTCAAAGAAAAAGCGCGCATCCGCCAGACGCGCACGCACCACGCGGGCGTTGCCCGCAATGATTGCAGAGGGATCGGGGGTCTCAATATTGCTCACGAGCAAGAAGCGATTGCGAAGCGTGCCACCTTCGTCTTGCAGCGCGAAGTACCTTTGGTTTTGCTGCATCGTCAGGATCAGGCAGTTTTGCGGAACCTCGAGGAACACCGCGTCGAACTCCGACTCGTACACCACCGGCCACTCGACCAATGCGGTGACCTCGTCGACGAGAGCCTCCGGCGTTACCGCGCACGCGGACAGCCGGGCGGCAGCGGCCTGCAACTGCTCGACGATCCGGGCGCGCCGCGCCGAAAATGACGCGATGACCTTGCCCTCCCGGAAAAGCTGATGCTCATACGAAAGCGCGCGATCGATCCGCAGCACACCCGGCGCGTGGAAGCGGTGTCCCGTCGTTTGCCCCCCGGCTTGCAGTCCGAGCGCGTGCACGGGCACGATCTGCGAGCCGTGAAGTGCGAGCAAGCCGTGCACCGGACGCGCGAACTGCACGGTCGTGCGACCGTCGGCGAGTTGGTAGTTCATCACTTTCGGGATCGGCAGCCGCTCAATGGCCTCCTGCAGAGCTGCTTGCAGCCCTTCGGCGAGCGTCGCACCCTGGCGCAGGCCGCGATAGACGAGCATCTGTTGGCGACCGTCGGATTCGCGCACGATGCACCGTGGGTCATAGACGAGGCCGAGTGCATCGAGTTTTTTGCGCAGCGCCGCGGTCGGCTCGGAGTGCGCGTCCAGGCCGACGCTCGCCGGCACCAGCCGCTGTTCGAAGCTACGTCCGGGCGCCACGGCTCGCACGTCGGCGACAAGCGCACCCAGCCGGCGCGGGGTGGCAAAGACGCGCAGCGCCTGAGGATCGGACGGCGCCAATTCGCGCTCCACCAGAGCATGATGGATCGCCTCAGCAAAGGCGCGCCCTAAGCCAGGCAGCGCCTTGGGAGGCAGTTCCTCGGTGAGCAGTTCGACGAGTAGCGCCTCACTGGCGGCCTTGGTGCCGTTCATGGCGTACCCCCGGCCGACTGCACCATGGGGAACCCGAGGCGCTCGCGTGCCGCCAGATAGCTTTGGGCGACGGCGCGCGCAAGCTTGCGGATGCGGGCAATGTATGCCGCGCGCTCCGTCACGCTGATGGCGCCGCGCGCGTCGAGCAAGTTGAATGTGTGAGCCGCCTTGAGCAGGGCTTCATAGGCCGGTAGTGCCAGGTCCGCGGCCATGAGGCGGGCGGACTCGGACTCAAATACGACGAACTGCTCGAGGAGAATTTCGGGGTCCGAATATTCGAAGTTGAACTTGGATTGTTCGACCTCGTTTTGGTGAAACACATCGCCGTAGCGCAAGATACGTTCCTGCCCGCCGTTGCCCCAGCGCGTATACATCAGGTCAAAGACGTTGTCGATATTTTGCAGATACATCGCGAGGCGCTCGAGCCCGTAGGTGATCTCGCCGGTTATAGGTTTGCATTCGAGACCACCGACCTGTTGGAAGTACGTGAACTGCGTGATTTCCATGCCGTTCATCCAAACTTCCCAGCCCAAACCCCAGGCGCCCAGCGTCGGATTTTCCCAGTCGTCCTCGACGAATCGGATGTCGTTGCGCCCCGTGTCTACACCCAGCGCCGCGAGCGATCCGAGGTAGCGCTCGAGAATGTCGGTTGGCGAAGGTTTGAGCACGACCTGAAACTGGTGATGCTGGTGCAGGCGGTTGGGGTTTTCTCCGTACCGCGCGTCCTTGGGCCGGCGCGACGGCTGCACGTAGGCGGCTCGCCAGGGTTCGGGTCCGATCGCGCGCAAAAAAGTTGCCGTGTGCGACGTCCCAGCGCCGACCTCGATATCAATCGGCTGCAGCAGCGCACAACCTTGTTCGTTCCAGTACGCCTGCAGGCGCAGGATGATTTCTTGAAAGGTGATCATCGCCCGATGCCGGCCAGTGGTAATGGCGGCCCGGGGCGAATTCTACTGACGAAAAGATAAAAGGATGTGCCCGGAATTGTCGCCGCGGCTCCGTGCGACGACCGGCGGGCCCTGCGCGTGGTGGCCTGACGCAATCAGGCGAGCAAATCGTCGATGGGTGCCGTCAGCTCTTCGAACGTTGGCGCCTTTGCCTGCAACCAGGGAACATCCAGACGCAGGTGATCGAGCAGGGGCCGGTTAGCTTGCTCGAGCGCCGGGCCCAGCGCGATCTTCATCGCGCCCGCGTCGGCCATTACGGCGGCCATGTTCAGCACCGCGGCCAGCAGCGAAAAAGGGTGCGCCTCGAGCGGCGCGGCCGCGTGCGCGAAGCCATCGACCAAGCGCAGGGGCAACAGCCAGCGCCGGGCGAGTTCAGCCGTGACGTGAGCGTGCGTTACCCCGATGATGCGCTTTTCGAGAGTCAGACGCAGACCTGGCGCGCGACAGCCGTCCTCGACCTGCGCAATTGCATCGGGAATGACGCGCGCCATCAGCAACTGGCCGCTGCGCAGCATGAAGCCAGCCAAGTAGCCGCTGTCGGCATCGACGCCCAAGATGAAACCCAGCCAGCGCGCATAACCACCGGTTGCAATCGCGTGCTTCCAGAAACCGATGCGATCGATGCCTCCAATCTGGGGAAAAGCGCTCGCGATCGACGCCGCGAGCACGAGGTTGCGCAGGCGCTCCATCCCGAGCACTCCCGCGGCGTCGTCGAGGCATGTCACGGCGCGCGCATTGGGATATCGGGCTGCATTGGCAAGGCGCAGGACCTTGCGCGCAAGTAACTGTTCGTGCTGCGTAAGTTCGACGATCGTATGAATGTCGACGTTTTCGTCGTCGAAACTGGCAATGAGCTGACGCGCCACCTCGGGCATCGCGGGCAAGGTATTGCCGCCGAGGAAAAACTGCTCGATGCCGCCCATTTCGCCCATGTCTCCGCTTCGCCCGATCGGTGAGGTTTTTGTCCCCCGGCAACTCCCGGCAAGCGTAGCGACTGCGCAACGTCGTTATGCGCCGATTTGCGGGCGCAAAGCGGGTGCTTCTTTCGCTCAAGTTCGACCGCGCGAAGGTGGGCGCGGTTCGGAGGGGTTGGGTCGTGAAAAAATGGTGACAAGCAATGCAAGCGCCGATGCAATGAGGATCGGCCAGTTCCCCATCCGAACAAACGGGGTTAGGCCTTGAGTCGGCTGCACGGTGCCGTCCAGGCTGCCTTGGGTTTGCACCGGAAGTTGCGACGCGACTCGGCCGCGCGCGTCGACGATGGCGGTTATTCCGGTGTTGGTCGCGAGCAGCATCGGTCGGGCCGTTTCGAGCGTACGCATTCGGGAAATCTGCAGATGCTGTGGCAAGGCGATGGAATCGTCGAACCACGCGAGGTTGGACAAATTCAGTAGCACGGTCGGCGTGCGGCTCGGGTCGTGCCAAGCGTCGAGGAGTTCAGCGCCAAACAAGTCTTCGAAACAGATCGTGACAGCGATCTGCTGGCCGGCCAGCGCCAGAGGAGGCTGGTAGCGTGCGCCGCGCTGCTGATCGCCAATCGGAATGCGCATCAAGTCGACGAACCAGCGAAATCCAAAAGGAATGAATTCGCCAAACGGCACCAAGTGCCGCTTACTGTAGCGCTGGGGTTCGACCTCATCGCCAGCGAGACCGATGGCACTATTGAAGTACCGCTGCCCGGGCTCGGCTACAAAGGCACCGAAAATCAGCGCGGCGCCTCCGCGCAGGCGCGCGTCGGCCAGGACCTGCAGAACGTCGTCGGGCAGTTCGTTTACCGGCACTGGAAAGGCCGACTCTGGCAGGACGATCAGATCGGGCCCGAGCGCGACGGAGTTGCCTTGCATGGAACCGGTGCGCAGGGCAGGCAGGTAGCGCGTCAGCGACTCGTCCAAACCGCCTTCGGCAAATTTCACTTCCTGCGCGATGTTGCCCTGGACGAGTCGAACGCGCAGGTTTGCGCCGTGGGGCTGGGACCACAACTGTTCGCGCAGGACCGCACCCGTGGCCAGTAACACGATGCAAGCCACGCCGGCAATCAGAACAGGCAACGGCCGACGCGGCGAACGAAACCAGGCCCACAGCGGTATAGCCACGACCAGCGCTGCCACCGCTCCCACGCCATAGACCCCGATCACGGGCGCGAATCCCGCCAGGGAACCGTCCGTGTGGGCGTAGCCGGTGGAGAGCCAGGGAAATCCGCCCAGAAGGACACCACGCAGCCATTCGGAGAGGGTCCACGCGGCAACGATGGCTAGCGCGCGCTGCGCGCTGGCACGCACGCCAATCCACGCGGCAGCGGCTAACGCCAGTCCCGGATACAGCGCCAGGAAGGCCACCAGAGCTGCCGTAGCACCGGCCGCCAGCGGAGCCCACAGCTCGCCGTAATGATGCAAGCTGATGTAGACCCAGGACACACCGACACCGAACCAGCCTATGCCAAAGGCAAATCCCGCGGCAAAGGCCTCACGAACGTTGCGCGCAAGGAGAGCCAGCGCAAAGCACGCGGCCAGCGCAAGCAGCTCCAGCCACGGCAAATCGGCCGGCGCAAAGGACACGGCGTGCACAATGCCTGCACCAGCGGCAATTGCGGCCGGCAGCGCCATCCCGGCGCGGCGCGCCGGCGCGACCCACATCGCGTGCGCTTCGTGTTGCCGTTGCGGGGAAGAGCGGGCGTTGTTTGCGGGTGCAGCGCTGGGCGGGCCGTTGGCCTCAGGCATGCTGACCGGCTTCCCGATCGGCGAACTCGCGAGCCACCGTGCGCGGAACACGCGCAACGTGAAACAACTGCACCTGACGGGCATCGGCGCGCAATACCTCGAAGCGCAACCCATCGATTTCGATCGCGTCGCCGCGACGTGGCACCCGGCCAAAGGCCACCGTGACCAGTCCCCCAATAGTGTTGAAATCCGACTCCGGGTAGTTCGTTCCGAAGCTCGCGTTGAACTGGTCGATCTCGGTGAGCGCTTTGACGCGGAAGCTCCCGTCGGCCTCGGCGATGATGTTTTCGTCTTGCTGCTCGAAGTCGTATTCGTCCTCGATGTCTCCCACGATCTGCTCGAGCACGTCCTCGATCGTGATCATTCCCGCGACGCCCCCGTACTCATCGACGACAATCGCAATGTGATTGCGCTTGGACCGAAAATCGCGCAACAGCACGTTCAGGGGCTTGGATTCGGGTATGAAAACGGCCGGGCGCAGCATGGCCCGTACATCGAGTTCTTGACGCGTGTAGTACCGCAGCAGGTCTTTCGCGAGCAAGATGCCGATCACGTGGTCGCGGCTGCCCTCGATGACGGGAAAGCGCGAATGGCCAGTGTCGATGATTTTGGGCATCCAGGAGTCTATGGGTTCGTCTATATCGATTACGTCCATCTGCGCCCGCGGAATCATCAGGTCGCGGGCACGCAGCTCCGAAACCTGGAGTACGCCCTCGATCATCGAAAGGGCATCGGCGTCGAGCAGATTGCGTCCGTGGGCTTCGGACAGAAGTTCCAGTAGCTGTTCTCGGTTTTCCGGCTCGCGGAAAATGAACGCGGTCAAGCGTTCGAGCAAGCTACGGTGGCGGTGGGCATGAGCGGCGCGCCCGGCGTTGGAGTCGGACATCGTGGCGGGACGCGCGGCGGCGCCCGGCAGTGGAGATGTGCTCAGAATACCGGAGCGCAGAAGGCCCGTCATCGCGCTCGCTCGGTTCGGCGCTTCCGTTCGACTGGAATTTTTGTAAGTGTGCGCATACTTACACAGAATTCATTGATTTTCATAGGCCACGATATGGATCCGGGATCCGCAATTGCGCTAGGAGGCGGCGTTCAAGGGCCTCCATCCTCCGGGCATCGCCTGCGCGCGCATGATCAAGGCCTTGGGCATGGAGCACGCCATGCACGATCAGGTGGGCCAAGTGCCGGCGCAGAGTCTTGCCTTGCTCGAGCGCTTCGCGTCGTACGACCGACAGGCAGATGACCACGTCGGCGACCACAAAGGGCTCGATCTGGTAGGGAAACGTGAGCACGTTGGTGGCATAGTCGCGTCCGCGAAACTGACGATTCAGTCGCCGCCCGGCACGGCTGTCAACAAAAACCAGCGTGATCTCGCCGGCGCAGGACAGGGCCTGGGCGACCCAACGACGCAGCGTCGAGCGCGACGGCAATTCCGGGTCTGTGGCGCCACGCAGGTTCAGGCGCAGCCGCCCCTTGCCCGGGCTCCGCGCAGACCCCGCCCGCCGGCTACTGGGCACGCGAGGCGCGCACCGGGCGGGCCGCTTGCTCGCCCGGTGAAGCGGCGACCGCGGCGGCTCGCTCATAAGCTTCGACGATGCGCGCGACCAGGGGATGGCGCACCACGTCGGCAGCGGTGAAGTAGGTAAAACCGATGCCGCGCACGCCCTGCAGGACATGCTGGGTCTCGATGAGCCCGCTCGCGCTACCGCGCGGAAGATCCGTCTGGGTTACGTCGCCCGTGACCACCGCCTTGGAGCCGAAACCGATGCGTGTGAGAAACATCTTCATTTGTTCGGGCGTGGTGTTCTGCGCCTCATCGAGGATGACAAATGAATGATTCAGCGTGCGCCCTCTCATATATGCCAGGGGAGCGATTTCGATTGTTTGCCGCTCGAGCAGCCTCTGGGTCTTGTCAAAACCCAGCAAATCGAACAGCGCATCGTATAGCGGTCGCAGATAGGGATCGACCTTCTGCGCCAGGTCCCCTGGCAGAAAGCCCAGACGTTCGCCAGCTTCTACGGCAGGGCGGGTGAGCACGATGCGCTCGACCGTGTCGCGCTCGAGGGCGTCGACCGCGCAGGCCACCGCGAGGTAGGTTTTGCCCGTACCCGCCGGGCCGATACCAAAGCTGATGTCGTGCGCCAGGATTGACTGCAGGTAGTTGCGCTGCACCGGCGTGCGCGCGTGCAGTTCGGGTCTGCGAGTGAGCAAAACGGGTTGGTGCCCCGTCGGATCCGTTACGTCGGATTGCGGTGCCGCAGACACCTGCTCGGGAGGCGGCACGTTGCGGCTTGCGGCCGCGAAGCGCTTTTGCTCGAACACCTGTAGTTGCACGTCCTCGAGGGAAATGGGGTGCTGCGCCTGCGCATGCAGGCCTTTGAGCAGCGATTGCGCATTGCGTGCCGCTTCCGGCGTGCCTTCGATGCGAAAGATATTGCCGCGGCGGCGGATGCGCACGGAATACTCGTTTTCGATCTGCCGCAAATTGGCGTCGAGCGCGCCGGCCAGATGCGCCAGGCGCTCGTTGTCCGGGTCGGCACAAAACTGCAGCACGGTCGCGGAGTTCGCGGCGGATGCGCCACGCTCGCGTCGTCCTCGACTGCCGCGCGCTGTCTGCGTCACGCTGCCATACGCTCCGCGTCATGGACCACGAGTTCGCCACGCAAAGTGTGCGCAAGCGTCTCCTCGATGCGCACGCTGACCATCTTGCCTACGAGGTCCGGATCGCCGACGAAATTCACTGTGCGGTGGTTGGAGCAGCGGCCGGTCAATTCGCCAGCGTTGCGTCGCGATCGACCTTCCACCAAGACGCGATGCACTTCTCCGACCATCTCCCGGCCGATACGGGCCTCGATTGCATTGAGTCGTTCCTGCAGGCGTTGCAGCCGCTCGAGCTTTATCGGATGCGGCGTCGTATCGGTGAGCTCCGCGGCCGGGGTACCCGGGCGGCGGCTGTAGACGAAGGAAAAGCTTGCATCGAACTGCAACTCGTCGACCAGGCGCAAGGTTTGCCCAAAATCGTCCTCCGTTTCGCCTGGGAACCCGACGATGAAGTCCGAGGCCACCGAAAGGCCGGGACGCGCCGAACGCAGACGCCGCACGATCGATTTGTACTCAAGCACGGTGTAACCGCGCTTCATTGCGAGCAGTACGCGGTCCGAACCCGACTGGACGGGAAGGTGCACGTGGCACGCAAGCTTGGGCAAGCGGGCGTGCGCCTCGACGAGCCGCGCAGTGAACTCCCGTGGGTGCGAAGTTGTGTAGCGGATGCGGTCGATTCCGGGGATTTCGGAGACCAGATCGAGCAGCAATGCAAAGTCGGCGCACTCGCCCGCGTCCGACGCCGTGCCCAGCCGGCCCCGGTAGGCATTGACGTTTTGCCCGAGCAGCGTGACTTCACGCACACCCTGATCGGCCAGATCCGCAATTTCGGTCAGGACATCGTCGACCCGCCGCGAAGACTCCTCCCCGCGCGTATAGGGTACGACACAGAAGCTACAGTACTTGCTGCACCCTTCCATGACGGAGACAAAGGCGCACGGCCCGGTTGTGCGTGGCGGCGGCAAATGGTCAAATTTCTCCATCTCCGGAAAAGAAACGTCGACCTGCGACTTGCCGCTGGTGCTCCGCGCGGCGAGCAGAGCCGGCAAGCGGTGCAGCGTCTGTGGGCCAAAAACGACATCAACGAAAGGGGCAGCGTCAAGGAGCGCTTCCCCTTCCTGGCTTGCGACGCATCCACCGATGCCAATCAACAGGTCCGGATTTGTTTCTTTGAGTTCGCGCAGCCGACCGAGATCCGATCGCATCTTGTGCTGCGCTTTGTCACGAATCGAGCAGGTATTGAAAATAATCAGATCCGCGCTTTGCGCGCTGTCGACCCGTTGCCAACCGTGCTGGGCGCACAGCACATCGGCGATCTTTTGCGAGTCATACTCGTTCATCTGGCACCCGAAGGTGCGCACATAGAGCTTGTTCGCGGGCACGGTTTTGATCCGGGGGCGAAAACGGGGTCATTTTAGCGTGCTGCGCACGCAGTACCGCTGCCACCGCCTCGGAGCGCTGCTTTTTGCGCCCGACCGGCACGCGAGAAGCCTGCCACGGTGCCGCACGCAGGGCCGCAATAGATCCTAACGGTCCGCCGCTTCCCCGATTTCGCGCCACCAGCCCCATATCCTTGGCGCGCGCGGCCCTCAACGCGGTGGGCGGACACTCGTAGGGGCTTGTTCAACCTCCCAGATAAAAGATCCGGGGGCAAGGGACTACGGCCCCCCGGGTCCGCGCCTTGATGCGTGCGCTCGCCGATTGCTGCACCGCAAGCGCATGAGCATCTCCCACGTCCTCGCCGGTCAGAAACTAGGTATCAAAGAAATCGAGGAAGGCATCTGGATCGTCAGCTTCATGCACTACGATCTGGGCTTCATCGACCTGGAACAAAAGACATTGCAACCCCTGGATAACCCGTTCGGCCCGAGGTCGTCACCTATGTCTTAGGTACGTTCCGTAACCTATGCTTCCGGTCCGGACAGCGTGAACGAGTGGCGGATCAGGGACTCGAACCCCGGACACAAGGATTATGATTCCTCTGCTCTAACCAGCTGAGCTAATCCGCCGAGGCTGCGCAGTATACGCGAGCGCAATTGCGCAACAAAAAGCCGGCGGGCGCCGGCTCAAAGATGCAAGCCTGTCGTGGGACTGTTGGCAGGCTTTCCAAGTAGCTCGCCGAAGCGAGGTTCTCTCCGATGGCGCTGGCTGCGGAAAGCAGCCAGCGCCGGACTTCGGTTTAATCGTGCGCGTAAATGTCCCGATCCTTGGTTTCGGGCAAGAAAAGCGCACCGATCACGAATGTCATCGCGGCTACGATGATCGGGTACCACAATCCCGAATAAATGTTGCCGGTGCCCGCGACGATCGCAAACGCGGTGGCCGGGAGAAAGCCTCCAAACCAGCCGTTGCCAATGTGATACGGCAAGGACAGCGACGTGTAGCGAATGCGGGTTGGGAACAGTTCCACCAGCATGGCCGCAATCGGACCGTAGACCATCGTCACGTAGATCACAAGGATCGTCAGGACGATGACCATCATCGGTTTGTTGATCTGCTCTGGATCGGCCTTGGGCGGATAGCCCGCCGTCTTGATCGCGTCGCCAAGCGCTTTCTTAAAGACGGGCCCGGCCTTTGCAGCGTCGTTTTCGCTAGCGGCCAGAATGTCGGCGTAGGACACCACGACGTCACCAAATTTCACGATCACCGGTGCTCCCGGCGCGGCGGTCTCGTTGCTGTAGCTCACTGAAGACGTTGCCAGGGTGCTCTTGGCAATGTCGCATGGCGCAGTGAACTTTGCGGTTCCCACCGGGTTGAACTGCACCGCACAGGTGTTTTGGTCAGCCACGATGACCGCAGGAGACTTGGCCTGTGCCGCCTCGAGGGCAGGATTGCCATAGTGCGTCAGCATCCCAAAGAGCGGAAAGTACGTAAGCGCCGCAAGCAGGCAGCCGCCCAAAATAATGGGTTTGCGGCCGATCCGGTCCGACAATGCGCCAAACAGCAGGAAAAACGGCGTGCCTAGGACCAGCGAAGAACCTATCAGCATGTTGGCGGTCAAGCCGTCGATCTTTAGCGACTGCAAGAGGAAAAACAGCGCGTAGAACTGTCCCGTGTACCAGACCACGGCCTGGCCCGCGGTGCCGCCCAGCAGTGCGAGCACAACGACTTTCAGGTTTCCCCAGCGTGCAAACGATTCGGTCAGAGGCGCCTTGGAGGTCTTGCCCTGCTCCTTCATGCGCTGAAAGGCGGGCGATTCAGCCAAGGAAAGCCGAATCCACACCGAGATGAGCAGCAGGAAGAAGGATAGCCAGAAGGGAATGCGCCAGCCCCAGTCGTTGAAGGTGTCCGTACTCAGGGTCTCGCGTGCTACCACGATGACGACGAGCGAGAGCAGCAAGCCAACGGTCGCGGTCGTCTGGATCCACGAGGTGTACCAACCGCGCTTATCGCGCGGAGCATGCTCGGCAACGTAGGTCGCCGCTCCACCGTACTCGCCCCCCAACGCCAGGCCTTGCAAGAGACGAAGCGTGATCAGGATCACTGGCGCGAATACGCCCCACGTGTTGTAGCCGGGCAAGACACCGACCAAGAAGGTCGAAAGACCCATGATGGTGATCGTGATGAGAAAGGTGTATTTGCGCCCGACGATATCTCCGAGGCGGCCGAACACGATCGCGCCAAAGGGTCGTACCGCGAATCCTGCAGCAAACGCCAGCAGAGTCATAATGAATTGGGCTGTAGGCGACAGGGGCACGAAAAACTGTTTGGCGATGATGGCCGCCAGCGTTCCGTACAAGTAGAAGTCGTACCACTCAAAAACAGTTCCCAGCGACGAGGCAAAAATAACTCGGCGCTCTTCCTTGGTCATCCCTCGGCCGATATCGGGTTTGCGCGAGGCTGCGGGCAGTTGCCCGGCTACGGTACTCATGTGCGGTCTCCTTGTGGATACGGCCGTACAAAAGATCGTGCATGGCCGCAAAGCGCTTCCTGCGAGCGCCTATATGTGTTTGCTAGCCGTCGTGGCGCTATCGGGCGCCACCACGCGTGGGCGCAGCATGCGCAGCCAAACTTACAGGGACCTTGCAGGGCAAGCGCCTCCGGCGATACCCGTCTCGGCGCCCGGGCGGCGAGTGCCGCGCGTCGCGCAATGCGCCTAACTGCCCCGGGCGTTTTCGACGCTTGCGGCGTGTGGGAACGAAACGCGAAATAATGCGCCCGGCAAGCGCGTCGATTCATCCGCATCGGCAGCATTGCGGGCTTGGGCGAGCAACTCGGAGGCATCCTGCGGCTGTGCGACGGCAAACTGCGCAGTTCGCGTGGGCCGGGCGTCGGTGAGTAACAGTGTTGCGTGGTGCCGCGCCACGATCTCCCGCACGATCGCGAGGCCCAGTCCGCTACCGTCTTGCTTGCTGCCGAGCACCCGGTAAAAGCGCTCAAACACCTGGTCGCGCTCCCCCGGCGCTATTCCCGGACCCGTGTCTTCCACTTCGAGCACCACATGGCCGCTCTGACGCCGCACACGGACGGTGGTGGCCCCGTGCTCAGCGCAACTATCGCGCGATAGCTTCGAATCGGCATCGATCGAACTGCCCGCCGTGTATCGCAGCGCATTGTCGATGAGGTTGTTGAGCATCTCGCGCAGCATTGTCGGTGCACCGAGGATGCGGCAGTCGCCGCTGGCCTCATCGCTCTCGTAGCCCAGGTCAACCCGCAGGGCCATTGCGTGCGCCACCCAGTCCTGCACGACTTCTCGCGCTAAGCGGTTTAAATCCACGATGCTCATTGCGGCCGCGTCGCCCGCCTCATGCTCGGCGCGGGCAAGGGCGAGCAACTGGTTGACCAGCCGCGTGGCACGGTCTGTCGATGCAGCGATCTGTCGCAGGGTGCGTTGCAACTCTTGCGCATCGACCTCACGCTGGGCCAACTCCGCCTGGGTGCGCAGGCCTGCCAGCGGAGTCTTCATCTGGTGCGCCGCATCGGCAATGAACCGCTTTTGCACTTCGAGGCTGTGGGTCATGCGCGCAAGCAATTCATTGAACGACGCCATCAAGGGCGTCAACTCCTCGGGAGCTGCCTCAACGTCGATCGGCGAAAGATCGTTGGGCGGCCGGGTACGGATCGTCTGCTGCAATTTCGCCAATGGGGCGAGCCCGCGCGAGAGTCCGAACCAAACCAACACCAGAGCCAAGGGCAGCACGACGAACTGCGGCAAGATCACGCCCTTGATGATTTCATTTGCGAGCTTTGTACGCTCGGTGGGTGACTCGGCGACCACGACCAAAACGGCAGGCGCCGTCCCCGCGGCCATCGACGTGCCGGGAGCAAGAATCCACGATTGGGCGACCCGCACGGGGTGACCGCGCAGCGTTTCGTCGCGCAGCTGAAACGCACTGTCGAAGTCGCTCGCAGTGCCGCCAGCGCCCGCAGTCGACTCGGGGCCGCGAGTGTGCGGCAAATCGCGATCGCCCGCCAAGACCGTTCCCTCGGCAGTGACGACGAGGTACGCGACGGGTTCACCGACGCCCGTGCCGTAGACCTCTTCGAGTCCGGGCGACAGATCAAATGCGGCGCGTGCCTGCGCAAAGTGCACGTGCGCGGCCAGTGCCTCGCCGCGCTCGATAAGCGCCCGGTCAAATGGGCTGCTGGCGATGGATTGCGCAACCAGGTAGGTGAGCGAAACACTCATTGGCCACAGCAACAGCAGCGGCGCGAACATCCAATCGAGGATCTCGCCAAAGAGCGAGCGCGTCCCTGCCCGGCGCCAGAGCCCCGTTGTGAGGCGGTCGCTGCCCGGCCGCGTCGCACCGGCCGCCTCCGACGGCGCCGCCGCCTCCGCGAAAGCATCGGCCGGCAGAACCGCGGCGCTGTGATCAGCCGGATCTGGGTGCATGGGCCGCGCCCAGGGAGCCATTGCCGCGGCTCTCGAGGGGGCGCTCCAGGCAGTACCCGAGCCCGCGCACGGTGGCAATGCGCACGCCACCGGGCTCGAGCTTCTTGCGTAGCCGATGAACGTACACTTCAATGGCGTTGTTGCTCACTTCTTCACCCCATTCACAGAGGTGATCGACCAGTTGCTCCTTGCTCACCAGGCGTCCGGCGCGCTGCAGCAACGTCTCGAGCAATCCGAGTTCGCGCGCCGACAGATCCAAAGCGACGTCGTTGATGCTGGCTACCCGTCCGATCGGGTCCAAACACAGATCCCCGTGCCGCAACAGGTTCTGGCCACTGCCAAGGGCGCGGCGCGTCAGGGCGCGCACCCGGGCCTCGAGTTCCGAGAGGGCAAAGGGCTTTGCCATATAGTCGTCGGCACCCAGATCCAGACCTCGAACGCGCTGCTCAACGCTGTCGGCCGCAGTCAAAATGAGCACCGGAACGTTGACTTTGCGTGCGCGTAGGCGTCGCAGAACTTCGAGACCGGCAACGCGCGGTAACCCCAAATCGAGGATCACCAGGTCGTAGGGTTGGGCTAGCAGCGCGCTCTCGGCGTTGTCGCCGGCCTCGACCACGTCGACCGCATAGCCACCGGCGCGCAAGGAACGCGACAGGCCGTCGGCGAGCACCCGATCATCCTCGGCGATTAGGATGCGCACGGCGGTGCCTTGCTATTCTTGCCGGACACGGACTCTCCTCGTTTGCTTGGTGCGTTGCGGGCCGGCGGCCGCGCATGCTCCGACAGTTTCGAATGCGCGGGGCGGGCGCGCGTTGTCGGCGTTCAGTCTAGTCGCGGAGTGCGCACGGTCGCAACCGTCGACCTACGTCGGCCCTACTACGGGTGGTCTTGACGCCGGGACTGAATAAAATTACAGTGTCACTGGATATTTATTCAGTACCGAGTCAGGCAACGCGCAACCTAGGAGACCGGAGTATGGACGACGGAAGGAGCGCCTTAGTGGCGGACAGCAAGGAACGGCAGAAGGCTTTGGCGGCAGCGCTGTCGCAGATCGAAAAGCAATTTGGCAAGGGTTCAATCATGCGCCTTGCCGAAGGCGCTGTTGTCGAAGACATCCAAGTCGTCTCCACCGGTTCGCTGGGGTTGGACATCGCTCTGGGTGTGGGCGGTTTGCCGCGAGGCCGCGTGGTTGAAGTCTATGGACCGGAGTCCTCGGGCAAGACGACACTGACCCTGCAAGTGATTGCCGAAATGCAAAAAATCGGCGGCACGTGCGCTTTCATCGATGCCGAACACGCACTCGATGTGCAGTATGCGCAAAAACTCCGGGTCAACCTGCAGGACTTGTTGATCTCGCAGCCCGATACGGGGGAGCAAGCGCTCGAGATAGTCGATGCGCTGGTGCGCTCCGGCTCGGTCGACCTCATCGTCATCGACTCTGTCGCCGCCCTCACTCCCAAGGCGGAAATCGAGGGGGAAATGGGCGATTCGCTGCCGGGCCTGCAAGCGCGTCTGATGAGTCAGGCGTTACGCAAACTGACTGCGACCATCAAGCGCACCAATTGTCTGGTTATCTTCATCAACCAGATCCGCATGAAAATCGGTGTCATGTTCGGCAACCCGGAGACAACCACGGGCGGCAATGCGCTCAAGTTCTACGCCTCGGTACGTTTGGACATTCGCCGAGTCGGATCGATCAAAAAGGGCGAAGAGGTCATTGGGTCGGAGACCAAGGTCAAGGTTGTGAAGAACAAGGTTGCGCCGCCGTTTCGCCAGGCCGATTTCGACATCCTCTACGGCGAGGGCATTTCGCGCGAGGGCGAAATCCTCGATCTAGGCAGTCTGCACAACATCGTCGATAAATCGGGCGCCTGGTACAGCTATGGTGGCGAGCGCATCGGTCAGGGCAAGGACAACGCCCGAGAGTTCTTGCGCGCCAACCCGGCCGTTGCCATCGAGATCGAGAACAAGATCCGTGAGGTACTCGGCGTGAGCGCGCGCGCGCAGCCTGCAGCGGCGCAGTCCTGATCGAGGGCGCGCGCATGCCGCGAGCGCGCGAGTCCCTTGCCCAAGGCCTGGACGGGCCCGCCAAGGAGTTGCTGCGCTCTGCTTTGGCCGCACTTGCGCGCCGCGAGTACGGGCGCGCGGAGCTCGAACGCAAATTGCGGCACGGTCTGAAGACCTTGGAGGGCGCCAAGTGCGTCGGCGCCGTGCTGGATCGGCTGCAGGCAAAGGGGCTATTGTCAGACGAACGCGCGGCTCAGGACTTTGTCCGCACGCGAGCCGCGCGTTACGGTAGGCAGCGCTTGGAGCAAGAGCTGCGACGGCGGGGAGTCGAGCGCTCGGCAATTGTCGCCGCGTTGCCAGCGCAGTCCGATGAGTTTGCGCTGGCCTTTGCGCTGTGGCAGCGCAGATTCGGTCAAGCTGCTAGCACCGAGCGCGAGCGCGCCCGCCAAGCGCGGTACCTGGCGGCGCGAGGCTTTGACCCGGCGGTCATCAAACGCATTCTTCGGGGAGCCGACCAAGCGCAAGTCTAGTTGCGGTCGGACTTCGTGCTGCTTCCGACGCCGCCGCCCTTGGGCGCCGCGGCGTTGCGCAGCCAAGGCGAACGGTTGCGATAAGATCGGGCGGCCCATGGCACGCCGACCGGGACCACCCTTGGCATGATTTCGCAAACTGCTCATGACGCCTGTCTTTGTTGACCGGTGCGCGAGCGCACGCGCAGGGGTCACGTTGGTGGGCGGGACGCGTGAATGTTGCGCGGCATGCGCCGACCGCTGGAGCTTTTGTCGTGATGCGCCACACTCGGGAGGCATGGTCCGCGTCGGGCTTGCGCGAAGCGGCCGCGACTGCTGACGAGAGACTGCAGAGCGCGGAGCCGCGGTCCGCGAGGGCGCGGACGCTGGTACCGAAAACGGGAGAGATGACGTGAAGATCCACGAGTACCAGGCCAAGGAGATTTTGCGCCGCTATGGCGTTGCCGTTCCCCGGGGCGAGGCCGCTTTCTCGGTGGATGAGGCCGCACAGGTTGCGGGCCGTCTGGGTGGTCCGGTTTGGGTCGTGAAGGCGCAGATCCATGCGGGCGGGCGCGGCAAGGGCGGCGGCGTCAAGCTTGCGCGCTCGATTGAGCAGGTGCGCGAATACGCCAAAGGGATCTTGGGAATGCAGTTGGTCACGCATCAGACCGGGGCCCAGGGACAGCGAGTGCGTCGGTTGCTGATCGAGGAAGGCGCCGATATCCGCAAGGAGCTTTACGTTGGCCTGGTTGTGGACCGGGCGCAGCAGAAGGTCTGTCTCATGGCCTCGAGTGAAGGGGGCATGGACATCGAGGAGGTCGCCGCGCACACGCCCGAGAAAATTCAGCGCGTCGTAATCGACCCGGTCGCGGGACTTACTACTACGGATGCCGACCGGGTTGCGCGGGCGATCGGAATTCCCGAGGCGTCGGTGCCACAGGCGCGCGTGGCGCTCGAGGGTTTGTATCGGGCGTTCTGGGAGAGCGACGCTTCGCTCGCCGAGATCAACCCTCTTGTGCTCACCGGTGAAGGCCGCGTGGTGGCGCTGGACGCAAAATTTAACTTCGATCCCAACGCGCTGTTCCGCCATCCCGATATCGTTGCGTTGCGCGATCTCGACGAGGAGGATCCGGCCGAGATCGAGGCGTCCAAATTCGACCTCTCCTACATTCAGCTTGACGGCAACATCGGTTGCCTGGTCAATGGCGCAGGCCTTGCGATGGCCACGATGGACACGATCAAGCTCTACGGGGGAAGCCCCGCGAACTTTCTCGACGTTGGAGGCGGGGCAACAGCGCAAAAGGTGACCGAGGCCTTCAAGATCATGCTGGGCAGCGCCCACGTGAAGGCGATTCTTGTGAATATCTTTGGCGGCATCATGAAGTGCGACACCATTGGCGAGGGGCTGATTGCGGCCTCGCGCGCCGTACACCTCTCCGTGCCGCTGGTGGTGCGTATGAAGGGCACCAACGAAGCGCTGGGCCGCAAGCTGCTTGCCGAGTCGGGCCTGCCGATCATCTCGGCCGATACGATGGCCGAGGCCGCGCAGCGCGTGGTTGCGGCCGTTCGATAGGCCGGCGCGCAACAACACATCGAATTCGCACTTCTTGATTTGCCACAACGCCGCGACCCCTGTCCCCGAGGAGCGCAACGATGAGCATTCTGATCGACAAGAGCACCCGCGTCGTGACGCAGGGCATCACAGGCAAGACCGGTCAGTTTCATACGCGCGGATGCCGGGACTATGCCTTCGGGCGCGAGTGTTTTGTCGCGGGCGTCAACCCCAAGAAGGCCGGGGAGGATTTTGAAGGCATTCCTATTTTCGCGAGCGTGCGCGAGGCAAAACGCGAGAGGGGTGTCAACGCCTCCGTCATCTACGTGCCGCCGGCGGGGGCCGCTGATGCGATCTGGGAAGCGGTCGAAGCGGAGCTTGACCTGGTGGTGTGCATCACGGAGGGCATTCCGGTTCGCGACATGATTGTGGTGCGCGATAGGATGCGCAAGGCCAACTCCCGCACGATTCTGCTTGGCCCCAATTGCCCGGGACTGATCACTCCGGAGGAAATCAAAATCGGAATCATGCCCGGACACATTCATCGGCGCGGGCGCATCGGGGTGGTGTCGCGCTCCGGCACTTTGACCTATGAGGCCGTCGCGCAGCTCACGGAGTTGGGACTGGGACAATCGAGCGCGGTGGGCATCGGCGGCGATCCGGTCAATGGCCTGAAGCATGTCGACGTGCTGCGCCTGTTTAACCAGGACCCGGAGACCGATGCCGTCATCATGATCGGCGAAATTGGCGGAACCGATGAGGAGACCGCTGCGGCCTGGGCCAAGGACAACATGAAAAAGCCGGTCGTGGGTTTCATCGCCGGCGTGACCGCGCCGGCGGGCAAGCGCATGGGACACGCAGGAGCGATCATTTCGGGGGGTAAAGGGACGGCCCAAGAGAAGCTCGATGCGCTAGAGGCCGCCGGCATCCGCACCACCAAAAATCCCTCGGAGCTGGGCCAACTGCTCAAGAGCGTGTTGTAGGCGCGGCCCACTACGAACGCTGGGTGCAATACAACGTAGAGCCCGTGGCGCACCGAAGTAACGGTGCATATCGACCGATTGGATGTGCGCCCAACCGCTAGAAAAGGCGTCAAGATGGGCTAATCTGCGGGGCGTCGCGCCCTTTTGTACATCATGGCCTCTGTCAACGATCTTGCTTTGCGGTTTGCGCTCAAAAGCCACCCGGGCAAGATCCGTCCCCTGAACGAAGATGCCCTCGGCGCGGATCCCAACATTGGCCTGTTCGTGCTGGCCGACGGCCTGGGCGGCTACAACGCCGGCGAAGTCGCCTCCACGATGGCGGTGAGCAGCCTGCTCGCCGGCTTGGGCGCAGAGCTGCAAAAGGCCCACGAGAGCGACGACAGCAATTTCGACCCCGCGGGCGCGCTGCGCCGCGCGCTGGTGTCGATGAACGAGCAGATCTTCCGTGCGGCGCTGCAAAGCACGGTCTATGAAGGTATGGCCACGACAGCGGTCATCGCCTGGTTTCTTGGTGGCCGGCTATGGGTTGCCCATGCAGGCGACTCGCGCCTGTACCGCTTCCGTTGTGGTGCATTGCAACAAGTCACGCGCGATCACTCTTTTTCTCAGGAGCTGCTCGACGCCGGGATGATCAATGAGCAAGAAGCGCGGGTGTTGCCCGCCAAGAATCTGGTGACCCGAGCCGTTGGAGCATCGCCCACGCTCGAGCCCGAGGTGCACGACTACGACGTAGAGGCCGGCGACATCATTTTGATGTGCTCCGACGGCTTGACCGAGATGGTGAGCGATGCGGCGATCGGCGCGGTTGTCGGTGCCGACGTCCACGACATTGCTCAGGCAGCGCGGCGCCTCGTAGACGATGCCAACGAGGCGGGAGGTCGCGACAACTGCTCCGTCATCTTAGTTCGCGTGGATGACGCCCTGGAGGATTCCGCCGGGCAACGGATCTTCGGGGACATTGCCCTTAACGGGGAAGATGTGCCCGAGGAGAATTCGGGCGCCCAAGACAGGCCCCGGGAGCCGCTGCCCGAGCTTGGGACGTCCTTGGAGGTCGGATAGGCCGCGCGAGGGCATCGGTTGGCCGCGGAAACCCGAAAGGGGGGAGCAAACAGCGACTTTGTCGGTAGCGCCCGACACTTAGGTCAAACTCGTATTGGCATGGACGGCGCGGACTGGCAAAATTAAGTGTTCTTACAGTAGGGTTTCGTGAACAGGGGCGAATCGATGTTGGGGGAAGGTCGTGCCATGCCGAGACTGGTCCTGAGCCTGGACGGAGTCGTGCTGCGCGAAGTTACCCTCAGCAAAGACCGGACGACGATCGGGCGGCGCTCGCACAACGACATCGTCATAGACAATCTGGCAGTGAGCGGCGAGCACGCCGTACTGATCGCCAATGGCGAGGACACTTACCTCGAGGACTTGGGCTCGACCAACGGCACCACGGTAAATGGTCAGCCGATCAAAAAACACCTGCTGCAAAGCGGAGACACGGTGGAGATCGGCAAATACCGGCTGCGCTATCAGGTCGACGGAGTGCACAGCGAAGAAAGCGCCGTCGATATCGACACGTCGCAGCCCTTGCGGCGCGAGTTCTACGGCCCCGGGCCTTCTACCATCCAGCTGCGCCATCCGGGTGGCCAGGACACCGCACCGCAGCCCAATGCGATGATCAAGATCCTCACGGGCGCCAACGCTGGGCGGGAACTCGCGCTTGTCAAAGCCTTGACAACCGTTGGCCGCCCCGGCCATCAAGTGGCGGTTATCACGCGTCGGCCTACGGGGTACTTCATCGCGCATGTCGAAGGCGAAATCTTCCCGATGGTCAACGGACAGAACCTCGGGTCGGCTGCCCATCCGCTGCACAACGGCGACGTCATCGAATTGGCTGGCGTACAGATGGAGTTCTCCGCTCCGGCGCAGCACGCCGCTTAAGAAAGACCGGCAATCGTCTGTTGCGGATCGCGTACCAGGACGCGCGCTACGCGCTTCGCGTTCAGGGCGCCAGAGTGGGAATAATTCCGAGGATCGCGAGGTCCGAGACACGCAAAACGACGGACCCGCGGT
>Ga0187780_10000545_pt1 | contig 28413 bp, 24 predicted proteins | sample 1015_Q2_SP10_20__FD_132429 | JGI IMG/M metagenome (GOLD analysis project Ga0187780, IMG submission 132429) | Tropical peat soil microbial communities from peatlands in Department of Meta, Colombia - 1015_Q2_SP10_20_MG | ecosystem: Environmental > Terrestrial > Soil > Wetlands > Peat | place... | reverse complement strand
GCGGGACGGGCAAAGAGGTCGTCGCCCAAGCGATCCACCGCGCGAGCCCCCGCGCCGGGCGCCCCTTCGTCGCCGTCAACTGCGCCGCGATCCCTGAGGCGCTGCTCGAGTCCGAGCTGTTCGGGCATGTGAAGGGCGCGTTCACTGGCGCGGCGGCGGATCGCCCCGGCCTGTTCGAGCAGGCGGACGGCGGAACGCTGCTGCTCGACGAGATCGGCGAGCTGCCGCTGGCGCTGCAGGCGAAGCTGCTCCGCGTCCTCCAGGAGAGCGAGATCCGTCGCGTGGGCGACCAGCGCGTCCGGCGCGTGGACGTCAGGCTCCTGGCGGCGACCGCCAAGGACCTGGGCGCCGAAGCCGCCGCGGGCCGATTCCGGGAGGACCTGTTCGACCGCTTGAACGTCGTGCGGATCCATCTTCCCCCGCTCGCTGCGCGTCCCGAGGACGTCGTCCCCCTGGCGCAGCACTTCGCGGCGCAGCTGGCACGACGCATCGGCCGGCCGATCACCCTCGGCGACTCGGCGCTCGCCTGGCTCGCCCGGCAGCCGTGGCCCGGCAACATCCGGCAGCTAGGCCACGCGCTCGAGCGTGCGGCGGTGCTGACCGACGCCACAGTGCTGGAGGAGGCGCACTTCCGGGACGAGCGACCTGCGCCAGCGGCGCCCGCCGCCGGGGTCGGAGATGAGACTCTCGAGCACGCCGTGGCGGCGGCGGAGCGGCGGGCGATCGCGGCCGCGCTCGCCCAGACAGGCAGCAATCGGAAGGAAGCCGCCCGGCGCCTCGGGATCAGCCTGCGCACCCTCTTCTACAAGCTCCGGGAGTACGATCTGGAGTAGTGCAATGGTCTGCAGTACTGCAGTTGGTTGCGGCCTTCCGGATTCAGGTCATCAACGACAAATCATTATCGTATAACACTTTATGCTACGGCATGGGATATGTACATACGATCCCACAACGGAGGGCGGGACGATGCGCTTGAGACATCGAGGGGTCACGATAGTCGAGCTGATGATCGTGGTCGTGATCTTGGGGCTGATCCTCGCATTCGCGGGCCCCAAGATCGACGTGATGAAGTATCGCATCGAGAGCTCGATGCAGGGCATCGGGCTGACGTTCCTGACCGCCGAGCGACAGGCAATCAGTCAGCAGCACGACATCATCGTGGAGTTCGACGTGGCGCACAACGCGTTGAAGATCCATGAGGACAAGAACAACAACGGTGTGATAGACGCGGGCGAGCGTGTGCGGTCGGTGCCGCTCGGTGACAACGTCGTGTTCGGGCGGGGTTCCGCGACGGCGATGACGCAGATCGGCAACGGGCCGATCTCGTTCACGATGACCGTGAACGGATATCTGGCGGTGACGTTCCACCGTGACGGCAGCGCAAGCGGCGCGGGCGGTTTCTATCTCACGTCGACGCGGGCCGCGACCACGACCGCGTTCAAGCAGGACTGTCGGGCCGTGTGGATCGACCGGGCGACGGGGCGGGCGTCGTGGTTCCGCTACAACCAGACCAGTAACACGTGGGTGAGGGCGTTCTAACGATGTCTGAACAGCGCGGCTTTACACTGATCGAGGTCGTCGTGTCCCTGGCGATCCTGCTCATCGTGATCGTCGGATTCGTGTCGATGACGGGAAAGTCGACGAACGTGGCGGCGACGACCGATCGCTCGGAGATGGGCATTCAGCTCGCGAGCGATCGGATCGCCCAGATCAAGAGCGACCCGAACTACACGACGATCGACAGCATCTACGGCGGAACGGAATCGAGCTTCCCCACGCTTCCGGGCTTCGTGCGCGTGACGAAGATCGTCCGCACCACGACCGGCGGGAACGACTACAAGCGGATCACGGTGACCGTCACCGGGCCGGGTATCTCGACGTCGGTCGCGCGGTCCACAACGATGGCGGCGCCATGACGATCCAGCGTGCGAGCCGCGAGCGCGGCATGACGATTCTCGAGATGATGCTGGCGTTGTTCGTCTTCTCCTTCGTGATGGCGGGGGCACTCGCGTTCCTGCGGGCGCAACAGCGGAGCTTTTCGCTCAGCACGGACCGCATCGCGATGTACCAGAACACGCGGTACGCGTTGAACGAGATGGAGAAGGACCTGCGGACTGCCGGCGCGGGCACCGCGAACAATCAGCCGCAAATGATCTATGCGGGCACCAATGTGATCGCGTTCAACGCGAACTATTGGACCAACACGCCGGGAGACGTGTTCGCCGTGTACTACAACCCGCAGGCCCCCGATACGGAGGTCCAGGCGCTCACGCAGGCGCAGCGGATGACCATTCCGCTCACCTCGTTCGCGTATCCGGACACGTCCTACGCGTTCGGGCCCGGCAACAGTCCGGCGGAGACGATCATCTTCTACTTCACGCCGGACTCGAGCACGTCCCGCACCGACGACTACGTGCTGTACCGCCAGGTGAACAACCTGCCGCCGGAGGTCGTGGCGCGGAACATCCTGCAGACGTCCGGTGTGCCGTTCCTGCAGTACTACGCGCTCCAGACACCCGCGGGCGGCGGTCAGGCCTCGATCTACCAGGTCCCGACGGCCAGCCTCCCGCTGATGCACTCGGTCAAGATCCACTTGGCGCTGAACGACAGCGGCCCGGCGGCGAAGATCGACAGCATCATCGCCGTGCGCGTCAGTTTCACCGAGACCAACGGGAGCACCACGAGCACGCAGCGCCAGCGCACGATCAGTCGCATGATGAGCATGCCGAACGCCGGCATGGCGAACAAGAAGAGCTGCGGCGACACGCCGATTCTCGGAAGCGTGAGCTTCACGGCTGCCTACGTGCTCGTGAGCGGCGCGCCGACAATCAAGCTGACGTGGAACCCGGCGACCGACGAGACCGGAGGCGAAAAGGACGTCGAGCGCTACGTGATCTGGCGCCGCGTGTCGACCACGGCGAGCTGGGGCGACCCCCTGGTGAGCATTCCGTCGGGGCAGGCGTCGTACGTCTACAGCGACGCAACTGTGACGTCAGGCAACACCTACTACTACGCGGTGGCCGCGGAGGACTGCAATCCTTCGCTCTCGAGTCAGGCCACGAGCGCCGCCGTAGCCGTTCCTTAAGGGAGACCGTATGACGGACCGTTCCAGTTTCAAAGGTGAGCGCGGGATCGCGCTGGTGGTCGTGCTCCTGGTCGTCCTGGCGATCGCGGCCATCGCGGCGGGTGCCGCATTGCTGGGGTCGAGCTCGACCCTGATCAACAAGTACCACGACCGCCTGAGCGTGATGGAGAACGCTGCGGACGCCGGGCTCGAGGAGACTCGTTCCCTCATCAACGGCAACCCGGGGAACACCTCCTACTATCCCGACACCGGGTACGTGACGCTGGAAAATGGGGCGACCGTTTACGCCGCGGACGGCACGGTGATCCCGAACATCAAGCGGTGGACGTACGTCGGGCCGGTGGGTGTGACCTCGGGCGAGTACGGCGTGTACGGCACCGTCATCACGGTCGTGAAGAACACGCAGGGCGACCAGGTGGTGCGCCGCGCCGAGATCTACCAGGACAGCTTCGCGAAATACGCGTACTTCACGAACGTAGAAGGCGCGATCGTGTTCGCGGCGGGTGACGTGCTCTTTGGGCCCGTGTTCTCGAACGACGTGATCAACATCGGGACAGGCTCGCCGATGCCCGACTTCAAGGGCCCGGTGGCGACGGCGAAGACGATCAGCAATCTCTCGAACGGCAAGTTCGAGGCGGGCTATAAGCAGAACGTGACGAACATCCCGTTCCCGACGACGGCTGCCCTGACGAAGCTGCAGGCGCAGGCCACGGCCGGCGGCACGTCCCTCACCAGCACGACGTCAGGGGCCGGCTCGGGGATGGCGACCACGCGGATCGAGTTCGTGGCGATGGACCTCGACGCGGACGGCGACTCGACCGGGCCCGACGAGGGGTTCTTCAAGATCTACCAGGTGACGAACACGGCCAACGCGTGGTACGTCGTGGCGGATACCAACAACTACACGGCGAACGGCCTCACACAGTCGTGGAATTGCGGCCACATCTCCGCCTCGGGCACCGGCGCGCACACCTACTTCAAGCTCTTCCGCCATCACGCGGCTGGGACGACGCAGGACAAGGCGACGTGGGCGCTGACCAACGGCACGAGCCGGTACTGCTACCTCGGCGGCGCGGACATGCTGCACGATTCCATCGCCGGGTCGAGCTCGCACAACGTCTTCCAGGCCACCGACTCCATGGGCAAGTGGCTCCCCTGGACCGGGACGGTGGATTCACGGGTTACGGCGCACGTGGGAGCCACATATGCCGGGTACCTCTGGCCGCTCAGCCGTAACATCAACCCGAACTTCAAGGGCGTGATCTACGTGAACGGCCGGGTGGCGATCAGCGGGCTGCTACGTGGCCAGGTGACGCTCGCGGCGTCGGACAACATCATCATCGCGGACGACATCAAGTACGTGACCGATCCGTCGTCCACGACGCCCTGCAGCTCGCCGAGCCGGGACATGTTGGGAATGTTCAGCGGCACGAACGTGATCGTCGCCGACAACCTCATCAACGATCCCTTCCCCCCGACCGGCGGGTTCGGCAGTGGCACGCCGTACACCTGGGAGACGACGAAGGACGAGTTCATTCAGGGAGTCGTGTTGGCACTCACCAGCTTCACGGTGGAGAACTACTCCACCGGCTCGCAAACGGCCGAGCCGTGCGGCAGCGTGTCGGCCGGTCGCGGGTGCCTCTACCTGACGGGTGGGATCATTCAGTATCAGCGCGGCGCCGTCGGACTCACGAGCGGCGAAGGGTACAAGAAGCAGTACTCCTACGACCAGTGCGCGGCATCGAACCCGCCGCCGTACTTCCCCACGACGGGGCACTTCGTCCGCGGTCATTATTACGAGATCGACCCGACGAGCTTCAACATCGCGACCTACTGGGGACTGCTCGAGTAGCGTAGCGGGCTGAGGGGCCCCCTCTCCCCTCTTCCCGAGCACGGCGGCCTGCCTCCGGCAACAACGCGGAGTGTCAGGCCGCCGCTGCGTTTTTTGGCACTCGGCGGCGGTGCGCGCCCGACGCTAGAGTCGGCCTCCAATGTCCGTGGAGGCACAATGTCAGAACTGAAGGGCTTTACCCTCCTCGAGGTGATGGTGGCGCTCCTCGTCCTCCAGGTCGGCGTGCTGGGGTGGCTCGCCGCCAGGGTGCTCGTGGTGCGCGCCCTGGCGCGGGGCAGCTACGCGGAGGCGGCCGCCAGTGTCGCGGGCCGACGACTCGAGCGCGTGCGCACCGCCGGGTGCGCGGCGCCACGTGACAGTGGCGACGTCGAGTATCGGGGAGCGGCGCCGATCGACTCCCTCGGCTGGCGCTTCGTCGCCTCGGGCGATGAGCGGTGGGACGTCGTGCTGCGCTCCACCCATCGCACCGAGCTCAACCGGTGGCGAACCGACAGCGCGGAGACGGAGATCTCATGCGCGGGGTAAGACAGCGGGCGTTCACCCTCCTCGAGCTGATGGTCGTCCTGACGGTCCTCGGCATCGTGACGGCGGGTCTCGGCAGGATTCTCGTGACGAGCGAACGGCTCTCTCAGGCGAGCGCCCAACGCATCGGCTTGCGGCAGGGACTGCGGGCCGCCGCCAGCGTCCTCCCCGCCGAGTTCCGGGAGCTCGACGCGGCGGACTCGGACATCGTCGCGATGTCCGCCACGTCGATCACGTTGCGGGCGACGCGCCAGCTCGGGTTCCTCTGCTCCGTCAGCGGCGGAGGTGGGGCGAGCGGCCTGTCGCTCATCATTCGTCAGGCGCCCATGTACGGCGAGCGCCAGTCGTTCGATGTCGGTGACTCGGTGCTCCTGTACGTCGAGGGGGATCCAGGAACGCGGAGCGACGACGCCTGGGTTCCGGGTTTCGTGTCGGGTACGTGGACCGACGCGTGTCCCGATCCCGATCGTCCGAGGGCTGGGGAGCGCCTCACCGTCCACCTAGCGGGAATGGCCGACACGTCCCTCGCCACCGGGCGCGGCATTACGACCGGCTCCCCGCTGCGCGGCTTCACTGTGGTCACCTATGCCGCCTACCAGTCACCGAGCGACCACCAGTGGTATCTCGGACAGCAGGTCGGCGCGGCAGCGATTCAGCCGCTCGTCGGCCCGCTCGACGGGCCGACGGCCTTCGCGCTCGAGTACGCAGACAGCGCCGGGCTGCCCACTCGCGTGCCGACAGCGGTCGCCGAGATCGAGGTTCGGGTCAGAGGCCGCACGACCGCACCCGTCTACACTGCGGGAGGCGCGGTCGCCTACCAGCTCGACAGCGTGGTGGCGCAGGCGGCGCTTCGCAACAACCCACGCTGCCACGGCTGCCCGTGAGCGCCCGGCAGCGGGGGCGTCGAGGCATCGCCCTCGTCCTCACGATTCTCGTACTCGCCGCCTTGAGTGCCCTCGTCGCCGCCGAGTGGTTCGTGGCGCTCCAGGAGGCCCGCATTGGGGAAGGGACGTCTTCCGGGGTGAAAGCGCTCAGCCTCGCTGAGGAAGGCGTGGTCGAGATCGTGCATGACTGGGTGCCAGCGGGCCTTCGGACGTCCTTGCCGTACCCGCTCGATTCCGTCGCCGTCCCCGCGGGCTTTCCGGGAGCATGGGAGCCAGGCCGGCACGCGACCGGGGCGTACGGGGCACACATCTACCGCTTGAACGGCGAGCTGTCGCTGATCGATGTCGTGGCCCGCGACTCGACCGGCCGTGGCGGTACGCCGGGCCGCCAGCGTGTGGGACTCCTCGTTCGCGTCCGGCCACTCGATCCCCATCTGCGCGCCGCCCTGACCGCGGGCCAACGCGTCCGGACCGCCGGAAGGGTTTCAGTAGATGGTGCCGATAAGGTCCCGCCAGGCTGGAGTGGGTGCGGTCCCCCCGACAGCACCCGGGCCGGGCTTCTCGTCGCGAGCGGCTCGAGCGTGGCCGCGCCCGTCCCTGCGGTGGTCACAGGGACCCCTCCGATCGCGTCTGATTCCGCCACTGCGCAGCCTCTGACGCGCCTCGGTGACGTAACCGTCGCGCAGCTTGTCGGCGCCGCTCGAGGGTCGGTCGGCAGCCGAGATCTCCTCGGTACGATTGGCCCTGCAGTAGTGAGCGGTAAGTGTGATGAAACTGTCGCCACTAACCGAGGCGATGGCGTTTCGCCTTCCAGCCCCTGCGGGACGTACTTCCCGGTCACCTACGTCCCAGAGGCCGTCACGATCCATGGGGTAGGAGAGGGCATCCTATTGGTCGATGGCGACTTAACCATTGATGGGCCAACCCAGTGGTTCGGTGCGGTGATAGTGCGGGGGAGCGTTCGGGTGCATGCTGATCAGCGCGGAGACGTGGCCGTATGGGGAGCTATTGTAGCTCAGGACTCGGTGCTGCTCGATGCTCCCGACGGTCTGAGCTCGATCGCGGTGCAGTACTCTAAGTGCCCAATTATCAGGGCGTTGGAGCCAGTTTCGACGGTCGGAGCGCTGCGCAGCAGGGGGTGGATGATGTTGTTCTGAGGTGGCCTAAGTACCTGTCCCTTAGGTGTTTTAGCTATTCAATCTCCAGTAGGTTCGAGGCTTGACAGGATAAGGGCCCGGCCTTACTGTAGTTTGCCCTCGACCAGCCCTTTCCTCATCGAACTCTAGGCGCCGATGGCTCTACTTGGCTTCATGGGCGGCAAAAAAACCTCTGTCGGATTGGACATCGGCTCCGGGATCATCAAGCTGGTGGTCATTGACCATTCCGGGAGCGAGCCAGAGGTGGCCACGGTCGCAACCACCGGCGTGGCGGCGGACGCCATTGTCGAGGGCGAGGTCATGGACCCCGGGATTGTTGCGGAGGCGATACAGGGCGTCTTCGCAACGGCCGGCATCAAGCGGAAGTCGGTCGTCACGGCGGTCGGCGGTCGCGACGTCATCGTCAAGAAGATCCAGATGGACCGGATGAAGGAAGCGGATGCGCGCGAGGTCATCCGTTGGGAGGCCGAGCAGCACGTCCCCTTCGACATGGCGAACGTCGAGCTCGACTTCCAGATCCTGGATCCCGACGCCGAGGGGCTCCAGATGAACGTCCTCCTGGTTGCCGCCAAGCGCGAGCTGGTCGACAGCCGGGTCGAGCTCCTGTCGGCCGCCGGCCTCACTCCCGCCATCATCGACGTCGACGCGTTCGCGATCCACAACGCGTTCGCGCTGAACTACCCGGATGCGATGCAGGGGGTGGTCGGGCTGGTGAACATCGGCCACGAGGTGACGAACGTCAACGTGCTCGAAGACGCCGTCCCTGTGCTGACGCGGGACCTCTCGGTGGGCACCCGGCGGTTCCGCGAGGACCTGCAGCGTGAGAAAGGCCTCTCCGCCGAAGACTCGGAGAAGGTCGTGCAAGGGGTCACGCAAAGCGGTGATCTGGCCGGCTACGTCGAAGCGCGCGGCGAAGAGATCGCGGTGGGCGTCGAGCGCGCCGCGGCCTTCCTCGCCACGGCGTCCCGGTCGGCCGGGAGCCTGACGCGCGTCTTCACGAGCGGCGGCGGCGCCCGCATCCCAGGTCTGAACGAGGCGATCGCGACACGGCTGAACGTCCCGGTGGAGATTGCTAACCCGTTGCAGCGACTCAAGGTACGGGATTCGGTTTTTGAGGCGATTTCGGTAGATGAGGTGGCGCCGCTGCTGATGCTGTCGGTCGGCTTGGCGCTCCGGCGTGCCGCATGATCGAAATCAATCTACTCCCCGGACGAAAGGTCAAAGCGGCGGCGGGCAAGAAGTTCGCCCTCCGCATGCCGGATTTTCGCGGGCTCGTCGCCAACATCACGAACCCGTGGCTGCTCGCGGCGAGCGCAGCCTGGGTGGTCGTGCTGGGCGGCGGGCTCGCGTTGTTCGTCTCGAGCCGGACGCGGTTGGCGGTCCAGAACGCGCGCCTCGAAGAGGTCCGTACCGAAAAGCGGCGCTTCGACGCGGTGATCGCGCAGAAGCGGCAATCGGAGAAGGTGCGCGACTCGCTGGTGAGCGAGATCAACGTGATTCACGCGATCGACGCCGATCGGTACGTCTGGCCGCACATCCTCGATCAAGTCACGAAGGCGTTGCCTCCTTATACCTGGTTGACGGGCATCACCGCGCAGCCGGCCGCCGCTCCGCCCCCTCCTCCCCCTGGTGGGCAAGCGGCGCCGGTCGGGCTGGACACGACCGCTCGGATCGTCCGGTTCCAGGTCACGGGAAGCACCGTGGACATTCAGGCGTACACGACGTTCCTGCGCCAACTCTCGGCGTCGCCGTGGCTTACCGACGTCATTCCGGCGAGCTCACAGACCGTGGTCGAGCAGGATCGGCCGGTGACCGCGTTCACGGTGACGGCGCGCTACAAGCTCGCCGACTCCGTGTACATCCACACCGTCCCGCTCGCCGAGTCGCTGAAGTAACATGGCCCTTCTCCCGACCGATCAACGCAGTCAGGTCATGCTCCTGATCACCCTGCTCGCCGGGTTGGGCGGGTACGGGTTCTGGCACTACTACTACGAGCCGACCAGCGCGCAGATCGCCTCCGCGAAAGCGGAGATCGACAGCCTGCGGATCGTCGTCGAGAAGGCGAAGCGCGATCTCGCGCAGGGCACCGTCGAAGATCTGCGGCGCAAGGTGGACACCTATCGTGCCAACCTCGGCTTGATGCGGCGCCTGGTCCCCGAGCAGAACGAAGTACCGGCGTTGATCGACGACATCTCGACCAAGGCCAAGGTGCGGGGCGTCACGATCGGGAAGATCGACCCGATGCCCGTGCAGTCAGGCCCGCCGTTCGACACGTACGGCTACCGGCTGCAGATCCTCGGTCACTACGACCAGCTCGGTGAATACCTCTCGGATGTCGCAAGCCTGCCGCGCATCGTCGTGCCTCAGGACGTGGTCCTGAAGCCCGCGTCGTCCGCGGCGCAGCGTCTCCTGGGAGATACGGTCGGTGCGTTGCTCGAGGCGAACCTCGCGATCCGGACGTTCGTGAAGTCGTCCGCGCCGCCGCCGGGCGTGCGGCGTGGTGCCGCTGGCGCGGCTGCGCCGGTGGCGGCGCCGCCCGCCGCGGGGGCCCAGTGAGCGCGCGCGTGTTGGCGTTCGTGGGGCTCGGCGTCCTCGTCGCGGGCACGCTGGCCGCGCAGCAGGCGAAGCCCGACACGGCGAAGCACGACTCGACCGGGGGCGTGACGCTGGTGCGCGAGGTCTACGCGTACGAAGGCGGCGGCCGCGACCCGTTCATGTCCCTGCTCAAGTCGGGCGACATCCGGCCGATGATTTCGGATTTGAAGCTGGTCGGCATCTACTACGACCAGCGGTATCCCGTGCGCAGCGTCGCGGTATTGCGCGACGTGACGAACGGCAAGCGGTATCGGGCGAAGGCCGGCGACATCATGGGACGGCTCAAGGTGACGCAGATTCGGCCGCGTGAGATCGTGTTCACGGTGCAGGAATTCGGCTTCGAGCGGCAAGAGAGCCTGCAGCTCGCGAAGCAGGAGGAGATGCCATGAAGCGCATCGCTGCCATCGCAGCGCTGCTGGTGGTCGCAGCCGTCCCCCGGGTCCTCGTCGGATCGGGTGGGGGGCGAGACGGTGAGGTGAAGGCCGTCAGCGTGCTCCCGGCCTCCGGCAAGGTGGCGATCGTGATCGATCTCCAGGGCGCCGTCGAGGTGCAGGACTTCACGCTCAGCAATCCGGCCCGGCTGGTCATCGACCTGACGGGGGCGCACCTCGCCGCCCCTGCCACGCTGTACGACGGGCAGAACCGTGGCGGCGTCAAGAACATTCGCTACGCGCAGTTCAAGCCCGGCGTGGTCCGCGTCGTTGTCGACCTCGACGGGTTGAAGGACTACCAGGTGAAGCGGGCGGACGCGCAGGTGCGGATCGAAATCGGCACCGACCGGACGGCGTTCGCCGGCTGGTCGAGCCAGTCGGTGGCGCGGGCCGTTGCCCCCGCGGCCCCGGCATCGGGGACGCCGGTCGTGGCGGTCGCGTCGTCCGCGCCCGCGCCGGCAGTGGACACGGCGCCTGATGCGCCCACGCCCACGAGCGAGCTCGAGGCGGCGCCGATGAGCGCGCCGAGTGTCGACGCCGACGCCGGAACGATCGCACGCTACCTCGCGGCGCACTCCGCTGAGGGGGCGCAATCGCAGGCGCCCCGCATCACGGTGCGTTGGGACGACGCGGACATCGAGGACGTCGTGGCCGGATTCGCCGCGTTCAGTGGCCGCACGATCGTCGTCGCGAAGGATGTGAAGGGCAAGGTCACGGCGGAGGTCAAGAATCAGCCGTGGGACCTCGCGTTCGCCGCGGTGCTCGAGTCGCAGGGCCTGACCTATCAGGTGCTCGAGGGCGGGATCATCAACGTCCTCAACAAGGTGGATTTCGCGCGGGCCGACTCCACGGTGCCGGTGGAGACCCGCCTGGTGCGCGTCAACTACGCGAAAGCGCAGTCGCTCGTGCCCGCGGTCCAGTCGATCATCTCGAAAGGCCGGGGCGCGGTGGTCGCCGACACGACGCACAACGCCCTCGTCATCACCGACACGCGCAACCGCATCAACGACATCGAGCAGTTCGTGCGCGGGCTCGACATCCGCACGCCGCAGGTCTCGATCCAGGCGAAGATCATCTTCGTCGACCGGACCGACATCGAGAACCTCGGCGTGAAGTACGACCTCGGGTCCCAGACGCAGTTCTTCAACCAGCTCGTGCAGCGTCCGATTCCGTCGAGCGCGCAGCCGGGGAACAACAACGCGAACGGCGTGCCGACGGGGACCGTCCCGACGCAGTTCTACACGCCCGACCAGACGGTCATCGACATCGGCGGCAACTCGCTCGCGGCCCTGGGCAACGCGAGCCAGGAAGTCATCAACCCGGCGCTGAACCTGATCTTCTCGACGGCCATCGGGAACTTCAACCTGACGTCGTTCCTGCAGGCACTGCAGTCGTTGTCGCTGGACGACATCCAGGCCGAGCCGACGATTACGACGCTGGACAACAGCCCGGCGCAGATCCTGGTCGGCGACCGCGTGCCGATTCGCGTGATCGACGTGAGCTCGGCGTCGACGGGCGGCACGACCCCGCCCCGCGCGACGGTCAGCTTCGAGCAGACCGGTATCAACATGAAGGTGACGCCGCACGTGACGGCGAACCGGCAGATCCTCATGGAGGTCCACGCCGAGCGCTCGAACGTCGTGCCGGCGTCGGTGGACATCGGCTTCACGTTCCAAACGCAACAGGCGGACAACCAGATTCTCGTGGCGGATGGCGAAACCGCGGTCATCGGCGGCCTCACGGTGACGGAGGTCACGGTCTCGAAGACCGGAATCCCGTTCCTTGTAGACCTGCCGATTCTCGGCAAGCTGTTCGGGTTCACGAACCAGCAAGAAGAGCGGCGGGATTTGTTGATTCTCATCACGCCGCACATCATCGACGACCTGGTGGCGCCCAGCACCGGGAAGTAGTCCGGGAGCCATTATGCGGCAGGCACGAGCGGGAGCGACGCTGTGGGGGCTGTGCGTCCTGGCTTTGGCGAGCTGGGCGTGTGAGTCCACCCCGAATCCGGGTGGATTCCAGAAAGACCTGACGCCGCCCACCATCACTCTGACGGCCTCGCAGGACACGCAGCAGATCGCGAACGGCCTGCAGTTCACCGTCAACGCGAGCGACAATCTCGCGCTGAACGACATCAAGCTGATCTATTCGGGCGGGTTCATCGATACGACCGATACGATCTTCTCGAATCAGACGCTGACGAAAGCCACGATTCCGGTGAACCTCCAGTTCCCGAAGACCTCGGGCGCGGGCGGGTTCATCACGATCATCGGCCGCGCGACGGACGGCGCCGGGAACACCGGCCTCGACACCCTGATCCTGTTCCTCTCGAACGTGCAGGCGTTGAAGGTGCAGCTGCTCTCACCCGCGGCAGGGGCGGTGGCGTCGACGGGGAAGAGCCTGCCCGTGGAAGTCGTGGCCCAACAGCTGTCGGGTATCCGGAAAGTGGGCTTCACCGTGACGCCGGCGGCCGCGACGACGAACCCGACGACGCCGCCGAACGATTCCATCTCCTACACGGTGCCCTACGCGGACTCCGTGGACTATCAGGACACGCTCACGGTCGTGCAGACCACGGGCACGTTCACGATCCAGGGCTTTGCGGAGGATTCGGGCGGCCGCCGCTCGACCACGAACACCGTCGTCGTCACCGTCCTGTCCGCCGCGAACGACGTGACGCCGCCGCAGGTCAGCGAAAGCCTGAACACGCGCGTGCAGGTGAACGACAGCGTCATCGTGCACGCGACCGATCCGAGCGCGATCTCGTGGATCGGGTTCCGGGTGCGCCTCAAGTCGGATACGACGGTGCTCGTGGCGTTCGACACGGTGGCCGTCGCGGGGAACCTCACCGACGTCGTGAAGCGATTCAGTCTCGGGCTCGCGGCGGCGATCAGTACGTTCCCGACGAGTGTCGTCGTCGACGGGTACGCCTGCGACGCCGCGGCCGCGCGGAACTGCACCTTCTCGTCCCTTCGAGGGTTCGTGACGCCGCCTCCGGCCGCGGACACCGCGGAAGTGGTCGCGGGGGTCACGGTCGGGCTGCCGGCGGGCGGCCAGATCTCGGACGCGATCTTCGACGCCAATCGCGGCGAGCTGTACCTCACGAATACGCCGTTGTCCCGCGTGGAAGTGTTCCAGGTGGCGAACACGTCGTTCGTGGCGAACGGGATTCAGACGGCGGGGCCGCAGCCGTGGGGTATCGCGCTGTGGCCGCACGACACGCTCGGGAACTACGGGGACTCGGTCGTGGTCGCGGACGCGGGCGGTACCGAGCTGTCGATTCTCGATGTGGCGGCCCGGCGGCTCCGCTGGCGTCAGGACCTGCCGAACTACGAGGTCGAGCTGTACAAGGTCGTGAACCTGCCGCAGGGCGGGTACGGGTACACGATCACGGTCTACGATCTGTCCGACCGGCCGCAGTACGTCGCGACCGTCTGCCGCACGGCCGGGTCGTCGGCGTGCGCGCCGGACTCGATCTTCGCGCTCTACTCCACGACGCCGACGCAGAGCAGCAGCTCGCCGTTCAATGGACGCGCCACGCTGCGCATGGAGAAGCTGATCAACACGAACGCGCTCACCTTCCCGGCGGACACGGGCCAGCTGTTCGGCCACTTCTTCTGGGAGATCGGCGGCGTTAACTCGAGCGACGTGTCCGACACGCTGCGCATGGTGCTGCGGCGCGGCTTGCCCTACAACCAGACGCAGGTGATCCTCACGGCCTGCGCGGGCGTGACCATCAACTTCTCGACGTTCGGTCTCGGCGACACGACGTTCGCGCGCAACTCCGGGAACTTCACGCACGGGTTCTTCGGTGAAGGCGGCGAGAATGCGTCGTCCGACTTCCGCCGCGTGATGGCGTATACCACCAAGCAGCCGCTCGTCCATGGCGCGGGAACGCTCACGACGTGCCAAACGTCCCCGCCAGACTCGTTGAACCGAGTGACGCACGACACCGGTCTCGAGGACATCGACTTCGGGATGTCGCCCGCGGTCGACGTGAGCGACTTCATCTCGAACACGGGCGTACACGTCTCGTCGATCGCGACGAACTTCAACGGCGGGACGAACCTGGTGCGGGCGGACTCGATCTACTTCCTCGACGAGGGCCTCCGGCTCAAGGGCACGTCCCCCGCGCCCATCAACGCCCCTGGCATGGACATGAACTACTTCCATGCTTTCGCGGCGGGACAGGGCGGTACGCCCGGCACGGGGAGCGGCGCTCAGGATTCGACGAACCGCGTGGTGTTCGCGGCGGATCCGAGCGGAAACATTCTCGTGTTCGATACGTTCTTCTACAACCTGATCGGCTCGATCCCGGTGCGGGATCCGATCGTCGGCCCGCTGCGCGTGGCGAAGGATGCGTCGGGCAACCAGCTGCTGTTCGGCGTGACGACGACCGGTATCGTCATGGTCAAGCTGCCGACCCTGCCCAATCCGAATCCGGCGCCGCCGCGGGCCAAGCAGGTGCAGGTACGCCGCCGGCAGTGACGACGCAACGCCGCCGGCCAGCCAGAGTACAGCCGCGAGCCCGACGGTAGGTCGGGCTCGCGTGTTATCGGAGGCTTCGAGAACCGCGTGACTTTCCGATTCACGACGGCAGGCGAATCCCACGGCCGGGGCCTCGTGGCCCTGCTCGAAGGGATTCCGGCCGGCGTGCCCGTCGCGGCAGGCCCGATCGACGCCGAGCTGAAGCGGCGCATGGGCGGCTACGGTCGCGGCGCCCGCATGAAGATCGAATCCGACCAAATTGAGTGGCTGGCGGGCGTGCGGGCCGGGGAAACGCTGGGCTCGCCGATCGCGATGCTCGTCTGGAATCGCGACTGGGAGCACTGGCAGGACGTCATGGCGGCGGAGGCGGACGCGCCGGGAGCGGAACGGCGCCGACAGCTGACGCGGCCGCGCCCGGGCCACGCGGACCTGGTCGGTGTGCTCAAGTACGATCGGCGGGACGCGCGGGACATTCTGGAACGGGCGAGCGCGCGCGAGACGACGGCGCGCGTGGCGTGCGGCGCGGTCTGCAAGATGCTGCTCGCGCACTTCGACATCGAGATCGGCAGCCACGTCGCGGAGCTCGGCGACGTGGTGGCGAAGACACCCACACCGCTGCCGAAGCCCCTCAACGAAGCGGCGGACGCGAGTCCCGTCCGCTGTCTCGACCGCGACGCCGAGCGCGAGATGATCGCCCGGATCGACGCCGCCAAGGCCGCGGGCGATACGCTGGGCGGGATCGTGGAAGTGCTCGCGCTCGGCGTTCCGGTGGGCCTCGGCTCGCACGTGTCGTGGGACCGCAAGCTCGATGGGCGGCTCGCGCGGGCGCTGATGTCCATCCCCGCGGTGAAGGGCGTCGAGCTCGGGCTCGGGTTCGAGGCCGCGCGGCGCAAGGGCTCCGAGGTGCACGATGAGATCCTCCCGGGGTATCAACGGGCCACGAACCGGGCGGGCGGCACCGAGGGCGGGATGACGACCGGCGAGCCGCTCGCGGTGCGGGTGGCCATGAAGCCGATCTCGACGCTCATGTCCCCGCTCCGGACCGTGGACTTGAGGACGGGCGGGCCGGCGCAGGCACAGTCGGAGCGGTCCGATGTGACGGCCGTGCCGGCCATGGGGGTCATTGCAGAAGCGATGGTGGCGCTCGTGCTCGTCGAGGCGATGCTCGAAAAATTCGGCGGCGATTCGTTGACCGAGATGAAACGGAACTTCGAGGGCTATCAGGCGCAGGTCCGTGCGCGCACGCCCAAGGATGCGGCGTCGTGAAGCGGCACGTCGTGCTGATCGGCCTCCCGGGCTCGGGCAAGACCACGGTCGGCCGTCTCGCCGGGGAACAGCTCGGCACGCCGGCCGTGGACATTGATGCAGTGATCGCGCGCCGCGAGGGAAAGCCGATCACCATGATCTTCGCCGAGAAAGGCGAGGGAGCGTTCCGCGAGCTCGAGCGTAAGGAGATGGAAGCGGCGCTCGCGGGCGATGCCTCCGTGATCGCCTCGGGCGGCGGGTGGGCGGCGCAACCGGGCGCGGTCGAAAGCGCAGCGGGACGGGCGCTGGTGATCTATCTGCGTACGCGACCCGAGACGGCGACGCAGCGCACGGAGGGCGAGGGAACCCGCCCGTTGTTAATAGGGGAGAACCCGGTCGATCGGATGCGCCAATTGCTCAAGGCACGAGAGGCGGCGTATCTGAAGGCGGACGAGAAGATCGACACCGACCGCAAGACGGTCGCGCAGGTCGCCGCGGAAGTCGCGAGGCTTGCGCAAACCAAAGCCGGGTGGTAAAGATGCGCGTTCGCGCGGTTGACGAAAGGTTGAAACGTGGTCGCTAAGAAGCGTCGTGTGAAAACGGAACCAGTACCGGTCGAAGAGGCACCGGTCGAGCCGGTCGCGGAGGCCGCGCCCGCGGCGAAGCCGAAGCGCCGGTCCCGCGCCAAGGCCGCTGCGGCGGGCGGGGAGGGCAGCGGCAGGCCGGCGCTCGTCGTCGTCGAGTCCCCCACCAAGGCCAAGACGATCGGCAAGTATCTCGGCCGCGGGTACACGGTGAAGGCGACCGTGGGCCATGTCCGCGACCTCCCGCAGCGCGAGCTGGGCGTAGACGTCGACCAGGGCTTCGCGCCCAAGTACGTGACGATCAAGGGCAAGGCGAAGACCCTTTCCGAGATCAAGAAAGCCGCCAAGAGCTCTGATTCCGTCCTGATCGCCACCGACCCGGACCGCGAGGGCGAAGCCATCGCGTGGCACGTGGCCGAGCAGGTCGGGAACGGGCACAAGGTGCGCCGGGTCCTCTTCCACGAGATCACGAAAGAGGCGGTCGCCCAGGCGCTCGCCAATCCGGTGGACATCGACCAGAAGAAGGTCGATGCGCAGCAGGCGCGCCGGATCCTCGATCGCCTCGTCGGATACAAGGCGTCGCCGCTGCTCTGGAAGAGCCTGAAGACGGGGCTGTCCGCGGGCCGGGTGCAGACGGTCGCCCTGCGGCTGATCGTCGAGCGCGAAGAGGCGATCCGGAAGTTCGTGCCGCAGGAGTACTGGACGATCGAGGCCGACCTCGAGAAGGACGGCCAGACATTCCAGGCCCGGCTGCACAAGCTCGAGGGCCACAAGCCCGAGATCAAAGATGCCGCGAGCGCGCAGGCGATCGTCGATGCCGCGCTCCAGATCCCGTTCGTCGTAACCGACGTCGCGCGCAAGGAGCGCAAGAAGCGCCCATCCGCGCCGTTCACGACGAGCACTCTGCAGCAGGAGGCCGCGAAGCAGCTCGGCTTCTCGGCCAAGCGCACGATGCGCGCCGCGCAGGCGCTGTACGAAGGGCAGGACGTGGGCGCCGAAGGGCCCGTCGGTCTCATCACGTACATGCGAACCGACTCGACCCGCGTGGCCGATTCGGCCCTGGCGCAGGCCCGAGAGTTCATCGGCGCGCAGTTCGATGCCCGCTACCTCCCCGAGACCCCGAACGTCTACGGTGGGAGCCGCGGCTCGCGCGTGCAGGATGCCCACGAGGCCGTGCGCCCGACCGACGTCATGCGGCGCCCGGAGGAGCTGAAGGACATCCTCGAGTCGGATCTGTTCAAGCTGTACCAGCTGATCTGGCGGCGCTTCGTGGCCTCGCAGATGAATCCGGCCGTGTACGAGACGACGACCGTGGATTTCGACCTCGGCCGGTATCTGTTCCGCGCCACCGGGTCGCGCGTGATCTTCGACGGGTACCATGTCCTGTATCAGGAGGCGCACGAGCCTGAGGAGGGGAAGAGCCTCGACGATCTCGCTCCGATCCCGCCGCTCGCCACCGGCGATCGCGTGACGGTGCAGAAGATCACGCCCAACCAGCACTTCACCGAGCCGCCGCCGCGCTTCAGCGAAGCGAGCCTCGTGAAGGAGCTCGAGCGCCTGGGCATCGGCCGGCCGTCGACGTACGCGACCATCATCTCGACCCTGCAGACCCGGTCGTACGTGACGACGAAGGATCGCCGGTTCACGCCGACCGATCTCGGCGAGACCGTCTGCAAGATCATGGTGCGATTGTTCCCGGACACCTTCAACGTCGGGTTCACCGCGCAGATGGAGACCGAGCTCGACAAAGTCGAGGAAGGCGACCTCGGCTGGCAGAAGGTGCTCGGCGATTTCTGGACGCCGTTCTCGCGCGCGCTCGGCGCCGTGGACGTGCAGCAGCTGATTCGCGACACGCACGACCTCTCCAAGCTGGGAGAGGACAAGTGCCCGAACTGCGGTGGCGAGCTGGTGGTGAAGAGCGGCCGGTTCGGGCCGTTCATCGCGTGCGCCAAGTACCCCGAATGCCGCTTCACGAAACCGCTGCGGCGCGACAAGGTCCCGGACCGCCCCACGAACGAGATCTGCAAGGAGTGCGGCGCCCCGATGGTGATCAAGACGGGGCGCTTCGGAGAGTTCCTCGCCTGCACGCGCTACCCGGCGTGCAAGCACACGCGCCCTGTGCCGCTCGGGATCAAGTGCCCCAAGTGCGGGGAAGGGGATCTTGCGGAGCGCCGCACCCGGAAGGGCCGCAGCTTCTTCGGGTGCCTGCGGTATCCCGCGTGCGACTTCTCCGTGTGGAACCGCCCCGTGCCCGTCCCCTGTCCGAGCTGCGGGTTCGTCGGGATGGAGCAGCGACAGACCAAGGCGACGGGAGCCTACCGGAAGTGCCTGAAGTGCGCTCACGAAGTGCCGCTCACCGAAGGCGCGCCAGCGGAGTCGGTGGCGAACTGACCGCCGTCGTCGTCGGCGGTGGTCTGGCGGGGTGCGAGGCCGCGTGGGCGCTCGCGCGGCGCGGCGTGAGCGTCACCTTGCACGAAATGCGGCCCGTGAAGAACACGCCGGCCCACCAGACCGACCGTCTGGCCGAGCTCGTCTGCAGTAACTCCTTCAAGTCCGAAGAGCTGACCAACGCGCATGGCTTGCTCAAGGCCGAGATGCGGGCGCTCGGCAGCGTGCTCCTCGAGGCCGCGGACGGCGCGCGAGTGCCGGGCGGCGCGGCGCTCGCGGTCGACCGCGCGGCATTCGCCGGGGCGGTGCACGCGCGCGTGGAGGGGCACCCGAAGATCACGCTGTCGCGCGGCGAAGTGACGACGCTCCCGGCGAAGGGTGTCGTGGCCACCGGGCCGCTGACCTCGGACGCCCTGAGCCGGGCGATCGCGGACCGGCTGGGTGTCACCGCGTTGGCGTTCTTCGACGCCCTGGCCCCGATCGTGGCGACCGACTCGCTCGATCAGCGCGTGCTGTTTCGGGCGTCGCGATACGGGAAAGGCGCGGGCGACGACTACCTCAACGCTCCGATGACGGAGCCGGAATACGACGCGTTCGTCACGGCCCTGGTCGCGGCGGACCAGTACGAGCCGCCGCACGACTTCGACCGGATCCCGTACTTCGAGGGATGCCTTCCCGTCGAGGAGATGGCGCGCCGGGGGCGGGACGTGCTGCGCTTCGGCCCTATGAAGCCGGTCGGCTTGACCGACCCGCGCACGGGGAGATCTCCATTCGCCGTGGTGCAGCTGCGCCAGGAGGACCGCGGCGCGCAGATGTGGAATCTCGTGGGATTCCAAACGCGGCTTCGTACCGCGGAGCAACAGCGCGTCTTTCGACTCATTCCCGGGCTCGGCCGCGCGGAGATTCTGCGTTATGGGGGCGTGCACCGCAATTCGTATCTGAACTCGCCCCAGGCGCTCACGGCGCACCTCTCGGCCAAGGACGAGCCCACTCTGTTGTTCGCCGGGCAGCTGACGGGCGTGGAGGGGTACATGGAGTCAGCTGCGACGGGGATCCTGGCGGGGATGAACCTCGCGCGCATCCTCGCGGGCGCGGCGCCGGTCGTCCCCCCGCCGACGACGATGCTCGGCGCGCTCTATCGGTATCTGCGAGACGCCGATCCCCGACATTTTCAGCCGATGAACGCGAACTTCGGGCTGCTGCCTCCACTCGAGCGGCCGGTGCAGGACAAGGCCCGGCGCAAGGAGCTGCTGGCCGCGCGCGCGCTCGCGGATCTGGAGTTGTTCGCGGCGGAAGAGGGGATGGCCGAGGTCGCATGAGCGACGTCGCGGAGATTGCCGAATTCGTCGCGTTTCTCGCGAAAGAGCGCAACGATTCGCCGAATACGGTCGTGGCCTACGCGCGCGACGTCACGGAGTTCGCGGCGTTCTGCGACCGCTTCTACGGCGGTCCGTGGACCTGGGGCGGCGTGGATCGCCTCGCGGTCCGGGGCTTCCTCGGCGCGCTGCAGCAGCGCGGTCTGGCGCCGCGCTCGGTGGCACGCGCCCTGTCGTCGCTCCGGACCTTCTACCGATTCCTGAACGTGACGCACGGGATCGAGGTGAACCCCGCCAAGGCGGCCCGGACGCCTAGGGTGGGCCGGTCCCTGCCGACGCACCTCGATCGCGGCGAGGTGGACCAGTTGTTCGCCGACGCGGAGCGCCGCGCAAACGCCGGCGGCTTCACCGAGGTGCGCGATCTCGCCATGCTCGAGCTGTTCTATTCATCGGGCCTGCGCCTGTCGGAGCTCGCCGGGTTGAACGAGCAGGACGTGGATCTCGTGTCGGATCAGGTGAAGGCGCGCGGCAAGGGTCGCAAGGAGCGCATCGTCCCGATCGGGCAGCGAGCAGGCACGGCGCTGCGGCGCTACTACGGCGCGCGTGACGCGCTGCTCACAACTGCGGGCGGGGACCGGCGCGCCGTGTTCCTCAACCGCCGGGGACGCCGCCTTTCGAACCGCGGCGTGCAGCTGGCGATGAAGCGCCTGTTCCGCGCGCTCGCGCGGGGACGGGACCTGCATGTGCACGCGCTGCGCCACTCGTTCGCCACGCATCTGTTGGATGCCGGCGCCGACCTGCGGGCGGTGCAGGAGCTTCTGGGCCACGCCTCGCTGAGCACGACGCAGGTGTATACTCATACGTCGGTGGAGCGCCTGAAGAAGGTGTACCACCAGGCGCACCCACGAGCTTGACCGAGGGGACAGAGTGCGGAGCGGACCAATTCACAGCACGACGATTTTGTGCGTCCGGCGCGACGGCCATGTCGCGCTCGGCGGCGACGGGCAGGTCACGATCGGTGACACCGTCATGAAGGCGAACGCCAACAAGGTCCGTACCCTGAAAGGCGGCAAGATCCTGGCGGGCTTCGCTGGGGCCGCGGCGGACGCCTTTACCTTGTTCGAGAAGTTCGAGGAAAAGCTCGAGCGCTATCCGGGGAATCTTCCCCGCGCGGCGGTCGAACTCGCCAAGGACTGGCGCTCGGACCGGGTGCTGCGGCGGCTCGAGGCGCTCCTCGTGGTGGCGGATCGGGAGCACGGGTACGTCATCAGCGGCTCGGGGGAGCTGATCGAGCCCGACGATGGCGCGCTCGCGATCGGGTCCGGAGGCACCTACGCGCTCTCGGCGGCCCGCGCGCTGCTCCGGTCGTCGAGTTTGTCCGCGAAGGACATCGTGCAGCGCTCCCTCGAGATCGCGGCCGAGATCTGCGTGTTCACGAACACGCACATCACCATTCTGGAGCTGTAATGGCCGAGCCCACGCGCACCTCCGACCAGACGCCGACCGATCCGCGGCCCGCCGAGCAGGAGCCGGCACCGTGGCTCGAGGAGCTGCCGCCACGCAAGATCGTGGCGGAGCTCGATCGGTACATCGTCGGCCAGGAGGTGGCGAAGAAGGCCGTGGCGATCGCCGTGCGGAACCGGTGGCGCCGCGCGCAGGCGCCGGACGAAATCCGGGACGAGATTCTCCCGAACAACATCATCATGATCGGTCCCACGGGCGTGGGCAAGACCGAGATCGCGCGGCGGCTCGCCCGTCTCGCCGGCGCCCCGTTTCTCAAGGTTGAAGCCTCGAAGTTCACCGAGGTCGGCTACGTGGGACGGGACGTCGAATCGATGATTCGGGAGCTCGTCGACGTCGCGATCAACATGGTGCGGACCGAGCGGGAAGACGACGTCTATCCGGAGGCGGAAGCCCGGGCGGAAGAACGGCTGCTCGACATCCTGTTGCCTCCGAGCCCCGCGACCCCACCCGCCGTCCCGCCGGCGGGCGACAAGACCGACGGGAAGACCGAGGCGCGTCCCCTCTTCGTCGTCTCGTCGAAGGGAGACGTCACGCCGAAACCGACCGAGGCCGACACCGAGACTCAGGAGAGGCGCCGGCGCACCCGCGAAAAGCTGCGCCAGCAGCTGAAGGAGGGGAAGCTCGAAGAGCGCGACGTGGAGGTCGACGTGCAGCAGCAGAGCTTCCCGGCGCTCGAAATGATGCAGCCGCCTCCGGGCATGGAAGGACCCGACGTCAACTTCACGGAGATGCTGCAGGATCTGCTCCCCAAGAAGAAGAAGCGCCGCACCGTGCACGTGCACGAGGCGCGCCGCATTCTGATCGACGAGGAATTGAAGAAGCTCGTGGACATCGACGACGTCGTGAACGAGGCGCTCGACCGCGTCGAGAACCATGGCGTGATCTTCATCGACGAAATCGACAAGATCGCGGGCGAGCGCGGCAACGTCGGCCCCGACGTGTCACGCGAAGGCGTGCAGCGCGACCTCCTCCCGATCGTCGAGGGATCGACCGTCCAGACACGCTACGGGTTCGTGCGGACGGACCACATCCTGTTCGTCGCGGCGGGCGCGTTCCACGTGTCGAAGCCGTCCGACTTGATCCCCGAGCTGCAAGGGCGCTTCCCCATTCGCGTGGAGCTGTCGCCGCTGACCGAGGACGATTTCGTCCGCATCATGACCGAGCCCGAGAACGCGCTGACGAAGCAGTACGCGGCGCTGTGCGCCGCCGAGGGCGCCACGCTCGAGTTCACCCCCGACGGCGTCCGGGAAGTCGCGCGCATCGCGGCCAAGGTGAACGAGCAGCTCGAGAACATCGGTGCGCGGCGACTGCATACGGTGATGACGACCCTGCTCGAGGACGTACTCTTTGCCCTCCCGGACTACCCGACGAAGCACATCGTGATCGACGCGGCCGCGGTCCGGGAGCGCCTGACCCAGATCGCCGGCGACGAAGACCTGCGGCGCTATATCCTGTAAGCCCTGGCATCCCCAGGCTTGTCAGCAGTTGCAACCCCGCGTAGAATCCTCCACATCGCACCTGTCATTTTGACCTGCCTTTAGGGAATTCATGGCCAAGCGGGACTTCCTTGCCATAGCGGACCTGACCCGGGCGGAGCTAGACCGTCTCATGGACCTGGCGGCCCGGATGAAGGGTGGCGGCTACCGGGAAGCGCCGCTCGCGGGGAAGACGCTGGCGATGATCTTCTCCAAGTCGAGCACGCGGACCCGCGTCTCGTTCGAGGTCGGGGCGTTTCAGCTGGGCGGACAGGCCCTGTTCCTATCCTCACGGGACATCCAGCTGGGCCGTGGCGAGCCGATTCCGGACACCGCGCGCGTCCTGTCTCGCTACGTGAGCGGGATCCTGATCCGCACCTTCGAGCACGCCGACGTCGAAGAGCTGGCGCGCTGTGCCACGGTGCCGGTGATAAACGGGCTGACCGACCTGATGCATCCCTGCCAGGTGCTGGCGGACCTTCTCACCATCCGGGAAGCGTTCGGGAGCTGGGAAGGGAAGCGTGTCGCCTGGATCGGGGACGGCAACAACATGGCGAACAGCTGGGTGGAAGCCGCCGGGCTCCTCGGGTTCGAGCTGCGGCTCGCCTGTCCGCAGGGCTTCGAGCCCGACCAGGCGATTCTGGAGCGGGCGCGCGCGGTGCCGGGCGCCTGCGTGATCGTGACTCGGGCGCCGGAGGAAGCGGCGGCAGGGGCTCACGTCGTCAACACCGACGTCTGGGCGTCGATGGGGCAGGAGGACGAGGCGGAGACCCGGCGGAGCGCGTTCAAAGGGTACTGCGTCGACGAAAGGTTGATGAAGCAGGCACACCCGGACGCCATCTTTCTGCACTGCCTCCCCGCGCACCGCGGTGAGGAAGTGACGGCGGGCGTGATCGAGGGGCCGCGGTCCCGGGTGTGGGATCAGGCGGAGAACCGGCTACACGTGCAAAAGGCACTGCTAGCCATGTTGCTGGGCTGACGAACCAGAGGGGGAGATGACGACCGATCGTCTGAAGCGCACGCCGCTCCACGCCCTGCACGCGAGTCTCGGTGCCAAGCTCGTGCCGTTCGGCGGGTACGAGATGCCGGTGCATTACCGCGACGGGATCGTCGCCGAGCACCGCGCGGTGCGGGAGCGCGTCGGGGTCTTCGACATCTCCCACATGGGGGAGTTCGAGGTCACCGGGCCAGACCGCAACGCCTTCGTCCAGCGGGTGACGTGCAACAACGTCGCCGCCCTCGCGCCGGGCCAGGCCCAGTACACGGCGCTGCTCACGGAGAACGGCACCTTCATCGACGACTGCGTGGTGTACCGGTTCTCCGATCGCCTCATGATCGTGGTGAACGCGGCGAACATCGCGAAGGATTGGGAGCACCTGGTCGAGCGGCGGCCCGGGGCGAACGCCCGGCTGCGCGACATTTCGGACGAGACCGGACTGCTCGCGGTCCAGGGCCCCGGCGCGGAGACGTTGCTGGCGACGCTGACGACGGCCGGACTCGGGCTGATTCCGTACTACCATTTCGTCGACGGGAAGGTCGCCGGCGTGGAGTGCTTCATCTCACGCACCGGGTACACGGGCGAGGACGGGTTCGAGCTGTACTGTCGCGGCAGCGATCTCGAGAAGCTGTGGTACGCGCTGGTGGGCCCGGGACGCGCCGAGCCGTGCGGGCTGGGCGCGCGCGACACGCTCCGGCTCGAGGCGGCCTACCCGCTGTACGGCAACGACATCGACGATATGGTCACGCCCCTCGAGGCGGGCCTCGGATGGATCGTGAAGCTGGACAAGGGCGCGGAGTTCATCGGGATGGCGGCGCTCAAGCAGCAGAAGGTCGCGGGCGTGAAGCGGAAGCTCGTCGGATTCCGGGTGGTCCAGCCGCGCGTGGTCGCCCGGCCGGGCTACCAGGTGTTCGCGGAGGGCCGACAAGTGGACGTCGTGCGCAGCGGGACGGTCCCGCCGACGGCCAACTACGCGCTGGGTCTCACGTACCTGCCGGTCGAGCAGGCGCGACCTGGCGCGCGTTTCGAGATCGACGTGCGCGGCAAGCGGGCGGCGGCGGAAGTGGTGAAGCTGCCCTTCGTCCCGCATCGCACGCGGCGCGCGCCGGCCCCGCCACCCCCGCCCGCCGCCTGAGGACGGGCGATGCGGATCGGGATCCTCACCGTCTCGGACCTCGGCGCGATCGGCCAGCGGGAGGACGAGTCGGGGGATGCGATTCAGGCGTGGGCCACACGAGCGGGGCACGAGGTGGTGGTGCGGAGCATCGTGCCGGATGAGTCGGACCGGATCGCGAGCAAGCTCGTCCGGTGGGCGGATTCGGGTGAGGTGGACGTGATTCTGTCGACGGGGGGAACGGGTCTCACGCAGCGCGACGTTACGCCGGAAGCGACGGCGGCCGTCGTCGACCGGCCGGCCCCCGGGATCGGCGAGGCGCTCCGTGCCGCCGCCCTGAAGCGCGTGCCGCGTGCCGTGCTCTCTCGCGCGGAGGCCGGCACCCGCGGCAGGACGCTGATCGTGAATCTCCCGGGCTCGACTGGGGGCGTGCGGGACGGGCTCGCGGTGCTGGAGCCGCTCCTGGCGCACGCCACGGAGCTGTTGAGCGGCGCCAAGGTCACGCACTGATGCCCGACCGCGTTCTCATCACGACCGACGATCTCGAGCAGGCGGTGCGCGTCAACGCCCAGCTCGAGTCCGGCGGATTCGACACGACGATGACCTCGTCGCTGGACGAGGTGCGGCAGGCGGTCCAGCGGCGCGAGCCTCCTCCTGATTGCGTGATTCTCACCGGCCGGCTCCATGAGGAGACGGCTGGGCACGTCCTCGCGGCCGCGCGCGACCGTTCGATCTCGACGCTGGGCCTCCTCGAAGCGACGGAGCCCGACCCCCAGGCCCTCGGCCGCCAGCTCGGGCTCACCGCCTGGCTCGTGAAGCCGGCGGACGCGGGTGAGGTCACGGCGACGGTGCGCCGCCTGCTCGAGCGCCGCAAACTGCAGGTCCGGACCGGCATCGTCGGGGAGTCGCCCGCCATTCAGGAGCTCCTCGTCAAGATCGAGCAGATGGCGCCCGTGAGCTCGACGGTGTTGATCGAAGGCGAGTCGGGGACGGGGAAGGAGCTCGTCGCCCGGGCCATTCACGATCTGTCGCCGCGGCGCGGCAAGCCGTTCATCGCGGTGAACTGCGCCGCGATCCCGGACACCCTGCTTGAAAGCGAGCTGTTCGGCCACGAGAAGGGAGCGTTCACCGGGGCCGCCGAGCGTCGGCTAGGCAGATTCGAGCTCGCCGACGGCGGGACGATCTTCCTGGACGAAGTCGGCGAAATGACGCCGGCCACTCAGGTGAAGCTGCTCCGCGTGCTCGAGGACCGCGAGTTCTTCCGCGTAGGCGGCACGCAGCCGATTCACGTCGACGTGCGCGTGATCGCGGCGACGAATCAGGCGCTGAAAGAAACGGTGAGCCTGGGGCGGTTCCGCGACGATCTGTTCTACCGCCTCAACGTGCTGAACATCTATCTGCCCCCGCTGCGCGAGCGGCGCGCGGACATCCCGCTGCTCGTGCGGCGCTTCGTCACGGAGTTCGCCACCGCGCACGACCGCAAATTCCGTGGAGTCACCGCCGAGGCATTGCAGATTCTCGTCGACGCCGACTGGCCCGGCAACGTCCGTCAGCTGCGCAATCTCGTCGAGTCCATGGTGGTGCTCGCTCCCGAGGGCGAGATCCGCGCGAGCGACATCCCGCGCGACGTGCGGGAGCGCAACCGTGGGCTCCCGGTCCGGCTCGTCGGGGCCACCCGGGAAGTCGCGGGGCAAGAGCTCGAGTTCATCTTCCGGAGCCTCGTGGAGCTCAAGCTGCAGGTGGAAGAGTTGCGCCGCCGCCTCGATGAGCGGCCACAGCACGTCGAAGTCATCGAGGTTGGCCATGGCACGCCGATTGCTCCGAATGAAGAACTTGCCCCTGCGGCCGAAGTCGTCTACCGCTCGGGAATGAGCATGGCGGACGTGGAGCGGGCGGCGATCGAGGCGACCCTGCGAGAGACCAAGGGGAACCGGCGCAAGGCTGCCGAGGTGCTCGGCATCGGGGAGCGCACGCTGTACCGCAAGCTGAAGCAGTACGCGATGGTGTAAGCTGGTGTTCTAACGTGGAGTCGCTCGAACAGCGGACGGTCCGTGGACTATAGAGTCGACCCTGAGCTGTGCGTGGCGTGTCTGGCGTGCGTCCGCGTGTGCCCAGCCGACGCCGTCGCCGTCGAGGGCGAGCGCGTCTGGATTGTGGACGAATCCTGCACGCGCTGCGGGCTGTGTCTGCCGGCCTGCCCCCACGAGGCCATTTACGCGGCGGGCGACCTGCAGCGCGCCATCGAGCTGGCGCGTGGCGGGCGGGCGACACTGATCCTCACCGTAGAGTCCGCCGCATTCTTCTATCCCTCCACTCCCGAGCAGGTCGTCAACGCGTGCTACGCGGCGGGATTCCGCATCGTGCACCGGGGCGTATTAGGCGACGAGCTGGTCGCGCACGAGTACACGCGGCTGCTCGATGACGAGGGTTGGGGGACGATGATCCGGAGTACGTGCCCCGTGATCGTGGAGACGGTGCGCACGCAGTATCCGGAGCTCGTCCCCTATCTCGCGCCGGTCGCGACGCCGATTGCGGCGGAGGCACGCTACCTGAAGCAGCTCTACGGACCTCGCGCGCCCGTCGTGTATGCCGGCGTATGCCTGACCGAAGGCGGCGAAGACGTCGACGCGGCTATCACCTTCTCGGACTTGAAGCAGCTGCTCGAGCGTCGCGGCGTGCGAATCGAGGACCAGCCGACGTATTTCAGCCGCGTCCCCGAGGAGCGCCGTCGTCATTGGAGCACGGCGGGCGGGTTG
>Ga0187780_10000544_pt1 | contig 28448 bp, 19 predicted proteins | sample 1015_Q2_SP10_20__FD_132429 | JGI IMG/M metagenome (GOLD analysis project Ga0187780, IMG submission 132429) | Tropical peat soil microbial communities from peatlands in Department of Meta, Colombia - 1015_Q2_SP10_20_MG | ecosystem: Environmental > Terrestrial > Soil > Wetlands > Peat | place... | reverse complement strand
GGGGGTGACTGCTGCCGCCATGCGTGCGAGGTCGTGGCCGTAGTCGGCGCGGGCGGGAACGACCAATAGCTCGGCGCCCGTAGCGCGGATCGCCAGCGGGTACGAAATGAAGGAATACTGAGAGATGATCGCGTTCCGGCCGGGGCGGAGCACCGCGCGCGTGGCCAGCGTAATAATTTCGCTAGAGCCCGCCGCCGGCAGGACGTACTCGGGCTCCAGCGAGAGGTAGCTCGCGAGCGAGGAGCGCAACTGGTCGCAGTCTGAATCCGGGTACCGATGCACGTCGCCGCAGCATTCGCGCAAGGCGGCCCGAGCACGCTGTGACATGCCGGAGGGATTCTCATTGGACGCGAGCTTGACGATGTGTTCGGGAGAGATTCCGAATTCGTGCGAGACACTCGCGATGGGGCGGCCCGGCACGTAGGCAGGCAGCGCGCGTACAAACTCCAGGACTGCGACGTCAATGTCTTCATGCATCGTGGCGCCCCCAAGTGCGAGCCGCAGCGGTAGCGCCAGGAATGCCGAGCGGATTCGGCGGTTCCTCAGATTGGGAGTGGTTGAGCCGGTGCAACAGATGCCACGGGCTCGGCATTTCATCGACGGGCACTTCGATCAGTAGTGGTGTACGGCGTGCCGTCGCTGCCGTCGCGATCAGGTGCTCGAGTTCCGCAGGTGTCTGCGCGCGCTCGGCGTGAACGCCGAATGCCCGGGCGAGTGCGCAAAAGTCCGGGTTGTGGAGCCGGGAACCAATCTCACGACCGAAAACCTCCCGCTGAATTCTGCGGACATTGCCAAATGCGGCATCATTGAAGATGACGACGATCAGGGGGATCTGGTAGCGCGCGGCAGTTGCCAGCTCTTGAAGGTTCCAGCCAAAGCCCCCGTCGCCGCTAATCGACACCACAAGGCGGCTGCGATCTGCAATCGCGGCGCCAAGGCCGGTGGGGTACCCATAACCGAGAGTTCCCTGGTAACCGGGAGTGATCCAGCCTCGTGGGTTGTAGACGGGGTACGCCAGGGGAGCTAGATACCCGACCTGAGTCAACTCCGTAACTAGAACGCCATCGCTAGGAATCGCGCGCCGCAGTGCCTGCAAAAACGCTCGTTGCGGTTGCATCGGCGCGAGCTGAAGGTCGCACCACGCCCGCACGAGGGCACACGCCTCTGCGGCGCTTTTTTTGGCATCTCGCGAAGGCACGGCGTCCGCGAGACGCGAAAGCGCGATCTTTGCGTCACCGACGACGGCAACACCCGGCTGCCGTGGCGCATCCGTGTCGGATGCCTCGATGTTGACGTAGATGAAGCGCGCTCGCGGCGCATCGAGAACTGGCTGGCCACGGAGGTTGAGGAAGCGGCTGCCTACGACCAGTACGACATCTGCGTGAGGCAGAACCGCACGCCCGCCGAGCGCCGTCAACGCCAGCGGATGATGGTCGGAGAGCGCCCCGCGGCCGTTGTCGCTCATCAGGACGGGAGCGCCGATTCGTTCGGCGAGGCGAGCCAGCTCAGTATGGGCGCCGGCCGCGCGCACGCCGGCACCGGCCCAGATGGCGGGCGCACGCGCCGCGGCCAGTAAGGTCGCCGCCTCCTGCAGCGACGCGTCCGTAGGGGCCGTGACCGATTCGGGCGCAGCTCGACTATACAGTCTCATCGCGGCTTGCCGTTGCAGCACGTCAGGCGGGATTTCGACGGCGACGGGTCGCGGTCTCCCCGAGCGCGCCTGACGGAACGCCTCATGGATGAGTTCTGGGACTGCTGCAGGCGACCGCGCTAAGGCAGACCATTTCGTCACTGACTTCAGGATTTGAGACTGGTCGTGCACCTCGTGCAATAGGCCGAGTCCGCGTCCAAGCGCCGCGGATTGGATCTGGCCGGCAATGCATACCACTGGGGACGAACAGGCATAGGCTGTCGCCAATCCAGATAGCGCATTCAGGACTCCAGGCCCGGGCACGACCATGCAAACGCCGGGCTGGCCAGAAGCGCGCGCATAGCCGTCTGCCATGTATGAGGTGGCCTGTTCGTGTCGAGGGACAATGACCTCGATGTCTGGCTGCACGTCGAGCAGGGCATCGAACGCCCAATCGAGTTGGACACCAGGCACCCCAAAAATATGCCGCACGCCTTCGGCCACGAGTTGGCGAGCAAGCCCTTGGCCGCCGGTAAGGACCGGCGTCGTGGTCCCCGAGGGGCCGGGGTCGGCAGCCCGACCTTCAGGTGGGATGAGAGCCAAACGTGTCCTCCGAAGAACCCCTTCGGCCAAGGCGACTGCCCAAGACTAAGCATCAATGTATCGTTATGCAAGACATAGTTGTTCCAGTCGGAACACGATGCTATGTTTCACGCAGCAATTCAGCCCATGTTCCAGCCCAAATGACCGATGAAACTCTCCGTGGCTGTGGGTATGACCGTCCCGCTCCACGTTTCGAGGAACGACTTGCGCTGGTGAGTCGCGGCACTCCGATGGGGGAGTGTCTGCGACGCTACTGGCATCCCGTGGGACTCGTCGGTGATGCGACGGAAGTACCCAGGCGCGTTCAGGCGCTCGGAGAGGATCTCATTCTGTTTCGCGATCGATCAGGCCGGCCGGGGCTCTTGCATCCGCGGTGTGCGCACCGAGGGAGCAGTCTCTATTACGGCAAGGTGGACGAGCGCGGAATCCGCTGTTGCTACCACGGCTGGCTTTTTGACGTCGAGGGACACTGCCTCGAACAACCATGCGAGCCGGGCGGCGGTAAGTCTCGCCGAGTAATTCGCCAGCCCTGGTATCCGGTCGCGGAGCGCTACGGGCTGATCTTTGCGTATCTTGGCCCTGCCGATCGTCGGCCGCAGTTTCCGCGCTACAGCGTGCTCGAGGAGCTGTCGCCGGGCGAATGGCTGGAAGCGGACGATTCCAGCATTGGTGGTGCGGGACCCGCGATAATCCCCTGCAACTGGCTGCAGCATTTTGAGAATGTGGTTGATCCCTTTCACGTGCCGATTCTGCACGGATCCTTCAGCGGACCGCAGTTCGTGAGCCAGATGGCACCGCTGCCGCAGGTCGACTTCCACACGACGCCGCGGGGCGTGATGAGCATCCAGCGCCGTCCCGCCGAGGGAGGCCGGACTTTCCGCCGTCAGACTGAGGCAGTTCTTCCAACGCTCCGCGTGGTTCCGAGCCCGCGAGTCGGAAGCTTTCAGAGCGCGGAAGCCATCGGCTGGGTCCTGCCGTTGGACGATACTCACTTTCGGATCTACGTCGTTGGGCGCGTCAAGGAGCCTGGAGCGCTTGCCAAGATGCGGTCCACGTTTGGCGGCCGCCAGTGGACTGAGCTGACTGAAGCGGAACATCAGCAGATGCCAGGCGACTATGAGGCCCAGGTCGGTCAGGGCTCGATCACCTGGCACTCCGAGGAACACCTAACCGGCACCGATCGCGGGATCGCGCTATTGCGTCGACTGCTGAGGCAGCAGGTGGAGGTCGTCGCTCAGGGCGGCAATCCGCTCGGCGTTGCTTTCAGCGAGGCGGAGGCCAAGGTCAGTCTGGAGGCCGGCAACTTCCTCGATTAGCGCGCAGATCGCGCGCCGCGCCCGTTCCAGGGATCACCGCCCGTCTCGTCAGACCGTCCCGGTTCTGAGCGTGCAATTCGCGCGGCGGCTTAGGCCGAAGGTCCTCGCTGCGATGGTTAGCCACTCGCAGAAGTCGCGAGAGGTCGTCGCCGGCGTCAGAAGGAGGAAGCCGGCACCGAGCGCGGCGACAATCACTGTCACCTGTGCGATCGTAGTGCTCGCGGCGTGGCCATCTCGAAATACGCCCGGATCCAGATCCAGCCGGCATCCTCGCGCCAGTACCTCACGCGTCGCTGCGCCGGTCAGCCGCAGCACGGACCACGCTGAGGAGAGATCTATCACGACACCGGCTGGGGCGCACCGCCTATGCCAGAGCTGAGCCGTCGCACCGGGCGGAGCCAGCGTCGCCAGCAGCAGCCAACGCTCGGGACGGACGCAGATCGTGATGCATTCAGGCGATGCAGTCGCATGACCATGGCTCGCCAATCTCGCGCCCCAGGAGTCGGCCACGCGCGCGAGGTCCAGCGCACAACCTCTCGGTGCCGACACTTCGACGATGTCGGCCAAACAGCTCTCAAGCACTACGCCCGCTACCGCGCCGGGAGCGGCCTCGTGTTCAGCGACGGACACGCGCATTCTCCGGGTCAAACATCTGTGGCCTAACAATCTCCACGGGTGTCGTCTGGTCATGCAATGGGCTTGCGCCAATAAGGTGCTGCCCCATGCGATCTCGTCCCGCGGACACTAAAGCGAGACCGAGCCAGCCCTCAGTGACCACTGACGGGGTGCTGGATGTAATGAAGCCCACCGGCGTCTGAGTGCCAGGTACCATCAGCTGCATTCCGTTTCGGAGCTGCTGCGCCCCGTTGAGCGGTCGCACGCCGACGAGCTGCAGCCGCCCCTGGGTCGAAGACCCTCGTGCCTGCGCGAGCGTCCGTCCAATAAAATCGCCGTGGCGTTTCAAGAGGTGTCCCAGGCCGAGATCGTCGGCACTGGTCGTGCCGTTGAGCTCGGGGGCAGCCGCGTGCCCCTTCTCAATCCGAAGGGTATTCAGCGCGTCCAGGCCATACGGCACGATTCCCAAGCGGCGCCCTGCCTCGAGCAACGCCGTCCACACCGCAAGTGATTCGCGCGCAGGGACTGCGAGTTCGTACCCGAGTTCGCCGGAGAATGAGATGCGAAAAAGCCGCGCTGGAATGCCGGCGATCGTGGCCGATGCAGTGGCCATGAACGGGAGGGCGTCGTTCGAGATGTCGAGACCCGTGATGACTGCCCCGAGCACCTCGCGCGCACGGGGTCCCGCGATCGCGAACTGAGCCCACTGGTCGCCCACGTCCGTGCATAGGACATCGAGCTCTGGACACACGGCCTGGAGGCAAAACTCGAGATGCTCTAGCACTGCGGCGCTGTTCATCGTGGTCGTGGTCACTACGAAGTGCTCGGGACTGAGCCGGGCGGTCGTCCCGTCATCGAGCACCATCCCATCCTCGCGGAGCATGATGCCGTAGCGCGCCTTGCCTACGGGTAGCGTCGAGAAGGTGTTTGCATACACGAAGTCGAGAAACCGCGCCGCGTCGGGCCCCTGAACGTCAATTTTGCCGAGCGTCGACACGTCCGTAATGCCGACGGAGCTTCTCACGGCTCGTGCCTCACGTAGCACAGCTTCCCAGCCGGGTTCGCGGGCGTACACTAACGGGCGCAGCCATAAGCCCGTCGCAACGAAGCTCGCGCCCGCGCTCTCGTGCCAATCGTGCAAGGCCAGACGGCGTTTCGGCTTGAGACGCCCTTGGATCTCGGCCCCCGCCAACGCCGCCAGGGGTACCGGTTGAACAAACGGGCGGGGCGTGGGCTGTCCGACAGCGGCGACCGGCACGCCGCGCGCTTGCGCTAGGACAGCGCTACCGACCAGACCGCCAATGCGGCCCTGATCCGTACCCATACCGTGGGTTGTGTAGCGCTTTGTGTGTTCGATGTGCTCGTAGCCTTCTCGATGGGCCAACCGTATGTCATCGGCAGTCACGTCGTTCTGGAGGTCTACGAATGCTTTACCGCGCCCACGTACTTCCCAAAGCGGGAGGCACTGCGACCTCGGCGCGTCAGCAGGTATTGAAATCTCCGCCATGGGCGCCGCGGCGCGTTCGAAAGCAGTTGCGACTTGGAGGGCGATCGAGTCGCCGTCGCGAGCGGAGGCAGCCAGGCCGATCACACCGCGTGCGGCGCCCGCAATGCGGCCTCGCGCCGCCCCCAGTGTCGGAACGAAACCGGCGGTATCATCCTGCCAGTGCAGATCGGCGCCGAGCTGGCGTGCGAGCGAAACGTTTGGTGAATACCCGCCGGACATGAGTACGCAGTCAGCCGCACGCTCGACTTGCCGAGCGGACCGTATGCCGGCGATTCGCACTCCTTGGACGGTGTTGCGGCCGACTAACGAATTGACAACGCAACCGCTATAGACATCGAGTCCGAGCGCGCGAGCTCGTTCTGCAGCTAATGACTCCGCGCGGATATCTACGACGGCCATGCGGTGGATTCCGGCCGCATGCAGGTCGAATACAGCCCCGTACGCCTCGTCGGAGGTAAGGAAAAACAACGGCTCGCGTCCGACCGCAACGCCATAACGACGCAAGTAACCCTGCGCGGCGCCTGCAAGCATCACTCCCGGTATGTCATTTCCCGGAAAGGCGATCAGCCGCTCCGTCGCGCCGGTCGCGAGGATGACCTCGCGTGCGCGAATTATTCGCAACCGTTCGCGAATCATGGTGCGGTTTGGTGGCTTTCGCTCTGGTGTCTCCAACGCAGCGAACACGCCGTGACCGTATGCCCCCACCACGGTCGTCCGCGGTAGGCATCGGACGGAAGGGGAGTTGTCGAGCAGAGTGCACATGTGTTCCCGCCACGGGGTCCACCGCGAATCAAGAAGCGAGCCTCCGCCGAGCACGACGTCTTGCTCTACCAGTACGACGCGCAGTCCACTTCGACCGAGGCGATATGCCGCAGTCATGCCTGCGGGCCCGGCACCGACGACGAGCACATCGGTGTGCTGATGCACCGTCTCGACCGAAAGCGCGTGCTCCTCTTTGCTCGGCCCCACTCGGCCGAGGCCCGCGGCGCGCCGAATCAGGGGCTCGTAGAGACGCTCCCAGGCCCAGCTCGGGCGCATGAACGTCTTGTAATAGAATCCCGCCGGGAGCAGACCTGACAGCCGATTCATAACTGACAGCGCGTCAACTCGCAGGCTCGGCCAGCGATTCTGACTCTCCGCATGGAGGCCATCGTGCAGGAGCAGAGTTGTGGCGAGCTGGTTCGGCTCGCGGCCGCCTGGGGTGAGGACGTCGACCAGCCCGCAGGGCTCCTCGGGTCCGCATGTGAAGATGCCGCGTGGGCGGTGGTATTTGAAGCTGCGTGCGATGAGCCGCTGGCCATTCGCCAGCAGGGCCGACGCAAGTGTGTCCCCGGCAAGGCCCGGCATCCAACGGCCGTCAAAGGAAAAGCGCACGGATTGAGCGCTATCGGTCAGCAGACCGAGGCCGATTCGCGCGGGGCCGCGTGTCACGAAGCCGCTCCTCCTGACAGAGGGCGGCAGGACTCGGCTGTCTCAGCCCGGAGAATCTCGTGGGTGAATGTGTGGCGCGTGACTCGGATCAGTTTGCGACAGCCGCTTACGTGTAGCCACCACTCAGTGTGCCAGCCATTCGGATTAGCGCGGCCATACACGTAAGCGGTGAAGGCCTCGACCCCCGCATCAGGGCTGGGACGCGTGATAAGGGCATCTCCGCGATAGCGAAACTCGACTTCATCGCGTATGCCACACCAGGGGCACGGGATTCTGAGCATGGCGCGCCTCAGTGGGAGTAGGGGTGGGGGCCGATGCCTCGCTCGTCGATTGCGCGGCCTGTAGCGAATCGGTCCAGCGTTAAGTGTGCCGAAAGAGGGTGTGGCACATTGCGAGCGATGAGGTGAGCAGTACATATCCCGCCCGCCGGAATCGCCTTGAAGCCGCCGTAGCACCAGCCGCCATTGAGGATGAGCCCATCGAGAGGCGTCTTCGAAATGATAGGAGAACCATCCATCGTCATGTCGACGGCCCCGCCCCACTGGCGGAGCACCTTCACGCGAGACAAACTCGGGAGGAGTGTCACGGCGGTCGCTGCAACCTCTTCAGCGGTAGGGAGCGTGCCCCGCTGGCCATACGTGTTGTAACCGTCAATGCCTCCACCGAACACGAGCCCACCCCGATCGGATTGGCTGATGTAAAAATGGCCGGCCCCGTATATCAGGACGACGTCGATAGCAGGCTTTATCGGCTCGGTGACGAATGCCTGCAACACGTGTGTTTCGATCGGAAGCGTTAGATGGGCGGTCTGTGCGACCTCCGACGAGTGGCCGGCGACGGCAAGGCAGACGGTGTCGGCCCAGATGGTACCGCGCGTGGTCTCAATGCCGATGACGCGTCCGCCTTCGCAGAGAAGCTTTATCACCTCGCAATGCTCGATGATGTCGACTCCATTCGCGGACGCCGCGCGCGCGTAACCCCAAGCGACGGCATCGTGGCGTACGGTGCCGCCGCGGCGCTGCAGAAAGCCCCCAAGCACGGGGAACCGGCCATTCTGCACGTCCAGTAGCGGAACTCGCCGTCTCACGTCCTCGACCGATAGCTCCTCACTATCGGCTCCGAGAAGACACATCATGTTGGCGCGGCGTGTGAACAAGTCGCGCTGTGCGACGCTGTGAAATAGCGTAAGCACGCCGCGCTGGCTCACCATCGTATTGAAGTTAAGTGTCTGCTCCATCCGTTCCCAGAGCGTCAGCGAGAAGTCGTAGAAACGGATGTTGTCTGGGTGCAAGTAATTTGAGCGGATGATGGTTGTATTTCGCCCCACATTCCCGAGGCCGATTGGGCCCTTGTCCACGACCGCCACATCGTGGATACCGTATTCGGTGGCGAGGTAGAACGCCGTTGCGAGTCCATGGCCCCCGCCCCCGACAATCACGACCGAGTAGCGTTTCTGCGGCGTGCTCTTGGCCCACGCCCGAGTCCAACCGTGATGTCGGGTCAGACTTTCAGCGAGCAGCCGCCCCCCGGAGTAGCGATCGCGGGACATCTGGTGTGAGGGTTTTTCTGACGCCTCGCGACCGGCATCAACGGTAGGCGAGGACGCTCGCTTAGTCATCAGCCGCATGAGGCGACTACCCTCCGAGTCATCCAAGAGCGGCTATGGAGTCTCATGCCACATTCGGTGTTGCGCTGGGCGACCGGCGCTCCAGCCCGCGGTCGCGGCGCGAAGTCAACAAATGATGTTAGCTTCATCGACCAGGAAGTGACCATGACAGGTAACACTATAGAATGGGGTCAAGTCACGCCCAGAGTGGCCAGTCGAGACCGGTATTCCGGGAGCCCTTGGCTCAGCAGATACAGAGCGAGCGGCACGACCAGGCATGCCGAAAGGGACAGCGAATATCGAAGCAGATGCTCGTCATGAAAGAGGTGGTCCGTGAAGAGCGCGGGCAGCAGTGGCCCTAAACTAATGCCAAGGATTCCAGTGAGAAGGATATAAATGGCGCTCATTTGGGCGCGCATCGTTGGCGGGCACACCACTTGGAGTGCGCTTGGCGTCAGCACTGGCGCGAAGCCGCCCAGAAACTTGATAGGCCACAGCAAGGCTGCCATGAGGATCGGATTTGGCATGAGCGGCATCAATATCGCGGGAACGACCATTGCTGCGACGACGTATACAGTCAATCGCAGGCACGCATCCGCTTGACCGTTGCGGATCATTCGCCCAGAGATATAGCCGGCTGCGAGCATGCCTAATGGCCCGGCTGTCAGGGAAGCGGAGCCGTTGACAAGTCCTGTCTGTCTTACTCCCCAGCCCCAGGTCCGGATGAACAGCTCCGGGTACCAGGCGTCCATATAGTTCATAACAGCGAAGGCGGCCGAACCGATGAACAGCGAGAGTGACAGTCGGGGATAGCTCGAGAAGAAATGTGCGAGGCGTGCGAGGGAGGAGCGGCCCGGCGCTTCCTGGTCCGAGCTGAATCCATGACGCCGGGGTTCCGGCAGCGTTGCGATCCACAGGGCGACGACTAGTCCAGGAAGTCCGACCATCAGGAAGACCAGATGCCAGGACGTTATAGGTCCAATGACCGGCAACGTCAGAACCAGGTCTTGGAAGACGGCGGCGACCGTCACGCCGCCGACAATCGTCGCCGTTCCGGCGCCCACGTAGATGCCGACCATATAGAGGCTCATGGCCCGGGGCAGGCGCGAGCGATCAAACAGGTCCGCAAGTATCGAATAGCTTGAGGGGGTTAACGTCGCCTCGCCCACGGCAACGCCAATTCGTGCCGCCAGCAGTGCTGGGAATGTCTGGCCAAGGCCACACGCGGCCGTCATGAGGCTCCACAACGCTACACCGATTGTGATGATCCATTTGCGCGGGTAACGATCGGCGAGCCATCCAATCGGAAGCCCCATAACCGTGTAGAAGATGCCGAAAGCCCCACCGGTGAGAAACGCGAACTGAACATCAGAGATCGCGAAGTCGTGCTTGATGGGGCCGACCAAGAGATTGAGAATTTGTCGATCAAGAAACGAAAAAGTGTACGCGACCATCAGGACGGCAGTCGTATACCAGGCCGCTCGATAGCTGTGTAAAGGCGATTCGGACGCCGGTGTAGCGCTACGCGTCACAGCACTGGCCTAGACGTATGCGCCAAGACAATGCGCGAACCCCGCCTGCGGTACAACCCTGACGGCTCGGGAACTGTCATCGTGGGCCGAAGAGCAATCGGAGTCCGGGGTTCGGCAGCATCAACCTTCTAGCCCGCCAGGCGGCATTCTTGACCGCCCGAGCCTGCGCACACGTCGAGGTTGCGTCCATCACCCCGGGCCGAGGCAGTGCCAGGGAGAGTGGGATCACCGGAGGCACGCAAGAGGGGTGTAGCGCCCGAACACGCCGCTCCGACACGGGGCGTTTCATGTCGCAACTGGCCACTGCGGATCCCGAATACGTGACGAGTCTTTCAATAGACGTTTAAGAGGCGGTTCTTGCCGCCTGAAATCTAGCAGCTGTCTCGGCTGTTGGTCAACGTAAGTCTCGCATAGCATGACGTTCGTCCTATCTGGCAAACCTTGTAAATGATATTCTTGTATGTGGGTCGCGGTAACAGGCGTTTCTTTCACGGGTCGAGGACGATTGAGGCCCCAGCTTCGAAGGGGAAGTCACGAAGTGGAATTGCGCAGTCTGTTCTTGTTTGCTTCAGCGGTAAGTCTGGCGACCTCCGCGATCGCGCAGGAACACTCTAGGATGATCAAGCTCGATCCGGATCCACCGCTACAGCAGCGCCGCGGTGGTGCAAAGGAATGGGGGCTCGTCTCTTTCAAGTCGTCGCGCGACCCAAAGATCATGGCTGGTGTGTGGGAGGCCGCGCCGCGGCACGTTGTCCACCCGCAACTGGACCATAGCGAACTCATGTACGTGCTAAGCGGCTCTTTTACGTTGACAGACAATACAAACGGGCGTCGTGAGAAATTTACGGCCGGCGACGCTCTGCTCGTGCCGCGGGGGACAAGCTATACGTGGGACCAGCCAGCTGGGGACGTTCGGAAGTTTTGGTTCGTGTTTGATGCCGTATCTGAGCCCGTATCTGAGCCGCCCTCCAGGACCGATACTGCAGGCTTATCAACGCCCACGTTCATCCGCCTGGGAGCGGTCGATACCGGTTCAAGGCAGTCGAGGCTCGACCGCGCAAGTGGCGCTCGCACGGTCTTCGAAAGCGCTGACGCGCGAGTGGTGTATCGAGAGGCTGCTCCAGCCGAGAGCGGCGGCAGTTTTGTCACCAACAATCCCGCGAGCCTCATTGTCGTTCTCTCGGGCTCAGCCCGAGTGATCTACAGAAGCGGCGCCGCTGAGCAACTTCGCGCCGGGGATGTCGTGATAGTACCGAGGAACCTACAGTACAAGTGGTGCTCAGATGGTGAGCGCGTGCTTTACGTGGTCTTCGATCAGCGCTAAGAAAACTGTCTGGCTCTCACTGCTGGAAGCTTGCTCTACTCTCTCTCAGGGTTCGGCCGCATGCATCCTCATGCGCCGGACAACATTGCTGCGAAGATGCTGGATATCAGGAGCCGCTCGATCAGTGGCTGGTTTGCGCGTTCTGCTGGTTCGAATACGCGGCCCACTGACGATCAATCACAAATGCATGAATGTCATCGGCCTGCTGCGCCGTCATCGGTGGCATCGAATCAGACGATGGCACACCTGCTCCGTATGGCATCATCCCTGCTGACCGATGTGATCCCGCAAGGACGATCGCGTACCACTCGCGATGTGCCTCCGGGGGCATGTAACGCAGGTCCGGAATGCCACCGTTAACCGCCCAGCGTCCGCTGCCGTCGAAGTTAATCGAGTGACAACCGTAGCAGCCGTACATTCCCGCGATCTGTTGCCCCCGGCTCACCGCCTCTGCGGAATAGATTTGAGCAGGGGGTCGCGGTACCAGAGGGATGTCCACGCGCGGAACAGGAAAAGGTTCGCCACCGATCTTGAAGGCCAGCAACCGTGAGGGTCCGTACTTAGAAGTTGCCGTCGCGGAGTTCGTCGATGGTGCCCACAGGCGGTACATCGAACCCCAACCGACGGGGACCAGAACGAACTGCTCGCTACCAACGCGGTACGTGATCGGCACCGCGTCGATGGCGGAGCCTGTATCAACAGACCATAACTTCCGACCGGAATCAGCTGCGTATGCAGCGAATTCACCCGTACCCTGACCTTGGAACACAAGATTCCCCGCCGTCGACAACACGCCCCCGTTGACCATGATTTGATGCTCAATACTCCATCGCACCCTCCGGTGCACAGGATCCCACGCAAGGAGCCGGCCGACCATTGGGATCTCGTGCGAGCCCACCCTCCCGCGCCGAAGATCCATGATCGGCACGTACGCGAGGTGCGTCACCGGGTCATAACTCATCGGCCACCAATTACGGACGCCGAAGCACCGTTTGGGGGCGCAGTCCTCGGCTCCGCCGATCAAAAGCCCGGGATATTCGATTTCTTTGCCGCTGGTGGCAACGAGCCCGTTCGGATCGCCCTGTTCAACCAGTGGCGCACTCCCGAGGAGCTTTCCGCTCTTGGCGTCGATCACGTAGAACGTTCCATTACGAGCTGCGGTCAAGGCAACGTGGTGCCTCTCACCATTTATGGCGATATCAGTGAGGGCAATGTGAAAGTTCTCGGTCTGTCGCTGCGATGTACTGGTTCTGAAATGCCATGCATACGCACCCGTGTCTGCATTCACAGCGACGATGCAGCCTGTAAAAAGGCGCTCGTCTCTCGAATTGCGGTTCGGCGTTTTTGACGTTCCAAAGAGTAGCAGTCCGCTTGTGGGATCCAGCGTAATCGCATCCCACACGCCGCCGCCGGCGTCCTCCCACCACTCTTTGCCGCTCCATGTTTCGGCTGCCATCGCTATCGTTGCGTCTTCGAAGCCCTTGGAGGGATCCGCGGGTACTGTCCAAAACCGCCACACTTCCTTGCCAGTCGCTGCATCAAATGCGGCCACCGAGCCGCGGATGTGGCCTTCAGCGGCATGACCGATGAAAACCTTTCCCCGTCCGACGCGAGGTGCGCCGGTGATGCCGGTTTTGGCCGGGTCGCAGACTTTCGACTCCCACGATTGAGTTCCGTTAGAAGCATTGATCGCCAACAATCGGCAGTCCCCGGTACCGACGTAGACCTTGCCGGCCCACACTGCCACGCCGCGATTAACGCGCGCCGCCTCGGAACCGTTCGTGCCAAAGTCGAGCCTCACGTGGGGATCGAATTTCCAGACGATCCGCCCAGATGTCGCATCGATTGCATAGACCAGTGATCGCGGCCCACTAACATAGATGACGCCGTCAACAACGATCGGTTCTGCCGTTAGCCCCATGGGGTCGGGGAGTTCGGCGGCCCAAGCAAAGCCAAGCTTGCTGACATTCTTGGAGTTGACGCTTGTCAGGGGGCTAAATTGATCCTGGTAAAAGCCGCCGCCCTTCACCAGCCAGTTGTCGCCGCTCAACTCTCCCCGAACGCGGCCGTCCGTCACATTTCCGAACGGCTCCGCGGGCGAGGCTGCAGCGGTGGAGCAGCCGAAGAATGTCACGGCAATGAGGTACCAGCCGACCGGCGCCCGATTTAGCATGACAAATCTCCCCGCACGAGTCGCCTTGTCCTAGCGATCATTCAGACGGCGACTCGCCAATGGCCTCCCAAGCACGCTGATCGATGTGATCGATATGGATGCGGCGAGCGCAATTTTGAAATTGGCGCGTCCCGCGGTCTTGTCGAACACCAACGACGTCCGCGAACAGAAGTCCGAATTCATAGAGGAGGAGAACGGCACGACGGACGCTCAGCCCGACTCTAACACCTCGAATCTCGGCGGTCAAAGCCCGTCTCGGACAATGAGACGATCGTCCGAGTCTAGGCCGCCCGGGGGCGTAAGCGTACTAGCGTAGTCGTTACAACAGAGTACCCGTCATCGTTTCGCTGCAGCCCATTCGCCCCAGGGTTCGGACCTAGGTCTTCGAATAACGCGATCTGACGCCTCGTCTCTCAAAAATTCATCCGTCACTGTGTCTCATACCACAAGACTTAGTTGCGTACCTCAAAACTAGGTGCTAGGTTCCCGTCAACGGGCTTCTACCCGGGGGCGGGGGCTGGACGGTACAGAACTATTTGCGGGGGGACGATGAGACGCAGCCAGAAAATATCGTGTGCGGTGCTTGCCATCCTAAATGCGCACGCGGCGGCAGCGATCGCGGACGCAGAGGCGGAGAACCCGGGATCGCCGGCGCCTCCACGCAGCGGAATGGAACCGCAGGAGATCGTAGTCACGGCGCAGCGCCGTGCAGAGAACGTCCAGGACGTGCCGATCACCGTCCAGGCGCTGACCGCCGAGACCTTGTCGCAGTTGAACGTGCAGACGTGGGATCAGGTGATCAAGTACGTTCCGAACGTTACGCAGTTCAGTGCCGGTCCGTCGCAGGGCGAGATCTACATGCGCGGCCTGAGCATCGGCGGATATGGGTATGTCGGCTCCGGAACGACCCACCCGTTCCCGGCGGTGGCCATCTATCTAGACGAGCAGTCTGGGCAGCTGCCGGGTCGCAACCTCGACGTGTATGCGGCTGACATGGAACGCATCGAGGTGTTGGAAGGCCCGCAGGGCACGTTGTTTGGTGGTGGCGCGCTGAGCGGAGTACTCCGCTACATCACCAACAAGCCGAAGCTCAACGTCACGGAGGGCAGCGTGGACGCGACCTATGGCGTCACTGCCAACGGTGACCCGAACTCGAGCGCCACGGGTGTAATAAACATCCCGCTGATCGATGATCATCTCGCGGTGCGCGGCGTCATCTTCACGGATCGCCGGGGCGGCTACATCAACAATGTGCCCTCGACATTCTCGCGCGCCAGCACGGATCTGGGGCTTGCGATCTACAACAGCGGTGTTGTTCCTAAGAACAGCCTCGTGATCAACAACTACGACCAGGTCGGTCGGGCGATCAACCCTGTGACCTACTCGGGGGCTCGGGCGGAGCTGCTCTGGAAAGTCAACGATCACTGGGACGCGCTACTCTCGCAGACGTACCAGAATATGGACTCCCAGGGGGTCTTTTACGAAATGCCCTGGGGCTCGGAAGGCACGAACTTCAATAACCCGGCGGGTAACCCCGTTGGAACGCAGGTGCTGCCGCCGCTCTCGGTGACGACATTTACTCCCTCGTACGATAAGGACAGATTCGAGAACACCGCGCTGGTAGTCAACGGCGAGATCGGCGACCTGCGCCTGATTTACAGCGGCGCGTACTTGGTCCGTAACGTTGACCAGCAACAGGACTACACGAACTACGCCCGTGGGGTATCTGCGAACTACTACCAATGTGTCGGATATTCAACTAATCCGGCGACGGGTCAGTGCTTCACCCCGGCCTCCACGTGGGTGGAGCAGGAGAAGAACGAGCACCTGAGTCAGGAACTGCGCCTAAGTACTCCAGACAACTGGCGCATACGCGCTACGGCCGGCGTTTACTGGGAAGACTATACGATCTACGACTTCACCCAGTTTAACTACACTTCAGTTCCAACTTGCTCGCCAACCGGGGCCGATGTTAATTGCTTTTTGCCGCTCCAGCCGTGGGCCGGTTCGCCTGCGGTGAACTTAGTTACGCCAAACGGATTCTTTGACGACGTAAAGCGCGAGGTCAAGCAACTCGCAGAGTTCACATCAGTCGATTTCGATCTCATTCCACATGTGTTGACGGCCACCGCTGGCATCCGACACTTCAAGTTTACGGATAGCGTGGAGGGAGGCGACGTCGGCTCGTTCTACTGCAAGCAGTACACGCCGACCACTTATTTCGGCCCGTGTCTGACGCCTTACGGGACGAATATGGGAGCGCGATCACCGAATAGCGTGAGTCCATCGGGTAACCGAGGCCGGGCCGGCGTTAGCTGGCACCTGATGGACCAGGCGATGCTCTATTACACGTACTCACAGGGGTTCCGTGCGGGCTACTTCAACCGCGGCACGTCGTGCCACCTGAAGGGCCCGGACGGCGTTCCGCAGTACTGCATTCCGGTGGCAACCGTACCTGACAACGTGACCAACAACGAGGTCGGATTGAAGAGTACGTGGCTCGACAATCGCCTCGTGTTCAATGTGGCTCTGTACCAGGAGATCTGGAACAACGCCCAGGTTCGTTTCTTCGATCCGCAGGCTCTTGGCAATCTGGCATTCGGTACCAACGGACCGAGCTACCGTGTCAGGGGAGTCGAGCCACAAATCGTTGCGCGCCCAACCAACGAGCTCACACTGCAGTTTGGCGGCGCCTGGAATAGCACATCGCAGACGAACTCGCCGGACCTGATCGACAACAACCCGGCGAGTGTCAATTATGGGAAACCGATCACCTCGTACCCGAATCCCTATGGCCCGCTGGGCAGCCCGACCGCCTACTCACCAGCGTTCGCGCTCTCTGCCCGCGCACGCTATGAACGCGGATTCGGCAATGGCTACACGGCGTTCGCGCAGCTTGGCGCGCAGCACCAGGCGCATATGCTCACGGCTACAGGCTACTCGCTGACCTCGGCCTACGATATTCCCGCCTACACCACCTATGATGCCGCGGTAGGGACCTCCAAGGGTCCGTGGAGTGTGTCGCTGTACGCTCAAAACATTACTAACGTGACGTCCAGCACTACGACGGATATCAGTCAGTGGGTGCTGGCAGAGTTCCCGATTCGACCTCGCGTGCTCGGCCTTCGATTTGACTATCAGTTCTCTGAGGCGAAGTGATCAGGGGGCAGCGGGAGAATCACGGAAGGCTCACGTGGCCATTGGCGGTCGTGAAATGGTGTTGCGATTTAGTGTGCCCTGAGACGTTCCCAGGCCCAGCGACTGCCTCTCGGGAAGTCATCACGCTAAATCTCAGCGGGTTGGGGCTAAACGGCCCGGCAAGTTCCTTCGGAGCAATGACATGAGACTTGTCTCGCTGGGCCGCACCGACATGAAAGTCTCGATCTTGGGCCTCGGTTGCATGGGGATGAGTGAGCAGTATGGCCCGAGCAACGATGCTGAGAACCTCGCCACGCTCAACCGCGCCCTTGAGATCGGAGTTAATTTCTTCGACACCGCGGACATCTACGGCCCATTCACGAACGAGACCTTGATCGGCCGCTCTCTCGTCGGCCGCCGCGACAGCGTGGTGCTGGCGACCAAATGTGGCATCGTGCGCAACGCAGATGGTAGCTATGCGGGCATCGACAACAGTGCGGGATATATCCGCAGCTCCTGCGAGGCCTCACTGCGGCGTCTCGGTATCGAAGCGATTGACCTCTACTATCTGCATCGTGTGGACCCCACACGGCCGATAGAGGAGGCAATCGGAGTGATGGCCGACCTAGTACGACAAGGCAAGGTGCGAGCGATTGGACTGTCGGAAGTATCGGCGCGAACTCTGTATCGTGCTGCGGCGGTATACCCGATCACGGCGTTACAGAGCGAGTATTCGCTTTGGACCCGCGATCCGGAAACGGAGGTCTTGGGAGCTTGCCGTAGTCTCGGCACGAGCTTTGTCGCTTTTGCTCCGCTCGGGCGCGGCTTCCTCACGGGAGAGATCAGAGACGTCGCAGCATTGACCGTCAGCGACTATCGCCGGAGCCAGCCGCGCTTCCAGGGAGCGGCGGCCGTGCATAACGCGGCGCTGGTGAGGCGTCTTGAGCGGATCGCCATCAGCGAGGGATGCACTGCGCCCCAGCTGGCGCTTGCGTGGCTTCTAGCGAAGTCACCGGACGTTGTCCCAATTCCTGGCACACGCCGTATTCATAGGCTCGAAGAGAATGCCAGGGCGGCGGCGATCCGCCTCTCGCCGACCACCCTTGCGGACCTCGACGCGGCGTTTCCGCCGGGTGCTGCGGCGGGGGCACGCTATGACGCGGAGGGTATGCAATCAGTGAACGTCTGAGGATGAGCACACGCACGGTTCTGCCTTTTGATTCGGCTTTGACTCATGACACAGAGACTCGAGGGCGTCTTGGCTGTGAACCAGCAACCGACAAGTCATGGGATAACGATGTGCTCCCTGGTACGTGGTGCGGGACTTGAGGATGACTGAATTCTCTAGAACAGGCGCGCGCGGCACATCGTCGCATGTGGGCGATCTGCTTCGGCATCGAGCCGCGAACGCGCGAGCGGTAGAACTCCCGCCGGATGTAACCGAGCCTTTTCCGCTCGGTATTGACGTGCCAGCCAGAATGGCCGAGATCGATCACGTCGCCATGCGCCGGCGCCGCCTAGCGCGAGTGCGGGAGCAGCTTCGCATACGCGATGTAGCAGGGGCGCTACTTTCGGATGCGATGAATATTCGCTACGCAACCGGGACGCGCAACATGGTCCTCTGGACCTTACGACAGCCGGGCCGTTACGTATTTGTGGCGACGGACGGCCCGGTAGTCATGTTTGAGTTCTCGACGTGCAAACATCTGGCACGCGGTTTCGAGACGATTGATGAAGTTTGTACCGGCACGTCCACCTTCTACTTTTACGCAGGCTCTCGTACTCAAGAAAAGACACGGGCTTGGGCCGCAGAGATCGCGGCACTCGTGCGCGAGCACGGCGGTGGCAACCGCCGCCTGGCTGTTGATTTGCTTTCCCCGTTCGCAGCTGCCGAACTCGGTCGGCTCGGGATCGAATTCGTTGACGGGCACGAGGCACTCGAGCAGGCACGTTGCATCAAATCTGCCGAGGAAATCGCGGCACACCAGTTGTCAATGGATGTGTGCGACCTCGGCATCGAACGTCTGCGGCAATGTCTTCGTCCGGGACTGACCGAGAATCAGATCTGGAGCATTTTGCAGGCCACGAATATCGCTCATGACGGCGAATTCATTGACTGCAGACTACTCGCATCAGGTCCGCGGACAATCCCCTGGTTCCAGGAATGCGGAAACCGTGTCGTATCGGCCGGTGAGTTGGTAGCATTTGACACGGACATGATCGGACCGATGGGCGCGCTCGCGGATATATCGCGCTCTTACGTCGTGCCAGGGCGCCGCTCTACGGCGACCCAACAAGAGCTGTACGCGCTTGCGGAAGAGCAGGTTGCGCACAACACCGCTCTCCTGCGTCCTGGTCTCAGCTTTCACGAATTCTCCGAACGTAGCTGGCCTGTGCCAGAGCGGTTTCTCAACAATCGATACATGACACTGGTTCACGGCGTAGGTTTGTGCGACGAATGGCCGGCCATACTCTATGCAGGAGACCAGCGTAGGGATGGCTATGACGGAGCATTCCAGGAAAACATGGTCGTTTCGGTCGAGTCCTATCTCGGAGCTGACAACGGCAATGAGGGCATCAAGCTCGAGCAGCAGGTCCTGATCACACCGTCTGGCGCGGTGCCATTCTCGCGCGTTCCAATTAACGGCGCTCTCGACGTGACGTGAGGGACCCGAAGTCTCTTGTCGCTCGGTTTGCTTCCAAAGATAGCGCGCAAGGATGGGTTCTAGCTCCGCACGACCAGGCAATGGACGAACTTGCCAAGCATGGAGCGCGGCGGCGAGTCCGCTGCGGATGAGTGTGAGCTCGAGCACATGACCGATGAAGTTCGGGTCGCCACGAGCGCGGAGATCAATACTTCCGTGCTGATTCGGTGGTACATGCTGCTCGTAATGTGCGGGGTCTATACGTTCAGCATTGCCGACCGGTACATGATATCGACAGTGCTTGAGCCCATTAGACTCGAGCTTGGGCTCACCGATGCAGGTATAGGATTTCTGACCGGCGTGTCGCTCGCGCTATTTTACGTCACGTTGGGTTTCCCTCTATCGTGGCTGATCGATCGTGGCGACCGGCGCAAGATCATTGCCGTATCGGTTATCGGTTGGTCGGCCATGGCCGTACTCTGTGGCTTTTCGCAGAACTACCTGCAACTCTTGCTTGCGCGCATCGGCGTGGGTATTGGAGAGGCAGGCGGGACGCCCGGCGCGAATTCCATAATCGCCGACTATTTCCCCGTGGGTCGTCGGCCAATGGCGCTTTCGGTATTTTCTCTAGGTGCACCGATCGGTGCTTGGGTGGCTGCGTCCGTTGCCGGTGCGATCGCAGACGACTGGGGGTGGCGCGCGGCCTTTCTGTGGTTAGGGGCGCCCGGCTTACTGTTCGGTCTGGTCATTTATGCCACCGTCAAAGAGCCTCGGCGCGGCCAGTTGGACAGGCGCGCGGCAGGTGAGGCCCGATCGTTCCTCCAGACGACGCGATATCTGGTCCGCCAGCGGTCTGCAGTGCACGTGATAATGGCCGGTGCCGTAACGGCATTGTGGGGGTGGGGCTTGGTTTGGTGGACACCGGCCTTTCTGATGCGGAACTATGGTCTATCACCCGGTGCCGCCGGAGATATTACCGGTCCGATGCATCTTCTTGGCGGTGGCGTAGCCACGTTGGCCACGGGATGGCTCATGGTCCATCCGTCGATGGCGGATCCGCGACGCATTGTGCGGCTGCTGGGTACATACGTCGGCGTTGCAACGGCGGTGACGTTCGTTATTTACTCAACCCATTCACTGCGGCTCGCAACAGCTCTTTTTTGGGTTTTCATACCGGCGATCTACGTCTACATAGGACCGGTATTCGGCCTCCTGCTTAACTTGGCAGAGCCAGGGATGCGGGCCCAGTTCTGTGCAATCAACCTATTCGGTTCCAATGTTTGCAATTTGGTCATTGCACCTCAGGTCGTGGGGTGGCTGAGTGACTGGTTCGCCCCAAATCACGTTGTTAACGGAACGTCGTTGCGTCTCGCGTTACTGTGCCTCGTTCCAACCGGATTCTGGGCGGCATACCATTATTTCCGGGCGGCGCGTGGATTGATGGAGGATCAGGAACGTGCGACGGGGCTGGTCGTGTCCCCGTGAATCGTGGCGATGGAGGGCGCTCAGTTTCGTGGGAGGTTAACCGGACATAACAGACTACTTCGGCACCTTCGCCGAGCCGTCGTAGGCTGTTGAGCTGAATTCCCTGGAGATAGCCTTGGCACAGGAGCGCACGTGGTTGATCTGTGCTGCGGACGGCGGATTGGCGATAAATTGAACAGAGCCGATGATAGAGACGATGCCCAGTAGCTGATCCTGCGCTCCGAATACTGGCGCGGCAACAGATGCGATTCCAAGGGTCAGCTCCTCGCTGCTGTAATCGTAAAGTCGCTCGACGATCTGCTTCAGTCGCTGGCGTACTAGACGGGGCTTCGTAATCGTATGCTTCGTATAGGCCCGCAGCGGGTTTGCAAGTGCTGTGTCCTGCTGCTTGTCTTTTGCAAATGCGAGGATGATTCTTCCGTGCGCCGCGTGACCGGCGGGTATAACAGTGCCCGTCACTGCTGATATTTTTGGTTGTCCAGCCGCGATGTAATCGAGATTGCCGACAAACAGGGCTTCCGCGCCGATCGGAATCGCGAGCGCCACTGACTGTCGAACTTCATCTCGCAAGCGCGCCATGTGCGGCTCTGCTACCGTCATCAGATCGAAGCGCTCATAGGCCAGCTGCCCGACTTGATAGAGTTTCAAGCCCACCTTGTACTTGTCGTAGCCGCGCACCTGTTCGACGACGCCAAGGTAGCGCATCGTCGCCAAGTGCCGATGCACCTTGGCCTTCGGTTCGCCGAGTGCCTTAGCGAGCTCGCTGATGCGCATCGGAACAACGGAGCTGGCCAACGCTTCAAGTAGCCGCCATGCGACGACGACCGAGCGAACGTTGTATTTGTTGTTCGCTTCTAGCTTTGCCTCGGGCGGCCCTCTCGACACTGTTCTCCCCTACAGCTAGTAAGTTCGCCTAACACGGCACAATGCCGTAACGACGTCCATTGTAGACCGAAGCGAGCTTCTGCTCATCCTTTGCCGTGACGTTGCGAACTCCGGCACCCGATTCTTGGGTCGCCCTGACGCCCGCGTATCATCGCCGCAGCGTCGTGAGGCGAATTCGGCAGTGCCAGTGGCTCCTTCGGAAAGCCTCACCAGTCGTACCAGTTCTGGCTCAACGCGCAGTAAGGCGTCCCCATGCGCGATAGAATGGCCGGCGCAATTGATGTGCCGTTCAGCGCCGACGGCGGAGAGCTCGTGCCGTGGAAGCGTGAGGCGTAGCCCGCCGGGTACAGCCTCTCACACTTCACTTCGTGTGCCAATCGGCGTCGGTAACGAGACTGCGGCCCCGTCGCGGTCGCGGCGGGCGCTACAACTTTAATTGCATTCGACGCACTGGAGGAACCCGGGATGCCGAAAGAGTCTGCACTGATTTATGGGCCGAGCAAGGGGACAGTAGTTCGGAGCCTCCGGAGCGATAGAGACTTGCCGGTCAACCTACACAGAGCTCGCGAGGCCATAACCCATGTGTTTCGCAACACATTGCAGCGCTATAACCTCACGGACCCGCAATGGCGCGTGCTCCGGATCCTGAGCACCGTCCATCGCATTGAGTCCGCCGATTTGGCTGAACGCTCGATGTTGCTCGGGCCAAGCGTGTCGCGGATCTTGCGGGACTTACGCAAGCGAAAGCTGGTTGTCACTGCTGCGAGCAAGAGTGATGGGCGACGCGCATGGCACTCCCTGACGCCGGCGGCGAAGCGGCTCATCGACCGCATCGCACCGGAATTCGGACCTGTTTATGAACAGCTGGCCGCTACATCAGCGACGAGGAGATCGCGACGCTCAACGCACTTCTCGAGAGGGTGCGGGCGGCCCTAATTCCATCCATGAACCCGGGTGCGGCGCTAGATACTGAATGATGGAAACCCCCGTCGAGGTGGGACAGATTGCGTCTTGAAAACGGCATCCACGGTCGCATGCTCAGTACTTCGGCGAGCCGCGATCGCGGGCGCTGCCTGACTAGGGCTTCCGGAGCCGGCGGACGGAGATAATCGGTTAACGTGTGACCCAATGCCGCTGTAGAATCTCGGTCGTTGCTGGCACCGCACTGACTACGGGCGGGCCGTGGAGTTGAAGCCAGCGGGGGAAGCAATGGCTGCTGCCATACCAACCGCCGATGCGGCGCAGGCCAAGGTAGACATCTCCGGGATTCGCGACCTGATGACGCGCGGGGAGTTCGCGTCAGCCCTGTCTGCAGCGGAGGCCATTCGCAGCGGGGCACCGGCCCATCGCGATGTGCTGTACGTGACCGCTGTGTGCCTGCGGTACCTTGGAAAGTTGCCGGACGCGCTGCGGGCTCTGACGGTGCTGGAGGAGCACTATCCGCGCTTTAGCCGCCTATTTCAGGAGCGCGGTCACTGCTACGTGGCGCAGCGCGCCGCGCAGCAGGCGATTGACGCCTTTGCACGCGCCGTGAACCTCAACCCGTCGCTGGAGGCGAGTTGGAGGTCGCTGCAGGTCCTTTTCTCAATGACGGGCAGAACGAACGATGCCCAGGCAGCCGCCGGGCAGGTTGCGAGGCTTGCCGAGTTACCAAAGGAAGTGCTGGCAGCGAGCGTGCTGTTTGCGGACGGGGAGGTTGAGACTGCCGAGCAAATGGTCCGCGGCTTTCTGCTGAGCCACGGCGATCATGTCGAGGCGATACGACTCCTGGCGCAGATCGGTGTTGCGCTGGATGTGACCGACGATGCAGAGGTATTGCTCGAAAACGTGCTCCGGTTGGCGCCCGATCATCATGCAGCCCGGTATGACTACGCTGTGGTTCTTCTGAAACGTCACAAGCACACCCGCGCACGCGAGGAGATCGAGCGACTCCGCAGAAGCGACCCGGACAATCGCGCATACCGCGCCACAGAGGCCACAATCTGCGCGGGCTTCGGAGACGCGGCGAAGGCGATCGCGCTCTATCGGGAACTCGTGCCTGGCGCTCCCAAGGATGCCGAGCTGCACTTGTCCCTGGGTCACTGCCTGAAGACCAGCGGCAGGACGGATGAGGCCGTTGAGTCGTACCGGGAGGCTGCTGCGGCCCGCTCGCATTACGGGGAGGCGTACTGGAGTCTTGCCAACCTGAAGACCTATCGATTCACGGATGCTGAACTCGCGCGCATGCGCAGCGATGAGGCAACGCCAAATCTTCAACTGAGCGACCGCTATCACCTCTGCTTCGCGCTCGGGAAAGCACTGGAGGACCGCGGTCGGTTCGAAGAATCCTTCGCATTCTACGAGCGCGGCAATGCTTTGAAGAAGACGGAATGTCGCTACCGAGCAGAGCGCCTGGAGTTAAATGCAAGACTGCAGAAGGAGATTTGCACGCCCGAGTTCTTTGCGGCGCGTCAGGGCTTCGGTTGTCCGGATCCCTCACCGATCTTCATCGTCGGGCTGCCGAGAGCCGGCTCAACATTGATTGAGCAGATTCTGGCCTCGCATTCCAAGATCGAAGGCACGATGGAGTTGTCTGACATCCCACGGCTAGCCCAGGAGCTTATGGGACGTGAACGAGGTGATGTGACTCCCCGCTACCCGGGCGTTCTTGCGGAGCTATCGGCCGCAGACTGCAGGCGCTTGGGCGAGCGGTATATCGAGGAGACTCGCGTGTACCGTCAGGGTAGGCCGTTCTTCGTCGACAAGAATCCCAACAATTTCCGGCATATCGGACTCATTCACCTCATCTTGCCAAACGCGAATTTCATAGACGCCCGTCGTGAACCGCTCGCGTGCTGCTTCAGCAACTACAAGCAACTGTTCGCGTCCGGCCAGCAGTTTACGTACAGCATCGACGACATTGCGCGGTACTACCGCATGTACGTGGAACTGATGCAGCACTGGGACACGACGCTGCCGGGCAGGATATTGCAGGTAGACCATGAGAATGTGGTCGGTGATCTCGAGGCGAATGTGCGCCGCCTTCTCGACTTCTGCCAGCTACTATTTGAACGTAGCTGCTTGGATTTTCATACGAACGAGCGGAGCGTGCACTCGGCGAGTTCCGAGCAGGTACGCGAACCCATCAATCGGCGCGGCCTTGATCAATGGCGTGAGTTTGAGCCCTGGCTCGGCCCTTTGAGGGACGCGCTTGGCGACCTCGTAGGGGACTGACAGCGCTGGGAAGTCGGCTCGAAATGACAGCCTGCGGGGCCGTTATTTCTCGCTGCGGCCCACCATCCTCGCGAAAAACCTCCGACGTCTTTGAGGGTGATTACACAAGGAATCCCCGTGCCTGCGGCCGAAGAGATCAACTTAGACGAAGATGCCGCGTGGCTGGCAGAGCTTCTGGTCGAACTCGACCTCATCATCATTGAGATGCGCCCTGAGGACGCGACTCAGAAGCGGTACTGGAAAGGCTTACGGCGAGACTTGTCGCTGCTTGCGCAGGCGGCCCGCGCAGCCACGCCAGGATTGGGAGCCTCAACCCTCTCCGCGGTGATGGCCGCCGTCGAGACCGCGATCTTCCTCTACCACTTACAGCCAGGCGACCGTTGAGGTTGACGGCTTGCATCGGCTCCCACCTGGATCTGGCATGCATCCCCAATGCGACAGTTGCTAGGAGACCAAGGCTAACGTAGCCGAGTGGAATTGGGCCGACGAATCACGATCTGCTTAGCCGTAGAAAGATTGATGGTCTTTCCCCTGCCACCCGTACTTCGATACAGAGACCCGTCTGTAAGCTTCAAATGGGTACGAGTTGTTTTCATCAGGTAGAAGAAGTCGACTATGGTGATGGTGCCGAAGAAACCGGTTAGCATCATGCGCTCGACATAGCTTGGTGTGGCGAAGCTCTCATATATTCCCAAGCCGACGAGGGGAGGCACGAAGAGCCCTACCCGCAGCACTTGGATTAGAATGAGTGGGAAGCGAAAGACATTATCGCCCTCTGGGAGTGGCTGCAGATATGCGATTGATAGCAGGCCCACAAGGACACAGACGACACCCCAGTACATGCCTTCAATCATGGCGCTAAGTTTAGCGTGAGGTCCGAGTCGGACGTCGTCATTGCTCGCCGGACACCGACGGCTGCGGGCCATTGCCTTCAATTCATTATTCACGATCTTGAAGTAATGGTATACACTGAGCTCCAGCTGGCGATCGCCAACCACCAAGCGAAGCGATTAAGACCGGCGATACGCTGACGTTGGTGGTGACCATGCGGCCTCTGGCCTTCGATCCGGAATCCATCGAATTGCCATCGGGGCACTTTATCAACGGTGCCTTGCGGGACACGTCCGAAGAACGCATCGAAGTCCTCCGACCGTCTGACGCGAAGAAACTGGGGTCCATTCCTGATGCGACTGAAGCTACGGTGGATGAGGCCGTAGCCAATTCGCTTGACGCTTGGCGCAGCAGTGGATGGGGGAGAGCGCCGCCCAGGACGCGCGGCAAGGTGCTGCGACGCTGGGCGGACCTGATCGATCGCGATGTCGGTCAGCTGGCACAGCTCGAAGCAGTGGGTTCGACTCGCCCGGTAGCCCGGGCCTACGCTGAAGACGTGCCTTTTACGGCTGAGGCCATCCGTTTCTTCGGCGAGCTCGCCGATAAGTTGGGCGGAGAGGTGGCGTCTACGCGCAGCGCGAGCCTCGGATTTGTGGCGTCCGAGCCCTATGGTGTTGTCGCGGCAATTGCTCCCTGGAACTTCCCGTTGTCCATGTGTTCCTGGAAGTGTGGTCCGGCACTGGCAGCAGGAAACGCCGTGGTTTTCAAGCCGTCAGAGCTGACACCGTTCTCCACGCTCCGTTTGGCCCAGCTTGCAATCGAGGCAGGCATTCCGCCGGGAATCTTCAACGTGGTGAACGGGCGCGGAAATCGTGCGGGGTCTTCGCTGGTCCGCCATCCGCAGATCGGCAAGGTTAGCTTCACAGGGTCAACGCGGTCCGGAGCACGCGTAATGGCCGACGCTGCACTGACCGGTACCAAACCCGTGACGTTGGAGCTGGGCGGCAAGAGTCCGCAGCTTGTGTTTGAGAACGTTCCCGATCTGCGGCACGTTGCGCGCTGTATCGTCCGAGGATTTACCAGCAACGCCGGGCAATCGTGTGTGGCGGGAAGCCGGCTGATTGCGCATCGGAATATCGTGGAGCCCCTGCTCGGCGCGATGCGGCCGATGCTTGCGGATCTCCGTCCGGACCCTACCTGGCATGGATCGATGTCGTTCGAGCCGATCATCAGCAGGCCGCAAAGCGCGCGAATTCAGCTCCTGATCACCCAAAGCCGGGACGCCGGCGCGGAGATCGAAACCGGTGGGGACCCATTTGACGAGATGGACGGCTGCTTCTTTCGGCCGACACTGATTCGACAGGTAACGAGCTCAATGCCGGTGATCCGGGAGGAGATCTTCGGACCCGTGCTCACGGTCCAGACCTTTGAGACGGAGGAGGAGGGACTCCATTTGGCAGGCCATCCGACGTATGGATTGGCCGCTGGAGTACACACGAGCGACGTCGGTCAGGCGTTGCGCGCGATGAGGGCGATTGCCGCAGGAACCATTTGGATCAACCGATACAGCCGTAGCGCCGACATGATCATTCCCACGGGCGGCTTCCAGCAGTCGGGCATCGGGAAGGATCTCGGCGCTCAGGCAGTTCATGGTTGTCTGCGCTACAAGAGCGTCCTTGTTGACTTTGATTCGTGTCTTGACTCGGATGAATCCGGCGTTCCCGCGGGTGGGCGCGGGAAAGGGAAATCATGATCGCGTGACGCCGCCGACCACCTAGGGTTAGGGGCGCCGATCGGCGCATCGGATGGCGCGACGGTCGGTGGGCGGGATGCCGAGCGGCTGGTGTCGTGGACGGGCGCATCGCGCGTGTTAAAGCGGAGTGGATACCATCGAGGCGTCGCGATTGCAACGCATGGCGATCACCTTCGATCTCGAGGGAGCGAATGCGCTGAACGTCGACGTATCCATGGTGTCGCTGTACTACAGGCTGGGCGTTCGTCAAATGTTGCTCGCCTACAACCTCAACAATCGGGCCGGCGGTGCGTGCCACGATCGTGATAGCGGGCTGACGGGATTTGGAAGGGAAGTCATTGCAGAGATGAATCGGGTCGGCATGGTCGTGGATTGCTCGCACACCGGCCATACGACTACCATGCAAATCATGGAGATGGCGAGCCAACCGGTCATCTTCTCGCACTCGAATCCGTGGGCGTTGCGCGCCCATGGCCGCAGTATTACGGACGAACAAATTCGCGCCTGCGCCAAGACTGGTGGCGTGATCGGAGTCACCGGTCTCGGATATTTCCTGCCGAGACGTCCGTCGGCGGTTGAGGCGTTCGCGGATTGCGTCGACTACGTGCGCGATCTTGTCGGCGTCGATCATGTCGGTGTCGGGCTCGATTGGGCGCCGCCGAGCCCCCGAGACCGCGCTTTCTATGCCTCCCATCGAACTTACTGGCCGGCTTCGGAGTATTCGGCGCCGTGGTCCATGAGCAGCGTGGGTCCCGCAGACG
>Ga0187780_10000543_pt1 | contig 28454 bp, 27 predicted proteins | sample 1015_Q2_SP10_20__FD_132429 | JGI IMG/M metagenome (GOLD analysis project Ga0187780, IMG submission 132429) | Tropical peat soil microbial communities from peatlands in Department of Meta, Colombia - 1015_Q2_SP10_20_MG | ecosystem: Environmental > Terrestrial > Soil > Wetlands > Peat | place... | reverse complement strand
TCCTCCCCGGGCCAGCCGCCGGGATCCGGGGGGCCAGGCTCAAGGGAGCCGGGATCGAGGGGGCCAGGCCCCGGGGGGCCGGGGTCCGCGGCGCCCCCCGGTCCGGTCCCGCCGGCCGGCCCGTCCCCGGCGCGCGGCGGCGGCGCGGCGCCCGCGGGCTCCTCGCCGTCTCGTCCCGGGTCGGGGAACGGGTCCTGGGCCATGTATCCCCTGTCGGCGTGGGATGGATCTGCGGCATACGTTCTGCGAGTATTCTATCATGCTACTTCTGGTAGCACATCTATCTGGCGAACAGACATTCAAGATTTTTTATCTGGCTGCCAGGCTCGTCAGAACGTATGCAGGTGATCGTCTGCCGAAGGCCCTACGGGGTCTAGCGGTTGCGCCACCGAGGACAGCGCTCCTGAGCAAACGCGGTGAGGCCCTACGTGGCGTCCTCCCGGGCCATGAGGTCGTCGAAAGCGGTGCTGGGGTAGCTGAGGCTTCCACCACGTCAGGAATACCGCGGTTCCCTGCAGGAGATGCGCACCGAGTGGGCAGGCTTCCACTGCTCGTTCCGGATAAAGAAAAGAACGCACCGCGCGGGCCGTGGTCACCTTCCGGACCGAGCACGCAGGCCCTCGGCCAAGTCCTCCAGGGCGGGCAGCGCGGCGATCAGGGCGGCTTCCTGCTCGGCGGGCAGGCGGGCCACGCATTGGGAGATGATCGCGGCTCGCTGCGCGGCGATCCGCTGGTACGCGCGCTTGCCCTCCGGCGTGACCTCGACCCGGGCGGCGCGAAAGTCATCCGGGTCGCGCAGTCGCCGGATCAGGCCGAAGGAATCGAGCTTGCCGACGATCCGGGACAGCATGGTCGGATTGAGGCCCTCGATCTCGGTCAGCTCGGCGAGGCCAAGCGGGCCGCGGTTGGTGACGACGCCGAGCACTGACGCCTGGCTGGGGGTCAGCCCCTCCCCCACCGAGGCCGCATTCAGCTGCCGCGCGAGCCGCAGGACGACGCGGCGCAGGCGGATGACGGTGTCGTCGTCCATGCGGGCCAGGGAAGGCGGTACCCGGGATCCGTCAGTCGTTCGTGGCGAGGATCACGTCCGAGGCCTTGATCACGGCGGTGACCTCGGTGCCCTCGGCCAGGCCGAGTTGCCGGACGGCTTCGACGGTGATCGAGGCCACCAGGCGGGTACCCCCGGCGTCCAGTTCGACGTTGGCGATCGCTTCGCCGGTGTTGATGCTGGTGACACGGGCCGGAATCTGGTTCCGCGCGCTCAGTCGCATGACTGGGGACTCCTTCGGTGTGACCAGTGGTGCTGCGACTTTACGCTAACCGCTGTCGGTGCCGCGGCCTGCCTGGCGTTATTAGGCCGGCGACCTGATCCTCGAGAGCAAGGGGGGCGGTGAGGCGATTGTCGACGGTGACGTGCGGGGCGGCGGGCTCGGCGCCGAGCCGGATCCGTGCGGTGAACTCCGCGAAGTTCGCCAGCTTGACCGAGTCACGCTCTAGTCCGCGAGCGGCCAGCCGCTGGCGCACGGTGGCGGGATCCGACCTGACCCAGACCAGGCGCACGGGCCCGCCGCCGAGTTCGGCCACCCAGGACCGCCACTGGTCCTCGTCGTGGATCTGCCCGGTGAAGGGACCGGACAGCAGGACCGGGCAGCCGTGCGCGCGGATCTCGCGGGCGGTGGCCGTCATCCCGGCGTACTCGTGCACCTTGACGTGCTCGTCGTACCACGGGCCTTCGCGCTCGCCCTCGGGACGGCCGGCGGCGGCCAGGACCGCGGTCACGAACGAGGAGTACATCGTGTCCTTGTCGAGCAGCGCCGGGGTCGGCGCGAGCGAGGCGAGCAGGATGGCGGCGACGGTGCTCTTGCCGGCTCCGGGCGGGCCAGCCACCACCCACGCCGGTGCGGGGACGTCCATACGCAGCGAGGATACGGCCGGTCCCAGTTGCCCCGGCAGGTGGACGCCTCAGGCGGAATCCCGCGCCGCCCGGCGATACAGCCAGGCTGGCGTCTTTTTCGTAGACGGTGACGTCGGCCCCGGCCCGCCGCAGGCGCTGCGCGAGCAGGAGCCCGCCGAGCCCGCCCCCGGCGACCGCCACCCGAAGACCGCTCACACCCCATGCTAGGGCTGTTTGCCGGGCGAGCGCGGGGTGGGCGACAATGACGTGCTGGCGATGAGGCTCGCCATAACCGCGCGGTCGGCGCCGCGCTGATGGCCTCTACCCCTTGTCAATGACGTATGGGTAGGAGGCATGGCATGAACGCCGGACTGGAACCGCCTGGCCATGATCGCGAGGCCGCGCGGTGAGCGTGGCCGTCCCGATCCCCGTCATCCAGCTGCTGCAAGTGCTCACGATCGCGATCGGCGCGCCGTTCGTGACGGGCGTAATCGCGAAGGTCGAGGCGCGCCTGCAGGGCCGCCGGGGACCGAGGGTGCTGCAGCCGTACTACGACCTGGCCAAGCTGTTCCGCAAGGAGGCCTTGATACCGCTGGAGGCGAGCTGGTTCTTCCTGGCCGCGCCGGTGATCGCGGTCGCGGCCTACCTGACGATCCCGCTGCTGATCCCGGTCCTGACCAGCTACGGGCTGCCGCCGGGGTACATGGGCGACATCCTGGGCGGCGGGTTCCTGCTGGCGCTGGCCAGCTTCGTGATCGCGACCGCCGCGCTGGAAACTGCCAGCCCGTACGCCCAGCTGGGTTCGAGCCGGGCCAAGACGTTCTCCGCGATCGCCGAGCCGGTGGTGCTGTTCGTGGTATTCACGGTGGCGCTGCTGACCGGCACCGACCTGCCGTACGCGCTAGCGGCGACGATCCGGTCCTCGGCCGGGGAGATCGTCCGCCCGGGGCACCTGCTGGCGGCCGCCGCGCTGTTCATGGTGATCCTGCACGAGACGGGCCGGATCCCGGTGGAGACGCACACCGGGACCAACGAGTTCGGGATGATCGAGGAGGCCAGGGGTTTCGAGCATTCCGGCCCGTACTTCGCGTTGCTGAAGTGGGGCTCGGAGCTGAAGCAGCTGATCTTGTTCACCATCCTGGCCAACGTGTTCCTCGCGCCCTGGCTGCTGGCGTCCACCCAACAGCTCGGTGCCATCGTGCTGGCCATCGTGGCGGTGCTGGTCAAGGCGACGGCGGTCGGCTGCGTGGTCGCGGTCATCGACAACTCCTTCGCCAAGCTGCGCCTGTTCAAGATCACCGAGTTCGTGGCGGGCGCGTTCCTGCTCGCGGTGCTCGGCGTGTTCACGCTGTACCTGGGGGGTGGCTGATGGTGCTGGCCGGCCCGGCCAGCGCGCCGGGCGTGTACGAGGGCGCGGCCAACGTGATCGCGGCGGTGATGCTGCTGCTGGAGTTCGGGATGCTACGGCAGGCGCTGGCCCGGGACCAGGTCCGGCTGTACGCCGCGCAGTCGGCGATGATCTCGGTGCTGGCCATCGTCATCGCCGCGGACCGGAACCTGCCGGACCTGTACGTGCTCGCCGGGCTGTCGGCGGCGCTGAAGGTGGTCGGTGTTCCGCTGGTGCTGCGCCGCCTGCTCGGCGGGGCGGTCGGTGACGAGGAGGCGCCCGGGGTCGCGGGTAGCCACACCATCACCCCGGCCACCGCCGCGCTGGCCGGGATCGTGCTGGCCGCGTACGGCTTCTTCTGCTTCGGCTCGCTCGGGATTCACGGTCCGGCGGCACCGGCCACCGCGTGGGCCATCGCCGGCGCGATGGTGCTGGTCGCGTTCGGCCTGATGATCGTGCGCCGGGACGTGGCCTCCCAGGCGATCGGGTTCTTCTCGCTGGAGAACGCGATCGCGCTGGCCGCGCTGGTGGTGGCGGCGGGGCTGCCGCTGATCCTGGAGACCGTGATCCTCTTCGACGGGCTGGTGGCGGTGGTGGTGTTCGGGATGCTGATCCGCGCGCATCACTCACGGGCCGAGTCGCTGTCGACCGCCGACCTGACCAGGCTGCGGGGGTAGGCCGATGATCGCTGTCATCCTGGCCCTGCTCATCGTCCCGGCCGCAGCCGGGCTGCTGTGCTTCGCGCTGCCCGCCCAGGTATCGCCCGCGGTCACCGTGGTGTCGGGCCTCGCGAGCTTCGCGCTGGTCCTGGCCCTGGTCCCGGCGGCCGCGCACCAGAACCTCAGCTACCTGACCTACCTGCGGGTCGACGCGGTGAGCGCGATCTTCCTGCTCGCGACCGGCTTCTTGTACGCCGCCGTGGCCGTATACGCGGTCGGCTACCTGAAGGGCCACCACGACCGCCACCTCTACGCGGGCCTGAACCTGTTCGCCTGGTCGATGCTGGCCGCGCCGATGATGAGCAGCCTGGCGCTGCTGTGGATCGCGGTCGAGCTGACCACGATCATCTCCGCTCTGCTGGTGGCGATCGAGGACACCGACGGCGCCGCCGAGGCCGCGTGGAAGTACGTGCTGATCGCGAGCGCCGGATTGGGCCTGGCGCTGCTCGGCACGGTCGTGGCGTACTACGCGGGATCGCAGGTGCTCGGCGAGCACTACAACCTTGGTATAGAGCCGCTGCTCATCGCCGGGGCCAGGCTGCCGCACACCCCGGTCCGGCTGGCCTTCCTGCTGGCCCTGCTGGGCTACGGCACCAAGGTCGGGTTCTTCCCGGTGCACACCTGGCTGCCGGACGCGCATTCGGAGGCGCCGACGCCGGTCTCCGCGCTGCTGTCCGGGTCGCTGCTCGCGGTCAGCTTCTACGCGATCCTGCGGTTCTACCAGGTCGCAGCCGTGACGCTGGGCAGCGGGTTCCCGCGTGACGCGCTGCTGGCCTTCGGGGTCGCGTCGCTGCTGCTCGCGGCGCTGTACGTGTTCGGCCAGCAGGACATCAAGCGGCTGCTGGCCTACTCCAGCGTGGAGCACATGGGCATCCTGGCCATCGGGGTGAGCTTCGGCGCGCCGGTCGCGCTGGCCGGCGTGATGCTGCACGTGCTGGCGCACGCGGCCGCGAAGGGGAACGCGTTCATGGGCGCGGGCGTGTTCACGGTGAAGTTCGGCACCAAGCAGATCTCGGCGATCCGCGGCGGGCTGGACCTGCTGCCGTGGAGCGGGCCGCTGTTCCTGCTCGCGGTGTTCGCGTTGTCCGCGCTGCCGCCGTCCGGGATCTTCCGCAGCGAGTTCCAGATCGTGGCCGGCGGCTTCGACAGCGGCAGCTACGCCGCCGCGGCGGTGCTGATCATCGGGGTCACCGTGGCGTTCTTCGGGCTCACCGCCTCGACCACCAGCATGCTGTTCATCTCGACGCCGGGCGCGCAGGCCCGCAGTGTGCCCAGCCCGTGGATGGTGGTCCCGGTGGTGGCCGGGGTGGCGGTGCTGTTCGTGCTCGGCCTGCATCCGCCCGCCGAGCTGACCGGGCTGATCTCGCGCGCCGTGACGCAATTGGCGGTCACGCGATGACGACGGTGCTGTGGAAGGAAATCGAGTCGCGGGTCGCGGCCGGAGACCGGTTCGCCGGCCTGTTCGCCACCCGCTCCGCCGACGGGTCGCTGACATTGTCGGCGCACGTGGCGGTTCCCGGCGGGATCGACACGCTGGAGACGGCGCTCCCGCCGGGCGCCGTGAGCTACCCCGCGCTGACTCCCCGGCTGGGCGCGGCGTTCTGGTATGAGCGGGAGATCCATGATCATTTCGGGGTGGTCCCGCAGGGGCATCCCCGCCTGGCGCCGCTGATCTTGCCGGGCTCGCCGGAGGAGCACGCGCTGCCCCGGCATGTGGCGGGCTACGGGGTGTTCACGATCCCGCACGGCCCGGTCCGCTCCGGGGTGCTGGAGTCCGTCGAGTACCTGGTCGAGACGCCCGGTGAGGCGATCCCGCACCTGAACATGCGGGTGTTCTACAAGCACCGCGGGATCGAGAAACGGCACGAGGGGATGACCCCGGCCGACGGCGTGCTGCTCGCCGAGCGCACCGAAGGCATCGCCTCCGTCGCCCACGCCCTGGCCTACTGCCACGCGATCGAGCGGATCGCCGGCTGCGAGCCGCCCCGGACCGCGGGCCTGGTCCGGGCGCTGCACGCTGAGCTCGAGCGGATCGCGAACCACCTGGATGTGGCGGTCCGGCTCGCCGACGCGGCCGGCCTGGCCGTGGCCACGGCCCGGTTCGCGCTGCACAAGGAGCGGGTGCTGCGGCTGGTCAGCGGGATGTGCGGCAGCAGGTTCGGCCGCGGCGTGGTGGTGCCCGGCGGGGTCGCCGCGTTGCCGCGGCTGCGCCCCGCCGAGATCAGCGCCGAGCTCGGCCGCCTGGAGAAGCCGATCACCGCGGATGCCGCGGCGCTGATGGCGACGTCCTCGTTCCTGGACCGGGTGCGCGGCACCGGCCCGCTGTCGCCGGACCGGGCGCGGCAGCACGGGGCGCTCGGCCCCATCGGCAAGGCCGCCGGGTTCGCCGATGACGCCCGCCTGGCCCGGCCGTACGACGCGTACCCGGTGCTGGACGTGGACCCCGGCCGCCCGCATTCGGCCGGGGATGCGCTGGCCCGGCTGCGGGTGCGGTGGGAGGAGGTGGACCAGGCTTTCCGTCTGCTCCGGCAGATCGCCGATGAATTGGCCGAACGGCCAGTTGAGCCCCTCCAGGTCCGGTGCGACCCGGCAGCTGGCCGCGCCGTCGGGTGGGCCGAGGCCCCGCAGGGCGAGGTCCTCTACGACGTGAGGATACGGTCCGGGCGGGCCACCCGGTGCCATCCCCGTTCGGCATCGTTCCACAACCTGGTGCTGATGCACGAGGTCTTCGCCGGCGACATCCTCACCGACTTCCCGTTCATCGAGGCCAGCTTCGGCCTGTCCACCGCGGGGGTGGCGCTGTGATGGTGACACCGTGAGCATCTGGGTTCTCCGCGGCCTGCGCGACGGCGTGGTGACCACCCGCTGGCCCCGCCGGCCCGATGACTACGCCGAGTCCTGGCGCGGCCCCGCTACCGTCCAGGCCGCGGCTGCCTCGCCGGGCGGGCTTGATGCGCTGTGCCCGACCGGGGCGATCACGGCCGCTGGCGGTAGCGTCCGCGTCGACCAGGGCCGGTGCATCTTGTGCGGGCGGTGCGTGGCCGAGCGGCCGGACGTGTTCGCGTGGTCGGCGGGCGCGACCGGGCCCGGCTCAGCAGCGCTCACGCGAGAGCAGCTGATCGTGCCCCACGAGAGCGACGAGGCCGTCGAGACGGCCCGTGCGCGCCTGGCCGAGCGCACCGCGGCGCTGCGGCGCAGCGTGCACGTCCGGCACGTCGACGCGGGGTCTGACGGCAGCGAGGAGTGGGAGATCCAGGCGCTGCTCGGCCCCGTCTACGACATTCACCGGCTCGGGGTCTTCTTCACCGCCAGTCCCCGGCACGCCGACGTGCTGCTGGTCACCGGCGCGGGATCGCGCGGAATGGCGGGGCCGCTGCGGACCACCTATGACGCGATGCCGGACCCGAAGATCGTCATCGCGGCCGGGACCGACGCCGTCAGCGGCGGGCTGCTCGGCCAGAGCGACGCGACAACCGCCGGCGTCGCCGCCACGGTGCCGGTCGACGTCTGGCTGGCCGGGTCTCCGCCGTCGCCGTTCGGGATCCTCCATGCGCTGCTGATCGCGGTCGGGAAGCTGGCCGACGGCGGGAAGGGGACGCGGTGAGCGGGCTGTTCGCGGCCGGGCTGATCCTGCTAGCGGCGGCCGCCCTGGCGGACCTGGCCGGCTGGCGGGCCGGCCCACCCTACGCCCTCGGGGCCGCAGGATCGGCGTGCCTGGTCGCGCTGGGCGGTTTCGCGCTGGCCGGCCGGACCGTGCGGCTGGGAACAGGCGCGTGGCTCGGGCAGCCGGTGCCCGGCCAGCCGGCCGTTGGCCTGGCCGCCGACCAGCTGTCGGGGCTGTTCCTGGTCATAGCGTTCGGTGCCGCCGTGCCGGTCTCGGTCGCCTTCGCGAGCTGGGCGGCCCGGCCCGATACGGCACCGCGCCGGGCATTGGGCGCGAGTTACGCGCTGGCGCTCGGCGCGGTCGCGGTGATCATGACCGCGCAGGACGCGTTCACCGTCCTTTTCGGGTGGGAGACGCTGACGATCGCGTTCTACCTGCTCGCCGGGTCCGACCGGGGCAAGCCGGGACGGGCGGGGGCGGCGCAGGTCACCTTCGCGTTCGGCAAGGTGAGCGGGGCGGCTCTGCTGGCCGGGCTGCTGCTGCTGGCCGCCAAGTCGCACTCGATCACGTTCGCGTCGTTCACGCAGGTTCCCGGCGGCGCGGCCCGGACGACGGCGGTCGTGCTGTTGCTAGTCGGCTTCGCGGTCAAGGCCGGCCTGGTGCCGTTCCAGGTCTGGCTGCCGCCCGGCTATGCTGCCGCCCCGGGTCCGGCGCGCGCGGTCATGGCCGGGGTGTGCGTCAACGTCGCCTTTTACGGTATGTGGCGCACGATGGCGCTGCTCGGCCATCCGCCTGGCTGGCTCGTCGGCATGCTGCTCCTGGCCGGGGCCTTTACCGCACTGCTCGGCATCGCGCACGCGGCGGTACAGAACCGGCTGAACCGGGTGATCGCCTACTCCAGCGTGGAGAACACCGGTCTGATCGTGGTGGGCTACGGAGTGGCCCTGACCGGTGCGGCCGTCGGGGACCGGTTGCTGGTCGCAGCAGGGCTGCTGGCGGCCACCCTGCAGATAATCGCGCACACCGCGGCCAAGTCGCTGCTGTTCACGTCGGCCTCCGGGATCGAGGAAGGAAGGGGGAAGGGGAGGTGGGTGGGGGGCGCCGACGACCTGGAGGTGCTGCGCGTCAGGCCGAGGCGAGCTCCGTGGAGCGGGACCGGGCTGGCGGTGGGGTCGCTGACGCTGGCCGGGCTGCCGCCGACGGCCGGGTTCGTGTCCGAGTGGTTCCTGCTCGAGTCGCTGATGCAGCAGTTCCGGGTGCCCGGGCTCGGCTACCGGCTGGCGCTCGCGCTGGCCGGGGCCGCGGTCGCGCTGACCATCGGGTTCGCCGGGGTGACGTTCGTCCGGCTGGTCGGCCTCATCGTGCTCGGTTCTCCCGGGGGGACGACCCCCCGGGATCCCCCCGCGCTCGGGGGGGCTCCCCGCCCCCCCGAGCCCCCCTGGGGGCGGACGGCGGTGGCCGCGCTCGCCGTGTTCTGCATGACGGTCGCGGCGGTGACGCCGCTGGAGATACGGGTGATCGCGGCCGGGTTGTCCCCGATAGTGCCGAGCCCGGTCACCATGGGGGCGCTGAAGTCCCCGTGGGTCGTGCAGCCGGTATTCGCCGGGTTCTCGATCCTGTCGCCGTCCTGGCTGTGGCTGGACATCCCCGTGATGCTGCTCTTGGTCGGGCTGTTCACCTGGGTGGTGTCCCGGCGGCGGATGCTGCGGGTGCGGCGGGTTCCGGCCTGGCGTTCGGCGACGATCGGCGTGGAGGGGACCGATTCCTATACCGCGTTCGGCTACGCCAATCCCACCCGCCGGGTGCTCACCAGCGTGCTGCATACCCGCGCCGAGGTGCGGCAGCTGGCGCCCGGGGACGACGAGGACGGCGCCGAGGCCCAAGGCCAGCCGCAGCTGGAGTATGCGTCGGACGTGATCGAAGTGGTGGAGACCTACCTGTACCGGCCCGGGCTGCGGGTGTTCGGGGCCGTCGTGACGGCCGCGAAACGGCTCCAGTCCGGCCGCCTGGACGCCTACCTGCTCTACATGCTCATCGCCCTGATCGCCATCATCGCGGTGGTGACCGCCCTGGCGTGACGCCTATCCTGGTGTCAGCGCGGCGGAGGGGCTCGCCGCGCCAGCGCCCAGGCCGGCATCCGCGGTGTCGGAATCCGGCGGGCGGCACGAACGCGGTAACTCCGCCAACGGTCCCTACCAGGCGTATCCAGCGCGGGTAGGAGGATGGCGAGATGCCGGACGGCGACAGGGCTCTGGTCGGCGCGCTCAGTGAGCTCGCCTTGCTGGGAACCGGGCGGGACCGGGAGCAGCCGGCGACGCTGCAGGACCGGCTGGATGCGGCGCGGCTGCGGGTCCTGGTGGTGGGCGAGGCCAAGCGGGGCAAGAGCACCCTGATCAACGCGCTGCTGGGCCGCGCGGTGCTGCCGGCCGGGGTGACGCCGCTGACCGCGGTGGCGACGACCGTCCGGTACGGTGACCACCCCCGCGCCGAGGTGCGGTTCCTGGACGGGCATGACGAGAAGCAGCCGCTGGCAGCGCTCGGCGATCTGGTGACCGAGCGGGGAAACCCCCGCAACCGCCGCGGGATCGCGAGCGTGACCGTATACGTTGACGCGCCGGTACTGGCGGGCGGGGTGGAACTGGTGGACACGCCGGGCACCGGCTCGGTCTTCGAGTGGGATACCGAGGCGGCCCATGAGGCGCTGCAGTCGATGGACGCGGCGGTGTTCGTGCTGACCGCTGACCCGCCGATCTCGGCGAGTGAGCGGGATCTGCTGGGCCGGGTGGCCGACCTCTCGGTGACCACGTTCGCGGTGCTGAACAAGGCCGACCGCCTGGAACGGGCGGACCTGCAGGAGGCGATGGAGTTCACCCGGCTGGTGCTCGGTGAGGCCGACCATGCCAGACAGGTCTATCCGATGTCGGCGCTGGCTGCCCTCGACGGCGCTGATGCCGGATTTGCCGCGTTTGAGGCCGATTTCACCATGTACCTGTCGGTCCGGCGGAAAGCGGACCTGCGTGCGTCGGCGATCGCACAGGCTCGCCGGATCGCTGGCTCCCTGCTAGATGAGGTGAGGCTGACCCGCCGCGCGGCCGAGATGCGCGCGGGCGACGCGGCGGAACGGGTGGAGCGATTCGGCGCCCGGCTGGCCGAGGTGGCCGTGCACAGCCGGGATGCCGTCGCGATCGCGAATGCCGAATCGGCCCGGCTGTTGTTCGCGTTGAACGACGCGGCCGATGAGGATGGACCCCGGCTGGGCCGCGAGATCAGGGAGCAACTGGTCGCGTTGCTGGATGGTGAGCTCCGCACGGCGGCACCGGCTGAGATTGAACGGCGGGGCCGTGAGCGGCTGGTCGCGCTGACCGTGGCGGCCGCCGATACCTGGCGCCGACGGCGGCAGGAGATCATCGAGGAAGGCCTGGCCCACGTGGACGCCCGGCTGGCCGGAGACCTGAAGGCCGAGCTTGACGTGCTGCGCGGCTCCGCGGCCGAACTGCTGGGACTTGATCTCGAGGTGCCCGAGCCAGGCGGGCGGCTGACCGAGAACCGGCGGTTTTTCTACCCCACCCGGGAGGACGTCGGGCAGACAGAGCTGCTGGCCGGTGCCGTCCGCCGCTGGCTTCCCGGCAAACTCGGCAGGCGGGCGGTGACGGAGTACTTGCGCGCTGAGGCGCCCAGCCTGGTCGGCAGCCAGATCGGCAGGGCCCGGGGCGACCTGCAGTACCGGCTCGCGGAAGCGACCCGGGCGCTGGTCCGGGTGGTGAAGCAGCGCTGCCACGAGGGCACCGACCGGATCCAGTCCGCGCTGCAGTCCGCAGCTGGCCTGCGCGAAATGTCCACGGCCGAAGCCGCCCGGAAGGAAAGGGAACTATCTGAGCGGGAAGCGGCGTTGCGTCACGCGCTCGGATTGCTGGACCAGGACAGGCCGTAGCGGAGGCCCGGGGCGCCAGCGGCGATCTCCAGGAGCCGGTTGTACTTGGCCACGCGCTCGCCGCGCGCGGGAGCCCCGGTCTTCAGGCGGCCGCAGCCGGTGCCGACGGCCAGGTCGGCGATGAAATGGTCCTCGGTCTCCCCGGAGCGGTGGGAGACGAACTGCCGGTAGCCCGCCTCACGGCAGATCGCCATCGCCTGCAGCGTCTCGGTGACGGTCCCGATCTGGTTGAGCTTGATCAGCGAGGAGTTGCCGATGTGGCGTTGGATGGCGCGGGCGATGATGGCCGGGTTGGTGCAGAAGATGTCGTCACCGACCAGTTCCGTGGTGGCGCCCAGCCGCGCGGTCAGCGCGATCCAGCCGTCGTCATCGTCCTCGCCCAGGCCGTCCTCGATCGAGTGCACGGGGAACTGGCTCGTGATGGCCGCGTAACGGTCGATCATGGCGCCGCTGTCGAGCAGCTCGTCGGCCACCTTGTAGCGGCCGTCGGGCTGGCGGAACTCCGATGCGGCCGGGTCCAGGGCGATGGACACGCCGTCGGCGCCCGGCTTGTAGCCGGCATCAGAGATGGCCTGCACCAGCAGGCGGAGCACTTCCTCGGGCTCGGCGATCTCGGGGGCGAAGCCGCCCTCATCCCCCAGCCCCGTGGAAAGCTTGCGGCCGGACAGCTCGCGGCGCAGCGCGCTGTAGACCTCGGCGCCCGCGCGGATCGCCTCGGCCATCGAGGGAGCGCCCACCGGTGCGACCATGAATTCCTGGAAGTCCAGCGCGTTGGGCGCGTGCACGCCGCCGTTGAGCACGTTGAAGTGCGGCACCGGAAGGGATGGGGTGACCCCTTCCGGCGTGAGCCACTGCCACAGCGGCACGCCTGCGGAGGAGGCCAGCGCGCGGGCCAGCGCCATCGAGACGCCCACCGTGGCGTTGGCGCCCAGCCTGCTCTTATTCGCCGTGCCGTCCAGGGCGATCATCGCCTGATCCGCCTCGGCCAGCGAGGCCCAGGACCGGCCGCGGAGCAGGTCAGCGATCTCGGTGTTGACGGCCGCGACCGCGCCCAGCACGCCCTTGCCCTCGTACCGGGCCTGGTCGCCGTCGCGGCGCTCCACCGCTTCCCGCGACCCGGTCGAGGCACCGGAGGGTACTCCGGCGCGGGCCGTGGCGCCGTCGGCCAGCCGCACGGTGACCGCAAGCGTGGGCCGGCCGCGCGAGTCCAAGATCTCCAGCGCGGATAGCTCCGTGACATCGAAGGCTGGCATCAATACTCTCCTGTCTGTCTTTGGCACGAGGGCCGGGAGCGCTGTTGTTAGGCCCGCTCGAATCGTCAAGCCTCAGAGAGCCACAGCGGTAGTGACTTAGGACCCGGTTCTGCCTATTTCTGGCGGCCGACGAGCCCGCGTCAGGCTACTAGCCTGGATGCGTGTTTCGCATCTGGGATGACAGCACAGGCTCGTATGTCGAACTCGCGACGCGCCCGTCTATTCCGTTGAGAATATGCGTTCACGGGCCGTCCGCCGGGGCTGAGTACGGTCTTACGTACATCCGGGTCCTCCTGGTGGCGGACGTGCTGGCGCGAATCGCCGAGCTGCGCGGTCTGCAGGTGATCGCGGTTCTGGCCACCGATAGCTCGCCATCCGGCGCGCTTGAACAGCACGCCAGCGCGCTTGGCATTCACCCGCCCGCCGCACACGCCAGTCCCGCCGACGCGGAAGCATGGCTGGGCGGCCCAGCCGCCGTACACGTCGCCAGGACCGAGGCTGGGCTCGGCGATCACGGGAGGGGAGCGGTCATCGACGTCGGCCCGGTAGAACTGACGCAACCGGAGGCCGACGGCCAGGCAGCAGATCTGGAGACAGCCGGCGGCGATGGGCATGACGGGCTCGCGCTGCGGCTCGTGTTGTTGTCCTGCTCACACGGCCAGCCGGTGGAGCTCACCCAAGCCGCGCTGGCCGACGCCGGAAAGACGCTCAGCCGATGGCGGCACCAGGTGGCGGAGTGGGCCCGCGAGCCGTCCAGGCCGATTCCCGCTGAAACCGCGCATAAGATCGCCATCGCTTTCGATGATAACCTCAACACGGTCGCGGCCCTGGCTGTCCTGGACAGCGTGGAGTCCGACGACGGCGTGCCGGCGGGCGCGAAGTTTGAAACGTTCGCGTTTGCGGACCGTGTCCTCGGCCTGGAGCTTGTCCGCGAGATCGGCGGCTAACGGCATCGACCGCCCCGCGCGTGGGACCGCGCTCAGTCAGTCGCGCGGTCCCCGCTGATGGCTGCCGCCGTCAGCGAGCCGCAACGGTGCGGTAAAGTTTGGTCAGGCGATGAAGCTCGCCTGAACCGCCGCCCTGGCTGATGGCTTCTGCTGGACACGAGCCCGTGGAGGCCCGGGTGAGTTCTCCCGTGCGGTTCACCAGCATCTTGTTCGAGCGGCCCGAGGATGCCGCTGAGCAGGCGGAGACATCGTTCTTCACCGACCTGAACCTCGATCAGGTCTTCACCGCCGTAGCAGCGGGCCGGGACGAGTATGATCTGGCCCCCTTCTTCCGCATTCCCCTGCACAGCGAGCGGTCGGTAGCGTACCGGCATGACATCCTGCGCGACCTGGAAAACCCGGCGGCATCCGCAGCCGTAGCGGGATTCGCGGAGCGGATGGGTGAGATGCGCAAGCACCTGGCCCAGGCGGGCAAGCTCCGCTACAGATACCAGAAGGAACACTGGTTCCTGGAAGCGGCCACTATCTACTGCGACGCGGTCAGCGCACTGACGGACGCGCTCGCCGAAGCTGAGGTGAAATCGCGCGGCTTCACGGCCTTCCGCGAATACCTCACCGGCTACGTACAGTCAGCCGAGTTCAGCGGTCTGGTTGGCGACATCACGAAGGTGGCAAGGGCGCTCGCCTCGGTGCAGTACTGCATCAACATCAAGGGCGCCCGGGTCAGGGTTACCAGGTACGAGGGGGAAGCCGACTACAGCGCCGAGGTGGTGCAGACGTTCGCGAAGTTCGCCCAGGGGACGGTCAAGAGCTACCGGGTGGGATTCCGGAATACACCGGACATGAACCACGTGGAAGAACGCATCCTGGGTCTTGTCGCCCGGCTGTACCCGGACGTTTTCGCTGTGTTGGATGACTTCTGCGCCCGGCACGCTGGCTATCTGGACGATACGATCCGCGTGTTCGACCGCGAGGTCCAGTTCTACGCCTCATACCTGGCGTTCATCGCGCCGATGAAGGCGGCAGGCCTGGAATTCTGCTACCCGGCGGTGTCGGCGGCCGCCAAGGACGTCAGTGCCGCCGAAGCGTTTGACCTGGCGCTGGCCCGCAAGCTCATGACCCGGGCGGCCGACATTGTGCGTAATGACTTCTACCTCACCGGACCCGAGCGCATCTTCGTGGTGACCGGGCCGAACAGCGGCGGCAAGACAACGTTCGCGCGGATGTTCGGTCAGCTGCATTACCTGGCCAGCCTCGGCTACCCGGTACCGGCGCGGGAGGCCCGGCTGTTCCTGCCCGACCAGGTCTTCACGCATTTCGAGAGGGAAGAGGATCTGGCGACGCTGCGCGGCAAGTTCGAGGACGAACTGGTCCGGATCCACGGCGTGCTGGAGCGCGCAACCGGGAACAGCGTGGTCGTCATGAACGAGAGCTTCGCCTCTACCACGCTGCGGGACGCCGAGAACGTCGGCGAGCGGGTGCTAGACCGGATGACCCGGCTTGGCCTGCTGGGCGTGTACGTCACCTTCGTCGACGAACTGGCCTCGCTGAACGAGGCGTGCGTCAGCATGGTGGGCACGGTGGTGCCAGACAACCCGGCGAACAGGACCTACAAGGTCCTGCGGCAGCCGGCCGACGGCCTGGCCTACGCAGCGGCGATCGCGGGCAAATACGGGCTCACCTATCAGCAGCTGAAGGAGCGCCTGGCCTCGTGAAAGCCTTCCTGATGCACCCGGACCGGGACTTCGACCTGCGACGCGACCTGCCGCCCAATGAAGCGGACCTGGCCAAGGACCTGGAGCTGGACGTACTGCTGCGGGTCATGGCCGACGGAGACCAGTTCCTGTCTGCCGTGGCCAAGTGGGGCGTTCATTCGGGCCTGGCCAGTCCGCCAGAGATCGTGTACCGGCAGCATGTCCTGGCCGACTGCATCGACCAGCCCCGCGTCGTCCGCGATCTGTACGAACTCGCCGTAGCGGCCCTGACCGAGGAGAAAAGGATCTTCGGCTGGGTCCTGAGGGACTCACCTGACACCATCGTGCAGCGGACCAGGCACGCGATGCAGGTTTTCCTCGGCATGCTGCGGCTGCTGAGGGATATCACCGACGCCAACGCCGCCAGTTTCCGCTCCGAGGGCTTCAGTCGCTTCTTTGCCATGGTGGCCGAGGAGCTCGACGACGATTACTTCGGCGAGATCGAGGCTCACCTGTCCGAGCTGGCGTTCAGGCGCGGCACCCTGATCAGCGCCGGGTCGGGGAAGGGCTGCAAGGGAACCGGCTATGTGCTGCGCAAGCAGCCGGAACAGAGCTGGCGGGACCGCATACCCGGCCGGAGCAGGTCTGGCTACAGCTTCGTTATCCCGGAGCGGGACGAGAACGGGATGCGGGCGTTGTCAGACCTGCAGAGCCGGGGGCTCAACGACACGGCGAACGCGCTGGCGCAGTCAGTTGACCACATCAGGAGCTTCTTCCAGCTGCTGCGCGCCGAACTGGGTTTCTACATCGGCTGCTTGAACCTGCGGGAGCAGCTGACCGCCAAGGGCGAGCCGGTCTGCTTCCCGGTCCCGGCCGATCCGGTCCTGGCCAGCAGCGGGCGGGCCCGGTTCTCGGCTCGAGGGCTGTATGACGCCTGCCTCACGCTGACCCTGGAGGCGCGAGCGGTTGGGAACGACGCGGACGCGGACGGCAAGCAGCTGATCATGATCACCGGCGCGAACCAGGGCGGTAAGTCGACGTTCCTGCGCAGCGTCGGGCTGGCGCAGCTGATGATGCAGGCCGGGATGTTCGTGCCGGCGGAGGAGTTCACCGCCAGCACCTGCACCAGTGTTTTCACCCATTACAAGCGTGAAGAAGACGCCACGATGGAAAAGGGAAAGCTGGATGAGGAACTGGCCAGGATGAGCGTCATCACTGGTCAGATCACCGCGGGCGGCCTGTTGCTGTGCAACGAGTCCTTCGCCTCCACCAACGAGCGCGAAGGTTCCGAGATCGCCCGCCAGGTGATCCGCGCGCTGACCGAGGCAGGCATCAGGGTAGTCTTCGTCACCCACCTGTATGACCTGGCCGAACGCTGTTACGCGGAGAATACAGGCACGTCGCTCTTCCTCCGTGCCGAACGGCGGCCCGACGGCCGGCGCACCTTCCGGCTGCTCGAAGGCGAGCCCCTACCGACCAGCTTCGGCCAGGACCTCTACCAGCACGTATTCGGCACAACGTACCAAGAAGCACCGGCGTAAGGCGGCTAAGTCGTGCCCATACTGCCCAGCCCGCTGCAGGTAACAGATGACGCCGAGGCTGGATGGCATGAGGCAGTGGCCCGGGCGGCCGCCGTCATCGTTTTGCTCGCGGTGGCGGTTATGGGATTGCGGGCCCGGGGAGCGTTCTCGCACCGGGTGAGCTCCCTGCTGACCGAGGCCGGCAGCAGCGTGGTCATCTACGTCTTCGTGGCGGCCGAAGGCGTGGGGCTGGTCGCCTGCGTCATCCTGCTCGCGCTGGTGCTGCGGCGCCCCCGGCGGCGCAAGCGCGACGATGATAACGACGAGCAGCAGCCTTGGCGGCCGCTGGTCCCCTGGTGGGCGAGGGCACTCGGCGTGGTGCTGGCCCTGGCCCTGCTCGCCGCGCCGTTCGTCATCCTGGTCGCCAACCGGGGCCGCGCCACCTTCACGCCGCCGGTAGTGGCGCACCCATCCGGCCCGCTCCGCGGCACCGGCCACCAGGTCGCGTCGTCGCCGGGCAGCCTGGTGTGGCCGCTGGTGGCGGGCGTCATCATCGCGGCAGTCGCGGTGCTGGTCCTGGCCGTGCTGTCCCGTCGCGGGCGGCATGGGAACGACGCGGCGGGTCCGGGCCAGGTCCCGGCCGCTGCCCGGGTCGCGGAGGGCCTGGAGGCGGGCAGCGGCGCGCTCGAGGCGGGCGGGGAGTCACGAGCCGCGATCATCGCGTGTTACGCCGCGATGGAGCGCGGCTTCGCCGCCGCCGGATCCGCGCCAGCCGCCGCCGATACCCCGGCCGAAGTGCTGACCCGCGCGTCCAGAGCCGGGATCGTCAGGTCGGGCCCGGCCGAGGTGCTGACCGGCCTGTTCCGCCGGGCCAGGTACAGCACGGAGCCGATGACCAGCGCCGACTCGGGCACGGCCGCGAGCGCGCTGACCCAGATGCGCGCTGATCTGGGCAGGAGCGGACCGTGAGCCGCCGCGCGCTCCTGGCTGGCCTCGCCGCTGGGGTGGGCGTGGCTGCGGTGCTGACCGGCGGGTACGCGGCGGTCGGCCCGGCAGGCCTGGTAGACGCGGCGTCACTAGCCGCCGTCGCCATCCTGATCGCGGCCCGCGGGATGATCCGGGGAGAGAAACCACCGCCCGTTCGGTCAAAGAAACTACGGCGGGACCGCAAGCGGCGGCCGGCGGTCAGTGCGGCGGACTTCCCTGGGTACCAGAAGGTCCTGTCGGAGGTGCACTGGGCGCAGGTGTCCGGGCGGGATTACCAGCATTCCCTGCGCCCGATGCTGGCCCGGCTGGCCGCGGCGCTGGACCGGCGGCAGGCCGTGGCCGCGGACCCGACGGATCCCCGAGACGACGGGCCCGGCGCGGACCTGGCCACGCTGGACCGCATCATCACCAAGCTGGAGGAACGGTGACCGACATGATGACCGGCACGGTCGCGGACACCGCGCGGCTGTGCGAGCGGGTCCTCGCCGAGGTGGAGCAGGTCATCGTCGGCAAGCGGGACGCGGTGAGGATGGTCCTGCTCGGCGTGCTCGCCTCCGGCCACATCCTGATCGAGGACCTGCCCGGGCTGGGCAAGACGCTGCTGGCGCGCACGTTCGCGGCCGTGCTGGGGCTGGAGTTCACCCGGGTCCAGTTCACCCCGGATATGCTGCCCGCCGACCTGACCGGCGCGGTGGTGCTGGACCTGGTCACCGGGGACCCGGTGTTCCGGCCCGGCCCGGTATTCACCGGCCTGGTGCTGGCGGACGAGATCAACCGGACCCCGCCGAAGACCCAGGCCGCGCTGCTGGAGGCCATGGCCGAGGGGCAGGTCAGCGTGGACGGCGTCACCCGGCCGCTGCCGCGGCCGTTCGTGGTGCTGGCCACCGATAACCCGATCGAGTACGAGGGCACCTACCCGCTGCCCGAGGCGCAGCTCGACCGGTTCATCGCCCGGGTCAGCCTCGGCTACCTCGATGCCGAGGGCGAGGCCGAGATGGTCCGGCGGCGGCTGGCCCGCGGGTCCGCCGCCCCGGTCCCGCCGCAGGTCACCGACGCCGCCCGGCTGCTGGCCATGCGGGAGTCCCTGGAGGCGGTCCAGCTGCACCCTGACCTGCTGGCCTACGTGGTGTCCCTGATCACCGCCACCCGATCCCATCCGCAGGTCACGGTGGGAGCGTCGCCTCGCGGCACGCTGGCCATGGTGCAACTGGCCCGCGGGCACGCGGTGCTGGACGGCCGCCAGTACGTGACGCCGGAGGACATCAAGGCGGTCGCCGTCCCCGCGCTCGCGCACCGCCTGGTGCTGCGTCCGGAGATGTGGGTCCGCCAGGTGACCGGCGCGGACGTGGCGGCCGAGGTCCTGGCTCAGGTACCCGTCCCCAGAAGTACCACATGAAGAAGCATTCTTTGACCCGAACGGGCCGTGGCTCACCGGTCAGGCCACCGTCCGCGCGCGCAGCAGCGGAGCGCGCCGGGGCGGAGCCCGCGGGCGGCCCGCGGCCGGGGAGCTGGCCGGTGCGCTGGCAGCTGGCCCCGCGATCGCTGAGCCTGGCCACCGCGGCGCTGCTCGGGCTGGCCGCCGCCATCCTGACCGGGCACGCCGCGCTGGTGCTGCTGGCCGCGCCGGCGCTCGGGGCTCTGGCGCTGATGCCGCGCCGCGGGCGGCCGGCGGGACTGGCCGTCGACGTCGCGCCGTCGAGATCGCGCTGCTTCGAGGGCGAGAACGTCACGGTCACCGCGACGGTCCGCGCGGACACGCGGGACGGCGTGCGGCCGCTGGACGAGATCGTGATCGAGCTGGAGACCGCGCCGCAGGTCACGCCCACGGACGGGGCCCGAACGCAGACGTTGCTACGGGCCCGCCGCGGCTCGGCCCGGTGGGTGGTGCGCCCGGACCGGTGGGGCCGGTACTCACCGGGTGTGATCCGGGTGACCTGCCGGGCCGGTCTGGGCGGATTCCAGGCGGTGCTGCTGGCCAGCGTGGACCAGCTGGAGGTGTTCCCCCGGCCGGCCCGGATGCGGCCCCGGCTGGTGCCGGCCGAGCTGCTGCGCCGGATCGGCGAGCACACCGGCCGGGCCGTCGGCCAAGGCGTCGAGTTCGCGGGCATCCGGCCCTACCTGCCCGGCGATCAGCTACGGGACGTCAACCGGGCGGTCAGCATCCGGCGCGGCCAGCTGCACGTGAACCAGCGAGCCGCCTCGCGGGCGGCGGACCTGGTGGTGATGATCGACGCGTTCGGCGGTTCTGGCCCGGTCGCGGACCGCACCCTGGATCTGGCGGTGCACGGGGCGGCGACGCTGGTGACCGCCTACCTGCGGGTCAGTGACCGGGCCGGGCTCGTGGTCCTCGGCGGCCTGCTCCGCTGGCTCGGGCCAGCCGCCGGGGACCGGCAGTTCTACCGCATCGCCGAGATGATGCTCGCGGCCCGTTACGACAGTTTCGTCACCCCCGACCTCGGCCGGATCCCGCGCACGGCGCTGCCGCCCGGCGCGCTCGTGGTCGTGTTCTCGCCGCTGCTCGACCCGCGCGGGCTCGGCGCGATCGCCGATCTGCGGCAGCGCGGCTTCCCGGCGATCGTCGTGGACACGCTCCGAGACGAGCCGCCGGCGGACACCCGGTCCGCGGCCGCGGGCCTGGCGCTGCGGCTGTGGCGGCTGGACCGGGCGGCGACCCGTTCGACGCTGCGGGCGCTGGGCGTCCCGGTGCTCGGCTGGGACGGCGGGACCGAACTGGACAGCGTGCTCGCATCCCCCGGCTACCTTCCCGTGTCCCTGCACCAGCCGCCGCCCAGCATTCGCCGGGCGGTGCGGGCATGAGCCCCGTGGAAACCAGGGCCGGGCGTCCCGGGCTGCCCGTGAAGGGCCTTCCGGCTGCGCTCGGTCTGCTGACCGTCGGCTGGCCGCTGGCGTGGGCGCCGGCCTGGGCCTACGCCGTGGCAGGGGCGGGGGCTGCTGCCGCGCTCGTGGCGGCGGTCACCGGATGGCGGCGGGCGCAGGCGATCACCGTGGCGGCCGCGGTCGGGTCGTGCGCGTTCTCCCGCGCCGGAAGCCTGGTCCTGGCCGCCGAGGGTCTGTTCATCCTCGGCTACCTGCTCGCCTCCGACCCGCCCGCGGGCCTGAGCCAGCCGGGCCGGTGGCTGAGGCACCAGGCGTTCCTCGGTGTCTCCGGCGTCATCGCCAGCGGCGCCGTCCTGGCCGCGCTCGCCGTGCATCAGGCGGACTCGGCGTGGCTGACCGTGGCGGGCCTGGCCGCCGCGGTCGCCGCCTACGTCATCGCCCTGCCGTCTTTGCGCCGTTCCGGGACCCCGCGCTTACCCCGGCCTGATCCAGACCGGGATCGTTACGGCCTGCCTTGGCCACGGCGGCCAGCGTGACCGCGCTGCTGTAGGCAGATCTGCTCACGGCAGCGTATGCGGTATCTCGGGGCGCCCCTGCCGCAGGCTGGAGGCATGGCTCACGACGAAAAGAACCCGGTGTTTACCGAGCGTGTCCGCGAACAGCTGCTGCATCAGCGGATACTCGTGCTCGACGGGGTGCTCGACGACGACAACGGCACGCTGCTCGCGACGCAGTTGCTCACGCTCGCCGCCGAGGATCCCGCCGACGTCGCCCTGTGGATCAACTCCCCCGGCGGATCCGTACCGTCCATGCTCGCCATCCGCGACGTCATGCGGGTCGTGCCGTGCGACGTCTCGACCCTGGCCCTCGGGCTGGCGTGCAGTGCCGGACAGTTCCTGCTCTCGGCCGGCACCAAGGGCAAGCGGTTCGCGCTGCCGCACGCCCGCATCCTCATGCACCGCGGCTCGGCGGGTATCGGCGGCAGCGCCGTCGACATCGAGGTCCAGGCCGACGACCTGCGGCACACGGTGGATACCGTGCTCGGCCTCATCGCCGAGGACACCGGCCAGCCGGTCGAGCGCGTCTTCGACGATTCCCTGCATGACCACTGGTACACGGCCGCCGAGGCCAGGGATTACGGCTTCATCGACGAGATCGTCGGGTCGTTCGGCCAGGTCATGCCCATGAGAAAGCACCGGATCGGGCTGAAGGGCGACACATGAGCAGCTACACCATCCCGAACGTCATCGCCCAGCATCCCCGCGGCGAGCGGATCATGGACGTGTACTCGCACCTGCTCACCGAGCGCATCGTCTACCTCGGCACGGCGATCGATCCCGGCGTCGCCAACACGCTCATCGCCCAGCTGCTGCATCTTGAGGCGGAAAGCCCCGAGCAGGAGATCAACCTGTACATCAACTGCGAGGGCGGCGACCTGCCGTCCATGCTGGCCGTGTACGACACCATGCAGTACATCCAGGCGTCGGTGGCTACCACCTGCGTGGGCCAGGCGATCGGCGTCGGCGCCGTGCTGCTCGCGGCCGGAACCGCGGGCCGGCGTGCCCTGCTCCCCCACGCGCGGGTGGTGCTGCATCAGCCGGCGGCCCGCGGCCAGGGGCCGATTCCGGACCTGATCCTGCAGGCGGACGAGGTGGTACGGATGCGGGCCGATATCGAAGCGATCCTGTCCGCGCACACCGGCCGGTCCGTGCAGACGCTGCGAATCGACACCGACCGGGACCGGGTCCTCACGGCGCAGGCGGCGCTGGAGTACGGGATCGTCGACCAGATCCTCGGACAGCGGATGGCGGACGCCAGCGGGTCCGGCTCCTCGGCGGCCTGATCCCACCCGGCCGTAACGGCAAGACGGCTTACGCGGCGAGCCGGAGCATGACCGGGCCGGACGCGCGCGAGGAAGCGCTGCGGTGCTGACGGCGCAATTCGCCCGCCACCTGCTCCGTCAGCCCGATGAGCGTGGTCCCCAGCGCTCCCGCCAGGGCCGCGATCATCTCACTCGACGGTTCCTTCCGCCCCCGCTCGATCTCGGACAGGTACTGCGGCGATATCCCGGCCCGGCCCGCCGTCTCCGAGAGAGTCTCCTGCTGCTCCAGACGCAGGGCACGCAGACGCTGGCCGAGCACCTCCCGCCAGAGCGGCTCCTGGGGCGGCGGCACCCGAGACGGTTGTTCCGGCTGCACCGGCGGAGGTTCTCGCCGCAACGGATAGATACGCGCGCGCTCGGCCATAACTCAGCGTACGAGCGGACAGCCGTCGGCGCGCTTCGATTTCGCTGCTAGCAGACCGTTGTCATCGCCGGGTTGATCGGCTCAGCCGCCTGCCGGGGCGCCCCGGTGACGGGCGCCGATGACGGGCGCCCGTGAACCGGTGGGCAGGTACCGGTCACCACCCCCGGGCATCAGATCAGGGCGGCCTCGTCGTAGCCAACCGAGGACCCCGGCGGTTGTGGGAACAGATGGTGGGCTTCGGTCCAATGCTGGGTGGCGGCGAAGACCTCCCGGGTGTAGGGAAGGAAGACGATGCGCTCGCCTGTTCCGAAGGCCCGGACGTCGACCTGGTCCCGGTATTTCTCTGGCATGGCTCGCAGGTGGTAGTGCTTGTAGAGCTCCGGGTGTAGGTCAATCTCCATCTGGGCCCGCCGCAGGGCGGCTAGGTACTTCTCGACGTCCGCCTTGGTGACGTCGGCCCCGGTCACGAGGAACCCGATCATGAACGTGGCGTCGATGACCTTGCGGAACCCGAAGGCCTCGGCGATGTAGAGGGGCACCCCCCACGTCGTGGCCGCCTGGACCTGCTGCCCCAGCAGTGCGTCCAGGCGCTCATTAGGAGGACCCTGGAAGGTAAGCTGCACCGCATCAGGGGACAGCACAGCCTCAAGGGCCTGCAGGGTAGCGAAGTGGCTCCCGGAGTGGTAACCGACCCCAACTGGCACTCCGGCCAGGTCCTCGGGACGGCGAATAGGCGACTCGGGCGGCACGACGATGGCACAGGGCGCTACCGAGTAAGCCGCGGTCACGAGTTGACCGGCGCGTTCACCTGCAGAAGCGCTCGTGGCCCAATGGCACGCGCAGCTTACGTCGGCGCCGTCGCGTCCCGCCCCGAACGTCTCGAAAGCGCCCGTCTTGATCTCACCGGCCTCGTCTCGCCGGGGAGCATGAACGCCGTAGTCCTCACTCAGCACGAAGCTGTACTCGAGCCCCTCGGCCGCGAAGTAACCCTTCTCCTCGGCGACCCATTCCTGCAGTCGGCCATGTGGCATGATCTTGAGCGCCATCGGTAGCCCCCTTACACTTGGCCGAGCCCATCCGGGTCAAAGTAGCTCGCGGCCGGAAACTGGGTCAACGCTGGCGTCCGGCGTCGACCCCAGCCTTCGATTTCCACCCTGCAGGGACCGGCCGGTCCAGCGTGCCTTGGCATGCGCATGAACGACTCCGGGCACCAGCCCGGCGGCAGCCTCAGCCGCAGTGATCACTTCGGGGCCGGCGCAGGCTATTCCGGGGTGTCTGCGGTGACGGCAGGGCTCGTATCCCATTTTTGCTCGATCTTGCCGAAGCGCCAGACGGACAGGGCGACGGCCCAGGTCAGGGCGAATACGCCGACGATGACGAACCCGGCCTTGTTGATGTCGAAGCTGGCCATGAAGTCCCAGAACCCGCCGGTCAGGTTGAGTTCCTGGCCGAGCAGGCCGACCAGCTCGATGGTGCCGATGAAGAAGGCGACGAAGACCGACAAGCCGGTGATGGTCAGGTTGTAGTAGACCTTGCGGACCGGCTTGGCGAACGCCCAGTCGTAGGCGAAGTTCATAAAGCAGCCGTCGGCGGTGTCAAGCAGGCACATCCCGGCGGCGAACAGGACCGGCAGGGACAAGATCGCGTAGAACGGCAGCCCGGACACCACCGCGGTGCCCGCCAGGACCAGCAGCGCCACCTCGGTCGCGGTGTCGAAGCCCAGGCCGAACAGGATCCCGACCGGGTACATCTTCCACGGCGTGTCGATCCGCTTGGCGTAGCCGCCGAATATCCGGTTCATCAGCCCGCGGTTGTCCAGCTGCCGCTCCAGCTCCTGGTCGCTGTAGGCGCCGGTGCGCATCTCCCGGAACACCCGGACGATGGAGACCAGCACCACCAGGTTCAGCAGCGCGATCAGGTACAAGAAGCCCCCGGAGACGGTGGTGCCAATGATCCCGGTCACGTTGTGCAGCCCGGAGCTATCGTTCTTGACCTGGTCATCGAGGGCGCGGATGCCGAAGTTCAGCAGTACCGCCAGGGCGAACACGATGGTGGAGTGGCCCAGGGAGAAGAAGAACCCGACCGACAGCGGACGCTGGCCGTCCTGGACCAGCTTGCGGGTGGTGTTGTCGATGGCGGCGATGTGGTCGGCGTCGAAGGCGTGCCGCATGCCCAGCGTGTACGCCAGGATCCCGGTACCGAACCCGAAGATCTCGGCCCCGCTGATCCGGTAGTGGCCGCCGACCGCGGCAGCTAGCATTAGCCAGCCCAGTACGTTCAGGCCGACGATCACCGCCACCATGGCCCCGGCCCGCGCCCACTCAGCCGGTGTCAGCCCGTTACGGATCCGCGCGAGGCGGACACCCAGACTGGAGATCACAGCCACCTTCCGACAGGACCGCTCGCTCGCAGTTAGTCTAGAAAAATCTGCAATTTAGTTGCAATAGCGCCTTATATGTACATGCGTCATAGTAGCTGTCCTCACGCAGGCGCGCAGGCCAGATCGGCGCGACTCTCATGACATCGCGGGCCCGTCTGCACAGCCTGCTGCGCCGTTATCAGCAGGCAGCGGTCAGCACGGGACCGTGCCCGCTGCCATAGAGTCGCCAGGGAGGCCGTTCTTCGCGGACTGCGAACCCAGGGCGGCAGGCGCTGAAGGGACGTGGTGGCATGTCCGAGTCCGTCGAAACACGACCTTCCAGCCAGGTGATGCCCCACGAACTGCCGAAGTCCTTGCGCGACGCGGGTCTGGCGAACTGGATCCGCGAACCGCTGGATGACGCAATCGACCGCAGGCGCCGCATCATCATGCCCCCGGCCGCGGCCACCATGGGCACTCCAGCGAGCGGTTACCAAGGCGCTCTTCTGGCCGAAGCGCGTCATCCCGACACGGTCTTGGTGATGGGCGATAATCCCGCGCTGCCAAAAATGCCTGAGCGCCCCGTACTGAAGGACTTCTTCCTGCTGCGCTTCAGCAAGATCGCCCGAACGCACCTGCTGCAAAGTGCCAGGGTGGCGAGGGAGAACGGGCTCGAGGAGAAGGTGATCATGGCGTGCTTGCTGCATGACATCGCCATCGCCGGGCTGCTTTCGGCCAACCACGGCTACTGGGGCGCGCAGATGGTCGGCCCGTATGTCGATGAGGAAGTCTCCTGGTCCATCGAGAAGCACGAGGCGCTGCGCTACTTCCCGGACGAGTCGGTGGGATACACGGCCTACATCGATTATTTCGGTCCCGACTACAGCCCGCCCGATTACATCCACCGAGAGCATGAGGCGGCACGTCAGCATCGCCGGTACACGACCTCGCGTCTGATAACCATCAACGACATCTATTCGTTTGACCCCAATGTCACGGTGGATTTCGACGAGTTCGAGGACGTGGTGGGCAGGAACTTCCGCCAGCCCCAGGAAGGGCTCGGATTCGACGGCTCCCCGGTAGCACACATGTGGCGGACGATGATCTGGCCGAACAACTTTCTCTGAGCGGCGCATGGAGGCGACCATGAAGGATGAACCGGGAGTGCCTGTGGCGGTCGACCGGGCCGCTTTCCAGGCCGAACTGGACAGGCTGCGGGTTCGGGAGAAGGCGCATACCCGGGAAGGCGACGCGATCGCCGCGGCCCGGCGGCGCCTGCCCATGGTCGAGGTCGACGCCAGCCTCGCCCTAACCGGGCCCCGCGGGCCGCTCACCCTGCTCGACGCGTTCGACGGGCGCCGGCAGCTGATCGCCTACTACTTCATGTGGAATCCCGGCCGACCCGCGGCCGAGCAGTGCGAAGGCTGCACGTGGGTCACCACCCAGGTCACCGAGCTGTCCTACCTGCATTCCCGCGGCATCACCTACGCGGTCTTCTGCCAGGGGCCCTACGACGAAAGCGCCCGTTACTGTGACTTCATGGGCTGGGACGTGCCGTGGTACTCCGCCCACGCCTCCCTCGGCGCGCTACTCGGCGGCCGCCAGATCGGCTTGTTCCACCTGGTGTGCTACCTGCGGGACGGCGACCGGGTCTTCGAAACCTACTGGACGACCCGCCGCGGCGCAGAGGTCATGGACTACAGCTACGCGCTCATGGACCTGACCGTGTACGGGCGCCAGGAGCCGTGGGAGGACTCGCCGCCCGGCTGGCCACAACAGTGCACCATCACGCGGTCTAACGGCGGCCCGCCCGCGTGGCCACCAGTGTCAGCGTGGCCGGGCGGGCGCCCTATCGCCCAGTGGCCGCGACTCGAAGCTGGACGCTCTGACGACCTCGCCGCCGGACTCTGATCGTCAGTAAACAGGAACGCTCCTCAACGCCGAGCGACATGGGGGAGCGCAAGATCCGGCGGGTGATCTGTGCCTTGGTTGACGGTGGCCTGCTGAGCGGTAACGTTGCCGGAACGCTACACGCTCGGATGGATCATCTTGGGAACAGCGGTGTTCCTGGCGCTGAGCGAGGATGCCAGCTACTACGCGGTGGCCGACTACCGGCTCCGGCATGCGGGCTACCGCTAGGCTGGGTGGCGCTGCTCGCGCAGCCCGCCTGGGCTCCGGGGATCGTACTGTTCGGACTGGGTGGTGGTGTGGGTTGCGGCTGGCCATGAGCTGTGAGCCCGCAGGTCGGCGCAGGTCTGGTCGGCGCGGGGGCCGGGGGGAACCGAGCCACGGCCGGTGCCACCGCGCCGTCCGCCGTTGAGGGCGTGGCCGCCCGGCCCCGGCCGGGGCGGCAACTGCCTGCCAGAGCGTCGCTGCTGCACTGAGGTGGCCACCCCGGACCACATGATGCACACTCCCACGATTACGGCGTATTGGGCCAGCAGGAGCATCAGGCCAGCCCAGGGGCGATCGGCGCCGGGGCCGCCCGGATCGAGGATGAAGCTGGCCCACACGGCAGCGACCGCGAGGACCAGGCAGCCGCCCGACCCGGTGGCCGCCCTGGCCGACGGCCGACGGCGGGCCGGGACCAGCGGGCGGGCCGACCCGGCCGCGGTCGGGGCGGAGGGACGGCCGGGATGTCGGCAGTGACCGCGGCCAGCTCGGCGCAGGTCCGCGCGGTGAGCGCCCGGCCCGCTCGCGCGTCGAGTTCGTCCCTGGTCAGCCGATCCTGCACGAACGCGGCCTTGAGCACCTCGATTGCCTGCTCGCGGTCTGCGTGCGAGGCCCGGATGCGGCCACGACCCGCCGGGCCGGCGTCCATCTCGTCTCCCGGACCTGCCACTGCCGCCTCCTCCCGGGCGACGTCCGACCAGCGTAGCGCGGGTGCTCCCCCGAAGCCATCCCTGCAGCCACGCCACGATCGACCGCGCGACTGTCGCTTAGACCGGGTATTCGGTGGGGGTGGTGACATAGGTGCGTCCGGCCGGGGTTCGCCAGACCAGGACGCCGGGGCTCGGTTGTTCGAGTTTCCATCCCTGGCTCTGCTTACACCGGTGGTGATGCCGGCACAGCGGC
>Ga0187780_10000542_pt1 | contig 28456 bp, 23 predicted proteins | sample 1015_Q2_SP10_20__FD_132429 | JGI IMG/M metagenome (GOLD analysis project Ga0187780, IMG submission 132429) | Tropical peat soil microbial communities from peatlands in Department of Meta, Colombia - 1015_Q2_SP10_20_MG | ecosystem: Environmental > Terrestrial > Soil > Wetlands > Peat | place... | reverse complement strand
CAGGCCCAGACCAGCGCGCTGAGTTCGGCACTCGCCAAGCTCAAGACGTCGGTCAGCGACCTGGCTCCGCATCCCGGTGCCAGCACAGTGTCCGGCGTGGTGGCCGCCCTCGGCGAGGTCAACGCGGCGGGGCAGAATCTCCTGGCGGCGGTGAACACCAGCTGCCTCTCCGCTTCTCCATCATCTAGCACGTAGGTATATAGCCCAGCCTGGCCGGTGGCGAGCGCCTCAGCGGCCTTTCCTGATCTTCGCAACTGAGCAGGCCGCCGAATACTCGCGGCCCGCGAAGCCGCCGCCCATCCTGCGGGCCTGACGGCGAAGGCCAGGCCCGGAGCGCCCGGCGGGCCTCCTGACTCAGGGACTGCCGCCGTACTGGCTGATCAATTCGTCGTGTGAAAGGCCGTGCTGCATGGCCCATGCCTCGAGCCGGTCGAGGTCAACCGGATCGGGTAGAACCCGCGACGCCTCGTCAGCAAGTTCTGACCACCCCGCGCGACGCAGTAGGTCAACGACGTGTTGCCTGCTGTACTGTTCCATGGCTATCACCAAACCTCTGCCTCAGCCTGACATCGCCAGAGCGCAGATGTCAGGCCGATGGAGGCCCTTAGGAGGCCACTGCTTCCCGCGAACTACCCTGAATCAGAGCCTAACAAGGGGGTCTGCGCGGCGTGGATGTGCAAGGCGTGCCAGGTTGGCGCTGGTGCGCACGCGGCCTCCTGAGACTGGCGTCCGATAGCCGGACTGAAGAGGCAAGGTCCTTGCGAGCCTAGCGTCACGCTTCGACATCATCTCAGGACCAAGGAAGTCGGCCCAGGCCTCGCCGGGCAGCGAGGCCTGGGCCCGGTAACACGGACGGCGCAAGAGCGATCAGCCGCTGACTGAATGTCAGTGCTGAATAGCGCTCAATACGTCGATAACAGGCAGAGTGTTTTCAGCCATCTGAGCTGGCAGGTTGGAATTGTTGATGGCTGGCGTATACGCTGGCGCCGTACCAGCGGGTGCCGCGTCCGAGTTTTGCTGCAACATGGACACGATCCCGTTTACCAGCTGGGTAGACTCGCTTTCTATCTGGGCAACGCTGAGACCGGAATACCTCAGCGCTTCGAATTTTTCCCAGGCTTGCAGCAGAGAAATATCTATCTGCCAGGGCAGTGGCGCCGCTGAGTCTGTGGCGTAAATTATCTGGTAGGCTTCCGCCAGCGTATGGCAGTTGTCGCAGTTGGCGCTGGTGGCACTAGCCGAGTCCTGCGCAAGCAGTTTAGCCAAGGTATACTTCGACACGAGTATCATCTGGAAGCCGATGGCCACAGCGCCACAATTTTGGCAGTCACTTGCCAGTGCCACGGCGTCATTGTTCGCGGTGATTACCGAAGCGTAACTCAGATGGACCCTGAATTTTACTGAAAAGGCAGTCCGGCCGTTTGTATGAGAGGTCGCTTGGGCCAGATTATCATATGTGCTAGGCCACGTGTGCGCCGCCGGGTTGATTGCTACATTGATATACTGTATAGACTGCGAGTTTGCTGTTGCGTTTGGAACATCGCTCGCCGATGCGGTAGCCGGAATAGCAAGTGGCGCCATTACCGCTAGAGCCGCCACGGCCCACCGCAGACGCCAGGCTCCGCTTCTTATTTTGGGCAGCATCATAATCCCCTTCCTTCCTGTCCGGCCAACGTACCACAGATGGCAGTACCACAGGCGGATATTCTGCAACTGTTCCGAAACAAGACCGATGGAACATCAAGGTGTGCCCGGCAAAGGCCAATTCGCTCATTTATGGCTATACCGGATCGGCTAGCAGACATATAGACATAACGCTCAAGCGGAGACAGGTGACAAATAGGACATAGGCGGGTCGAGTGTGGCCCCGATTCCTCTCAAAGCATCTGCCGGGGACCGCTTACGAGCGGTCCCCGGCAGATATGTTCGCTGAACGAGCACCTTGCGGGCTCAGCGCATGTTACAAAACGACGGCCACGTTGGTCGCCTTCGCGACGTTGACGAAGCCGAAGGCGGCCGCGGCGGCGGCGTTCTGGTTGATGTTGACCAGACCAAGCTGCCAAGCGATGGCGCCCAGGGCCTCGCGCTCGGGCAGCAGCTCGACGTGCTCGGTCTCCAGCTCGAGGATGCTGAGTTCGGACATAACGATCTCCCCTTCTTCTTCTTCCTATTTGGTCTCCCGATACCGCCGAATTGCGGATACCGGAGCTTTAAGTGGTCGAAAAACGGCCAGGAATGCACAAACCGCTCGGCTACTTCTGCCTCACGGCCTCAGTAGACGTCAGAGATAAACGACAGCTACGTTGGTCGCCTTCGCGACGTTGATGCCGCCGAAGGCGGCCACCGCGGCGGCGTTCTGGTTGATGTTGACCAGGCCGATCTGCCAAGCGATGGCGCCCAGGGCCTCGCGCTCGGGCAGCAGCTCGACGTGCTCGGTCTCCAGCTCGAGGATGCTGAGTTCGGACATAACGCCCCTTCTTCCTGTTTGGGTCTCCCGATACCGCCGAATTGCGGATACCGGAGCTTTGAATGGTCGAAAACGGCCAGAAATGCACAACACAGTACACCGAGGCAAGGGCAGATTGCCTGAGGCCTCTCACTGCGATCGCGTCAGCTAGGCCCTCCTCCTCTTTGTTTCGGACAAGCGACTCCGGGCTAGCCCGGACCACTGCCTACTCCTGCTGCGCGCTCTAGCGTCGCGAACATATCAAACCGAGCAATCCCGCGCAACTTCTCTCAGGGAATGTTGCGCGATCAGCGAATCCGGCAGCCGCGCACCTCTGCGCAAGCTCTAACCAGCACGGCGATTATAAGAATTATACATTCATAAATCATGACATGCATAATATATATCCTTATCCGGGGGCCGGTGAAGTACGCCCGCGGAGGATCTACCGTGTGCCTAACCGGGAACGAGTCACCCAAAAGCGATCGCGCATGCGACCTGGGCCCCTCAGTTGGGAGGATACCCGAATCGGCATTATCTCCGGGGACGGCCCCGTCTGAGCTGGCTCTGCCCTTTCGGGCTGCCGAGCAAATCGACCATCTCGGCAGGACTCACCGTTGCCATGAGCCGCTCCATCGCGTGACGGACAACGGCGCTGGCAGTCACGTCAAGGTTCTGCATGATTGCCATGCACCGCGCCTGTCGGAGGAACTCATCGATACCTGGCGTCAGGTAAACCTGTACAAGCCGCAGTGGCATCGCGTTGTCCGCGGTGCCGTCAGAGCGGCCCCGAGGCGGGCGGCGAACCCGTGATCGTGATCCGACTGGTACTACTGCTGGGCCGGGCGCGGCAGCCAGAGGCGGAGTAACCCTCTCCCCGACTGCGTCAGCCGGCCACGGCCCGGCAGCCTGGCCGCTGCCACCTGCCTGCCAGATCGCATCGGCGGCATCGTAGACGTCATTCATTCCCCGCTCTTCCCCTTCTTCCGAGCTTACTTATTTCGGGGACGCCCGCGTCCCCACTCACCTCCCTCTTCTTCGACAGCTCGTCCTAAGGCTCCCTGGATCTCGGTTAACGAAGCTAGGTCCTGGACTAGCTGACCAGCAATCCCTCATAATGCTGAAACTGCTTCCGCGGATGGCGATGCCCCGATCACCTGCGTACGCCTGTTCCCGGGCGATCATGGAGGACAGCGCGGAGCAACGCCTACTGTTCGTGATCCACCCGCCTCGTCCTGCCTTGCTTGTCTGTGATCTCGATGTAGGTGCCTGCGCCATCGGAAACCACCTTGACGGATACGGCATCCCGAGCGTCCACCCGGCAAGCTCGTCCATTGACGGAGATGGCCGCCTGACCACCGCCGATACTCACGCTGGAGACCGAGGACGTGCGCCGGATGAACTTCCTCGTCATACCTGTCACCTTTCTTGTCCAAGACGTCCCGCTGTCGCCGCCCTGGGCCTGACGGAGGCGACGGTCCAGCGAGCGCTAGCTGGCCGACGGCCGCATCCCGCCCCACGGCAATCTGGTCGAGCTCCTGATCTGCAGAGCTAGCCGTGTCGCACAGAACTAGCCGCATAAGTCCGCTCCCTTGCCGAGGGATGACAGGTGCAGGAATGAGTTCGCCTCATCGTCAGAGTGTATTTGGCTTCTCGTCAGAATGAGTCCCGCGTCCCCTGGGCCTAGTCGTCGCACAGCCGACCGTGGGCGGCCGATCTCCCTGCCAGCAGCCAACCAAATGGTAGAGGATAGGGATTGGATATGTGCGAGAACGATGAGCGGAATGCAAACTGGTGTGCTTGCTGCGGATGGCGCGAATCACGTTCAGCCTGGTCCGGGGCGCCCCGGGAGATCTGATATCGGCCCGGATTATGCCGCGATGGAATACGATAGTCATTTTTGGCGTGTTGGTCAATTAAGCGAATAATAATCCAGCAAGAGGCGTCTGTGACTTTATGCCCGTAAAGTCCGGTTTTGGGATTCCCTGATATCGGGCAGTGCTATCCTGCGGTAATCTGCTTGCGGCTGCCGCTGGCGCCGCCGACCAGGCCGGTGCGCAAGGTGGGCGCGGGGATGGCCACGGGAACCGTGTGGGAGGGTGCCGGCGAAGTGTTGCTGAGGCGCAGGGCCAGCGTCGGGCACATGTGCACCGCCTGCTGCGCGTCTTTCTCCAGCCAGGCAGGCACCGGGATATTGAGGACAACCGGGAAGCCCTGGGCGTCCAGGCGGATCATCTCGGGTACCAGGTGAGCGCATAGCCCGTGCCCGCGGCAGCGCGTCCAGTCCACCACGAGTCGCTGCCGTTCGTCCTGCTCAGGGCCGGTTGGCAGGGGCAGAACGCCCCGGACAGGACGGCCGCAGGAGGAGTGGAAGACATGCGCGGCGAGGTCTTCGGTGAACACGTCCAGCGCCGAGAGCACGAACCTGGTCACGCCGTCTGGATGCGAACATGCGCCTCGCCCGGCCACGCCAGCCGCGGACCGCCTGGCCACGTCCAGCGCCTCGATTCCGCCAGATCCGTCGATAAGCGCGGCCAGCGCCCGGGCGATGGCAGGTAGGCCGAGCTTGCACGGACCGCACTGGCCCGCCGATTCACCGGCCAGGTAGCTCGCTATCCGGGACACCTCGCCCAGCGGACACGTCCCGTCGCCGAGGGTCAGTACGATGCCGGAACCCAGAGTGCCGCCGACCGCGGCGAGGCCCTCGCGCGAGACCGGCACCACGTACGCCGTTTCGGCGGGGAGCCACATGCCGTGATAGCCGCCGACCAGGACGCCGTCGCCCGCCGGAGCCTGGCAAATATCAAGGATCGCTGCCAGCGGCACGCCGGTGGGCACCTCCACCACGGCCGGACGCGCGGCGGAGCCGCCTACGCTGAGCAGGACGGTGCCGGGCTCTTCCGGCGTTCCGACCGCGGCGAAACGCTCCGGCCCGAGCAGGGCGAGCACCGCAAGCTGGGCGAACGTAGAGGCGTTCGACAGCAGGGTCGGCAAGTCGCCGACGCCATAGTCACTGGCCAGGATCTTGGTGCCCGGCGGCACCGGCCGCTTTCCGTTGATGCCACGGACCAGGGCGCCCGACTCGCCGGAAATGAATCGATCCGGAAGCTGGACGACCCTGGCCATCTTCCGCAGACCAGTTTCGGCGGCGATAGCCGTCTCAACTGACCTGTTCGCCAGTTCGTTGCCTGCCACTCCCACGACGATCTCGTCCGCCCCGAGAGCCTCGGCCACCAGAGCCGCGCCGCTGAGGATGAGGTACGGCGAGCGAATCATGAGCATCTTGTCCTTGACACTGCCCGGCTCACCCTCGGCGGCGTTGACGACTACGACGCTGGGACAGTCGTTCGCCTCAGCGGCCTGAACCACCGCTCTGAGCTTGCGCGCGAACGGGAACGCCGCACCGCCCTGGCCTCGCAGGTCGACCTGCTCGGTCATCGAGATCAGCTGCTCCACGGTAAGCCGAGGTAGCGGACCGAAGATGTCGCGGTGGGCTTCCAGGTCGAGCCTGGGCATCCGGTCAAGACCGGCCGTCAGCCTGGCGGCCCCGATCCGCATGATCGCGGGCGCATCAAGGCCTGTGCTTCGGCTTATCCCCACTTGTCGCCTCCAGGACGCCCGGGGTGGTCGTGATACCTCGGGTCAGCGGAGTCCGCTCTGTGTGACGGGCGGGTTGCCGCCCTGGATGTGGAGCCTGTGCCAGGCGCGGAAAGCGAGCCGGTGCGTGGGATCGGTCCAGTGCGGGGCCGGGGCCGCGAGTGGGCGCCGGGCCTCGGCTCAGTGGAGACACCAGGATTCGGGCCAGCGCCGGGCCGCAGCACCGGGCCGGCGTCGGGCCGCGGAGCCGGGCCGACATCCGCACGCGGCATCGGGCCGGTGCCTGCCCGCGGCATCGCCCCGATGTCGGCCCGCGGCATCGGGCCGGTGCCGATCCGGGGAATCGGATCGGTATTGGCACGAGGAACCGGGTCCGCCCCGACCCGCGGCATCGGGCCGGAGTCGGCCCGCGGCATCGGGCCGGTACCTTGGCGCGGCGTCGGGCCGGTACCAGCCCTGGGCATCGGGCCGCTACCCAGGCGCGGCATCGGACCGGTAACTGCGCGGGGGATCGGGCCCGTGCCCCGGTCTGGTTGGCTCGGCTGAGCCGGTGGGGACGGCTGCGACGGTCCGTAACTCGAGGCCCCCGCCGATCGACCGGCCTGCGGCCGGCTCTCTCTCTCGTGATCTGCATTTCCGGCGCCCGGCTGCTGCCGGTAGCTCTGAGGGCCGTACGGATACGACGAGACGTCGTCCTGGGGCACGTGTTTCCTCGGCGCTCCCTCGAAGCGCGGCGGGCCGTCATACCCAGGCTCGTAACGGGGCTGCCTTACCGCGCGGCCTGCATTACCGGGGCCTGGCAAGGCCGGCCGCCAAGCATCCGCGGCGCCGTACGGGTAGGCTCCAGCGCTGACCGTCATATGGTCCCCGTAGACCGGGGCACCCAACGGCAGGAAGGCGGGATCTCGGTAAGCCCCGGATGAGGATTCCGCAGCGTAGACGGGCGTGGCCGTCAGGGCCGGGAACGGGCCGGAAGATGACGGCCAGTCACGTGCCGCGGGAAGCGCGGCCCAGTCCTGGCTGCGCGGCGTTCCGATGGCGGTAACCTGCGCGCCCACGGCGGGCAGCGTCTGGATGGTCCCGCCCAGCTGGGCCTGGGCCATGCCCAGCGCCGCGGCACGCAGCGGCGAGGCTCCCGAATATCCCAGGCCTCCCGAAGCTCGGTCGGCGCCGGCAGTTGCGCTCAGGCTGTGTTTCGACCGCAACGATATGGCCAGGAACCTGACCACGACGGCCAGCGCCGTCAGTGCGATGGCGAATCCATAGCTCCAGTCCACGTACGGCTTGGCCGCTCGTCCGCCGAGCAACCCGTGCATGACCCCGAACACGAACGCCACGTAGGACGTGTAGTGGATGGCTCGCCAGCGCCAGGCCTTGCCGTGTGCGGTGAACCGCTTGCGGTAGATGCTGGTCACGACGACCAGCAAGATCAGGTCCGAGGCGATCGTGCCGAGCCCGATGTAGAAGGTCCGGTAGGGCGACAGGAACGGAATGAACGCATCGATGACGTGCGACCGCTGCGCGAGGATCTCGGTCACGATGTGGATGACAAGGAAAGCCAGCGCGCCGAATGAGACGGCCCGGTGCACGGCCTGGGCCATCACCCGGTGTCCGGGAGTCATAATGATCCGGTCCGTGGCTACCAGGCCCACGCCCACCGACGCGGTCAGTCCGATAAGCGCGAATACCCCGGCGTAAAACAGCATGAAATGCTGCGTAGCCGCATCAATGTCCCGGCCAGCCTTCGTCATGACCAGAACGAGAATGACCACAACCGAGGCGGCGATCAGGGCTGTCATGACCTTCGACAGGTGCTCGCCAGCCGCTCCCGGCGTCCTCGAGCGCACACCCTGACGGCCGCGTGAACGGCCGGTGGTCGTTGGCATGCTTAACCTCCTCAGGATCGCCATTGACAACAGAAAGCCAATTGCGACGCCGGGACGCTGGCTGGTATCTCTCGTCCGCATGTCGTGAAGTAGCGACTATATCAGCGACAATAACGCCCTGGCTGCGAAATGGTATATAAATGATTTCGGGCTGATGAGGCCGGCCGGGGTGGTGAGCCGGGCGAGCGTTGACCGGACTCGCCGAGGCCTCGGCAGAGCCGCGGCACCGCGTCCAGGACGCTCGCGACTGCCGCCGACCCGCTCCCGCGGGCGGGCGGCATGGCGGCGCGGAGGAAATAGCTTACCGGAGGCCGTCACGGCCCTGACCAGGCACGCCGACATGACGGAGTGAGCTGACCAGGACGGGGGCATACGCGGACTGGCAGGAGCATAGCGATGTGTCAGCACGTGCCTCCTTCGCCTACCCCGCCTCCATCGCCTGTTATACCGCTGCCGGCCCCGGCAGATCTGCTGAACCGGCAAGGTCCCTGCTTACAGAACTCTTCCGGCTAGACAGCCCGGGCTGTCCGTGAACGTCTATTTCCGCCTGACACATTGGTTGTCCGGACGAACTAGACATTTACGTATATACGCCGCAATGGCCCGGAGAGGGGCGGCCGGGATGGCCTAGCTGGACACCTCCGCTGGCAAATACTCGACGGTCACAGGAAGATGATCAGAGGCTCTCCTGGTCAGTGCGCTGTCCAGGACATGGTGCGCATGTAGGGCGGCGGCGAGGTGCCCGGTCACGCGGACGCCGTCGATGCGCCGCCGCACTCCGTGCGCGCCGTAGACGTCGTCCGGATGATGGCCCGTCGTGGGCTGCCACTCGGCGCCGAGCAGAGCCGCGGCATCGTGCAGCCCGCCAGCCCACAGTACGTCGCCTGGACGCCGGTCCGCCCAGTGCCTGCGCCGCCCGCGGGAGTCGTAGTCCCACCGGCACTGGTAGATGAGGTCAGCGAACCAGTCGACCCCGGCATACGGATCGGCCGGTTCGTACAGGTTCCACCCCCCGGGGCAGAGAATCCTGTCCGCGCTCTCGGTATTCCAGTCCCCTCCGACCAGCGCCGGGGGCTGGCCTGCGGGCCGGGTGATCGCCGCCACCAGACGCTCGTTCTGGTCGGCCCGAAGCGCCCGGCCGAAGGGGGTCGCGTGAAAGCTCCCGTGCCGGACGAGCGTCCCGCCCACATCCAAGGTGACTACGGCCAGGCCGTGCCAGAAGTCCCCGCCGCCCCGGCACCGCAGCGACCCCGGTACCGCCTCGATGCTGTCCCGCCACATCAGCCCCACGTGGTAACCGTGGCCGCCGACCGCGATCGCCGTCTCGCGATCTCCGCCCGGACCGGGTACCTCGGAGCACAGGCCGACATCATCAGCGAGCTGCCGCAGGCGGCGCGCCGCCGTCAGGCGATCGGCCGCCAGGATCTCCTGGACGGCGAGCACGTCCGGGTCCAGAGAGCGGATCACGGCGGTAATGGTCTCGTAATGCCGCCGGCTCGGCGGTGAATCGTCGGCGAACAGGTTGAGCAGGTTATAGGTGGTGAACAGGACGGATTGCACCCAGCCTCCAACCCGCAGGCACCGTGCCGGAAGGTAACGGGCGCTGCCCGAGTTCGGCCGCTACCAGCTCCGCGATCTGCGCGGTATTCAGCGCCGCACCCTTGCGCAAGTTGTCGCCACAGACGAAGAACTCGATCGCCCGGGGATCATCAAGCGACTGGCGCACCCGGCCGACCCAGGACGGGTCGGTGCCGACCACGTCGGCCGGGGTGGGGAACTCGCCGGCATCGGGATCATCGGCGACCACGACTCCTGGCGCAGAACGCAGCACGTCCCATGCGTCCTGGCGGCCGACCGGCCGGGAGAACACGGCGTGCACCGCCACCGAGTGAGTGGTGACGACGGGCACGCGGACGCACGTCGCGGAGACCCGCAGCGAGGGCAGGCCCAGGATCTTGCGCGACTCGTTTCGTATTTTCAGCTCCTCAGACGACCAGCCGTCCGCCTTCAGCGAACCCGCCCACGGCACCACGTTCATGGCCAGCGGCGCGGGGAACGGCCCGAGGTCGCCGACCGCTGACCGCACGTCACCGGCGCGCTGCCCGAGTGACCGGGTGCCCGCCACCTTGTCCAGCTGCGCGTAGAGCGTGTCGATGCCCGCCTGGCCCGCACCGGAAGCGGCCTGGTAGGACGCGACGATCAGCTGCTCGAGCCCGAACGCCCGGTGCAGCGCACCCACGGCCACGATCATCGACAGCGTGGTGCAGTTCGCGTTCGCGACGATCCCCTTGGGCCGGTTCGCGAGCTGTTCCGGGTTGACCTCCGGCACCACCAGCGGGACCTGGGGATCCATCCGGAACGCGCCCGAGTTGTCGACGGCGACCGCGCCATGGCCTGCCGCGACCGGTGCCCACTGCGCCGAGACCTCATCGGGCACGTCGAACATGGCCACGTCGATGCCGTCGAACGCGTCCTCCGAAAGGGCGATCACCTCGGTCTCGCGGCCCCTGACCGTCAGCCGCCGTCCGGCCGAACGGGGCGAGGCGACCAGCCTGATCTCGCCCCAGATATCCTCCCGGCTGGACAACAGGTCGAGCATCACCGTGCCGACCGCCCCGGTCGCGCCGACCACGGCCAGCGCGGGCCGGGCCCCGGGAACCCTGCCGCCCGCGGTATCGCTCACCGGCCGGTCCCGCCGTAGACGACGGCCTCGACCTGATCGGCGTCCAGCTCGAAGGCCTTGTGGGTCGCGGTCACCGCCAGGTCCACGTCATCCTGGTCCACCACCACCGAGATCCTGATCTCCGACGTGGAGATCATCTCGATATTCACGCCCGCGTCGGCGAGCGCGCTGAAGAACCTGGCGGTGACCCCGGGATGGGACCGCATGCCGGCCCCGATCAGCGACACCTTCCCGATGCAGTCGTCATAGAGCAGCGATTCGAAGCCCACGGCCTCCTGCAGGCGCAGCAGCGTGGTCATCGCGCGCTGGCCATCGTCACGGGGCAGAGTGAAAGAAATGTCCGTCCGGCCGGTGGCCACCGCGGAGACGTTCTGCACGATCATGTCGATGTTGATGCCGGCCTCGGCGACGGCGGTGAAGATCCTGCCTGCCTCGCCCACCCGGTCGGGCACGCCCACGACAGTGATCTTCGCCTCGCTCCGGTCGTGCGCCACCCCGGAGATGATGGCCTGCTCCATCCCGGTTACCTCCGACTTGTCGTCCGCGTGCCCGGTCACCCAGGTCCCGTCCCGGCTGGTAAATGAAGACCGCACGTGGATGGGCACCCCGTAACGCCGTGCGTATTCCACGCACCGGAGCATCAGCACCTTCGCGCCGCAGGCGGCCATCTCCAGCATTTCCTCGTAGCTGATCCGGGGGATCCGCCTGGCCGACCGCACGATGCGGGGGTCGGCGGTGAAGACGCCGTCCACGTCGGTGTAGATCTCGCACGCGTCAGCGGCCAGGGCGGCGGCGAGCGCCACCGCGGTGGTATCCGACGCGCCCCGGCCCATCGTCGTGACGTCCTTGGTCGTCTGCGATACGCCTTGGAAGCCGGCCACGATGGGAATCGCGCCGTCGGCCAGCGCGCCGGAGATGCGGCCGGGCTTGATGTCGATGATGCGCGCCCGGCCGTGCGCGGCGTCGGTGATCACGCCCGCCTGGGACCCCGTGAACGACCGCGCCTCCAGGCCGAGGCCGGCGATGGCCATCGCCAGGAGCGCCATGGAGATCCGCTCGCCGGCGGTCAGCAGCATGTCGAGCTCGCGCGCCGGCGGCAGCGGGCTCACCTGGCTGGCCAGGTCCATGAGCTCGTCGGTGGAGTCACCCATCGCGGAAACGACCACGACCACCTGGTCGCCACCCTTGCGGGTAGCCACGATCCGCTGCGCGACCCGCTTGATGCCGTTGGCGTCGGCGACCGACGATCCGCCGTATTTCTGCACCACGAGCGCCACGGACGCGTCACACCTCCCCGGGACCTGGATAGCTGTCTGAGTTTATCCGCTAGGGGCTCATCTGCTCCTCGGCTACGTCCAGGCTGGCGTGCGCGATGACGGCGTGCAGCGCGCGCAGGGCGGCGCCCCCGTGGGTTCCCCAGTGGTTGAAGTAGGAGTACTGCCACCACCACAGCGCCTCGAGCGACCGCCCGGCCTGATAGTGCTTGAGCCCGTGGATGAGATCGGCGGTGACCGCCGCGATGTCATCGGAGATCCGGAACGGCAGGCACGAGGTATCCGCGTACGGGTCGAACACCTCCGCGTACTCGTCGCATTCGGTGAGCCGGCGGGCCAGACCCGTGCGAAGCGCGTCGAGATCCGGATCCTCGCCCACCTCCGGCTCCCAGTTGCCCGGCAGGATCACGTCGCGGCTGGCGCCAAGCTGCGCTCCCGCGAGCAGGATCTGCGACACCTCGAGCAGCAGCATCGGCACGGTCTCGTCGCCGCCTCCCCGGGCGAGCGCCTCCACGCCGTCGATGAAGTTCTTCACGTTGGCCGCGATCTGGTCCGCGATCGACCGCCATTCGCCCCCCTGGCCTGGCGGTTCAGACATCAAGCAGTCTCCGTCCTTCGAAGGCGCGGCCCAGCGTCACCTCGTCGGCATACTCCAGGTCGCCCCCGACCGGCAAGCCGCTCGCGGGCCTGGTCACCCGCAAGCCCATCGGCTTCAGCAGCCGAGCGAGATAGACGGCCGTTGCCTCGCCCTCGAGGTTGGGGTCGGTGGCCAGGATCAGCTCCGTCACGGTGCCGTCGGACAGCCGGGTCATCAGCTCCTTGATCCGCAGTTCGTCTGGGCCGACCCCGTCGATGGGGCTTATCGCTCCCCCGAGCACATGATAACGACCCCGGAACTCGCGGATCTTCTCCACCGCCGCGACGTCCTTCGGCTCTTCCACCACGCAGATCACCGCCGGGTCGCGCCGCGGGTCGAGGCAGATCCGGCACTCGTCGGCTTCTGCCACATTCCCGCAGGTCCGGCAGAACCGTACCCGCTCGGTGACCTCGATCAGCGCGTCCGCGAGCCGCTTGACGTCAGCCTGGTCGGCAGCCAGCAGGTGAAAGGCAATGCGCTGGGCGCCTTTCGGCCCGATCCCGGGCAGCCGCCCGAGTTCGTCGATGAGATCCTGGATGACCCCTTCGTACACGTCAGGTCCCCCGAGGGTTATTCAGAAGCGGCTAGCGAGCATGGGCCTACCGGCCCATGCGAGCGGTCGCTGCGGGCCACGGTGAGAACCATCGAGGGGATTCTGAATAACCCGAACTACTGAATAGATCATTAGGTCTCCTCGTCATCAGCCTCGTCTGCTTCGTCGGGGTCATCCATGTACCCGCCGGGAGCGCCGATTCCAAGACCGGACAGATCGAGCCCGCTGGGCAGGTTGAGGCCGCCGGGCAGGCCGCCGCCCGACATGGCGGCAGCGAACGGTCCCATCTGCTGCTGCTGCAGATCCTCCGCGGACCGGTACGCGTCACGAACCGCCGCGAGCACCAGGTCGGCGATGGTCCGCGCCGTCTCCTCCGGGTCGGCCGGATCGACCGCGGCCGCGTCGATGCTGACGTCCATGAGCTCGCCCTGGCCGTTGACGATGACCCGCACCAGCCCGCCGCCCGCCGTCCCGGTAACCTCGGCGTCGGCGAGCGCCTGCTGGGCGTTCATGAGTTGTTCCTGCATTTGCTGTGCCGCCGCGAACAGCTGCTGCATATCCATCTGGGGTTCCACATCGCCCTCCTATGCAGAGCCTACGACCAGCCCGGTCCACTTAAGCCCGGCCGGCAGTGTCGCCCTGGTCAATAACCTTCCTCGGCTCAGTCTTCGATCTCGCTGATCACCTGGCCGCCCAGTGCACGCTGGATCAGGTCCATCCCGGTGAGCTCCGCGGCGGCCGAAGCCTGGCTGTCGGCCGGCTCATCGGACGGCATGTCGTCCGGCGGCACCTCATCCGGCGGCGGCTCATCGCGATGCCGCGGGGGCCCGGACGAGGCGGCCGCGCGCGGCTGGCGCGCGCCGCCAGTGCCTGCTGAGCCTTGATCTGGACCGGGACCCGCCCCGGCCGGCCAGGCGGGGGAATCTGAGCCCGAGTCTGCACTGGTCACGCCCCTGACCATCACGTTCAGGCCGAATCCCGCGCTCAGCACCCGCTTGAGGTCGGCGTCGCAGCCGCTCGTGCTGAAGCCCTTCAGGTCTCCGTCCTTGGCAAACCGCAGGGTCAGCACCCCGTCTTCCAGGGATTGCACGCTCACGTTGCTGAGCAGGATCCACGCCACCCGGCGCTCCCGCTTGACCGCATCCAGGACCGCGGCCCAGTTCTGGCGCAGCGAATCAGCCGGGGACCGTCCGGTCGCGGCCGCCTCCGCGGCGGAAGCGCCAGCTGATTCGGCAGTCTCAGCACGCCCGGCGGCGCCGCCGGGGCTGGCCGTCGCGGCGGGCTCGGGCGTAGTCCGTGGCCCGGATACTGCACCACCGGGCCGTTCGGGATAATCGTCAGTCGCGGCGGGCGGCGGGCGCGCGGGTGACTGCGGCAGCGCGGCGGGCGTTGCCCGGTCCGCCGCCTCCAGCCGCTCCAGGCGGGCCAGCAGCGATTTCTCGTCGGCGGCGGCCGCGGGCAGCAGCACCTGCGCGCACATCAGCTCGAGCAGCAGCCTGGGCGAGGTCGCCCCGCGCATCTGGTCCAGGCCCGCGCTGATGATCTCAGCCGCGCGGGTCAGCGCCGCCTGGCCGAACCTGCCCGCCTGGGCGGCCATTCGCTCGGCCCGGTCCGGCGGCAGGTCAAGCAGGCCGGTCCCAGCCGCGTTCGGCACGGCGGCCAGGATGATCAGGTCGCGGAACCGGTCCAGCAGGTCGGCCGCGAACCGGCGCGGCTCGTGCCCGCCCTCGATGACCCGGTTCACCACGCTGAACACCGCGGCGCCGTCGGCCGCGGCGAATGCGTCGGCGATCTCATCCAGCAGGCTGGCGTCGGTGTAGCCGAGCAGCGCCACCGCGCGGTCGTAGCTGAGCCCGGACGCATCGCTGCCGGCCAGCAGCTGGTCCAGGACGGACAGCGAGTCCCGGACCGACCCGGCCCCCGCCCGCACCACCAGCGGCAGCACTGCTTCTTCGCAAGCTACGCCTTCGGAGCGCAAGATGTCCTGCATCAGTTCCCGCAGCACGGACGGCGGGACCAGGCGGAACGGGTAATGGTGCGTGCGGGACCGGATGGTCGGGATGACCTTCTCCGGCTCCGTGGTGGCGAAAATGAACTTCAGGTGCGGCGGCGGCTCCTCCACCAGCTTCAGCAGCGCGTTGAAGCCCTGCTGAGTGACCATGTGCGCCTCATCGATGATGTAAATCTTGAAGCGCCCGGACACCGGGGTGTAGAAGGCCCGCTCGCGCAGCTCCCTGGCGTCATCCACGCCGCCGTGCGAGGCGGCGTCGATCTCGATCACGTCGATGCTGCCCGGCCCGTTCGGCGCCAGCGCGACACAGGAATCGCAGACCCCGCACGGGTCGGGCGTAGGTCCGTTGACGCAGTTCAGCGACCGGGCGAGGATGCGGGCGCTCGAGGTCTTCCCGCACCCGCGCGGCCCGCTGAACAAGTAGGCGTGATTGATCCGCCCGCTGCGCAGCGCCTGCTGGAGCGGGCCGGTGACATGGTCCTGCCCCTTCACCTCAGCGAACGTCGCCGGACGGTACTTGCGGTATAGGGCCAGGCTGACCGGGGTCGCTCCGTCGCGTTCCGACGCGGCTGCTGCCATCAGCTCATCCTCACCGGTAATGGGGACCCCCCGCACACCCGTCAGAGCCCGCGTACCCTTGCTGCCTTCCGGCCCTGGGGGGGTTGGCGGGGATAGCGCCGTGCGGGGGGTCAGGGCCAGTGTAGTCAGCCCGGGGACTGGATGCTGCCTTGGCCGCAGCCTCCGGCCCGGATGGTGGTCCGGCCGCCCGGTACGCCGTCGGCCTGCCGGGGGTTCGGGTAAGCTTCGCGGCGGAGGATTCGCCTAGTGGCCTAGGGCGCACGCTTGGAAAGCGTGTTGGGGGCAACCCCTCGCGAGTTCGAATCTCGCATCCTCCGCCGATGTGACCAGTATGGGCAGTCCTCACCGGCTAGTGTCTTAGCGGACCGGCCGGACCTACACGATGACACCGACAGGCAGGCTGCGGGTGATCCCGCCCGGGTCGGGGCGCGCGAAGGGGGGAGCACGTCATGCCGTACACGGGAAAACGCCGCGCCGCGACAGCCACCGCCGCTCCCTCCCCCGAGCCGAGGAATGACGACGCCCAGGGAGCGGGCTGGATCGCGGACTACTACCGGCGACTGCGGCTGGCCGCCGCGGTCTTCCCGGTGGACGCGGCGGCCGAGGGCGACTACCCCGATCTGGGCATCCCGGCGCCCGCTTACGCATCCGCGGCAGCCGGGCTGGCGCACGCCGGTGAGACCGAAGTGGTGCCGCTGCTGGCGGCCGGGGTGGAGGTGCTCGGTAAGTACGCGGGGTCGGGCCTGACTGAGGCCACGTACCTGGTGCGCAATCCGGCCGGCCAGGTGGTACAGGTGTCCCGGCTGCTGTACCTGGTCCTGGACGGGATTGACGGCAGCCGGACCGTGGCAGAGATCGCCGCGCGGGTCACGGTGGCGTTCGGCCGGACGGTGAGCGCGGGCAACGTGGAGTACTTGCTGGCGAAGAAGCTTGCTCCGCTGGGACTGGTCACGGCGGGGGACGGAACTGGCCAGGTCAGGGTAGGCGGGCAGGATCCGGCGATCTTGGCGCTGAAGCTGCGCCGGACGCTGGTCCCGGCGGCGGGAGTGCAGCATCTGGCCCGCCTGTTCTGGCCGCTGTTCAGCCCGGTGGTGGTGGCAGCGGTGCTGATCGGCCTGGCTGTCTCCGATGTCAAGCTGGTGCGCGGCGGGCAGCTGGCGGCTTCTTTCCGGTTCGTGCTGCTCCACCCGATGCTGCTGCTGCTGGTGCTGGGCTTGTCGTTGCTGTCGATGTTGTTCCACGAATGTGGGCATGCCGCTGCCTGCCGTTACGGGGGAGCCCGGCCGGGCGTCATCGGCGTGGGCTTTTTCGTGATCTGGCCGGCGTTCTTCACCAACGTCACCGACGCCTACCGGCTGGGGCGGGCCGGCCGGATCCGCACCGATCTGGGCGGAGTCTACTTCAACGCGATTTTCGCGCTGGTGCTGGCGGTGGCTTACCTGGCGACTGGCTACATGCCGCTGCTGGCCGCCGTGGTGGTGGTCCACCTGGAGATCGTCCAGCAGCTGCTGCCCTCGCTCAGGTTCGACGGGTATTTCATCCTGGCCGACCTGATCGGGGTGCCCGACCTGTTCCAGCGCATCGGGCCCACGCTGCTCGCCTTGATTCCGGGCCGGCCGGCCGATCCCCGGGTGAGCCGCCTCAAGCGGGCGGCCCGGGTCACCCTGACCGCCTGGGTCCTGCTCGTGGTGCCCCTGCTCGGCGTGGAGCTGGCCCTCATTATCCTGGACGGTCCCAGCCTGCTCCGGACGTTCGCCAGGTCCCTGCAGGCGCAGGCGCAGGCCATCACCGCGCAGTTCGGCCGGGCCGATATCGCGGCCGCGTTGGTAGGCGTGATCTCGGTGGTACTGCTGGTCCTGCCGACGGCTGGCCTGTGCTACATCTTGCTGCTCAGCGCGCGGCGGGCGCTGCGCTCGGTCGCCTCCGCGCTGCGTCGGCACCCTGCCCTGCGTGCGCCGTTTGCGGTCGTGGCCCTGCTGGTCGCGTCCGCGCTGACGGTTTACTGGGGGTTGTTGCCGATCGGTCGCAGCGCCGTCTCGCCGCGGCCGGCCCAGGCCTCTGCCGCCGGGCACCTGCCGCGGCCGGCCTCGGCCTCTGCTCGCCCGGCCACGTCGGCGCGCCCGGCCGGGCCGCCCGCCGTGGTGCTCACGCCGGTCAGCGCGCACGGATTCGACGCGCTGGCGAGACCGGGCGCGGACCCGTATGACGAGAACGACGGCCAGGCCCGGTACGCCATCGATGGCAGCATGGCGACCGCCTGGCGAACCCAGACCTACTTCGGCGGCCCGTTCTTCGGCGGCCTTAAGGCCGGCACAGGCCTGATCCTGGACATGGGCAGGCAGGTCAGGCTCAGTTCCGTCACCATCACCTTCGGGCCAGCCCGGGGCGCCGACGTGGCGATCAAGATCGGCGACGACGACACCCTGCGCTCTTCTGCCCTGGCGGCGTTCACCACCGTCGCCGCCGCGGACGACGTCGGCGGCACCCGCACCTTCACCACCGCCAGCCCGGCCACCGGCCGCTACGTGCTGATCTGGTTCACCAAGCTGCCGCCGGCCGGCTCCGGCAGGTATGCGGCCCAGATCTTCAACATCGCCATCCGCGGAACGGGCTGACCCGTGCGCGACAGTCACCCCGCGCCCGATCTTCCGGGCCCGCTCCGGACCCGGCCGAAGCGATCCGCCGGCAACCGGTAAGACCGCCGCATAGCTGGGCTCACGGGCGTCCGCGCCGCCGAGAAGCCGCAGGCCAGAGACGATGCTCGGGGTAGCCAGGATGCCCGAAGCAGGGGCGGGAACACAGTCCCGCTGCTATCCCAGCTGGCCCGCACGCAAAAGATATCCCCGTCGTACTGCCGCGCCCCCGTGCCGACTGGTAAGCTGCAACGTGCCATGCGGCAGAGTGTCCGTCACTCTCCTTATTCCCCTTCTTCCTGGGGTGACGGGCACTCTGTTGCGTATGGGCTCAGGTTCTCGCGCACAGCGCCGCACGACCTCCGGCAAGTCGGCCCCCGCGCTAGGCAAGCCCGGGGGCCGACGGAGTAGTAGTCCGGCTTCCCTCTTCCTGACTATGAGACGTCTCGCTGGCACAGTTGGTTGTCTTGATTCACAGCCGACTGTCCTGGCGCAGGATGTTAATTCTTCCGCGAGACCGCGGTGCGCGCCGGACTGGGCTTAGGCGCATGCGCCTTGCGTTCCGCGGCAGCCCGGGCGGCCGCCGCCGCGGCGGCCGCGTCCGCCTTCGCGGCTTGCTCAGCCACTTGCGGAGTCATCCAGCTGAGCATCGGGCCGAGGGCCGCGCGCCATACGCTGCCTTGGTGACCGCCACCCGGAATGATCACGAACGGCACGTTCGCCAGCCGGGTCTGCAGTAGCTGCCGGAAATTCGCCGCGGCATCGACGTCTGCCCTGTCTTGTGCTCCCGCCGCTAGCCAGAATGCGGGGAACTGAAGGTAAACCGGCACTCTGGTGACGTACTCCCGCGGCGTATTGATGAACCGGAGCGCCGGGTTATCACCGAACACATTGACCAGGTACGGTTTTCCGCCAGGCTTATTGCCAGCAGGCACCTGGCTGAGGATAGGGGCGAAATAGCCGGACATGACGCCTGCTGCCCCATATCTCTCCGGCTCCTGCAGCGCGATGTTGGCGGTGCAATAGCCGCCCTCGGAATAGCCGGCCAAACCCCAGGCTCGGCCCGGCGGCTGCACGCGGACAAGTCGCGCTATGTAGTCCGGCACATCCTTGGCGACGAACGTCATATCCTGAATGCCGCCCGGATTGTTGAGGCACTGCAGCGCGTATTGCTGACCGCCGTCGGTGTCGGGCATCACCAGTACCGCGGCATCCGCCGGATGGGTCTCGAGCAGGCTGAGGAAGGTCGGGATCACGCCCATGACATCGACCCATGCTTGCGGGTTACCCGGTGAGCCGTGCAGCAGCTCAATGACGGGGAACCGGTAGTGCGCGTAGGGCTTCTGGAAGTATTGCGGCGGCAGGTAGACGTACACGTCACGAACCAGATGGCTGTGCGCGCCCGTGACCGTCGTCTGGAAGAGGTAGCCGACCTGGGCGTCTTCGGCGGTGCTGGTGACCCGGCCGATATCCTTGTCAAATTGCTTGTTGGAGCCGTTACCGGTAACTGAGTACTTGGGAATGCTGCTCGCGCCCTGGCCGGTGAAATCATTGATCATCCCGCCCCAGGTCTGGTAATAGTCGTAAAACTTATTTACCGCGGCAATTCCGAAGACCATGGCAGGAAGGAAGGCCAGGCACGCGGCAAGCACGCGGAATACAACCTGCTTGGCCAAGGCCACCCAGACCAGCAATGCCGCGAAGATCACCATCAGAAGGAGGAAGAACCCGGTTCCTTGGGGTTCGAACACTCGGGTCTCCTCGCCAGAGTCTGGTGTGACAGACGGGCTTGCCTAACCGCGACGGGGCATACCACCGCACTGCCATGTGATCACTTCTACGAAACGGCCCGGATGTGACGATAAGTTCCCCCGGTGCGCACACCGAACGTGCGCGCGGCTGCCCGCACAGCGGTGGAGGTGGGATTTGAACCCACGGAGGGGTTGCCCCCTCACACGCTTTCGAGGCGTGCGCCCTCGGCCACTAGGCGACTCCACCGGTGGCGAGCTTACCCGAACCGGCGCGGACGGCGGCAGGTATTACTCGCCGTGCTGCCTGCGGGCGGCGAAGAACTCCCGCAGCAAGGCACCGCACTCGCCGGCCAGGACGCCCCCGATGACTTCCGGGCGGTGGTTCAGGCGGATGTCCCGCAGCACGTCCCAGAGTGAACCCGCGGCACCTGCCTTCGGATCTTCCGCCCCGTACACCAGCCGGCCGAGCCGGGCTGCCGTCACCGCGCCCGCGCACATCGTGCACGGTTCCAGGGTCACGACCAGTGTCAGGTCCGTCAGGCGCCAGCGGCCGACGGCCGCGGCCGCCTGCCTGATCGCCAGGATCTCCGCGTGGGCGGTGGGGTCCTGGTCCGCTTCCCGGCGGTTGCGCGCCCGCGCGAGCACGGTGCCCGCCGCGTCGAGGATGACCGCGCCCACGGGCACGTCGTCCAGCCTCTCCCCGGCCTGCACGGTCCCGGTCAGCTCTTGCTGAGCTTGCCTGGCCTCGGCCAGGGCGAGCCGCATCGCGGGCTCGAAGGCCGCGGCATAACCGGTCACGAACCGAGCGCACGGTCCAGGGCGCGCTCGACCGCTTCCCCGAACCGCAGGCGTTCGGCGATGGCGGCCACCGCATCCTCGGGGTAGAGGTCAAGGTCCGCCGCGACCGCGCCGAGTTCCATCTCTTCAAGGCCGAGATCCGCGAAGATGGAGAGGTCGCCAGCCGGGAGCACCTGGTCGAGCTCGTCACCCGACGGCACCTGGATGTCCAGCGCCTCGAGCACCTGCCGGGCCAGCGGATAGTCCGCCGCCGCGGTGAGGTCGGACAGGAACAGCGACACGTCTTCGCCGAGGACCCGGACCGCCAGCCAGAAGTCATCGCCCACGCCCGCGAAGCCGATGGTGCCGCCGATGCTTGGCTGCTGCCGCAGCGCGTGCACGAGGCCGTCCAGATCGGCGGTAACCGCAGCGGGCAGCGCGTCGGCCTCCCACTGATCTTCTTCCCGGTAGACGACGACCGCGAAGTCCGTCTCACTCACGTCTGACACCGTCATCGCACCAGCATGCTCTGCACGGACGAATGTTGTCAGATAGCCGCCTGTCGCGTCGGCAAAATCGCCGATCAAGCCGGCCGGCTGAGGATCTGCCGGGCCGCGCCGGGATGGCGGGGCCCGGCCCGCCGCGCACTGCGGCCACGGATCGGGCATACTGAAGCCGACACGGGGCATACTGAAGCCGACACGGCAGCTTCACCCCGTTAGCGTTGGCCGGCAAAGCGGTACGAGCTAGCATTGGTTCTCTGACGAATAGCACGAGTCCGGGCGCCTGTGGGAGGCGACGTGAATCTTAAGAGCGTCCTTGGGTGGCTCGCTGTCGCCTTCATCATCTGGTGGGTGATCGAGGATCCCACCGGGGCGGCCCACGTCGTGCACAACATCGGCGACTTCCTGACCACGGCGGCGCACGGGATTTCCAGCTTCTTCGCTTCGCTTTAGGGCTCGGTGCGGGGATGAGGCTGGCTCCGAACACCGATACGGTGCCGGCCTCGGTCAACAAGTACCTCCTGCCCCACGAACGCCAGGTCATCTCCGTTCACGAGCACCCGGCGGTGCTGATCGGGCCCATCTTCCTGGTTCTGGTCGGGCTTGGCCTGGCGGGCTGGCTGAGCAACTCGGTCGCGCACGGCAACAGCACTGCCATCCTGGTGATCTGGGGCCTGTGGGGGATCCTCGTGCTCTGGCTCGGGTTCAAGATCTGGGACTGGCTCGTGCACTACTTCGTCGTCACGTCGCAGCGCCTGGTACTCGTGCAGGGCGTGATCATCCGGAAGGTGAACATGATGCCGCTCACCAAGGTGACGGACATGAGCTTCCAGCGGTCCACCTTCGGCCGGATACTCGGCTACGGCGAGTTCATCGTGGAGTCGGCCGGGCAGGACCAGGCCCTGAGCAACGTCAGGTTCCTGCCCTATCCGGAGCAGCTCTACCTTGAGGTCTGCGGGCTGATCTTCAAGGACCAGGAGAGGAGCCCCGACTAGGGGCCTACGCCGTCACGAGCACCACGCCGACCGCGGCCAGGAGTAGGCCCGTCCGCTGCAGCCAGCGCATCCGTTCGCCGAGTACGAACCTGGCCAGCGGGACGGACATGCCCGGGTACAGCGACGTGATCACGACGGCCAGCCCGAACAAGCCGACGCGGGTGGCGAGGATATAGCAGACGTTAGCCCCGGCATCGAGGGTCCCCGAGATCAGCGCGATGCGGACAACTCCCCCGCCGCCGCGCGGCCAGGGACGTGTCCGGGTGGCCAGCGCGATGCCGAACGCGATCACGGTTCCTGCCGCCCGCGAGATCGCGACTGGCCAGAGCACCCCGGATTGCCCGGCGTCCTTGAGGAAGAGAAAGAACAGGCCGAAGCCGACACCTGCGGCGGCGCCGTAGCCGAGCGCCAGCAGCCGGCCGGAGGCAGCGAGCCGGCCGAAGGCGGCGAGCCGGCCCGCGCCAGGCTGGTGCGCACGGACCCGGCCGTCGTCGGGCCGGCGCTTTTCGCGTTGCGTCGGCTGCGCGCTGACCAGGACGATCGCGATCAGGCAGATCAGGCCTCCGGCCACCATACTGGTACCGGGCCGTTCGCCGCCGACGATCGCCACACCGACCGGCAGAACCGCCGAGACGAGCGCGGCGACCGGCGCGACCACGCTGATCGGGGCGGCGGCGAAGCCGGAGTAGAACGCGACCAGGCCGAAGGCGCCGCAGACGCCGGATGCCGCCGCCCAGCCGACAGCGGTCCAGCTGCCGGCCGGCGTCGCCGCGCCCAGCGCGCCGTGTCCCGGGGCCAGCGCTTCGCCGAGCAGCGCGGCCAGCGCCATGACGAGCGCGCCCGCCGGGACGGTCAGGGCCAGCACCGCGAACGCGCTCGCGCGCCTGGAGGCGACCCCGCCGAGAAAGTCGGCGGTCCCGTAGAGTACGGCAGCGGCCAGTGCCAGGATCATCACCATGGTCAGTTTCCTCTGGAACAATCGGATTCGGTCGGAATATTGATACGTGTAGTTCATCGTATCGACCGACACTCCGCCCGGAAAGGGAATATATGGCGGATGTGCCCGACATAACGACCGCCGTGGCGCGGACCCTGCAGGCCCTCCGCGCCGATCGCGGCTGGTCACTTGACCAGCTCGCCGCGCGGTCCGGGGTGAGCAAGGGCGTGCTGGTCGCGCTCGAGCAGGGCCGCTCCAATCCGAACCTGGCCACGCTGGCCCGGATCAGTGACGCGTTCGGCGTCCCGGTGACGCTGCTCGTCGACGTGGGCGGTGAGCCGGCCGTCAGGATCAGCAGCCCGGATGCGTCACGGGTGCTCTGGCGCGGCCCGTCCGGAGGTACCGGGGTGATCATCGGTGCCACGGACCCGCCCTGGGCGGTTGAGCTGTGGCGCTGGGAGGTGATGCCGGGCGAGGCGTTCGGCGGTGACGCGCATACCCCGGCCACCCGCGAGATGACCGCGGTCGAGGCGGGCAGCCTGACCCTGACGGTCGCCGGCGAGCGGCACACGGTCACCGCTGGCCAGTGCGTGCGCTTCCCGGCGAGCCGCCCGCACCGTTACAGCAACGAAGGCGAGGAGCCGGTCCGTTTCACCATGGTCGTCGTCATTCCCCCGACCCAGGAATGAGCGCCAGCGACCTAGTTCACGTGATACTGGCCGATGAACCAGTCGAAGGCGGCGATGGCCGAGCCCCGCGCGCCGGCCATGTCGAGGTCGGGCACCAGGGAGATTTCCGCGGCCTTGGCCTGCTCCTCGCGCAGCACGGTATTGGCGCGCACCTCGGCGAGGAACCAGTCGCGGAAGTGCGCCGCGGCCTCGACCACGCCGCCGCCGAGGAAGTAGGCGCCGGGATCGAAAAAGTTCGCGGCGATGGTGAACAGCCGCCCGAGCGCGATCGCCTGCTGCCTGAAGATCGCCAGCGCCAGCTCGTCACCATCCTCGCCGTAGCGGCGGACCAGCTTGGCGGCCTGGCCTGCGGGCAGGCCGCTGATCTCGTGGCCCGCATACTGGGTGAGCCAGTACGGCAGCAGGTTGTTCTGGATGCCGGTGAGCGAGGCCACGCTCTCCGCGTCACCCCACTGACCGCAGTTGCACCCGGGCATCGCCTGGCCCGGGCCTAGCAGGCCGTTCATCGGAATGGGGACGTGGCCGAGCTCTCCGGCCATCCCGGCGGCCCCCTTTATGACCCGCCCGGCCTCGATGAGCCCGCCGCCGAGCCCGGTGCCCACGATCGCGGAGACCGAGCTGTGCCGTCCGGCTTCCTTGCCGAACCGCACATGGTGTGCGTACAGCGCAGCCGCGTTCCCGTCGTTGTTGTAGATGACCGGAAGCCCCAGGCGCTCGGCCAGCGCTCCCCTGATGTCGAAGCCGCGCCAGCCGGCATCCCCGAAGTTCGTCGCGCCCTTTGACGAGATGATGCCGTCCGCGCTGGCCGGACCGGGCGTGTCAAGGCCGATCGCGCGTACCGACGTCACCGCCACGCCGGTGAGCCCTAGCACCTGCTCCACCGACTCGACCAGGGACTGGATGGCCTTGTCCGGGCCCTCCCGGACGTTGCTGGGTACTTCTGCCATCTGGTCGAGGAGGAACTGGCCGCTGGAGTCGAGGACCGTCCCGTTGTTCGTGGTCCCGCCATTATCCAGGCCTACGACAACCCAGTCGACAGGCATGCGTCCTCCTCGTCCGGCCGCTGAGTCACGCTAAGTCTAGGGAAATGCGTTAGCGAAGAGCAATATCGCTTCTGATGTGGCTGGCGGGCGGAAGCGCGTCGTAGAGTCGGCTGATCATCAACTGGGGCAACCGACCTGGCCGAGGTCGTGATCATGGGTGACGGTACGGACCGCAGGCTGGCCCGGTACTGGGACAAGCACGCGGACCGGTACGACCGCGCGATGGACTTCTGGGATCGGCGCCTGTTCGGGGACAGCCGCCCGTGGGCCTGCGGCCAGGCAGCTGGCGACGTTCTCGAGGTAGCCATCGGGACAGGGCGCAACCTGCCGTACTACCCCGATGGCGTCCGGCTCACCGGGGTCGACTGGTCCCCTTCGATGCTGAGCATCGCGGCGGAGCGCGCGGCCAGCCTCGGGCGGGAGGCTGACCTGAGGCCGGGCAATGCGCAGACGCTGGACTTCCCTGACGCGTCATTCGACACCGTGGTGTGCACCCTCGGGCTGTGCGCCGTCCCAGATGACCGTCACGCGATCGCGGAAATGGCGCGGGTGCTCCGCCCGGGCGGGCGCCTGCTGCTCGTTGATCACGTGGCCGCGTCGCCGCCGGTGCTGCGCGCTCTGCAGTGGCTCTACGAGCGGATCTCCGTCCCGCTGGCCGGCGAGCATTTCCTGCGCCGACCGCTCCGGCACGCACGCGACATCGGCTTTCAGATTGACCGCGCCGAGCGGTTCCATTTCGCATCGTCGAGCGCGTCCCGGCACGAAAGCCCGGCGCGGGCGCGGTCGGCCAGATTCGGTGATCGCCCTGGTGAATGCGCTCGGTACGGCGGCGGCGGGTGGGCCGGGATCTGGTGATCGCCATGCCGGGCGGCATCGGGTCAGCGCCCGGGGCGTGAGGCGGCGCGCCTTTAGGACTTAGGAAGCCGCTAGCTTGGGTACAGCCTGATTCGTCACGGCTCGGAGGCACCGGATGACGAAAGCCACGCCAGGTTAGGCGGCCATCATGGACCTGAATACTGGTCTGGACGACCTGGTGGCCGTGGCGCTGGTAGCCGCGCTCGCGCCCCTCGTGGTGGCTGTACTGCCGGGCCCGCGCATTCCGCAGGTCGTCGTCTTCCTGGTCGGCGGCGTCCTGATCGGCCCGCATGTGCTCGGCCTGGCCGAGACGTCCAACATCCAGCTGCTGGCCAATATCGGGCTGGGTTTTCTGTTCCTGCTGGCCGGCTACGAGCTCGACCCGGCGTTGCTGCGGCAACGACCGGGCCAGCTGGCGATCTCCGGCTGGCTGATCTCGGCGGTGCTCGCCGTGGGGGTGGCAGCGGGGCTGGCCGCGGTCGGCTACATCAAGGACTACGTCCCGGTCGGGCTGGCACTGACCACCACGGCGCTGGGCACGCTGCTGCCTATCCTGCGGGACAACGACATGCTCGTCGGCGAGTTCGGCCGCTGCGTGTTCGCCGCGGGGGCGGTCGGGGAGCTGTTTCCTATTCTGATCATCGCGGTGTTCCTCACCCAGCGGGGGCATCTGATCGCGCTGGCCTCGGTGGCCCTGGTCGGGGTGCTCGCTCTGGCCCTATCCGCCGTACCGTGGCTGGCCAGGCACAAGGCGGTGCAGCGGATCATCCGGGAGGGCCAGGACGCGACTGGGCAGACCACGTTGCGCTGGGCCGTGGTGCTGCTGTTCGCGCTGCTCGCGGTGGCCAGCCGGTTCGGCCTGGACGTGGTGCTCGGCGCCTTGCTGGCCGGGATCGTGCTACGCGCCTGGACCCGCCGGTTCAACATGGACACCAGCGGCCTGGAGCGCAAGTTCGACGCGGTCGGCTACGGGGTCTTCATCCCGATCTTCTTCGTCGCGTCTGGCATGACCCTGGACCTGAAGGCGATCAGCCAGGACCCGCTGCGCGTGCTCATCTTCTTCGCGCTGCTGCTGATCGTCCGCGGCCTGCCGTCGCTGCTGGTGTACCGCCGTGCCCTGCCCGTCCGGCAACGGGCGGAGATGACGTTCATCACCGCGACCACCCTGCCCCTGCTGATCGCCCTGGCCGAGATCGGCCAGCAGGACGGGGTCATGCTCCCGTCCACCGCCGCCGCCCTGGTCGGCGCGGGCGTCCTCTCGGTCCTGGTGTACCCCCTGATCGCGGTGGGGCTGCACCGGTCAGCGCCGCTTACCCCCGCCGATGTCGGGATCACGACGGCGGATGCGACGACACAGGCCAGCGCGCCACCGGAGAATCCCGCTCAGCACGGCCCAGGCGGCCAGGAGCCTTAGATCTTCCCGCGACGGCAGGCAGCATGCGCACGCTCACCCTTGAGGCGCCGCGGCCTTCTGCCAGACCGAGACGTGCGAGCGGCTGTCGGTGGTGAAAGGCTCCCGGTTCCACCCGGCCCAGCGGTCCCGCAACCGGAGCCCGGCGAGCTGCGCCATCAGGTCGAGCTCGGATGGCCACACGTAGCGGAACGGGATGGTCCGGTACTCCCCGGTCCCATCGGCGAACTCGACGTAATGGCCGCGGTACTGCTGGGCGGCGTGGTTAAAGCTGTAGCTGACGATCCGCCCGGGGCCTGCCCGGTATCCCAGGATGTCCTGCCCGGGCGGCAGGTAGCGCAGGGGCGGGACGGCGGTCTCGATCACGAAGCAGCCGCCCTGGCTGAGGTGCCCGGCGACGTTGCGGAAGCAGGCGACCTGCGCTTCCTGCGAGGTGAGGTTGTTGATCGTGTTGAACACCAGGTACGCCACCGTGAAGGTGCCGTCCACCCTGGTCGTGGCCATGTCGCCGATGGTCACGCCGATAGCGTCCCCGCCTGGCTTGCCGCGGAGCCTGACCACCATCGCCCGGGACAGCTCGATACCGTGCACCGGCACGCCGCGCTGGGACAGCGGCAGCCCGATGCGGCCGGTGCCGATGGCCAGCTCCAGTGCCCGCCCGCTGCCCGCCAGCCCGGCGAGCAGGCTGACCGCCGGGCCGATAGCCTCGGGCTGAAACATGCGATCCGACGGGTCGTCGTAGCTCGCCGCTACTCGCTCGCCGAAGTATCCGTCTGGATCATCCATGAACTGAGAACCTAAACCACCGGCACCGGCTGCGGCCAGCCATTTTCCGGCGTCCAAGGTGGCGCCTGGCAGCATGGGCGGACCCCAGCGCGTCCGCTATCCGATGATCTACGGATATCCGGGCCGATGCGCGAGGCGTTGTGGGGCCAGGGATGAGCCTGACTGCCGCTTGCCCCGCATACTCGCGGAGCTGGATATCACCTCCCGCGGCCGGCCGGCCGGCTGGACCTGGCCGCAGACCCGGCCGCCGGGACCTCAGCCTGGCGTGCGAACCTGGGGTCAGGTTTCGGGATCTGACCCGTATTTCGTGATGATCTCGACCCCGTTGCGGCCTGGTCTCTAGCTGAGCAGGACGCGCTTGCGGAGCAGGGGGAAGGTGGCGCGTCCGTACATCTGGCGCTTGAGCATCT
>Ga0187780_10000541_pt1 | contig 28471 bp, 24 predicted proteins | sample 1015_Q2_SP10_20__FD_132429 | JGI IMG/M metagenome (GOLD analysis project Ga0187780, IMG submission 132429) | Tropical peat soil microbial communities from peatlands in Department of Meta, Colombia - 1015_Q2_SP10_20_MG | ecosystem: Environmental > Terrestrial > Soil > Wetlands > Peat | place... | reverse complement strand
TCATGCACGCGAACGATGTGCGCGCCACCCAGAATGCTGGCAGCGACCGCCGCCGCCGTGCCCCACACGCGCTCGTTACTTGGCACGCCGCCCAGCACCTTGCCCACGAAACTTTTGCGCGACGCGCCCACGAGCATCGGAAAGCCGAGGCGTGCGAGTTCCGGGAGTCGCGCGAGGAGTTCGAAGTTCTGCTCAAGTTTCTTGCCGAAACCGATGCCGGGATCGACGATGATCTGTGATTTTGCAACGCCGGCGCGACGCGCGGCGGCAACAGCGCGGCGCAAACCGGCCGTCACGTCTTGCATTGGATCGCGCGCGAAGGGCTGTCTCTGCATCGTGCGCGGCTCGCCCCGCATGTGCATCAGGATGATAGGCACCTTGCGGCTTGCGGCGATTTCGGCAAGCCGCGGATCGGCGCGAAGGCCCGTGACGTCGTTGATGATTTCCGCGCCCTGATAGACGGCCGCTTCGGCGACTTCGGATTTGCTCGTATCGATCGAAACCGGAATCTTCAGACGTCCGCGCAGCTTTTCGAGCACGGGGATCACGCGCCGCAGTTCCTCCTGCACCGAGACGCCTTCCGAGCCCGGGCGCGTCGATTCGCCGCCGATGTCGAGCAGATCGGCGCCTTCACGCTCGATCTCCAGGGCGCGCGCAACCGCGGTTTCTGTATCGAGGTAACGCCCACCATCCGAAAAGCTGTCCGGCGTGATGTTCAAAATCCCCATCACGAGCGTTCGCTCGCCGAGCACCAGCGTTCGCGACGGCAACCGGAGCTTGTATTTCTTGCGCTTAAACACGGACCCGCTATTGAATCATGGTTTTCTTTGAAACTATACGAAGACCTTGCATCGGCTGACTTGACCGATGGATTCATCGACACCGATGGGCTGAATTGTCGAGCTAGTCTCCGCCGACGGCAAACGTGCCCTGCGAGCGCAGCCTTTCGTAACAATGATGACAGAGAAGCTTGATCTTGATCCGTGCCTCATTCTGTTCATTCCACTCGCCCTGTTCTTTGAAATGAGCGTCGCAAGCTCCACACCACGCGTCAGGCCATCTATGTTCTTCGTCGGGTTCTCGTGAAAACCATTCTTGAGTTGGGTTCGTCACAAGATGCTCACAAACATAGGTCGCGAAACCTTTTTCGTGATCCGCGCACACGACTTCCTTTTCTTTCGCCAAGGCATCGCCTTCTGCTGATGCAAACCCAATCGATGTATAGATCAAGTAAATGAATCCGTTTTCTCCAGGACAACGATAGGCTCCCTTAGCTCCCAATACCCTCGCGGCGACAGCCGTCATCGCCCAGCCTAGGTACTCATCGTCGGGCAACTTGGCTGTCGTAAGTTCGGGTATGTTCTCGGCTTCGCCGAAGGCCCGCACGATCTCCACGGACTTCGTGACATTGCGGGGGAGACGATCGTTAGCCCAACCCCACAGCCATGTGCCTCCCGAAATGGACGTGGTACCGACGACTTGAATCGACGTGATGACCTTCGGCACACCCTCCCGCGAAAAAGTGAGGGTCTCGCGCTCTAGGTCGTAGTCCCACCGAGGCCAGGAGTCGATTTGAAATTCCAGTTCGCAGAGTTGATTAAGCCGCATGAGTTCATGCACGGCATGATGTCGAAAGTCCGAAAACTCTTCAGGTTCCATATTTGTCGCATCTGATTGATGCTCGCGGGAGAGTCTATAACATTTGCGATTGAGCCGCCCGATCAAGCACAGATCGGCTTAGAGCTATCGGGATATAGCGGGAACGTAGTACGCGGCGCGGTGGGAAACGCGCGGGTTTGGTTGGCCCGCAACTTCGACGCGCAACGAGTGCCAGCCGGGGCTCGCACCCGCCGAATTCGTCGGGCTCGCCGGATAAAAGCCGAGCGTATATTCGGCGCGGATCTTTTCTGCGATTTTGCGGAACGTATCGGCCATCCTTTCAGTCTCGCGCAAAAAGTAGAGTTGGCCGCCCGCGCGACGAACCAGCTCCGCCAGATAGAGCGTGTATGGCGGAATGCCCGATGTGCGCACCGATGCGGTCACGAGCGTTGTGCTCTCGTGCGCTGCGAGCCAGTCGGGCGTCATCACGCTCGGACGGTTCTCAGTCGAAACCGTTAAGAGTTGAATATCCTGCTCCGCGAGGAGCCGCGCGACATCGTCGAAGGTTAGCCTGTCGGCGGGCCGGCCCGGCCCAGGGGCGGCGCTCGCTGGGTCGAGTGTGAGCCCCAGGCCGCTGTCCTGCCCGTCGGTCAGCAGCAGAATTGCCTTACGGCCGGTGCGCCCCGGGAACAACTCGCGCCCCGCGAGATAGACGGCCTCATAGATGTTCGAGCCGCCTGTGTCGCCCAAAAGCTGGCGAACATCCACGCGCGCCACCGCGCGGCGGATCTGCTCGCGCACGTCCGAAAACCCGAGCTGAAGGTAGGTGTGCGCGGAAAAATCGACCACTGCCGCTTGATCGAGCGGCGCGAGTGCGTCAATCAGTGCATCGGCGGCTTGCTTCATCTCGTCCGAATCACGCAGCACGCTCGGGCTCGCATCGATCACGAGCGCGATGCTTGCCGGCTGCGTGGAGGCATCGAAATACGAGATTGGCCGCTCGACGCCGTCATCGAAGACGCGGAAGTTCTCGCGCCGCAGGCCCGGCACGGCCGCGCCATCCGTGGTGGACACGTTACAAGTCACGGCGACCATCTGAGTGCGCACGCGCAGGGCATGAGGACTCGCAGGCGTATCATCGGTCGCCGCACGCGCCGCGCCGCCCGTCGTAAAGGCCTGCAATTCACCCGTCGCGGGATCGCGGTGCCATCGGATTCCCCGATCGAGCTCGCGCGGCAGCTTTGTTGACTTATTGGTTTGTGAACCAAGGTTGGCTGCGAATACCAGCGCGAAGAAAGCGCAGAGCGGAAGTAAGAGAATGACTGGGGCCGCAGAACGCGGGATCCCGCTCAGCCGCGAGCCGAGCCGCCGTCTCATGGCGGGCCTAGTCGAGGTCGAAATCGCGCATCGGCTTTTCGATGGGCGCGTCTTTCGCCTTTTTCAGGCCTTCGGCAAACTTCCGCGCGAGCACGTCTTCCTTCATCTTCTCGGCTTCCACTGACGCGCGGAATTTGGCCTCGACGGCGTCTTCGTGTGCGCGAAGTAAGCGTGCCGTGTCATCGAGGTCAATCGACGGCGGCCTCGCAGGCGCCGTGTGCGAAAGCACGACGCCCAGCGACGCATCCACAATCAGCTTCGCGCTGCAGCAGGGGCAATCAACTTCAAAGGTCTCCGTGGGACGTTTTGCCATGGCCGTATTCTACGCCTATTCCATTTCTGTCAAGTGCCGCGTTCCTGTAAACAGCCCTTTGCGACCGGCCGCCTCTCGCCGCCGCAAAGAGCTGAATTTCTAAGAATTTCGATAAAGGTGCGGAGGCACTGCGCCGATGAGAGTTCAGGCCTGAGTCAGGGTGTGCGCCGGCCAAAGCGAACATGGATGTTGGTGCGTCCGGGAGCTAAGTCAATTTCTCGCAGACACTTGCAAGTCTATCCGAAGCGCCACAACACAGATGCCGCGAAGGCCTCCGCGGGCGACGGGAATTCGGCGTCGCGCTCCAAATCACCAGCGAAGCATCCCGCGGGATCATCGGCCGACCGCCGCAAGCGCTGGCGCGTCAGGATTGAAGAGAAGGTTCACATTCGCGGCGGCATCGGCACACTCGAGATGTTTGAGGACGTAGCCCAGAGCATAGATGTAACGCGGGATGGACTGTTGATCCTGACCTCGCGCGGCGGTTACTGGGTGGGACAGATTCTTCACGTCACGTTCCCATATCGGCCGGTGCCCGGCGCGATCAACGTAGCGCGGCGGGCCAAAGTTGTCCGCAACCAGTCGCAGCCGCCTTTCCGGTACACCGTCGCTGTGCAATTTGAACAGGGCGAGGCTGCAGGCGCCGGTTTGCTGGCCACTCCGACAACCGGCCACGTACGCGTTCTCGGAGTCGAGTCGGATCCGGGCGCCGCTCGCGCGATTCGTGACTTGCTCGAGCAGGACGGCTACCAGGTGGTCATGGTTCCCAGCGCACAAGACGCCCTCGACATACTGCAGAGCCATACGCCGGATGTCGTGTTCGCCCAGGCAGAAGGGGGCCGCGTGTCGGGCCGCGACCTTTGCACCACCTTGAAGAAGACTTTGCGGTTGCAGCACATCCCCGTAATTCTGATGACGAACTCCGCGTTGCCCTCTGACTACTCGGCGAGCCACCGAGCCGGCGCCGTGATGTGCATCCGCACTCCCTGCGACCCCGGGCGGGTCCAGCGGGCGATACATCTGGTGGTGCCGCCCCCTGCGCATCGGTCGCCGTACAGCGGCTCGTTCAACATGTCGTCGTTCACGCGGACGTCGTAGCCGGGCGCGACTCTCAGAAAACAAAAAGGCTCGCCCATCGCTGAGCGAGCCTTGGCAAACGAGAGTGTACTCGGAGCGAGCTTAGGCCGGAGCCGGCTTTTCGCCCTTGGCCATTCCGGGAATCGGGCGGGGTTCCGGACGCAGCGTGAGCTGCGGTTCCTTCGCCGGCACCGGCGGCGCAGCGGGAGGAGGTGGCGGTGCCTTTCCGGCAGCGGCTTGCCTTCCATGAGGAGTTTGAGTTCTGCCGCGTCAAGCACTTCGCGCTCGAGCAGTGCGCGCGCGATGCGTTCGAGCATATCCTTGTTCGTCTCGAGAATGTTGCGCGCCCTGGTGTAGCCCGTATTGACGATGCTGCGGACTTCGCCGTCGATCTTGATCGCCGTATCTTCCGAATAATCGCGGTGTTGTGCGATTTCGCGGCCGAGGAAGATCTGCTCTTCCTTCTTGCCGAAGGTGAGCGGACCGAGCGGACTCATGCCCCACTCGCAGACCATCTGCCGCGCGATTTCGGTGGCGCGTTCGATGTCGTTTCCGGCGCCAGTCGTGATGTGGTTGAGGAAAATCTCCTCGGCTGCGCGGCCGCCCATCAGAACCGCAAGCTGCGCTTCGAGGAATTCCTTCGTGTACGTGTGCTTATCGTCGATCGGCAGTTGCATCGTTACGCCCAGCGCCATGCCGCGCGGAATGATCGTGACTTTGTGCAGCGGATCCGCGCCCGGCGTCATCGCCGCGACCAGCGCGTGGCCTGCCTCGTGATACGCCGTATTCTTCTTTTCCTCGTCGGACAAGATCATGGACTTGCGCTCGGCGCCCATCAGAACTTTGTCCTTCGACATTTCGAAATCCGCCATCGTGACGAATTTACGGTTCTGCCGAGCGGCCCAGAGCGCCGCTTCGTTCACCAGGTTCGCCATGTCGGCGCCGGAGAATCCGGGCGTGCCGCGCGCGATCACGGACAGATCTACGTCCTCCGCCAGAGGCACTTTGCGCGTATGCACGCGCAGAATTTCTTCGCGGCCCCGTACGTCCGGCCGCGGCACAACCACTCGCCGGTCGAAACGGCCCGGCCGCAGCAGCGCTGGGTCGAGCACGTCTGGCCGGTTCGTTGCCGCAATCAGGATCACGCCTTCGTTCGATTCAAAACCATCCATTTCGACCAACAGCGCGTTCAGGGTCTGCTCGCGCTCATCATGGCCGCCGCCGAGACCCGCTCCGCGGTGCCGCCCGACCGCGTCGATTTCGTCGATGAAGATGATGCAGGGCGCGTTCTTCTTGCCCTGTTCGAATAGGTCGCGGACGCGGCTCGCGCCGACGCCGACGAACATCTCGACGAAGTCCGAGCCCGAAATCGAAAAGAACGGCACGTTCGCTTCGCCCGCGATTGCCCGCGCCAGCAGAGTCTTGCCCGTTCCGGGAGGTCCGACGAGCAGCACGCCCTTGGGAATGCGTCCCCCGAGCTTCTGGAACTTCTGTGGATCTTTCAGGAAATCGATGATTTCGTAGAGCTCTTCCTTGGCTTCGTCGATTCCGGCAACATCCTTGAATGTCGCTTTCTTCTGCTGCGCCGTCAGCAACCGCGCCCGCGATTTTCCGAAGCTCAGCGCCTTGTTGCCGCCCGCCTGCATCTGCCGCATCATGAAAATCCAGAAGGCCAGTATCAGCACGAAGGGCGCCAGGGTAATGAGAATGCTGAGCCAATTCGCGTCTCGCACTTCTTTGTAGTTGAAGGGAATCTTCTGGTCCTGCAGCAGCTTGGTGACGTCCGGGATGGCAGTGTTGGCAACCGTCACGCCGTGGAATTTCGTGTTGTCCTTGTAGTCGCCCACCAGTTCCGCACTGTTGGGCGAGAGCATGATCGTGACGTCCTTGACGCTGCCCGCCGAAACCTTGTCGAGGAAGTTGGAGTAGTTCGCTTCCTCTTCGTGCGGCGCGGGCCCGCCGTGGGAGGCCATCTGCCACAGCACAGCCGCGAGCGCGATCATCATCACCCAAAATAAGATTGTCCGAACTGTTGAGTTCACCGTGTTACCTCACCTTGCCGATACCTTCTTGCGAGCCTTGGCGCGTCCGGTCCGGCTGGCCGGGCGCGAGTTCCGGGCAACGACATACGGCAGATTCCGGCAGAATCCGCGCGTGTCGCTCAGCCCGTAGCCTACCCAATCCTTAGATGCCGCATCGAAGCCGGTGTATTCAGCGCTGACATTCACTTTTCGCGACGCCGGCTTGTCGAAAAGTACTGCAAGCCGCAGCGACCGCGGCCGGCCCTCCTCCAAACGCTTCAGGAGGAAGTCTTGTGTCACGCCCGTGTTCAGCACGGCGTCCACCACGAGAACGTCACGTCCCCGCAGCGCGGGCGGCGGGCTGAAAAAAACCTCGCGGTAGTCGTGCCCCGCCAGCCGAACGTCGCGCATTTCCGAGCGCACAAAATGGCACGCCACGGGTCTCGAAATCTCGCGAACCAAGTCCGCGGCGAAAAGAAACGAATTCTCGAGAACCACTACAACGTCGAGCGTCCGGCCTGCGTAGTCGCGCGAAATCGTGCGACCCATCTGCTCCACTCGCTCGGCAAGGCGCTTTCGAGTGAACGCGATCCGCAAGCCACCTCTCAAAGGCGCTCTTCCTCAACCACCACGCCAACCCGCGTATCCTCTTTGGCGCAAAAATCATCCGCGGGCGGCATGCCCCGAACCCAGGCCACGCGTCCGGCGCTTTCCAGTACCGGCCAGCCGGCCCGATCTCGGATCGGAACGCGACGCGCCAGAAACATCCTCTTTAACTTCTGGACCTGTCGACGGCCTCGGGCGCGGTAAGCATCTCCCGGTCGCCAATTGCGCAGCACCAGCGGCGGGCTAAGGCGGTCAGCATCGAGGGTCGAGTCCTGCCTTTTAGTGTCGCGCTCCCCGATAGGCCAGTCAATCACTTTCAGGCAGAAGCGACGTTTCAGTTCAGGGACAGCAACGCTTGTCGCGCCGCGGTCGGGCAGCGCCACCAAATGTTGATACGTCCCCTCGCGATCTGAGGTTTCCCCATCTTTCGAGGAGCGGGCCTCGCGGCGCGCCCGCGAAAAAATCACGTCGTCGAACACTCGTTCGGCGACGATTCCACCGGGAAGTTCCACGCGATGCCCGCTTGAAGACTCCTTGGCCAGGCGAATCACCTGTGCGACATGCGCCGCCGTTAGTCCCTGCCGGTTCTGGCGCACCTCCTGATATAGATGCCGAACCAGCCGTTCCGTCAGCGCGCGCAGCGGACGCCGTGTGCCGCCTTCCCGCAGGCCTTCGCCGCCGCCTTCGTCTCGGAACAATTGCAACGGCGCGAGCAAATCTCGAATTCGGATGCGTACAGCTCCTTCGTCCCAGCGCGCCAGAGCTCGAAACCGGTCTCCGATGAGCGCCATCCAGAATGCTTCGTCTTCTCGCGCCAATTGCGCCAGTCCGGCGAGGTGATCGGTCGCGTGCGGAGAAAAGTCGCGCTCCAGAAGCGGAACCAGATGTCTGCGAATGCGTGCCCGAAGGCGCCGCACGTCAAGATTGCTCGAGTCTTCGCGCCAAACCTGTCCCAACTCGCTTAAGTATTCGCGCAGGGACTGGCGGCGCTCGCCAAGCAGAGGCCGGACGACAGCGCCGACCACCGGGTAGATTCCCGCCAGCCCGGTGGGACCAGTTCCTCGCAGAAGGTGCGCGAGGACGGTTTCTGCTTGGTCATCGGCCGTGTGCGCTACGGCGATGCGGCTCGCCCGGCCCTCTTTGACAACCCGATCGAAAAAACCGTACCGAAGACGCCGTGCGGCATCTTCGAGGTTCCATTTGTTTTTCGCAGCCGCTGCGGCAGCGTCTTCCCTGTCGAGAATGAAATCGACTCCGAGCGCTTTCGCCAGGTCTCTCGTGAAGCTCGCATCGGCGTCGGATTCGGTGCCGCGCAATCGGTGATCGAAGTGGACCACAATCAGAGTGATGCCGATTTCGTCGCGGATAGCTTCCAGTAGTCTCAGCAGCGCCACTGAATCCGCGCCGGCCGAAACGGCTACTCCCACACGGTCACCCGGCTCCAGCATCCGCGCGCGGCGGATGGTTTCGATGACGCGCTTTTCAATCGCTCTCATAACCGGAGGGCCCAAACGGATGCTTCTAGCCTGTTTTGATGTTAGCAGGGGCACGGCGGAAGCGTCGAGCGAAGGGCGGTGATTACGGGCGGTCCGCAGCCTGCTGTAGGAAAAGGTTGCGGCTCGAAGATATCCGTCGATCAAGCACAACCGCGGCGAATTGCGAGCAGCTTCGTCGCTCGCGCTGGGTCCACGCCGAAACTGCAGGCATCCATCCGCTGCACGCGTGATCGGTCGCGCGAAGCAGACGGTAGTAGATGGAAACGGCGCGAATTTGCAGCGCGTCGTTGTGCTGTGCCGGACAAAGCTGGACCAACTGAAAGAGTTGCTCGAAGTTGGTCGGAGCGAATGCTGCGTCCCTCTTGCCCGCGACCCGCAAGACGTGTTCCGAAAGTTCCACATTTTGCGCGAAAACCAGGGCTGAGCGGCAATAGCAGACAAACTGAGTGATCGCTGCCAGTAAGGCGACGCCGATCAGCACCGCGATCATCTGGTTGTTTTACCCATGCAGACTTCTGGGAGGGCCAACCGCCTTCGGTCTCGTCCCGGGGGGTGCTCCCGTCGCTAGGGAACCGTCCGGCGCTCCCTTCGCTGGCAACGGACACCCCTGCTTTCAACTACCGGCATGAAGGCGATTTCAAGTTGTCGAGGGTAGGCTACGCGCCGAGAGGCTTCAGGATCAATGTTACCAACGTACCAACCGACTAGACTTGGCAGCGCCGAGGCAGGGGCTGAAAAGCTCAGTCGACGTACTTGACGAAGACGACTTCGTTTTGCGCTTCGTTGTAAAGGAGTTCATCGACGCTGGCTTTTACCATCACCAGTCCGAATCCGCCGGGACGGAGGCCCTTTTCCGCTCGGATTTCCCCGTGTTTCATGGGCTCGTCGCCGTATGTGATGGCGGCGTGGTCCAGATCGGCCAGTTTGAATCCAGGCCCGGGGTCGGCAATCCGGTAGAGCACCATGCGCTTGGCCCGGAGATACGAAATGCGAACCCTGCGCCGAGGGTTCAGTTTTCCGCCCCATTCGATCGCGTTCATTAGCAACTCATGGAAGGCGTGTGCGACGGCGCCGCGCACGTCCTCGGGCAGCCCGGCGTCGAGGTGCGTCATGAACCCTTCGAGCCGCCCGGCTGCCTCGAGCGAACAGGGGACCGAAAGCTCGACCCACTCCGGACGGGCTGAAATCACCTCGATGGGAGGGAGCTTCTTCTTCTTGCCAATCGACTCCCGGACCAATGTGACCAGAGCGTCCTGATCGATCGGTTTCGCTATGTATTCGTGCGCGTTTTCTCGGATGGCAGCAAGCAGCGTCTCCGGCGAGTCGTCCGAAGTAATCACGATGACTTTCGGTTGACTCTTTTTGCCCTTCAGTGCGGCCAGCACATCGAGGCCGTTCATCCGCGGCATCCGCACGTCGAGCAACACCAGGTCGAACTTTGCTTTTCGAATCTTCTTCAGCGCCGCTTCGCCATCTGCGGCTGTCGATACGGAGAAGTTTTCGGCGCGCAAGATTCCGGAGAGCCACTCCCGGATCGTACGGTCGTCATCGGCCACAAGAATGCGCTTCAACATTTCCTCCGCTGTGCCACATGCTGGCGCCGCGAATCCAGCCAAGGGCCCAAGCTATCGCGGCCGAGAAGATTCGGAAGCAGCTCGCCTGTCGTTAGTGAGTGTACCTTGTCCCGCGTGAATTTCGTGTGATGACTTCGTTGCATTGCGCGCAGCGATCAACGGCCAGTTGCCATCGCCTGCCGCTCGCGGGACAATGGCGTGCCCCGGCTGCCCGTTTGACGGCATGCTGACTCTCAGCGCAAGTGCATCGAGGACCTATGAGCGGTCGAGTCTTGGTTGTGACTTTGGGAATGATTCTGGCCTTCGGCGCCCTGCCCGGCCATTCTCGAGCCCAGTCGGCAGGTCCCGGCTCGGCGCCAGCGAAGAAACCGGCGGCCGCTTCTTGGAAGTTTGCCGTCTCAGGCGATTCCCGCAACTGTGGAGACATCGTGATGCCGGCGATTGCGGCAGGAGTAAAGAAGAGCGGAGCGTCGTTCTACTGGCATCTCGGTGATTTCCGCAAGATCTCCGACATTGACGAAGACATCCAGCATCAGCCGGAGCATCTGGCCAAGCCGCTCACGAAACCTGAGTACGAAGACCTCGCCTGGAAGGATTTCATCGCGAACCAGATCGAACCTTTTGGATCTCTTCGCGTCTATCTCGCAAGGGGCAATCACGAAACGATTCCGCCGAAAGGCCGCGGCGAATACCTAGCGCAATTCTCTTCTTGGCTCGACGCGCCGACTCTCCGCGCCCAGCGCCTGCGCGACGATCCTGGCGCTCTCGAGCCGCGGACCTACTACCACTGGATCATGAAGGGCATCGACTTCATTACTCTCGATAACTCTGAGGGATACGAATTCCACGCCGATCAGATGGCTTGGTTCGAAACGACGTTGCGTGCAGATTCGGCTAAGCCGGGGATTCGCACTATCGTCGTCGGGATGCACGAAGCTCTTCCCGAAAGCATCTCAAAGGGCCACAGCATGAACGAGTCCGAAGGTGGAACAGAAAGCGGACGCCGCGTCTACGCCGATCTTCTCGACGCGCAGAACCAGGCCCACAAGCGCATCTACGTCCTTGCGAGTCACTCCCACTATTTCATGGACGGTGTCTTCAATACCGACTACTGGCGCGAACACGGCGGTATTCTGCCCGGCTGGATCGTCGGGACTGCGGGCGCCGAGCGGTACGCCCTTCCGGAAGATTCTGCGCATGCCAACACTGCGGAGACGAATGTGTACGGTTTCCTTCTCGGCACCGTAAGTCCGTCCGGCCGGATTCGATTTGATTTTCAGCGGCTCAGCGAGCAGGATGTCCCGGCTGCCGTGAGTGCGCGATACTCGCAGGAATTCGTTCACTGGTGCTTTGCTGAGAATTCACGAGCGCACTGAGCGAGGTTCGTCCCGCTCCGGAGGAAAATCGATGGCTTCTCAACCCACCGCCACAAAACCGGACCCGCTGCGGGTCTATATGACTCTGAACGCCTATCAGAACACCGCCGCGCTCCGGGCCGCGATCGATCTTGACATTTTCACGGCAATCGGCGAAGGAACCAACACAGTTGCGGTTCTCGCGCAGCGCTGCCGCGGCACCGAACGCGGCGTGCGCATCCTCTGCGATTATCTGACGATCATTGGGTTTCTCGCCAAGCAAGATGGCCGCTACTCGCTGACTCCGGATTCCGCTGCGTATCTTGACCGGCGCTCGCCGCTCTATCAGGGTTCGAGCGCGGGATTTCTCACCCTGCCTGAGACCGTCGCGGCATTCATGCGGCTCGCCGACACGATTCGAACAGGGCACCCGGCGCTTTCCGAGGGAGAAGGATCGATCTCCCCCGCGAATCCGATCTGGGTGGAGTTTGCACGCTCGATGGCGCCGATGACCCGCCCTTCTGCGGAGGAAATCGCCAAACTCCTGCATGCGTCGGCCGGGAAGAAATGGAAAGTTTTGGACCTGGCCGCGGGGCACGGCATGTTCGGCATCACGCTGGCGACCCACAATCCGAATGCCGAGATCTTCGCTCAAGATTGGGCGCCGGTTTTGCAAGTTGCTGTCGAGAACGCCCGTGCGGCGGGCGTCGAAAACCGCCTCCATCTGTTGCCGGGTAGTGCGTTCGAAGTCGAATTCGGCACGGGCTACGACGTCGTGCTCATCACGAATTTTCTGCACCATTTCGATCCGCCGACGATCGAATCACTGCTGCGAAGGGTGCGCACGGCGCTCGCTCCGGACGGCCTCGTCGTCACGTTCGATTTTGTGCCCAACGAAGACCGCGTTTCTCCCCCGCGCGCCGCAAGCTTCAGCATGATGATGCTCGGCATGACTCCCGCGGGAGACGCCTACACGTTCCCGGAATACGAGCGGATGTTCCGCAACGCAGGCTTCTCATCCAACGAACTCCCGCCTCGATTAGTCAGCGGCCTCAGCCTGATTCTCTCGCGCCCGTAACGAAAAAAGCCGGAGCTTTCGGCCCGGCCTTTTTCATTTCTCGGAAAAGTCGTTTACAGGATATCGGTGATTCGCTGCGCTCGCTTGCGGCAAGCTTGTTAGATTCCAAACGCGAGCGTGAGGAGCGTCTTCTGCTCCATCTCGTGCGCCTTGGATGATCCGGTCGAGGGACTGGCGCTTTCCGAGCGATTGATAGACAGCACCGCGCGGCCCCGGGCCAGCCGCTCGAGCTGCGGAATAATGAAGTCGTGCGCGCCCATGTTGCCCGGCTCTTCCTGTATCCAGACGAATTCGCGCGCATTTGCATGGCGGTCCATCTCGGCTCCAAGCTCGTCTTCCGGAAAAGGATAAAGCTGATCGACGAAGATGATGGCTGTGGAGCTGTCCTGCCGGCGTTTTCGCTCGCCTTCCAGTTCGTGTCCGATCTTGCCGGTACACAGCAGGACGCGCGAAGCGGAACCATCGCCGCGATCCGGAATCACAGTCTGGAACCGCCCGCTCGTAAAATCGGCGAGCGCCGACGACGCTGCAGGGTGCCGCAACATGCTTTTCGGCGTGAAAACCACCAGCGGCTTGCGCCACATTCGCAGCGCCTGCCTGCGTAGCAGATGGAAATATTGCGCCGCTGTTGATGGCTGGCAGATCTGAATGTTGTCGCGCGCTGCCAGTTGCAGAAAGCGCTCGATGCGAGCGCTGGAGTGTTCCGGGCCCTGGCCTTCGTAGCCGTGTGGCAGCAGCATCACGACGCCACTGAGCAAATTCCATTTGTCTTCGCTTGCTACAACGAATTGGTCGATGATGATCTGGGCGCCGTTGGCGAAATCGCCGAACTGCGCTTCCCATAGCACGAGCGCTTCCGGAAAGTCGCGGCTGAATCCATACTCGTAGCCCAGCACCGCTGCCTCGGACAGCGGGGAATTGCAAATCTCGCACCACGCCTGATCCGGAGCCATGTGTTCGAGCGGCACATACTCCTCTTCCGTCTCTGTGTCGATCAGTGCCGCGTGCCGCTGGTTGAACGTGCCGCGCCGGCTATCCTGTCCCGTCAGCCTCACTGGCACGCCTTGCAACACGAGCGACCCGAACGCCAGCGCTTCCGCCATGCCATAGTCGATCGGACGCTTTCCTTGCGCCATCTCCAGCCGTTGCTCCAGCAGCTTCTTCACCTTCGCGTGAATATGAAAGCCGTCGGGGTAGGTGACGAGGGATTCGCCGATCGCTGCAATCGTCTCTTCAGGCGCCGCCGTGTCGACTTCGCATGAAGCGTCATACCTTCCGCCCGTGAAGCCGCTCCAGTAGCGCGGCAATCGGCGCATCAGTGGGCGCTTTTCGATCTCCTGTGCTTCCTTTTGCGCCGCGTCGAGTTCCTCGCGCACACGCTTTACGATCGGTTGTGGATCCGCACCGATCTTCTCCGCGTAGATTTGCCACATCGGCGGATGCGCTTCGATTTTCCTGTAGCGGAGCGGTTGCGTGATCGTGGGATCGTCCACTTCGCTGTGCCCGTGACGGCGGTAGCCGATCAAGTCCACAATCACCGGTGTTCCAAACGCGTAGCGGTAGTCGAGCGCAATCCGTCCCACCCGGACGACCGCGTCCGGATCTTCCGCATTCACGTGGAAAATCGGCACGTCCAAGCGCTTCGCCAAGTCCGAGGAGAATCGCGATGAGACGCTGTCGCGCGGCACCGTCGTGAAGCCGATCAGGTTGTTGACGATGACGTGCACCGACCCGCCGACCGTGAAACCCGGCACGCCGCACAGATTCAGCGTTTCGGCGCAAATCCCTTGCCCCGCAAACGCCGCATCGCCATGCATCGCGATTGCGATCACTTCCTTGCGTCCGCTCGCGCCGCGCCGCATCTGTTTGGCGCGCGTCCGCCCCATCAACACGGGATCGACCGCCTCCAGATGGCTCGGATTCGAAACCAGGTGGATGCTAACGTCCTGACCGTTTGCCGCGTGAAAATCGCCGGTCGCGCCCATGTGGTACTTCACGTCGCCGCTGCCCATCGTGCTGCGCGGATCCACATCTTCAAATCGCGCAAACACCTCCGCCGCCGCGCGCCCCACGGTATGAACCATCACGTTGAGCCGTCCCCGGTGGCTCATCGCCAGCATGCCCTTCGTTGCCCCGTGCTCGGCCGCGGCGCTCAGAATCGAATCCAGCAGCGGTAGCAGCGCGCATTCCCCTTCGAGCGAATATCGCTTGGTGCCCAGATAGCGCGTCTGGAGCACCTGCTCGAAAATCTCCGCGCGAATCAGTAGGTCCAGGATGCGCAGACGGTCCGGTTCTGGAGCTTCCTCTTCCATGCGCGCCTGAACCCAGAGCCGCCGCTCGCGATCCGCGATGTGCATGAACTCGGCGCCGATCGTTCCGCAATAGACTCGCCGGGCTGCTTCTGCCTCCGGCCCCGTGACGTCCAGCTCCGCCATCGAAACAGGTTCAAGATCGCCCAGCGGATCAAGGGTTGCCTGAAGGTATCCCCAGCGGCGGAAGGAATCCCATACGCGCTGCTGCGCTTCTGCCGATGCGGCCGATTCCGCCACCGCGTGTTCCCGAATCATTGCCTGTCCCTTAGACGCCATCATGACCGCACTCGCACACCCATCATAAGATGCCCGATTTCAAGCGCGAGGTCCGAACTGCCGCTCAGGTTTCCGGCCAGCAACCCAGCAGTCGCCGCACCAGCACAAGCTGCCCCAGATGGTAAGCATTGTGGTCCGCAATCAGCAGCGCTTCGCGCAGGACGGTCTGTCCTGACCCGCCCGGTATGGGCGCCAGCAGGTCGGTCTTCGGATCCGTCACGAGCTTGCCCATCTCTTCCAAATCGTGCTCCAGCGCCTTCACGCTTATGTCCCACGCGGCCGCATTTGGAGGCGCTGGCTTCTTCGGCCAATATCCCGCGGGCCAGTCTGGTGAGACGTGTTTGGGATTGCGGCTGAACTCGAGAATGTCCCACGTGGCGAGGCGCATGTGCTCGAGCAATTCCCACGGCGAATGCTCAGCGCCCTTAGGCCGCTTCCCGCGATCCGCGGCGGGAATGCCTTGCATCGCCTTCTTCCAATGTACGTGAGCCTCGTGCCAGCTCAACGCGCGCCGCAGATAATCTCGTACAGCCTTCTCGTCCATGAACGCTGACCGGCCTCCCCGCAGTCACAATCTTAGGCTGTCACCTATAAAGGGTCAACCAACGTGACACGTAGAGCGATTCACAGCGGCAGTCTGGTTCCAGATTCGGTCGGGTTGTTGCGACCGAAACCGCCAAGGGCATTGAGACTTCTATGTGACGGGGAGCTGTAGAATTGTGATTGGCCGTTCGCTGTCTCGGACGGTCACAGGCCCTTCTGACACACTGCAAAGCGTGAGAATGATGGCCCTTGTTCGCATAGACGTCAGAAGATTCATTGGCTGCATTACAGTCCTGCTGGGGCTCGCTTTGGGATTGTTTGTTTCCGTGTTGTCTGCGGAATCGTGGCAGACGGCTGATGTTGCTGATTTGTTGCGAATCGGCGCTGGATTTCTCATTATTCTTTCAGCAGTTGTGGCAATGCGTAACTTGAAAATCGCCGCGTTCATCGCACTGTCCCTTGCCTTTGTATTCGCGGCGTTTGCGATCCCCCGCCTGTATTCGGTTTTCCCTACCTGGGAGTTAATGGCTCCGACCCTATTTGCCACGGCCATTTTGACCTTCCCGGGCTTGTGCTGGTTATTGATGTCACTGGCCCGCTGGCCCGCGCCGATCCAATCCGCCTTGCTATCAAATAGACCGCGTTGGTCGGCGGTTTTCGGCATTGGGTTGTCCTTCATGCTTCTCTCGGCTGCGGTAATGGCGCATCCCTTTTTGCCGATGACTCTGATGGAGGATTTGATGCACATCTCGTTAGATTGCGGGCACGTTTCATTACTTGATGAATGGGGCCAACCCAGAGGAATTGACTTTACCGCTAGGATCGTTTTTGTCGGACCCCGTACGCACTACGGATATTCCTTGTGGGCGATCGCGCGTACGGAACGGCGACTCACGAAGTCTTCCTCCCGGCTTCCTGATCTCGTCGTCCTGCGAGGCTATTTCCATTTCGACGACAAAGACCAAACCTACTTCGTCGAAGGTCTTCGAGACAATGCATTATTCGGTCACATTTTTCCGAGCATCGTGCCCTTTGCTTGCGGTCATACCGCGCGCGTTCAAGAAGCTGGCGTCGCACTCCGAGTTCTCCAAGATGGTGCGCCTACTTCGGGCGGACGAATAATCGGAGAGATCTATGATGATTACAAAGCGACGCGCAAGCCTGTTGCCGGAATCACGATCACGGCTTCAGGACCGGCTGGCAATGCTGTTTCGATCACGGATGCGCAAGGTATCTTCGACTTTCCTCATCTGCCAGCCGGACATTACGTGATGCGTCGGTCGGATGTTGAAGACCCACCTTGGCATTGGGATGTAGACCTTCAGGACGGCACCGTTGTCGATTTCAGAATGCCGTAGCCAGAGCTGGAGCGCAGTCATTGGCTAATTCGCTCTACCCGCGAGCGTCAGGTTAGGCCGTGGCGTTCTGCGCGCCCATGCCCCGCCGCTGCTGGAAACACTCGCGGCAATAAACCGGGCGCCCTTGTGTAGGTTTGAAAGGGACTGTGGTCTCTTTTCCGCACTGCGAGCAGACCGTCTTTGTTTCCACTCGTTGGACGCTCGACGAATTTGAGCCATTGGCTCCTTGAGTGCGGTTGGCCTTACATGCTTTGCAACGCTTCGGTTCGTTTTTGAAGCCTTTGTCGGCGAAAAACATCTGCTCGCCGGCCGTGAAAACAAATTCCGCTCCGCAATCCGCGCACTTCAGAACCTTGTCATGGTATTCCATACGTTGCTCCGGGGGCGGGTTCGCGCAGAAAGGACTTCCAGGTCGCCAAACTGAAAAGGCCCCCGAATCTTCAGGGATAGGGGTTCGGGAGATCGACGACCCTGGGAGAAGAACAGCACTCCCAAGCCAACGGCGAGTCGAGCTTGGGAGATCTGCATAGACAGCGGCACAGCCGCGAACGAACGGTGTGCCGTGTACCCGCCTGTACCCGCGGATATCACTGCACCGCTGGCCCGGAGCTGCTTGGAATGGTTCCCGTGATAAGGTCTGCTAGTCTTGCTCACGCCGCTGCTTTTTCCGGAGGCGCTTACGCGAGAGGGCTTCCTTGGCGCGACGCTTTTCGCCGGGCTTCATGTAGTAGCTGTGCTTCTTGATTTCCTTGATGATGTCCTCCGACTGCACCTTCCTCTTGAAGCGGCGAAGAGCGTTCTCCAAAGATTCACCCTCTTGAATAACAACTTCTGCCACGCGTATTCACCCCCATCTCTTTCTGGAATTGGATTGTTGGATTCAAACCAGTGTAACCGGAATCCTCGCGAACCGGCTATTGCCCACCTCTTCTATCGGAGGCTATCCCTCAAGTCAAGGCTTAAATTGCATAACGGTGGTCTGCCTCCGGCGTAAGTAACTCTTTGATAAAATCCAGGGCCGTTCGGCCGCAGTTTGACCCGGCGGAACGGGTCCGCAACCTCTGCTACGCCACGCTCCGTCGCGGGCTTCATGCTGGTAGAATGTCTTTCCCTCGTGAAGGTGTTTTCGAGGGAACCCCATCGATGGTCTCGATGCGCAATGCGATCGGCGTTCTTCTGGCGGGCGGCCAGGGAGAGCGCCTCTGGCCTCTAACGCGCGACCGCGCCAAGCCCGCGGTCCCCTTTGGCGGCGTCTACCGCATCATCGATCTGACGCTGTCGAATTGCCTCAATAGCGAGCTCCGCCGCGTCTTTGTTCTCACGCAGTACAAGGCGCTGAGCTTGAATCGCCACGTGCGCCGCGGCTGGTCTTCGCTGATGGGCATCGGGGATTTCATCGAAGTTCTGCCGCCGCAAATGCGCGTCTCGCAGCAGTGGTATCAGGGCACGGCCGATGCCGTTTACCAGAACATCTACTCGATCGGCAGCGAGCAATCGAACTACGTCTTCATCCTCTCGGGCGACCACATCTACAAGATGAACTACCAGAGGATGCTCGAGCAGCACGTCGATGCCGGTGCCGACGTGACCGTCGCAACCATCGAAATGGACGCTGGCGCCGCCGCCGGGAAGTTCGGCGTCATCGAAACCGATGAAAACTGGCGCATCGTGGGCTTCGAGGAAAAACCTCTCAACCCGAAGGCATCGCGCGTTCATCCCGGGAAATGCAATGCCTCGATGGGCGTCTACCTTTTCAATACACAGCTTCTGGTGCCGATTCTCATCGATGACGCGGAGAACACCGCTTCCTCGCACGACTTCGGCAAGGATATCCTTCCGCGCATCATCGGCAAATACCGCGTCTTCGCTTACAACTTCCGCGACGAAAATAAAAAGGAAACATCCTACTGGCGCGACGTCGGTACGATTGACGCCTACCACGAAGCCAACATGGATCTCGTCTCCGTCACGCCTGTTTTTAATCTCTATGACGAGAGCTGGCCGCTCCATAGCTGGCAGCGGCAGTATCCGCCCGCAAAATTCGTCTTTGCGGATCCAGAACGCATGGGCGTCGCGCTCGATTCCGTCGTGGCGGGTGGCTCGATCATATCGGGAGGCCGCGTTTTCAAATCGGTCCTGGGCTACGACGTGCGCGTGAATAGTTATGCCGATGTCGAGGAGTCAATCATCTTCAACCACGTGAATATCGGCCGCCACTGCCGCATTCGCCGCGCGATCATCGACCGCCACGTCAGTCTGCCGGAGGGTACCGTTATCGGCCACGATCTCGAAGCGGACCGCGCCCGCTATTCCGTCTCCGATGGCGGCATCGTCGTCGTCGTCCGCCCCGAATCCATGATCGAGGAGCCGGAGTAGACGTCGTCATTCTGAGCGGAGCGTCCCGATGCCTTTTCCTTCCTGCCGTCAGGCAGGTCGGGACGCGCAGTCGAAGGATCTCTCTTCGGCGTTTACAATAGGTGCGATTCGTTGTGTTTTGTATCTTGCGTTGAATTTTCTAATTCGGAGAACTCATGTCCACGAAAATCGTCGCCGTTCACGGCCGCCAGATTCTCGATTCGCGAGGCAATCCCACCGTTGAAGCCGACGTGCGCCTTGAAAACGGCGCGCTTGGCCGCGCCGCGGTGCCCTCGGGCGCATCGACCGGCGAGCATGAGGCCATCGAGCTGCGCGACGGCGACAAATCGCATTACGTCGGCAAGGGTGTGCTGAAAGCGGTCGGCCACGTCAACGGCGAAATCGCCAAAGCCGTCACCGGAATGGACGCGTCCGACCAGCGCGCGCTCGATCGCCGGATGATCGAAGCTGACGGCACGCCCAACAAATCGAAGCTCGGCGCCAACGCCATCCTCGCCGCCTCGATGGCTGCCGCGCGCGCCGCCGCAGCCGCCGCAGGCCAGCCTTTGTACAAGTATCTCGCGAAATATTCGGGCGATCCCTCCGCGCGCACGCTTCCCGTGCCGATGATGAATATCCTCAATGGCGGGGCGCATGCCGATAATTCGGTGGACCCGCAGGAGTTCATGGTCATGCCCGTCGGCGCTGCGAGCTTTCACGAGGGCCTGCGTTGGGGCGTCGAGGTCTTCCATGCGTTGAAATCCGTGCTGAAGAAGAACGGCTACTCCACCGCCGTCGGCGACGAAGGCGGTTTCGCGCCCAACTTGAAGTCCAACGAAGAGGCTGTCAACCGTGTTCTCGAAGCGATCACCAGCGCCGGATACAAGCCCGGAGAGCAAATCGCCATCGCGCTCGACCCCGCCGCCAGCGAGTTCTACGACGCGGCGAGCAAGAAATACGTCTTCAAGAAGTCAGACAAGTCCGCGCGCACTTCCGAGCAAATGGCCGAATTCTGGGGTAACTGGGTTCGCCAGTATCCGATCGTTTCTATCGAAGACGGACTTGCCGAAAACGATTGGGATGGCTGGAAACTCATCACCAAAGAACTCGGCAAAAAGATTCAGCTCGTCGGCGACGACCTGTTCGTGACGAACCCCACAATTTTCGCGCGCGGCATATCCGAAGGCGTTGCCAACGCGATTTTGATCAAGCTGAATCAGATCGGCAGCGTCACCGAGACCATCGAAGCCGTTGAGATGGCGCGCAAGGCGAACTACGCTGCGGTCATTTCGCACCGCTCGGGCGAAACCGAAGACGCTTTCATCGCCGATCTCGCCGTCGCCATGGGGACGGGCCAGATCAAAACCGGCTCCGCCTCGCGCACCGATCGCATCGCGAAATACAATCAACTCCTCCGCATTGAGGAAGAGCTCGGCTCCTCCGCCCGCTTCCCCGGCCGCTCCGCCCTCGCCCGCGCATAGGATATCGATTAGCACGTCATCCTGAGCGGAGTGGCCGGACCGGCTCGCTCATCCCATCTTGTGGGACGTCCGGCCACGCAGTCGAAGGATCTCTCTTAGCGGCGCCCCCATCGCGGCGGTGTCATCCCGCCTGCCCTGAGGCGGCCGAAGGGAACCCGGCTTGTCCTGAGAGAAGTCGAAGGGCCGCGTTTTCTGCAGACGGCGGTGAGGGATCTGCTGTCAGCTTGTGCCGAACTACGGACCCTACCCGGCTGATTACCCTTTCGCCAAAGTCCCATTGCCTCCGTCGTGCGCCGCCCCCACGCTGGTCGAAAGGGAGCGCACCCCGTGGGTTCTACACTTTCGACAACCAAAATCATGATGCCGGCATTTGCGCCCGATGTGCAGGGTCATCCCGTCCTGATGAATCACCGCACCCAAAGCGCGACGACGATTAACGGTTGGGCCTCAGCGATTTTCGGCGTCCCGTTCATGCTCGCCGGATTCTTCATTGCTTTCGCCGCGACCAACCATACTCACGGCCGCAAGAACGCGCCTGATTGGTTGATCGGCATCATTGCGGGCGCATTTTTCTTCGGGGGGTTGTTCTTCTTCGCCCACGGCATCCACGGTGTAGTGCGTAAGGCTGCTTATCGCCGCGAAGCCGCGCAGCGCCCGAGCGAGCCCTGGCTCTACGATTATCACTGGCATCGCGAAGGCATCGCCTTTTCCGCGTTCGACGACATGCTCAAGCGTCTTTTCGCTGCTCTGGTGTGGACCACATTTCTTCTGCCCTTCGGCTGGGTCGGCATCAACGTCCGCGGCGCGTGGCCGTTTCTCGCGGCTGTGATTATTTTCGGATTGGCGGGTCTAGTCTTCTGGTTTCGCTGGGCGCAGATGCTTTTCGATCTGCTGCGCTACGGCAATAGCTTCCTCACCTACGACGAGTTCCCATTTACGCTCGGCAGCACGGTGCGTGCTCGTCTGCGTTCGCCCCATCACGTCTCAGCGATCGACGAACTCACTCTCACTCTTCGCTGTGTGCAAGAGAAATACGTCACCACGGGCACAGGTCAGAACCGTTCGACGAGCGTCGTCTGCTACGAGATCTACAAGGACGTCACGACGTGCGACCGCAATCGCCTCACGGGTTTGGCGGGTAACGACATTCCGATCGAATTCCGCCTGCCGGCGGACCAGCCGGCCACCAACCTCGCCGCCACACCGCCGATCTATTGGGAAATCGAAGCGAAAGGCAAAGCGCACTCCGGCGTCGGCTACGAAGCTGTCTTTCTCGTGCCCGTGTATAAGGTCTCCTGATGGTAGCTTTGAGTCAGCGGAAGAAACGATTCGCCGTCGGCCTCTCGCTGACATTCTTGCCGGTCATTCTCTGGATTGCGCTCCCTGTAATGCTTTTCGTGAAGCTGGCACTTTGGGTCCGCATGGACGAGCGCCTCGTCGAGGCCTATTCATTCATCGGTGGCGCGATGTTTCAGTTGGCGGCCATCTATTTCCTCGAAAGCGCCCGCAAGAAGCCTTGGGACTGGCTCTCAATCTGCGCCGTCACAACGGGAGTTGTGTCTGTTTTCAGCGTGATCGTATTCTTCGGCGCGGCCAGTGTCGTCGCCCTCCAGGGCTGGTGATTCCGTCTTAGCGACGCGGACACTCCCGTCCGCGCTGAATACTTTGCTTCTTCGCGCCCCGAACTCCGGTCTATAATCCCGCTCGCTGGTAAGCTCTCGCTTCAGCCGCACGAAAAGGGCTCCCGGGTCGACGGTTAGTCGAGCCTGGGAGATCAGGGGGGGACTTCGATGAAACGCCATTGTGTATTCTTCGCCGCACTGATTGGATTCTTTGCCGTTCCGCTTTTGGCGCAGACGCCCGCTCCGGCTCCAAGCACCGCCGATGCGATCCGTCAGACCTACAACATCGTCAAAAACAATCTCCTCAAAGCCGCCGACAAAATGCCTGACGACGCCTACGATTTCAAACCCACTCCGGAACAGCGCAGCTTCGGCGGATGGATCGCTCACGTGGCCGACGCTCAGACCGCTGGCTGTTCGCGCGTCCTCGGCGCGCCGAAGACTCCTGGCGCCGGATCGAAAACGACCAAGGCTGATCTCGTCGCCGCGCTGAAAGATTCCTTCGACACCTGCGACGCTGCCTACGCCGGCCTCACCGATGCGAACGCAAACGACACCGTGCAGAGCTTCCGCGGGCCCACAACACGCCTCGCCTCGCTCGCAGGCAACATGGCGCACGATAACGAATGCTACGGCGCCATTGCTGTCTATCTGCGCCTTAAGGGTATCGTCCCGCCCTCGAGCGAACCGCGCCGGTAACGCGGCCGTGTCGGCAGACTAACTCTAAACTTTGAGCCGATAGCGCCGATACGGCAGGAGTCCCTCATGGCTTCGCTCAAGCAAAACGCGCTCGACTATCACCGCACCGGTCGCAAGGGCAAACTGGAGGTCGTCCCGACCAAGCCGTGCCGCACGCAGGCGGACCTGAGCCTCGCCTACACGCCCGGCGTCGCGGAACCTTGCCGCGAAATCGCCAAGTCGCCCGAGCTGAGTTTCGAGTACACCGCGCGCGGCAATCTGATCGCCGTGGTTTCCAATGGCACGCGCGTTCTCGGTCTGGGCAACATCGGACCGCTTGCAGGCAAGCCCGTCATGGAAGGCAAAGCCGTGCTCTTCAAACGCTTTGGCGACGTGGACGTTTTCGATCTGGAAGTGAACTCCGAGAAGCCCGAAGACGTCATCAAATTCTGCCAGCTTCTCGAACCGACCGTCGGCGGCATCAATCTCGAGGACATCAAGACGCCGGATTGCTTCCTCATCGAAGAGACTCTGCGCAGCACCCTTTCAATTCCCGTGATGCACGATGACCAGCATGGAACCGCTATGGTTTCCGGAGCCGCATTGCTCGGCGCGCTCGAAATCGTGGGCAAGGAGATTGAAAAGGTGCGCGTGGTGTTCGTCGGCGCGGGAGCGGCGGGTCTTGCGGGTGCCGCGCACTATCTCCGTCTGGGCGTTCGGCCGGAGCGTTTGCTGATGGTGGATACCAAAGGCGTGATTTACGCGGGCCGCGCCGAGGGCATGACTCCGTACAAAGCGCGGTTCGCGCGAGAGACGAACCTGCGCACTTTGCCGGACGCATTGCGCGGAGCCGACGTGGTCGTGGGCCTCTCCGCGAAGGGCACGATCGCGCCAGACATGCTAAAGCTCATGGCGCCCCGCCCCATCGTGTTTGCGCTGGCCAATCCCGATCCGGAAATTACGCCGGAGGATGCGCGGACCGCTCGCATCGATCTCATCATAGCCACGGGGCGTTCCGACTATCCCAATCAGGTGAACAACGTCCTTGGGTTCCCGTTCGTATTCCGCGGGGCGCTGGATGTTCGCGCGAAAGCGATCAACGAGGAAATGAAGCTCGCGGTCACGCACGCCTTGGCGGCCCTGGCGAAGGAGCCCGTGCCGGATTCGGTTTGCCAGGCCTATGGTGTGAAAAAAATCGAATTCGGCCCCGACTACATCGTGCCCAAGCCGTTCGATCCGCGTGCGCTGGTCTGGGTGGCTTCGGCTGTAGCAAGAGCCGCGATGGACTCCGGCGTCGCTCGGCAGCCAGTCGATCTCGCCGAGTACCGCAACCGCCTCGCGCAACTCTCAGAGCGTCTTGGGTCTCCCGGCTCGCCTCTGCGTCCGTGAGCACCGTCGCGTACATCATGTTGCGTCTGCGGAGTCCGGCTGCTTCGATTTCCGCAGATAGACAAACCAGTACACCAAACCTACCATTACCGAGCCGCCAAATATGTTCCCCAGCGTGACCGCCGCCAGATTTCGCAGCATTCCCATCCACGTAATGGCCGGGTACGACGACGCCGAATCGTGGATCAGATTCCAGTAATCGGGCCGCGCGCACATCTTGATCAGCAGGCCCGCCGGAATGAAATACATGTTCGCCACGCTGTGTTCGAATCCGCAGGCCACGAACGCACTGATGGGAAAAAGGATCGAGAGAATCTTGTCTGTTGTCGTCCGCGCGCTGAAGCACAGCCAGACCGCGAGGCAAACCAGCGCGTTGCAGAGAATTCCCAGCGCCACCGCTTGAACAAACCCGAGGCTGCACTTTGTCTGCGCGATGCTGAGAGCGGTCTTGCCCACCGCTCCGGCGCCGAACGTGTATTGCCTGCCCACGAAGACCAGCACCGCCGTCGCCGCCGCACCGATGAAGTTCCCGATGTAAACGATCACCCAGCTTCGCAATAGCTGCCCGGTGGACACTCTCTTGCTTGCCCACGCCATCGCGATCAGGTTGTTCCCAGTGAAAAGCTCGGCGCCAGCCACAACCACGAGAATGAGGCCCAGGCAGAAGGTCAGTCCTCCCAGCAGCCGGTTCACTGCGTAGGGAAGCGGCGAGGCCATCGCGGTCGTCGCAAACACCGCTCCCAGCGCGATGAACGCCCCCGCCAGAACCGCCAGCGCCAGCATCGTCGCCCAATCGAGCGACGCCTTCTTTGCGCCGACGCTCTCCGTCCGCTCCGCCATTTCCGGCGGCAACCACGCGTCAATCCAAATGCTAGTGTCCATCGGATTCTCCGTATTCATGGGCGCCGATCCAATTGAAAGCCGCAGATTCCCTGTACTCGTTCATCGTCGTCCTCCCAACGTGTCAGAAGACATGCTGATGGCGAGTCATGAAGCGTGACTCACTGCTTACCAGCTCCGCAATTTTCTTACCAATGAGTATGCTGGAAGGACCCTTCGTGAAGGGCATTATCCCAGTCTTCGTAGCACACACGCTCTCGCCATGGCTCCCCGTTCTGAAGTTGCGCAGCCGAATCGCTTCGACTGGCACGCATCCGTCAGTGAACGGCCGAAGACGTCTTGCTAGGCTCTTTTCAGGATAAGATTGCCCCACCATGTCGATAGCGCCGGGCACGAAACTCGGTCCGTATGAGGTTGTCGCCCTCATAGGTTCAGGGGGCATGGGGGAAGTATATCGTGCCCGCGACGTGCGATTGGGCCGCCAAGTCGCTGTCAAAACTCTGCCGTCAAGCTTCCTTGCCGACGCCCAAGCACTCCGGCGCTTCGAACGCGAGGCCCGTGCCATTTCGGTCCTCAGCCATCCCAACATCTGCACACTCTTTGACATTGGCTCCCAGGGTGGCACCCATTTCATCGTCATGGAGTTTCTGGAGGGGCACAGCCTGAAAGAAGCAATCGGCTCGCGCCCCTTGGCGTTCCCCTCCGTCCTGCGATGGGGCACTCAGATATGCTCGGCACTCGAAGCTGCCCACGAGAAAGGCATCATTCATCGCGATATTAAGCCGGCCAACGTCTTCATCACACGAGGGGGCATTGTCAAGCTGCTTGATTTCGGTCTGGCGAAATTTGAAAAGTCCACGGCAACCGCAAGTACGCTTGATGACAACACTCTAACTGCGTCCGCGCTTACGATGCACGGTGTCCCTGTCGGCACCATTGCCTACATGTCTCCCGAGCAGGCCCAGGGTATGCCGGTCGGTCCTCAAAGCGATCTCTTTTCTTTCGGCGCACTCATCTACGAAATGGCTACCGCCCGCCGGGCCTTTCCCGGAAATTCCGCCGCCGAGATTCTTGCGTACATATTGCGCGCCGCGCCCGTTCCCCCTAGCCGCCTGAACCCGTCGATCCCGCGGGAATTTGACCGAATTCTTGCGCGTCTGCTGGAAAGATCCCCCGAGGCACGCTACTTCAGCGCTCGCGAGGTGATCGCCGCCTTGCAGGTTCTGACCGATGTTCCCGTTTCTTCACCTGAGATTCTTCTCTCGCCTTCTTCAGAGAAACCTGCAATCCCTTCTGAGCACCTGCACTCTCTCGCCGTTCTTCCACTCTTGAACCTCTCTCCGGATCTCAGCCAGGAGTATTTTGTCGATGGTCTCACCGAGGCTCTCATCGCCGCGATTGCCCGTATCGGGGGTATTCGCGTCATTTCGCGCACATCTTCCATGTGCTACAAGAACACGTCCAAAAGTATTTCTCGAATAGCTCAGGAGCTTAACGTCGAGGCCGTCTTGGAAGGTTCGGTTCTTCGCTTTGGCGACCATGTTCGGATCACCACTCAATTGATTGATCCTCACACGGAGAGTCATATCTGGAGCGAAACATTTGATCGTGACGTGCGCGACATACTTTCGCTCCATGACGATCTGACCCAAGCGGTTGCCTCCCGCCTGCGTATCGGTATCCAAGAGCACCCTCACGCTCACCTTCAATCTCCGCGCAGGATTAACCCTGAGTCTTACGACGCCTACCTCCGCGGCCGGTACTTTTGGAACAAACGCAACGAGCCGAACCTCAAGAAGGCGATCGAACACTTTCAGCGCGCTTTGGATCTCGATCCCCTCCATGCACCTGCCTGGTCCGGTATCGCCGACTCCTTTTTCTACCTTGGATACTCCTTCGGTCGAATGGATCCCCGCGACGCCATGCCGAAGGCAAAGGCTGCAGCAACTCGGGCTCTCGAGCTCGATCCGCACCTTGCCGACGCCCATTGCTCTCTCGGCTTGACGCAAGCCCTCTACGATTGGGATTGGACGGCCGCCGAATCCAGTTTTAGGCGCGCCATTGCTCTCAATCCCAGTCTCGCCCTCGCCCATCACGGCTTCTCATTACTCCTTGCCGCGTTTCGCCGCAGCGATGAGTCCCTCGCGCATATTTACTCCGCCCTCCGGAGTGACCCGCTCTCCCTGCCGATAAACAATTTTGTCGGCCTCATGCACTTCGCCGCTCGGCAGTATGATCCCGCTATCGCGGCCCTTCGCAAGACGATCGAGATGGACGCTGCGTTCGGGCTGCCACATGCTGTTCTCGGCGCCGCTCTTGAAGCCAAGGGCTTGCAGGAAGAAGCCTCGGAGGAGTACCTCACTTCCTTAGTTGTCGGGCATCGCAGCCGGGAGGAATGCGACAGCTTCCGAAGCGCCTTCCGGCAGCGAGGCATGTCCGGTCTGCACGAGCAGGATCTGGCCTTCTGCTTACAGAAATGGGACGGTTGGCACAGCCTCACTTTTGATGTAGCTGCTCTTTGTGCGGGGTTAGGCCGGGTTGCGGAATCGCTCGATTGGCTGGAACGCGCCTGCGACGCTCGCTCAGGGCTCTTGGCTTGGCTAAATTCCGGCACCCCCTTCTCCCGCATTGCTCAATATTTTGACAACCTGCGCTCCGAATCTCGCTTTCAACGCATCCTGGATCGCGTTCACTTGCCAGTCTGATGTGTGCGCGAAGCGGTGTGGAAAGCTTGGACAGTCCAACAGGGACGGCCACGTCGCATGCCGACTAGCCATCATCGGTTCGGAACGATTGTGTTCTTGAAAAAGCCCCTTACTGTAACAACTCCCTTGCACTGCCTTCCTCTCGTGCTAACGTAATTCGTGATGATGCGATATTCGGAGCTCAGACGTACTGACAGTTCGAACGCAACGGATGCCATTCCGCGGCGATACCTGTCCTCTGGCCACACTTGCCCAGAGGCCAGCTCGGCGGTTTCAGGCCGGGCAAGAGAGGCGTTACGCCGTCTTGATTCGTCCGTTTCTACTCGACAATGCTGTCGAGTAGAAATCGCTGTAACTCATTCAAAACAAACGATCGGCGCCTCGGCTACTCGACAATGGATCGAGGGGGTCCGTGC
>Ga0187780_10000540_pt1 | contig 28475 bp, 26 predicted proteins | sample 1015_Q2_SP10_20__FD_132429 | JGI IMG/M metagenome (GOLD analysis project Ga0187780, IMG submission 132429) | Tropical peat soil microbial communities from peatlands in Department of Meta, Colombia - 1015_Q2_SP10_20_MG | ecosystem: Environmental > Terrestrial > Soil > Wetlands > Peat | place... | reverse complement strand
TGGCGGCCCGTGGCGTTCGCACCTGGGCGTTTCTGAGCGCCTGCAACCCGCGCTCCATTACCGCGCCGCTACCGGTGAATCAGCGACGTGCGGCACTCTTGAAGCGCCTGCTCGCCGCCCGCGGCTGGCCCTGGTTGGACGCCGCCGGTATTCCGCGCGACCGCAGGCGCCAGCCTGAGCCGAGCGTATGGGTCGGGGGCATCAGTGTGCGCGACGCACGACGACTGGCGGAACGGTTTGGCCAAAACGCATTTTTGGCCGGCCGCATCGGGCGCCGGGCACGCCTGCTGTGGCTGCGTTGATCGACCTTCAGCGGCGCAACAGGTACACGACAAACGCGAGCCCGATCGCGATCGCTCCGGCAACGAGCACCAGGACCGCGGCGGCGGCGCAGTCTTTGACGACGCGGACCTGAGGATGCTGATCCGGGGCCAGATGATCGGCGAGGGCTTCCAGTGCGCTGTTGAAAAGCTCCGCGGCGAGTACTGCGACACTGATCAGGATCAGCACCGCCCACCAGATTGCAGGCGGGCGGATCCATCCGAGAAAAACCAGCAATGCGAGCAGCATTGCCGCCTGAGTACGCAGACTGCGCTCCTGGCGAAGCGCATGACCGAGTCCGGCGAGTGCATGGCGCACCCGTTGCAGCAGCGGCGCATTCTTTTCGGGGCGAGTCGCCATTTTCGCTACCTGCGCGGATCCGCCGCGTTCGGCGCTAATGGGCAGCGAGCTTCACCAGCCCGGTCAGAGCCTCCGCAAGCCTGGCGACTGCCGGTGCCAGCGGCTCGCCCAGCCCGTGCCGCTCGGCGATCCAGTGTGGATCGTTGTAAGTGAGCCAGACCTGTCCGCCACTGTCCTGCCACGCGAGCACCTTGAGCGGCAGGTCGATCCCAGCGCGTTGGTCGGCCTGCATGAGTGGCGTGCCGGCGCGCGCGTTGCCGAACACGAGCAGCTGCGTGGGCCGCAACTCCAGACCCGCCGCGGTGGCACCGCCCGCATGGTCGATGCGTGCGAAGCTCGTGATCCCGAGTATCCGCAGCCGCGCTTCCAGGCGGTCCAGGCTGTCGGCGACGGAGTGTTCGCTCGCGACTGTAACCAAGCCCTGGCTCGTGCTCGACATGGCCGGCCCCTCCGCCATTACGCCGCCCGCTACGCGCGTGCAAAAGCTTAGCGCGACCGCGCGCTGCCGACACGCGCAGCGGCGGCGTAGATGACAGGGTAACGGATAGATCGGCGCGCTCGTCCCGCGCCGCGGTCAGAATCCGACGCGCACCAGCAGCAGCGGCCCGGCGGTCTTGAGATCAAACATTCCGGAGCTGCCGACCTGGTCGGAGCTCACGTCGATGTGGAAGCTGCGGTAGCCGGCGCCGAAGGTGACGTTCGGATTCAGCCGGTACAGGGCGGTGAGTTCAAACGTGGTCAGGTCGCCCCGCACGTCACTCAGATGTGCCTTCAGGTATTCGAACCGTCCGCTCAGATACCAGCGACTCGAAAGCCGCACAGTGCCGTCAACGCCCAGCAGCGGCGCCGGGCCGGATTTGTCCTCGCGCTGCGTGCTCAACAGCGATGAGACGGTCGCCGCGGCGCTGAACTCGATGGCGTCGAAACCGAACGACCCTGCCAGCTCATAGTTCTCCGTGCGCAGAAACGAGTACGCCCAGCCGACGGCCAGCACGTGCATGTCGAGCTGGCTGTTGACTTGGTCGCCAGGCTGAAACGTGTCGTCCTTGAAACTGATGGTCTTGGTGAGCGTGGTGGCGCCCGAGCGATCCAGCGGCACGAACCAGTATTCGACTTCCATGCGCCAGCGCGAGCCCATGCGAAACATGACATCGCCGACGCCCAACGTCTTGCGCGCCGGCAGGCCGAGGTCGCTTTCGGCGTCGACCACGGTACCGACCGTGCCGGCGGATGAGTCGAGGCGCAGCTGAGTATTGGTGCTCGCGTCGATGAACTCGGCGGTCATCGCAAAGCGATCGTCGATCAGATTGTCCTGCTGCTCAGGTGGCGGGCGCGCGCCGGCCGTGGCCGACATGGCCATGAGCACGACGAACATCGCAGCGGACGGTTTCTGCACAGCGGCCGTTCCTCCCAGCGGGGCGAGGCTCCGGTGTAACGGAATCCGGCAGCGAAACTCAAGCGGTTGTCTCCGCGGGGCGACAACCTACGCGAGCGAAGCGTTGGAAACGTGAACTGGCGCGCAGGAACTAGCGCGGTCGGGGCGGATGCGCAGCGTGGAACCGCATGTGGAACTGCTGGCGCTGCTGGGGCGTCATGTGCCGCCAGCGCTCCTGCAGCTGCTGGCGCTGCGCGGGCGGCATCTGCTGGAAATGTTGAAAGCTCTGGCGGACGCGGTTCTGTTCCTCCGGCGGCAGCGACTGAAACTTGCGCCAGCGTTCGCGCAGCTGCTCACGCTGCTGCGGGGTCATCCCCTGCCACTGCTGGAAGCGCTGCTTGGCGACGTCGCGCTGTTCGGGAGTCATGCCGAGCCAGCGGTTGGCGCCGCGCGCCAAGGTCGCCTGGCGGCCTGGTGGCAACGAGTCCCACTGTCCGGAGTACTGCTTGAGTACGCGCTGCTGATCGGGCGACAGTGTCGACCAGGGCGTAGTGGCGGGCTGCGCCAGCGCGGCCTGCGCCAACGCCAACAGCAGTGCGGCCACTGCCGCTCGAGTCCACGCCATCGCCTGCCCGCAGTTGCTGGTCATGACGGCTTGTCCGCTCCACCCGCCGGGGCCGCAGGCTTGATCGGCGGCGCCGGCTTCACATCGGCCTGACCGCCCGGCTCCTGCGGAGCGGTCGTAGTTCCATCGCCCGCCCAATCCTTGAGAGCGGTTTTCTCATCGTCGCCCCGCCCGAGGAATTCGAGCAGGCCATCGTCCGGCGTTGGCGGATCGGCCGCGCGGGCCACAAGCCCGAGGCCGAGCAGCACCAGCGCCGCCAGCGGGCGTGGCACGCGCACGGCGGTGGCGGACCTCAGCCGATACCCGGCAGGTCGGCAGTTGCCGCCTTCGCTTCGTCGCTGCCCGCCCACTCGTAAAACTCCGGATCCTCTGCGTACAGGTCCAATCCATCATTGCTCGCGAGCAGCTCCATGTCCTCGACCGGGCTCGCATCTGCAACCAAAGCCGCGTGATTCACCGGGTTGGTGATGAACACCGCAATGGCGAGCGCCGCGGCCGCGGCCAGAGCGCCCGCTGGCAGCCACAGGCCGGGAACGCGAAACGGGCGCCGGCCATGTTCAGCCAGCGCCACGCGCCGGGCCTCCGCCAGACGCGCGAGCCGGTCCGCATCGAGCCGCTGTGCGCTGGCGGCGAACACTGCCCGCGCGCGGCGCGCGAACTCCTGATCGCCGTCGTCCGGTGCCGTACGCTCGTTCATGGCCAGTGCTCTCCGAGCTCGCCGCGCAGCGCCTGCACGGCACGAAAATAATGCGTCTTCACGCTGCCTTCCGAACAGCCCATCGCCTGCGCGGTGGCGGCGACGTCCAGACCTTCGAAGGTGCGCAACATAAATGCCTGCTGCTGGCGCGCCGGCAGCCGGCGCAGCGCCCGCTCCAGGCTCGTCATCGCCTGCTCCGACTCCAACCGCGCGCTCGGATCGGCATCGGGCGCTTCGGCGTTGTCGATCGGATCCGGCGTCTCATCGCCCTCCTCTCGCACTCCACCGGTCCACCAGGCAATCACCCGTGAGCGCACGGCGCGGCGACGCTGCCAGTCGTGGACCCGATTCTTCAATATCCGATAGAAAAGCGGCTTCCACTCCTCCGGCGGGCGCGCCGCGTAACGGCGCACCAGCTGAATCATCGCTTCCTGAACGATGTCGTGTGCCTCGTCGGCGTCGTGGATACCGATTTCGGCGATGCGTAGCGCGCGTCGCTCAACGTCCTTCAGAAAGCGGTCGAGTTCCCGCGCCTGATCCAGTGTGTCCTCCCGCGAACCGATCGCCGGCAGCCCCCGTTGATTGAGGCTGGACCACGGTTCGGCCGGGAGCGTAACAGACATCGGTTCGCGCCTCGTCGCAGGCAGTCGTTCATGGTTCCTTAACGCGAGTCGCCGGCAACCGTTGACGGACTTCTGTCACAACGGCGGCCCACATGCGCCGCAACGGCAGGCGCCGCGGTCATGAGGTAACTATATGTTTTTAAAGGTAATTAACCCGGCCATGCGCCGCTGTGCCCGGCGCCATCTTGTAGGCTTTAGCGCCCGAGCCCGCGGCCAAGCCGCGGCTCCGGCCATGCTCGGGACATTGCTCGGGACGGTTCTCCGGTCGCCGCTCCTCAGCCTCGTGCTCCGGCGGGTGCCGGTCTTGCGAATACTCAGCCCGCGCGCGGCGCCGCGCGCTCTGACGCCGCCCAGTTACGCGGCGCTTCCGGCCGCGCTTGGGTCCGCTCCTCGGCCCGGCGAGAATGCTCGGGCGGCCATCGGCGGCCGCGCTCATCATCCCTACGGAATCAGACCCGCCGCTCGTGAGCGAAACCGCTGCTGCTCGCTGCTTTCTGCGCGTCGCGCTCGACGCGCCGGTCCGGCACCTGTTCGACTATCTGCCGCCGGACGATGGTTCGACGGTGCCAGTGGGCTCGCGGGTGATCGTTCCATTCGGGCGCCAGCGGCGCGTGGCAGTGGTGCTCGGCGTCGCGCCGCAGTCGGCGCTGCCCGTGGCTCGCCTCAAGCGCATCCACGCTGTGCTCGATCACGAGCCGGCGCTCGATGCGCAGGCTCTGGCGCTGATCCAATTCGCGGCTGACTACTACCAGCATCCCATCGGCGAGGTGGTCGCCAGCGCACTGCCGTCGGCGCTGCGCGCCGGACGTCCACTGGCCGCCGTCGATCGCCGCTTTCGCCTGACCGGGTCCGGCGCGGCAGCGGGCGCGCGGCTCGGGTCCCGCCAGCGCTCACTCATCGGGCGACTCGCCGCGGCGCCGGACGGCGATGCCTCCGCCTCGGCATTCACACCCGCCGAACGCGACGTCCTGCGTGCGCTGGTGCGCCGCGGGCTGGTAGAGGTGCACGCGATGCGTGCCACCCCGGTCCGAGCCTCCTCGGTGCCCGTCGCCGGCCCGGCGCTCACCTCCGCCCAGGCCGCTGCCGTCGCGGCGATCGGCGACCGGACGGACCGATTTGCGCCGGTGCTCCTGGCCGGCGTCACCGGTAGCGGCAAGACGGAGGTGTACCTGCGGCTGATCGAGCGCGTGTTGTCCGCCCAGCGGCGGGCGCTGGTTCTGGTACCGGAGATCGGCTTGACGCCGCAGGCGATCGAACGCTTTCAACAACGCCTGGGCGTGCAGCTCGCGGTGCTGCATTCCGGACTCGGCGACGCTGAGCGCCTCGAACACTGGCGCGCGGCACGCGAGGGCCGCGCGCGCGTGGTGCTCGGCACACGCTCGGCGGTATTCGCGCCGCTGCCGGATCTCGGGCTGATCGTCGTCGACGAAGAGCACGACGGCTCCTACAAGCAGCAGGAGGGATTCCACTATTCGGCGCGAGACCTCGCCGTGTGGCGTGCGCGCGCTGTCGGCGTACCGGTGGTGCTGGGCTCGGCCACGCCGTCTCTGGAAACGCTCGCCAACGTCGCCGACGGCCGCTATCTCAGGGTCGATCTGCCGGAACGCACCGGCAGTGCCGGGGCGCCCAAGATCACCATCGTCGATCTCGGAGCGCACGCGAGCAGCGGCGCGCTTGCGACTCCCGCAGTGCTCGCCATCGAGCGGCATCTGGGCGCCGGCGGCCAGGTACTCCTGTATCTCAACCGGCGCGGATTTGCGCCCACCCTGTTCTGTACCGGCTGTGGCTGGGCGGCACCCTGCCCGCACTGCGATTCGCGTCTGACCGTGCACCGGCGTGAGCAGCGGCTGGTGTGTCATCACTGCGGCAATCAGACCCCGGTGCCATTCGCCTGTCCCAAGTGCGAGACCGAGCTCGTACCGCTCGGTCAGGGAACCGAGCGGCTCGAGGACACGCTGGACCGCCTGTTTCCGGGCGTGTCGGTGCTGCGCATCGACCGCGACACGATCCGCCGGCGCGGCGAGCTCGAGACGGCGCTGACACGCGTCCACAGCGGCGCGGCACGCATCCTGGTCGGCACCCAGATGCTCACCAAGGGTCATGATTTTCCGGACGTCACTCTGGTCGTGGTGATCGATGCCGACCAGGGACTGTTCGGCACTGACTTTCGCAGCAGCGAACGCTTGGCGCAGAACATCGTGCAGGTGGCAGGTCGCGCCGGCCGCGCTGCGCGACCCGGCGAAGTGCTGGTCCAGACCGCTTGCCCGGAACACCCGCTGCTGCTGCGCTTGCTGACGGAAGGCTACGAAGGCTTTGCGCGGGCGGCGCTGCAGGAGCGGGCGGTCGCTCACTGGCCGCCGTACAGCCGCCTGGCGCTGCTGCGCGCCGAGGCCGCGGCACCCGGCCGGCCCATGGCGTTCCTGCGCGCCGCGCGCGACGCCGCGCCCGAGGGATCACGCGATGGCATCCGCCTGCTCGGGCCGGCACCCGCGGCCATGGAGCGGCGCGCAGGGCGGTTCCGCGCGCAACTTCTGCTGGAATCCGCCGGCCACGCCGCGCTCAAGCGCCTGCTCGCCGACTGGGTGCCGCGCCTGGAGACGCTTCCCGCGGCGCGCAGCGTGCGCTGGTCGCTGGACGTGGATCCGCTCGAGGTCAGCTGACAGGAGCGGGTAGGCGGCTTTCCGGTACACTGCGCGGCCTGCAATTTGGCCGTTTCCGTGAAAGCGACCATCGAACGACTGCTGCGCGGCGCGCTCAGTGCGCTTCCGGAAGACGTGCTGCCGCCGGCAGCGCGTGACCTGCCGCTCGAGGTCGAGCGCACGCGGGACGCGAGCCATGGCGACTTCGCCAGCAACATCGCCCTGCGTAGTGCCAAGCCCGCACGCCGCAGCCCGCGCGAACTCGCGCAGCTGATCGTCGCCGCGCTGCCGAGCGATGCGGCCCTCGCCAGCGCCGAGGTCGCCGGCCCGGGATTCATCAATTTCCGACTCAGCCCGCAGGCGTTCCACGCCGAGCTCGGCCGCATCCTCAAGGCCGGCCCGGATTACGGGCGCACCGCGCCCGGATCCGGCGAGCGGATCCTGGTCGAGTTCGTGTCCGCGAATCCGACCGGGCCGCTGCACGTCGGCCACGGCCGGCAGGCGGCGTTCGGGGCGACGCTGGCCAATCTGCTCGAGGCGGCCGGCCATTCGGTGGCGCGCGAGTACTACGTCAATGACGCCGGCCGCCAGATGGAGATCCTGACCGCGAGCGTGTGGCTCAGGTATCTCGAGGCACGTGGCCAGGTGCTGCCATTCCCGAGCAACGGCTATCGCGGCGACTACGTGCGCGACCTGGCGGCGGCGCTCGGTGCCGCCGCGGGCGATCAGCTGGTGCGGCCGAGCGCTGAGGTGCTCGCCGGTCTGCCGGCCGATGCCGACCAGGGTGGCGACAAGGACGAGTACATCGATGCGCTGATCGCGCGCATGCGCGCGCTGGTCGGACCCGCTGCCTTCGAACGCGTACACGATCTGGCGCTCGAGGCGATGCTGACCGACATCCGTGAAGACCTGCGCGAGTTCGGGGTCGAGTTTGACCGCTGGTATTCGGAGCGCAGCCTGAGTACGGATGGCGCGATCGATCAGGCGCTCGCGCGCCTCGAGCAGCAGGGCCGCCTGTACCGCAAGGACGGTGCGGTCTGGTTCCGCGCCACCGAGTTTGGCGACGAGAAAGATCGCGTGGTGGTGCGCGACAACGGCATCCGAACTTACTTCGCCTCCGATATCGCCTATCACCTGGACAAGCGCCTGAGGGGATTTGCCCGGCTGCTGGACGTGCTCGGTGCCGATCACCACGGCTACGTCGCGCGGGTGCGCGCCGGGCTCGCCGCCATGGGCGAGCCGCCCGGCAGCCTCGAGGTGAGCCTGATTCAGTTCGTGAGCCTGTATCGCGGCAGCGAGAAGGTGCCGATGGGCAAGCGCGAGGCGCAGTTCGTGACCCTGCGCCAGCTGCGCGAGGAGGTGGGCAACGATGCCTGCCGGTTCTTCTACCTGATGCGCAGCCATGACCAGCCGCTGGACTTTGATCTCGAGCTCGCCAAGTCGCGCTCCAGCGAGAATCCGGTGTACTACGTCCAGTACGCGCACGCGCGCGCGGCGAGCGTGTTCCGTCAGCTTTCGGAACGGGGTCTGAGCTGGAGTCCAGCGACCGGCGCCGCACATCTGGCGCGGCTCACCGGCGCGCACGAGCAGCGGCTGCTAAGCTGCCTGACGCGCTTTCCGGAGCAGGTCCAGGCGGCCGCGGCCGCGCGCGCGCCGCACATGCTGGTCAATTACCTGCGCGAGCTCGCCACCGAGTTTCACGCCGCCTACAACGTCGGCAACGATGAGCCGGCGGCGCGCTTTCTGGCTGACGACGCGCAGCTGCGCGATGCGCGCCTCGCTCTGGTTTACGCCTGCCGGACAGTGGTGAAGAGCGGGCTGGCGCTGGCGGGCGTGTCGGCCCCGGAGAGCATGTGAAGTCGCACGGCTCCGCGCGCCGACTGAGTGCGGCCGGCGCGCGCCGGCGCGGCGGCAGCGGCTTTTCCGGCTGGACCGGGCTGGCGGTGGGATTCGCACTCGGCCTGGCGGTCGCTGCGGTCGCCTGGCAATACAAGACCAAAATCGCCGGCGCCCTGCCGACCCGGACCGCAAAGCCCGCGCCGCTGTCCTCGCGCGAGGAGGCCAGCGACAGCGGCACCGGCACCGAATACACCTTTTACGACAAGCTCAAGAACTTTGAGGTCGTGATCCCGGAGAAGGACAAGGACGTACACCGGGACGTGCGCCCGGCGCCGGAGACCCGGCCCGGCACGTACGTACTGCAGGCCGGTTCCTATCGCAACTTCGCCGAGGCCGATCGCCGGCGCGCGCAGCTGGCACTCGCCGGCATCGAGTCCAAGGTTCAGAAGGTGACGGTCGACGCCGACACCTGGCACCGGGTGCGGATCGGCCCGATCACGAATCTCGACGAGCTCAATCGGCTGCGCGCTAAATTGCGCCAGGCGGACGTGGAGGATGCGCTCGTGATCCGCGTCGGCGACTAGACCGGATTCCCGCTCGCCGGGACGTGGCGCGCGACCTTGCCGGCGATGCCCGCGCCCAGCACCAGGCACAGCGCCGCCAGCAGGAACGGTGCGCCGGACAGCGCCACCGCGCCGGCTCCCGGAAGTGCGACGGCGGCGGCGAATACGAACGGATAGAGAAACGGCGCAAACAGGCCGACGACGCCCATGAGACTCGAGTTTGCGCCCTGCAGGCGGCCCTGTTCACCCGCCGCCATGCGCTCCGACATGAGCGCCTGGGCCGCCGGGTTATACAGGCCCATGAGCGCGCCCAGGGGAACTGCGCACAGGAACAGCGGCCCGGTCGGTGCCAGCCCGTAGAGCGCGATGCCGGCGGCCCCGCATATGAGCCCGAGCAGTACCGCGCGGCGCTCGCCGAGCGCGCGCACGACCCGCCCGACCAGCGCGCCCTGCACGACCGCCGTGCACACGCCCACGAACATGAGCGTCAGGCCGACCTGCGCGTGGCTCCAGCCATAGCGGTACTCCGCGTACAGCACGAACGTCGACGGCAGCACCCAATGCGCGAGGTAATAAAGGAACTGCACGCTCGCCAGACCCAGCAGGCCGGCTCGCGAATACAGCAGGCCCAGCGCTCCCACCGGATTGGCGCGCGACCACCGCACCGCTCCGCGCTGCTCCGGGGGCAGCGACTCGGGCAGTACCGCGATCCCGTACAGCGCGTTCGCCAGAGTCAGTCCGGCCGCGACCCAGAACGGCAGGCGCGGACTGACATCGCCCAGCAGTCCGCCGAGCGCCGGGCCGATGGTGAAGCCGATGCCCCAGGCCGCATTGACCAGCCCGAACATGCGCGCGCGACCCTCGGGCGGGGTGACATCCGCGACGTAGGCGCCGGCGGTCCCGTAGGTGGCGGCGGTGATGCCCGACAGGATCCGGCCCACCAGCAACCACCAGACCGTGGGCGCGAGCGCCATTAGGATGTAGTCGAGCCCGAGGCCGGTGAGCGAGGTGAGCAGCACGGCGCGGCGACCGTAGCGGTCGGACAGCGAACCCAAGAGCGGCGAGAACAGGAACTGCATCGCCGACCAGGCGACGCCAAAGACGCCAAACAGCCGCGCGCCGGCCGCGAGGCCGCTGCCGTTGAGACTGGTGACCAGACCCGGCAGCACCGGAATGACGATGCCGAGCGCGATAACGTCGAGCACGACGGTAATCAGGATGAACGCCGCCGCGGGCCGCCGGCGCGGCGATCCCGAATCCGTCATTCGTCTGCGGACTGGCGGAAATCGACGCCCAGCGAGCGCAGCTTGCGATACAGGTGCGTGCGCTCCATGCCGACCCGTTTCGCGAGCTGCCCGACTTTGCCGTTGCAGAGCAGCAGCTGCTGCTGCAAATAGGCACGCTCGAAGGCTTCGCGCGCTTCGCGCAACGGCAGTGCCAGCAGATCCTGCTTGACCAGCGGCTCGTTATGCGCGAGCTGCACGGCGAGTTCGCGCTCGACCTCGTCGAGCCGGATCTCCTCGTCACCGCCCAACACCAGCACCCGGTGCACGAGGTTCCTGAGTTCCTGAACGTTGCCCGGCCACGGATAGTTGCGCAGGCGATTCTGCGCGGCGACCCCGAACCGGCGCGGCGGTAGCCGCTCCTCGTCCGCCAGTCGGTCCGCGTAATGGCGCAGCAGGTCCGGCACGTCTTCCGGGTAATCCCGCAGCGGTGGCACCCGCAGCGTGACCACGTTGAGCCGCGCCAGCAGGTCGCGCCGGAACGGCTCGGTGGCCTGGCGCAGCTCGAAGCCCGGCTGCGCCGCGCTCATGAGCCGCACGTTCAACGGCAGTTTCTGGCCGCCGCCTTCGCGCTGGTACTCACCGGCCTCGAGATCCGCCGCCAGCACCCGCTGCACGCCCGGCGTCAGGTCCTCGAGCCCGGCAATGAACAAGGTGCCGCCGTTGGCCTGCTGGTAGAGCCCGGGCTCGCCGCTGGTGGCGCCGTCGATGCCGTGCAGCCGTGCCGCGGCGCCGCGCTCATCGAGCGCGTGCGCCGGAACCACTACGAATGGCCGGTCGGCGCGCCCGCCGAGCGAGTGCGCGTAGCGGGCAAAAGCCTCGCGCCCGCTGCCCGACTCACCCAGCAGCAGCAGCGGCGTATCACGCGCTGCCACCTGCTGCAGCTGCTCGCGCAGCTGCTGCATGAGCCGGCTCTTGCCGAACGGCGCGAGCAGGGGCGGCGCCAGACTGCGCGCCGTCTGGCGCGTGCGGCGCCCGGCATCGAGCGCGCGCTCCACCACCCGGAGCAGCTTGGCCAGCGACAGCGGCTTCTCGACGAAATCGAACGCGCCAAGCCGAGTCGCCTCCACCGCGGTCTCGACCGTGCCGTGGCCGGACATCATCACCACCGGACAGGGCAGCGCGCCGGCCTCGTGCCACTCGCGCAGCAGCGTGATGCCGTCGCTGTCCGGCATCCAGACATCGAGCAGCACCAGATCCGGCTCGGCCTTGGCGCGCGCCTGTCGCGCCTGAGCGGCGCTGCCGGCAACTTCCACGTCGTAGCCTTCGTCGGCCAGCACTTCCTTGAGCGTGGCGCGGATTTCGGACTCGTCGTCGACGACGAGGATACGGGGTGCACTCATGCGCGCTCCCTCCTGGGCTCATTCGTGCGCGAATCGCGGGGTGCCGGCGTGGCGCGCACCGGCACGTCGAGAGGCAGCAGCACGCGCAGGCGCGCCCCGCCGTTTCGGCCATTCTCGGCGTCGATGCGCCCGCCGTGTTCCTCAACGATCTTCTTGACGATGGCAAGGCCGAGGCCGGTGCCCTTGGGCTTGCTGGTGACGTACGGGTCGAACAGCTGGCCGATGGTCTCGGTCTGAAATCCTGGCCCGTTGTCGACCACCGTGAGCTCGAACACCGGGCTGTCCTGCAGCGTGCTGCGCGCGGTGCTCACCGTCACCTCGGCGTCGCTCTGGCCCTCGAGTGCCTCGAAGGCATTGGTCAGCAGGTTGTTGAGGATCTGGCGCAGCCGGCCGCGGTCGGCTTCGATCGTGCCCAGCGCCGGGTCGAGTTCCAGGCGGATGCGCACCCGCGGTCCTTGGCCACGGTACAGCTCGACGACTTCCTGGACCAGCTGGTTGGGATCGAAACGCGCGATCTGCATGGTCGGTGCGCGCGCGTATTCGCTGAAGGCATTGACCATCTGCTTCATGGCCTCGACCTGCTGAATGATGGTGTGGGTCGCGCGCTCCAGGATCTGCGCATCCTTCTCGTCCATGGCGCCCAGGAACTTGCGGCGCATGCGCTCCGCCGCCAGCTGAATCGGCGTCAGCGGGTTCTTGATCTCATGCGCCAGGCGCCGCGCGACCTCGCCCCAGGCCGCGTCACGCTGCGCCTGCAAGAGCGTGGTGATGTCGTCGAACACGACCACCAGGCCGCCAGGCTCGCCGGCCTCGCCCGGCAGCGCCGTGCAGGCCACCGTCAGCTCGCGCCGGCCGCTGTCGGACTTGAGCTGCAGCTGCTCGCGCCATTCGGTGCGGCCCGCCTCCAGCTGCCGGCGACAGGCGGCCATGAACTGCGCCAGCAGCGGATGTGCCTCTTCGTACTCGCGCAGCGAGTCTCCGGTCAGCGCCTCCAGGTCTACGCCCAGGATGCCGCTCGCGGCCGGGTTGGCGGTGCGCAGCCTGAGGTCGGGTTCGAGCGCGATGACGCCGGTCGACAAGCGCGCGAGGATCACCGCCAGGCTGGTGCGCTCGCGCTCGACCGCGGCACGCGAGCGGTCGGCATCCTCGCGGCTGCGGGCCAGCCGCTTGGTCATGTCATTAAAGGAGTGGACCAGGAAGCCCATTTCGTCGTGCGACGGCAGCCGCAGGCGCGTGTCGTAGTTGCCTTTCGCGACCGCGCGCGTGCCCATGATCAGGTCCTGCACCGGCTGCACCAGGCGCGTCGCCCAGAAGAACGCGCCATACACCGCACCCAGCGCCGCCAACAGCAGCGCAATGGTCAGCGCCAGCGCGAAGGTGGATTTCAGGTACGGCCGCTGGTACATGCGCTGGCCGTACTTGGCGTAGGAGTCCTGAACCCGGTCACCGAGCCCGGCAAGCTGGTCGGGCACTTCATAAGTTGCCACCAGCACGCGCCGTTCCGGGGCCGGGCCGAGCGCCACAGCCGTCAGCACCCGAAAGCCACCGCGCGCCTCCGGATCGAGGCTGACATACGGCCGGCCGTCGCGCGCCTGGCGCACGACTTCCTCCGCCGGCAGGGTCGGCAGCGCCGAGCTCTGGCCGCTGCTGCTCGCGGCCAAGATGAGTCCGTGCTCGCCGGCCACCAGCAGCTGGCTCGCCTCGGCGAACCGCCGATAGCGGTCCAGCTGCAGGATCACCTGGCCGTCGCTCTGACCGCGCAGCTCGGCGGCGAGTGCGCTGCTGCGGCTCGCGAACTCGCGCATGCGCAGCCCGAGGGCGGCGCGCGACAGGTCGAGGGAGTCATGCAGGCTCTGCTGCACATCGACGTCGAACCAGGAATCGATGCCGTGGAAGATCGCGTTCAGTGAGAACAGGTACACGAGGATGATCGGCGGCAGCGCCAGGGCGCTGAAGATCGCGACCGCGCGCGCCTTCATGCGCGAGCCGGGCACGTGCAGGCGCCAGTCGCGCCGCAGGTGGTAGAGCTTGCGGCCGATCAGCACCAGCAGCACCAGCACGCCGGCCAGGTTGATGAGCACCAGCCACAGCTGCAGTGCCGCGAAGCGGCGCGCGTCCTGCGCGGTGGTGGCGAGCAGCACCAGCGACGCGACGCACGTCACGGCACCCAGAAGCACCAGCACGGAGGTCACCGTGCGGCGCAGCCGGCCGCCGGTCGCGGCGGGTGCCGCCGGTTCCCTCGCTGTCAGCTCGGTGTCCGTGTCCACGGCTGGTATCAGGTCCTCACGGTCCAGGTGTACCAGTCCGACGTCCGCTTCCAGTCGGCCCAGAACATCATCCAGCGCACAGCATCCGGCAGCCCGCCTTCGACTTCCGCCACCAACCGCATGGTCGCCTCGTACGGCAGCCCTTTCTGCAGCAGCGCCACGTCCAGCACCGGCACGCCGCGCAGCTCGCGCAGCGCGGCGAGCGCGGTCTCAAGCGTCGCGTAGGAGGTCTGCTGGCTGGTGTTGAGATTGCTGACCAGGTAGCGCTCGGAGAGCGCGTGGTACTGGATGCGCCAGCGCAGTACGAGCTTGGCGATGCCCTCGTCGGGAATGAAGCGGCGCTTGCGATCGATCGAGAGCGTCACCTCGAGATCCACCGGCACGCCGCTCTTGATCGCCTGGATGGCGCTGCGGGACAGCGATATCTCGAGCAGTGCGTACAGCTCGAGCACGCCTTCGGCGGTTTCAAAATACGCGGAGCGCACACCGAAGCGTCCGCCGTCCTCGATGGTGGTCGGCTCCTGGGCGGCGAGCGGGCCAGACAGTGCCAGCCACAGGCTCGGCACCAGGACGAGCGCGAGGCGCGAGCGGCTGACCATGAGCCGTGCGCGGCTGCTGAGCTTGCGATCCGACTGCCTCATGCGGAAGCGCGCGTTCCTTGACGTCCGTTCCAGCCGCGAGGGACGCCTGCGCCCGGGTTCAGGCCTTGGCCAGGCAGGCGTAGTAGAAGCCGTCGGTGTCGGCGGTGCCCGGCAGCAGATAGAAGCCGGGGCCGACGCCCGCCGCTGGCGGCGCTGCGCGGACGATAAGCCTAGCAGATTCCGTGATATCCACCGCGTCCGGGTGTTCGGTGAGGAATGCCGTGACGACCGCGTCGTTCTCGATGCGCAGCACCGAACAGGTCACATATAAAAGGCGTCCGCCGCGCGCCAGCAGCGGCCACAGCGCGCCCAGCAGCGCCGACTGCCGTGCGGCCATGGCCGGCAGGTCCTCGGGTCGCCTGAGCAGCTTGATGTCCGGATGCCGGCGCACGACGCCAGTGCCCGAGCACGGCGCATCCAGAAGCACGCGCTCGAACGGGACGCCGTCCCACCAGTCCCGCGCGCGAGTCGCATCGCCGACCGCGACGCGCGCGCTGAGCCCTAAGCGCGCGAGGTTGTCCTCAATGCGCGCGACGCGCGCCGGATCGACATCGAGCGCCAGCAGCGAATCAAGCTCCGGTTCCGCCTCGAGCATGTGGCAGCTCTTGCCGCCGGGCGCCGCGCACGCATCGAGCACGCGCTGCCCCGGCTCGAGCGCGAGCAACGGCACGGTGAGCTGCGCGGCGGCGTCCTGCACCGAGCAGCGGCCGGCGAGGAACGGCGCGAGCGCGCGCACGTCGGTGGGCGTGATCAGCCGCACGGCCGACGGCGCGAACGCGCAGCGCTCGCATGGGTGACCGAGAGCCTCGAGCTCCGCCACCAGATCGTCGCTGCTGGTGCGCCGGGCGTTGGCGCGCAACCAGAGCGGCGGCGCTGCGTTGTCGGCGGTGAGCAGTGCCTCGGCGCCGTCTCCCCAATCGCGGGTCACGGCATCCACCCACCACTCGCGGTGTGCCGTGCGCCCGGCAAGCGTGCGATCCGCGTCGGCCAGGCACTGCGCCCGCTCGCGCAGGTAGCGCCGCAATACGGCATTCACGAATCCTGCGGCGCGCCCGATGCCGAGCGCACGCGCCGATGCCACGGTGGTCGATACCGCCGCGTGGTCAGGAACATTGCCGTACTCGAGCTGGAACAGGCCGAGCAGCAGCAGCGCCTGCTGTTGCGCGCCCTGCTCGGCCCACGGCCGTGCCAGCAGCCTTGCGAGGGCCCGCTCCAGGCGCGGTGCAAATCGAATCGTGCCGTAGGCAAGCGCCTGGACCTCGGCGCGCGCACGCCCCGCCCGCAGCACCACGTCGCGCTCCGCGAGCGCCGCCTCGAGCGTGCGCCCGTGTTCCAGGACTGCGGCGATGGCGAGCGCGGCCGCGGCGCGCGGCGCGACGCCGATGTCCGCTTCCCTCACGTGCCCAGCACCGCGCCGAGCAGAGCGTCCCGACCGATCGCGTTGACGTAATCGCCGCCGGTCACGGCCCGCCGGCCGGGCGACTGAACGACGGTCAGCCACAGTCGGCCGCGACCGGTGGCGACCTCGATGCCGGCCTCGGTCGCCGCCAGTACCTGTCCGGGTGCAGCAGACACTGCTTCGTTCTCGGGCCGCGCCTTCCAGATGCGCAGCAGCGTGCCTTTCAGGGTGGTACTCGCCACCGGCCAGGGATTGAACGCGCGCACCCGCCGCGCGATGACCTCGGCTGCATCGCGCCAGTCGATGGTCGCCTCACTCTTCGTAAGCTTGGCGGCGTAGGTCGCGCCCACGCTCGCCTGCGGCGTGAGCTGCGCCGCGCCCGACTCAAGATCATCGAGCACCGGCACGATGAGTTCAGCGCCGGCATTCGCGAGCCGCTCGCTCAGCGTGCCGCCGGTGTCTGCGGGGTAAATCTCGACTGGTTCCTGCCGGTACAGGGGTCCGGTGTCGAGCGTCGCTTCCATGCGCATGATCGCGACTCCGGTGCGCTCATCGCCGGCTTCGATCGCGCGCTGCACCGGCGCAGCGCCGCGCCAGCGCGGCAGCAGCGAGGCGTGCACATTGACGCCGCCCAGTCGCGGCACTGCCAGCACTTTTTCGGGAATCAAAAGCCCATAGGCCACCACCACCAGCACGTCCGGAACCAGACGCGCGAGTGTCGCGGTGAATTGATCGTCGAGTGTGTGCGGCGTGATCACAGGCAGGTGCAGGTCCAGCGCGTGCGCTTTGACCACGCTTGGCATCAGGTGCTGCCCACGGCCCGAGCGCCGGTCCGGCTGGGTGATGACGAGCGCGAGGCGATGCCGGGAGCGGGCGATCGCCGTCATCGCGGGAGCCGCAAATTCGGCGGTGCCGGCGTAGGCGACGACGAGCGCCACGCGGGCTCTGCTAGAGCACGGGTACGCGGCTGCGCACCGGCGATTCGCTACGCTGGCGCTGTTCCTTCTCCAGCTTCTTGCGGATCCGCGAGCGCTTGAGTTCCGAGAGGTAATCGACGAACAGCTTGCCGTCCAAGTGATCCATCTCGTGCTGCACGCAGGTCGCGAGCAGGCCCTCGAGCTCGCGCTCGAACGCTACCCCATTGCGATCCAGGGCACGGATGCGCACGCGCTGCGGCCGGGTGACTTCCTCGAACACGCCCGGCACCGACAGGCAACCCTCTTCGCGCACCGCGGTGTCGGCGCGTTCGAGGATCTGCGGGTTGACGAACACGAGCGGCTGGTTCTTCTCCTCGGACACGTCCGCCACCAGCACCCGGCGGTGCACGTTGACCTGGGTCGAGGCCAGCCCGATGCCGCGCGCCGCGTACATCGTCTCGAGCAGGTCGTCGATGAGCTGGCGCACGTCCGCGTCAACCACGGCCACGGGCGCCGCTTTGGTGCGCAGCCGCGGGTCCGGATATTCGAGGATTGTGAGCCGCGTCATGTTTCTGGGCGCTCGATCTACTGCAATTGGTGCGGTGATGCTGCTAAAGTTCTTTTGACATTGGACTTAATGTCGCCGCGCCGTGCGCGCTTGCGTGCGCAGGCGCCGCTCGATGCGGAGCGCGAAGTTCGATGGGAAGCGACGCGGAATTATACGTCGCCGGACACCCGGGATCATCACGGCTCGGTACGGGCCGCACAGAGGGGGCTAGACGCCAACCCCATGAATAAAATCCTGAAACTCGTCGTGAGCGGCGCGCTTGCTGCCGTCGTTCTCGCTGCCGCCAACGCGGCGGACACCGGTCCCGCTTCCGGCGCATCGATGTCGGTGCCGCTGGTGGCGGATGCGCCTTCGAGCTACACGGTTAAGAAAGGTGACACGCTCTGGGGCATCTCCAGCCGCTACCTCAAGGAGCCGTGGTACTGGCCGGAGATCTGGTACATCAACCCGGACATCAAGAACCCGCACCTGATCTATCCCGGCGACACGCTGCACCTGGTGTACGTGCCAGGCGCGGATGGCGGGGCCCGTCCGCAGGTAATGGTTGAGCGCGGCAATACCGTGCACCTGAGTCCGCAGGTCCGCTCCGAGGCGCTGCAGCAGGCGGTGCCCGCGGTGCCGACGGAGTTCATCGCCTCGTTCATGGGCAAGCCGTCAGTGCTCGCCAGTGACGAAGCGTCCAACCTGCCGTACGTGGTCAGCGCCCGCGATGGGCGGGCGGCCGCCGGGCTCGGCGACGACGTGTTCGTGCGCGGGCTGACCAATGTCGACCCGGGGACCCGCTACAACGTGGTCGAGATTGGCGAGAAGCTCAGAGATCCGGACGACGGCGCGATGCTCGGCTACATGGCGGTGTACACCGGTGCCGCGCGCGTCATTGAACAGGGCACCATCGATCACCAGCCCACCGAGCTCACCAAGCTCACGCTGGTCGACTCAGCGCGCGAGACGGTGCAGGGTGACCGCCTGGTCAGCGATCATCTGGAGGTGCCGCTCGATTTCGTGCCGCACGCGCCGGCGAATCCGGTCGACGGGCGCGTAATCGCGGTCGTGCACGGCGTGACCGTCATCGGCCAGTACGAAGTCGTGGCCATCAATCGCGGCGCGTCGCAGGGCATCGAGCCCGGCCACGTGCTCCGGGTCTGGCAGAAGAGTCCCGAGGTCGCTGACCGCCGCGGCGAACCGCTGGGCGCTGAGACCGAATTCTCGATGTTCCAGCGCCACGTGCAGCTCCCGGATGAGCGCGCCGGCACCATGATGGTGTTCCGCACCTACCCGCGCATGAGCTACGCGCTGGTGCTGGCCGCAACCACCGACATGCGCGTCGGCGACGCGGTTCGCAACCCCTGAGGATCAGCGCCGGCGACGTCGATGACGTCGCCGGCAGCGCTTAGCCCGATGACGCGGCGGTCGTTGCCGCGCGTATCCGGTTGGACAAGCCGGCTGAAATACGGTTAGATGCGCTCGACTTCGGCCCAGCGGACAACAGAAGTCTTGGTCGAAAGAACGGGCCCTCGGCCCCCCTGGTCGCCCCGCAACGCTCGCCGGACGGTGGGCAGGGCTGCTGGCTCCCTGACGCCGCAGACGGGCACGTGGCGGTCCGTACTACTACCCGACGAGCCTAGGGACCGGGCGTGAAAGACCCCATGAACGACAGCGTTCTCGACATCCTGATCTACCTGTTCGAGAACTACCTGGACACCGAGGATGAGCCGCAGCCGAGTCGCGACGCGCTGCGCGAGGAACTCGAGAACGCCGGTTTCGCCGAAGCCGGCATCGAGCGCGCGCTGGCTTGGCTCGACGGGCTGTCGAACGAAACGGCGGCGCCGGTCGGCGACCCGCAGCAGCGCTCGTTCCGGGTGTTCAGCCGCAACGAGCAGGAACGCCTGAGCGCAGATGTGCGCGGCTACCTGTTGCAGCTCGAGAGCATTGCGATACTGTCCGGGCAGCAACGTGAGCTGGTGATCGACCGACTGTTGGCGCTGGACGCCGAGGAGATCGACATCGAGCAGGTGAAGTGGGTGGTGCTGATGGTACTGTTCAGCCAACCCGGTCAGGAGCAGGCCTATCAGCGCATGGAAGATTTGGTGTTCGAGGGACAGTCGGACGCGCTGCACTAACCCGATACCGGCCCGGAATCACGGGCGGCAGGGATCGCACCGCGGTCGTTCCGCGGTTTCGTTTTTTTGGTGGCAAAGGAATTGCGGCGCGGGTCCACAGTGGGATGAGCAGTAACCTCGTCATCGTCGAGTCGCCCGCCAAGGCGAAGACCATCAAGAAGTTCTTGGGCAAGAACTTCGAGGTGCTCGCCTCCTACGGTCACGTCCGCGATCTGGTCGCCAAGGAAGGCGCGGTCGATCCCGAGCGCAACTTCGCCATGCGCTACGAGCTGATCCGCGAGCGCAACAAGGACCGGCATGTCGACGCCATCGAGAAGGCCGCGCGCAAAGCGGTGGCGCTCTATCTGGCCACCGACCCGGATCGCGAGGGCGAGGCGATCTCCTGGCACCTCGAGGAAATCCTGCGGGAACGCGGCGCACTGAAAGGCAAGCAGGTGCACCGCGCCAAGTTCTTCGAGATCACCAAGGACGAGGTGCAGAAGGCGATCGCCAATCCGGAGCAGCTGTCGCGCGAACTGGTCGAGGCCCAGCAGGCGCGGCGCGCGCTCGACTACCTGGTCGGCTTCAATCTCTCGCCGCTCTTATGGAAGAAGATCATGCCCGGGCTGTCGGCCGGGCGCGTGCAGAGCGTCGCGCTGCGTCTGATCTGCGACCGCGAGGCGGAAGTCCTCGCCTTTAAGAGCCAGGAGTACTGGACCATCGAGGTCGACGCCGACCACGAGGGCCAGCCGTTCAAGGCGCGCCTAGTGCAGCAGGGCGGAGCGCGCATTGAAGCCGACGTCGCCAAGGGCAAATTCTCGATCACCAGCGCCGGCGCAGCCAAGGATGCCGAACAGCGCCTGGCGCGCGAATGCCAGGGCCGGCTCAAGGTCACGAGCGTCGAGGCCAAGCCGCGCGCCCGCAGTCCGCAGGCGCCGTTTCGCACCTCAACCCTGCAGCAGGCGGCGGCCAACCGGCTCGGGCTGTCGGCGCGGCGCACTATGCAGATCGCCCAGAAGCTGTACGAGGGCGTGGATTTCGGCGACGGGCCGGTCGGCCTGATCACCTACATGCGCACCGACTCGACCTCGCTGGCCGCGGAAGCAGTCGCACACCTGCGCGAGACTGCGCAGTCGCTTTACGGAGCGGAGTCGGTGCCCGCCGAACCGCGCGTCTACAAGAACAAAACGGCCAACGCACAGGAAGCGCACGAGGCGATCCGTCCGACTTCGGCGGCGATCACCCCGGAGGCGCTCAAGGCGCACGTCGAGCCCGACCTGTGGCGGCTCTATGATCTGATCTGGAAGCGCACGATCGCCTCGCAGATGACCGACGCGCTCTTCGAGCAGGTGACGGTGACGCTGGTGCCCGGCGCCGCCAAGGGCAACGACACGCAGCTGCGTGCCACCGGCTCGACCCTGGTGCGCCCGGGATTCCTGGCGGCCTACGAGGTCGAGCGCGAGGACGCGGACGAAGAGGAAGCCGGCGGTCGGCTGCCGGCACTCAAGGTGGGCGAGCAGCCCAAGCTCGCCGCGATCCGACCGGAACAGCACTTCACGCAGCCGCCACCGCGCTACACCGAGGCCAGCCTGGTACGCGCGCTCGAGGAGCGCGGCATCGGCCGGCCGTCGACCTACGCCGCGATCATCGAGACGCTGCGCGCGCGCAAGTACGTCGACAATGAGAAGCGCAACTTCGTGCCGACCGACCGCGCCAAGATCGTCAACAATTTCCTAGTGACGTTCTTTCCGCACTACGTGGACTACGACTTCACCGCCCACTTAGAGGACGAGCTCGACGACATCTCGCGCGGCGACAAGACCTGGATCCCGGTCATGCGCGAGTTCTGGAAGCCGTTCATCGCCCGCGTCAAACACGTCGAGAAGAGCGTGTCGCGCGAGCAGGTCGCGATGGCGCGACCGCTCGGCAAGGATCCCAAGACCGGCCGGCCGGTCAGTGTGCGCATCGGCCAGTACGGCCCGTTCGTGCAGCTCGGCACCAAGGATGACGAGGAGAAGCCCAAGTTCGCGGGGCTCAAGCCGACACAGAAGATGGACAGCATCACGCTCGCTGAGGCGCTCGAGCTCTTCACCCTGCCGCGCGATCTCGGACAGCTGCCGGGCAGCGGCGAAACGGTGACCGTGGGCATTGGCCGCTTCGGGCCCTATGTGCGCTACGGCTCCAAGTTCGTTTCGCTCAAGCAGGACGACCCGTACACGCTGGGTCTGGAGCGGGCACTCGCGGTGATCGAGGAGAAGCGTGAGGCCGATGCCCGCCGCCTGATCAAGGATTTCCCGGAAGCCGGCATTCAGATCCTGCACGGGCGCTTTGGCCCGTACGCGACCGACCGTAAGCGCAACGCGCGCGTGCCTAAGGACCGCGAGCCGGCCAGCCTGACGCTCGAGGAATGCCAGACGCTGTTGGCGGCGGCGCCACCGCGTGGCGCGGGCCGCTTTGGCCGGCGCCGCGCCCAGGCTGCGCCGGCCGAAACCCCGGCGGCGCCGGTGGCCGCGGACAAGCCGACCCGCGCCGCGCGCACGGAGAAGCCCAGCGCCGCCGCGCCCACCGCATCCAAGCGCCCGGCCAAGGCCGCTCGTTCCCCGCGCGCGGCACCGACCCGCAAGACGGCGGCGCGCGCCGCCGCTGAGCGGCGCAGCACCGCCCCGCCACGCCGCGCCGCGGCCGCCCGCCGCCCGCGCACCCGGTAGTCATGGCACCGGACGGCGCCGCCGTTCGCGCCTACCTGGTGGCGCTCCAGGAGCGGATCACCAGTGCGCTCGAGACGCTGGACGGTGCCGGCCGCTTCGGCCGGGATGCGTGGTCGCGACCGGGCGGCGGAGGCGGCGAAAGCCGGGTGCTCAAGAACGGCGCGGTGCTGGAGCAGGGCGGCGTCGGCTATTCGTACGTGACCGGCGAGCGGCTGCCGCCGAGTGCGACCCTCGCGCGACCGGAACTTGCCGACAGTCCGTTTGAAGCGATGGGCGTGTCGCTGGTGCTGCATCCCGGCAACCCGTACGTGCCCAGCACGCACCTCAACGTGCGCTTTCTGATGGCAACGCCCCGCACCGCTGCGCCGGTGTGGTGGTTCGGCGGCGGCTTCGATCTGACGCCCTACTATCCGTTCGACGAGGACGTGCGCCACTGGCATGAGATCGCCCGTGCCGCCTGCGTGCAGTTCGGGCCGAGCGTCTACCGGCAGTACAAGGAAGCCTGCGACCGGTACTTCTATCTGCCGCACCGCGGTGAGACGCGCGGCGTTGGCGGACTGTTCTTCGACGATTTGAACGCCTGGGGTTTCGCGCGCTGCTTCGAGTTCCTGCGCAGCGTGGGCGACGCCTTCCTCGACGCGTATCTGCCGATCGCCGAGCGGCGCCGCGCGCTGCCGTTCGGTGAGCGCGAGCGGCGGTTCCAGCTGTATCGCCGCGGCCGCTACGTCGAGTTCAACCTGGCGCTCGATCGCGGCACCCAGTTCGGCCTGCAATCCGGTGGCCGCGCCGAATCGATTCTGATGTCGCTGCCGCCGCTGGTGCGCTTCGAGTACGACTGGCATCCTGACCCGGGCTCACCGGAGGAGCGGCTGTACCGGGAGTATCTGCGGCCGCGCGACTGGCTCGAAGAACTGCCCGGCTGAACTTAGGGCGCCGGGCGCGGCCAGCACCGCCATGAACTACCGCCACGCCTACCACGCGGGCAATTTCGCCGACGTCCTCAAACACGTGGTGCTGACCGGGGCGGTCGAGAGCCTGAAGCGCAAGGACGCGCCGTTCTTCTACCTCGACACCCATGCCGGACGCGGCCGCTATCGGCGCGATGATCCGGCCATGCAGCAGGGCCGGGAGTTTTTGACCGGCGTGATGCGCGTGCTCGGATGCGAGCGTCCGCCGGCGGTGGTGGCCCGCTATCTGGAGGTCGTCAAAACGGACGTGACGCCGCAGGGCGAACTCACGAGCTATCCCGGATCGCCGCTCGTGGCCCAGGCGCTCATGCGTGGCGATGACCGTGCGGCGCTGTGTGAACTCGAGCCCGCCGAGCTCGCAACCCTGCGCCTGGCGCTCGGCCGCGATCCGCGCTTTCACCTGCACCAGCGCGATGGTTACGAGGCACTGGGCGCGCTGCTGCCGCCGCGCGAGCGGCGCGGGCTCGCGCTCATCGATCCGCCCTACGAGGAGCCGACCGAGTTCGCGCGCCTCGCGGACGCGCTGCAGACTGCGCTGACTCGCTGGCCGGCGGGGGTGATGCTGGCCTGGTACCCGCTTGCCCGCCGCGGCGGCGCGGCAGCGTTCCTCAAAAACTGCCGCGCCGAGCTCAGGCGCCCGGCACTCAGCGTCGAACTCCTGATCCGGCCGGCCGATTCCCCGGTCGGCATGTACGGTGCGGGCATGTTGGTGATCAACCCCCCGTGGCAGCTGGATGCGGCATTGGGCGAGGCGGCCGGCTGGCTCGCGACCGCGTTCGGGCCCCAGTCCCGGTCCCGGGTCGACTGGCTGGTTCGGGAATGAGAGACGGGTTCGGTAGCGCGGTTCCGTACGCTGTGCTGTGATGCCGATCCCAGAGTGAACCGCCGAGCGTCCGATGCGCGCGACCTCCCGCCGCTATCCCGACAGCCGCATGCGGCGCATGCGCCGCGACGAGTTCTCGCGGCGCCTGATGCGCGAGACGCGCCTGAGCACGGACGACCTGATCCAGCCGGTGTTCGTCATCGAGGGCAAAGGTCCGCGCCAGCCGGTGCCGTCGATGCCGGGCGTGGCGCGTCTGTCGGTGGACGAGCTGGTCGCCGAAGCCGAAGCGCTGGCGCGGCTCAAGGTACCGGCGCTGGCGCTGTTTCCCGTCCCCGACGCCCAGGCCAAGAGCAGCGATGGTCGCGACGCGTGGAATCCCGACGGGCTGGTGCAGCGCGCGGTGCGCGCGCTCAAAGCCGCGGTGCCTGCACTCGGCGTCATCACCGACGTCGCTCTCGATCCCTACACCAGCCACGGCCAGGACGGCCTGATTGATGCTTCCGGTTACGTGCTCAACGACGCAACCGTGGAAGCGCTGACGCGCCAGGCGCTGTCGCACGCGCAAGCGGGCGCCGACGTGGTCGCGCCTTCCGACATGATGGATGGCCGGATCGGCGCGATCCGCCGCGGGCTGGACGCTGCCGGTCACATCCACACGCGCATACTCGCCTACAGCGCCAAGTACGCTTCCGCCTTCTACGGCCCGTTCCGCGATGCGGTGGGTTCGGCGGCCAATCTCGGCCAGGGCGACAAGCGCACCTACCAGATGGACCCGGGCAACTCGGACGAGGCACTGCACGAAGTCGCGCTCGACCTCGACGAAGGCGCCGACATGATCATGGTCAAGCCCGGATTGCCGTATCTCGACATCGTGCGGCGCGTGAAGGACGAGTTCGCGGTGCCAACCTTTGTCTATCAGGTGAGCGGCGAGTACGCGATGCTCAAGGCCGCCTGCGATCACGGCTGGCTCGACGAGCGGCGCGTGGTCCTCGAGGTGCTGACCAGCATCAAGCGTGCCGGTGCCGACGGCATCCTCACTTACTTCGCGCGCCGCGCCGCCGAATGGCTTGGCCAGGATCCGGCGTAGTCCGGCCACCATGGCGAGCCCGACTCCGCCGGCGGCGCCCGGCCGCTACGCGCTCATGGGCCACCCGGTCAGCCACAGCTGGTCGCCCTTCATCCACGGCATGTTCGCCAAGCAGCTCGGTCACCAGCTGCAGTACCGGCTGATCGACGTGACGCCGGAGCGCTTCCGGGCGCAGGCGGTGCAGTTTTTTCTCGACGGCGGCCATGGCCTCAACGTCACGGTTCCGCACAAACAGGCGGCCGCCGAGCTGGTCAACGAGTTGACCCCGCGCGCGCAGCGCGCCGGAGCCGTCAACACCATCGCGCTGCGCGGACCCAACGAGCTCTTTGGCGACAACACCGACGGCGTCGGGCTGCTGGCGGATCTCGAGCGCAATCTGTTCCTGGAACTGACCGGCCAGAAAATTCTGATCCTGGGTGCCGGTGGCGCCACGCGCGGCATCCTGGGGCCGCTGCTCGAGCGCAAACCGGCCCAGATCCTGATCGCCAACCGCACGCCGGAGCGCGCGCGTGACCTCGCCGCTCAGTTCGCGGCCGACGGACCGGTCACCGGCTGTGGCTTTGCGGAGATTCCGCGGCAGGCGTTCGATCTGGTGCTGAACGCGACCTCCTCGAGTCTCGCAGGCTCGGTGCCGCCGATGCCGTCGCAGGTGTTCGAAGCCGGCACCATCGCCTATGACCTCGCCTACGCGAAAGGCGAAACCGCCTTCACCCGGCACGCGCTCAAGCGTGGTGTGTCACGCGCCTATCGCGGCTGGGGCATGCTGGTTGAGCAGGCGGCGGAGGCCTACCAGATCTGGCACGGGGTCCGGCCGCAGACCAAGCACGTGCTCGAACTCTTAACTGCCGCGCAAGAGAGCGGCGCCTAGCGCATCGTCACGAACTCTTCGGCGACCGTCGGGTGAATGGCGACCGTGGCGTCGAAGTCGCGCTTCCTGGCGCCCATCTTCACGGCGACCGCGAAGCCCTGCAGCATCTCCTCGGCCCCGAGCCCGATGACGTGCAGGCCGATGATCCGCTCCTCGGAACCGGTGCACACCAGCTTCATGTGCACGCGGCGCTTGCGCGCGGTGACGCCGTGATAGAGCGGTACAAAGCTCGTGGTATAGACCCGCACGTCTTCGCCGTGGAGCGTGCGCGCGTCGGCTTCGCTCAATCCCACCGTTCCAATCGGCGGGTGGCTGAAAATCACGGTCGGCACCAGCTCGTAATCGAGCCGGCGCTCGGGCTGGTTGCCGAACAGCCGGTCGCTGAGCGCACGACCCGCCGCGATCGCGACCGGCGTGAGCGCGATGCGTCCCGTGACATCGCCGATCGCGTAAACCCCGGGGGCGCTCGTGTTCTGCATGGCGTCAGTGGCAATCGCGCCGTCGTGCGTCAGCGTGACTCCGGCGCGCTCGAGGGCAAGTGAGTTCACCACCGGGTCGCGGCCGATCGCCCACAGCAGACCATCGAAGCCGGAGAACTTGCGCCCGTCAGCGAGCGCAAGCTCGATGCCGGCGCTGCTGCGCGTGACCGACGCCGGGACCGCGTGCGTGACGAGATTGAGACCGTCCGCAGCCTGCTCCTTCATGAGTGCGGTCGCGAGCATGGCGTCGAAATCCCGGAGGAAGCGCTCGTGGCGCATGAACAGGCTGACCTGGGCGCCGAGCGCGGCGAAGCTCGAGGCAAGCTCCACCGCCACGTAGCCACTGCCGACCACGGCCACGCGCTCCGGCCTGGCGGCGAGTTCGAAGAACCCGTCGGACGTGATGCCGAGCTCCGCGCCCGGCACGCGCGGCATAATCGGCCGGCCGCCGGTCGCGATCACGACGTGCGCAGCCCGCAGCAGGCGATCGCCGGCCGCGACGCTGTGTGCATCCCGGAACTGGCCCGGGCTCTTGAGCCAGGTGACACCGCGGCGCTCCAGGTTCTGCGCGTAGATGTCGTTCAAGCGCGCGACGTAGGCATCGCGCGCGGTCTTGAGCCGGTGCCAGTGGTGGCCATGAACGGTGACGTCAAAACCGTAGTCACCGGCTTCCGCCAGCGTGTGCACGGTGCCGGCGGCGTGCCACATGATCTTCTTGGGCACGCAGCCGACGTTGACGCACGTGCCGCCGAGCCTGCCCGGCTCGAGCAGTATCACGCGTGCGCCGTGCTCGGCCGCGCGCTGCGCGCAGGCGAGCCCGCCGCTGCCGCCGCCGATGACGATCAGGTCGCAGTCATCCATGTCCGGCCCCGCGGATTTCGCGGCGCATCATATATCGTCCCCGCAGCGCGCGACGGGCGCTTGCCGCCTCGGTAACATGGCCGCCAATAGCGGAGCGACTATGACTACTCTGATCCTGGGCCTGGTGCTGTTCCTGGGCGGCCATTCCGTGGCGATCGCTGCGCCGCAATTGCGCGAGCGGGCAATCGCGCGATTCGGGGCGGGCGCCTGGAAGGCGCTCTATTCGCTGATCGCACTCGCGGGCCTCGCGCTCATCGTCCGGGGATTCGCATCCGCGCGCCTGACCTCACCGTCGCTCTATGTGCCTCCGGGCTGGCTGCACTGGGTCGCGGTCGTGCTGATGCTACCGGTGTTTCCGCTCCTGTTCGCGGCGTATCTCCCCGGCCGGATCCAGGCGCGTCTCAAGCACCCGATGCTGGTTTCGGTCAAGACCTGGGCGCTCGCACACCTGCTGGCGAACGGGCTCCTGGCGGACGTGGTGCTGTTCGGATCGATACTGATCTGGGCCGGAGTCGATCGCGTGTCGGTGCGCCGCCGCGCGCGCGCGCCGGCGGCACCCGGCCTGCCGGCGCGGCCGTACAACGACCTGATCGCGGTGGTCGCGGGTCTGCTCGTCTATGTAGTGCTGATCGCCGGGCTGCACCAGCGACTGCTGGGCGTGTCGCCGATTCCGTAAGTCCGATGGCCGCGTCCGATAATCCCCTGCTCGCGGCGGCCGACCTGCCCGACTATGCGGCGATCGAGCCCGGCCACGTCGAGCCCGCGATCCGCGGGACGCTTGCCGACAGCCGCACGCGCTTGGGTTCGCTGCTCGAGCAGCGCGAGCCGACCTTTGCGACTCTGGTCGAGCCGTTCGAAGCGATCCAGCAGCATCTGGGGCGGGTCTTTGCCCCGGTCGCGCACTTAAACGCGGTGCGCAACTCGCCACTGCTGCGCGCCGCCTACAACGCCTGTCTGCCGCTGCTCGCCGAATATCAGACCGAGGTCGGCCAGAACCGGCGGCTGTGCGAATCCTACGAGAGGATCCTGGCCCGCGAAGGGCGCGAGCTCTCGCCGGCGGCGCGGCGCGTGCTCGAGTACGCGCTCAGAGAGTTCCGCCTGGCCGGCGCAGGCGTTAGACTG
>Ga0187780_10000539_pt1 | contig 28482 bp, 25 predicted proteins | sample 1015_Q2_SP10_20__FD_132429 | JGI IMG/M metagenome (GOLD analysis project Ga0187780, IMG submission 132429) | Tropical peat soil microbial communities from peatlands in Department of Meta, Colombia - 1015_Q2_SP10_20_MG | ecosystem: Environmental > Terrestrial > Soil > Wetlands > Peat | place... | reverse complement strand
GCCTGGGAACAGGTCGCTGGTGATATAAGCCTGTTGGCCAGTATGCACGCGAGAAATATCGTCTTCGTAGACCTCGGCGCGCACGTACATGTTGTCGGTCTTGCCAAGATCGAGCAGGCCCGCAGGACCGAGTTCTTCGCCTGGGTAGGCGTGAATCGTCAATACCCGACCGTTCACCGGAGAATAGACGAGGGCGGTCCTGAGCTTGGCTGTGGCATGGTCAGCCTCGGCCTGGGCGACGCGGAGCTCAGATTCGGCCACGGCTACATTGGTGGGGCGGACCTCGGAAATGGCCTTAAGACGCTCCTGCGCTTGCGCCAGCTTCTGTTCCGCGGTTTTCACCGCCAAGCTACGCGCGTCCAGTTCTGCGGGCGACACATCCGTGTTCTGCCGAAGCTCCTGATATCGCTTGTACTCGGAGCGCGCATTTTGCAGGTCGGCTTTGATTTCCTCGACCTGAGCTTGCTGGGCAGCGATCTCGGAGGCACTGGCACCCGCGTTCACCTGGGCCAGGCGGGAACGCGCCAGCTCGACGCGCGCCTCGGCCAGCTGCACCGCGGTTTCGAGCTGATCTTTGCCATCGAGGACGGCCAAGAGCTGGCCAGCATGCACAAATTCGTTTTCTTTCACTCTTAATTCGCGCACGCGCTGGGGACGCCCCTCCAGGTAACCGCCGTTGACTTGCAGGACACCATCTTCTGGTTCAATGCGGCCCAAACAACCCACCCCATTGGTAGGCGGCGTCGCCGTGGTGCGGGTCGGCTTGACTGAAGCCGCGGCGACCGCCGGAACCAGGGACAGCGAGAACGACTCTGGACTGGGCTGGTGGCCTGCCGAAGCAGACGCATCGATTTTCTGCGACTGCTCGGGAGAGAGCTTGATCAGCAGGCGATCGCCCTGAGGCAGCAATTGAAACGTGAGAGGAGCGGTCAAATCCACGACTACGCGGGCCACCTGCGGACGCAACGAGAGCTGCGCGACTCGCACCGCTTTCATGCCATGGCTGGACACCAGGAGACGGCGCGGCTCCAGCACCACAGTCTGCGGAAGATCGATGACCAAGCGATCTGGATGGCGGAGCGTAGCGGGCTGAGGTGCTCCGTGCTGTGCGGAACTAAACGTCAACTGCAGGGCTTGAGCGTCATCAAGCACCTGCACGTCAGTGAGCTGTGCCTGGCTGGAGCGCTCCGACGGGCCAACCGCCCGAGCGATGGAAAAGCAAACCAGCAGCACGGGAACGATTGCCACTTGTGTGCGCATCATGGTTCGCCCTCGCGAATTTCTAGTCAGCGTTTGACGGCCGTCGTTCAGCACGCGACAATCACGGCTGATCGGAAACGCCACGACGGCATGTCACGGTGTATCGGCGGGTCGGGGGAGAAACTGACAACAAAATCCCCATCCGATAATCGGGGGAGTATATTACACCATGTCTTGAGGGCAGACTATGGCAAATTTCAGGATCATGTGGGGGATGGCATTGCTATCCCTAAGCGTTTGCCAAGGGCAAACGGCTGGTGGACCGGACCGGGCGTTGGAGCTTAACCTCCAGAAAGCCATCGAGATCGCGCTATCCAAGAACGGCAATACCGATGTCCGGCTGGCGCAGGAATCGGTGAATGTCTCGCATTTCCGGTACGCGGAGGCTCGCTCCGGGCTACTACCCAACTTTGACGGGAGTGTGACGGAGCAAGACCAGACCATCAACCTTCACGCGCTGGGAATCCGTTTCAGCACGCCTCCGGGATCGGGATTTACGATTCCCACCGAGGTGGGGCCTTTCAACACATTCGACGCACGCCTGCATTTCACGCAGAATTTGCTGAACGTGAGTACTATTCGGCATTCCCAGGCTGCGCACGCCGACGTACACGCAGCGGAGGCGGACACGCAGAGTGTGGGCGAGCAAGTTGCGGCCACGGTGGCCCGGCTCTACGCAGCCTCGTTGCGCGCAGAGGCGGACGTCGCCAATGCGCAGGCAAACGTAGCTCTCGCGCAAGAACTGCGCGACCAAGCCGGTCGCCGGCAAAACGCCGGTGAGGCCACTGCGCTGGATGTGACGCGCGCCGAGTTGAGCATGTCGCGCAACCAGCAGCGCCTGCTGGCAGCGCAAACGGTGCTCATCCGGGCAAACCTGGAACTCATCAAAGCGCTGAATATTGATTGGAACACCAGCTTGCATCTGGGAGGAAAACTGGGCAGCGTTCCAGCGCAGCTGTCAACGCCGGCGGAGGCGATGGAAGTGGCATTACGTTCGCGACCGGAGTTCCTGGCCGAGCGGCGCCGAATGGAGGGCGCGCGCCTTGGTCAAAGTGCCGCGCGGGCGGAACGTCTCCCGTCGCTGGTCGGCTTTGCCGATTACGGTTTGCTCAGCGGCATCGTCACTCACACCGCCGGGGCATCATTACGGGTGCCGTTGTTTGATGGCGGCAGGATCGATGCCGAACGCGGGCAGGCAAATGCCTTGTTGCGACAGGAGGAGATCCGGCAGCGAGATTTGAAGAACCAGGTAGAACTGGAGGTCCGCCAGGCGCTGGCCAGCCTGGCCTCTGCCCAGAGCCAGCTGCAGGTGGCGGAACGCGCGGTGGGCCTGGCGCAGGATGAACTGGGCCGCGCACGTCGCCGGTATGACGCAGGCCTGGCGACAAGTCTGGACGTGCTGGACGCGGAGACACGAGTAGAAAACGCGCTCAACGACCGTGTCGCCGCAGAGTTCAACTGCACCGAAGCCAATATTGACTTTGCCCAGGCGACGGGCACGATCAAGTCAATGGAGTTTTGACCGGCTGGGTGGAGGCAGCAGCAACCGCCGGTGCCGGGCCGGGCTGGGCCTCAGCTCCGGCAACGAATCGGCGTACCAGGCGGCTTTCGCGAAATTTGACGCCTGAGAACAACCCCTTTAGCACCAGCCCGCGAACAACATCAAGGACGAGCGCGCGATGCTGCGGCCACTGCGTCAAGGCCCGCGATCGGAGTTTTAACAGCAGACCAAGCCGCAACCGAGCCAGCGAAAAGAGAAGTTGCGCCAAGGAATCGGGAATGTCCTGCTCGCGGTGGCACTCCAGAAATTTGTAATTCATGGAATCCGAGGACTGCACCTTGATGAAGTTTTCCGGCCGGCAGTTCTCAGGATCCTGGGCAACTTTCCGAATCAAGTCGTGGAACAGGCGGGAGTCGTCTTCAAGCCTTTGCAGGCTGGCGAAGCGGTTGATGAGCTTAGCTCCCAGCGGGTCCCAGGCATAGCCGTTGATCAGCAGCGGGACGGCGAAATGAAAAAGCTTGCTGACGACCAGGTGAACCCGCAAGTGGCACTGATACGGGTCACCCATGCACTCGTAGAGGCGGGTGGTATCACGAGTCACACTGCGCTGAAAAGTGGCTATGACAGTGTCGAGGTCGCGAGTAAAGTCAGCGATGCCCCGGCCGGCGAGGTCACGTTCGACGATGGCGCCGATTTGGCGGATCTGCATCGATGCCAGCGCCATACCGACGCTGTAGAGCGGGTCCACCGTATCGCCGGCATCGCCCAGAATGTACCAGCGATCGGGTGAATATCGCTGTCGGCACTCCCACATGTAGGAGCGATAGAAATTCGAGTCTACGACGGTGCCACTTCGCACAAGCTCGACGATGACCTGGTGCTCCTGCCCTACGCACTCCAAGAACTGCTCCAGGTTGCGGGGTTCGCCATACGGGTACTGGTCGGTACGGTAGGTAATGCCGATGCTGATGAATGAGCGCGCCTCCGGAGAGCGCATGGGAATACACCAGATCCAATTGCCCTTGCCAAAGAAGTGATGGGTTGCGAAGTAGGGAACGAAAGCGCGGTTCTCTTTCTTCAACGCATGGATGCGTCCCATGATGTCGGCATCAAAGTTGGCCAAACGAAACCAGAAAACGTTCTTCTGCTCTTTGACGGTTTGCTGAAGGTGCAGCGACTTAGCGAGGACGCGATTGCGTCCAGTGGCATCGATCAACCATCGGGCGTGTAAGGCCGACTTCTGACGAGCCGCGTCTTCCACCGTGATGCAATGCAGTTCGCCGGCCTGAGCGAGTTCGACCGACACGACCGTGCCGGCCACCATCTGCACGCCATTCTGGCAGTTGCGACGGCGCACTTCCCGGTCAAACGTGAAGCGGTTCACCTGGAACGACAGCTGAGGCGGTACCGTGGGGGCCTCGTCGACGAAGTAGGTGCGGTCCGCCGGATTTTCAATATTGAGTTTGTGGTAATAGGTGAGCCCGTATTTGGGATAATGCTCTTCGACCAGGTAGGCGCCGAGGCCGAGTTCGAGCAGGAAATCAATGGTCAGCTCAACGAAGGACTCGCCGACTATGGGACGGTTCTTGCCAGGGCCCTCTACCACTGTAATGCTCAAAGCCGGGAAGCGTTTGCGCAAGTAAGCCGCCGCCAGTTGTCCGGTAGCTCCACCTCCCATAATCAAAATATCGCAAGCCATTGCGTTGAGCCCTCAACCGCGTTATTGCGGCCGAAGCACAGATTCTAATCTCGTAGCCTAGTTGGTTCGCAAAGAATTTGTTGGCTGCCGCCTGGACAAACGAACTCTGATGCCAAATTTCGGTCTCAACGTGATAGCTGCCATGGGCACGACCGGCCACGGGAGAAGATCGAAATGGAATTGCGATGCAATGGCGGCCAGCAACAGGCAAGCTTCCATGAGGGCAAATGGCGCGCCGATGCATAACCGGGGACCGCCGCCAAATGGGAAGTAAGCAAAGCGGGGCAATCTTTTTTCCAATCCGTCCAGCCAGCGCTCCGGGCGAAATGCTTGCGGAGCTTCGAAGTACCGAGGATCACGGTGCAAAACCCACTGGCTAAAGACGACAGAAGATCCAGCCGGAATGCGATAACAACCTATGCGGCAGTCGTTTACAGATTGGCGAACCATAAGCCAGGCGGGCGGATAGAGGCGCATCGTCTCCTTGATAACCGCCTCAGTGTAGGGCAGGTATGCAAGGTCCTGCACAGCGGGCATGCGTCCCGCCAACACGCGCTTGAGTTCCTCCACCAATTGCAGTTCGGCTTGGGGATTTTGTGCCAGCAAGTACCAGGCCCAGGAGAGGGTTAAAGCAGTGGTCTCGTGTCCGGCGAGCAAGAAAGTCATGGCGTCATCTCGCAACTGCCGCTCACTGGTCCGTCCTCCCGCCTCGTCGTGAGCCTGCAGCAGCATGGAGAGGAGATCGTCATTATGTCGCCTCTGGGCACGGCGGCACCGAATGATGCGGTAGACAACGGAATCGAGGGTGTGGACTGCGCGGTTGTATCGAACGTTGGCGGGCGTGGGGATCATATCCGGGAGGTGGAACAGGCGAGTACGGCCGGCGTTCTGGCGAGAAATCTCCTCGAACGCCAGTTGGAAACCGGGAATTTGATCGGCGAGGTCTGCGCCGAAAAACGCCTTGGCAGCGATTTGCAACGTGACGCTCATCATGTCAGCCGCAATGTCCCGTTCTGTTCCGTCGCGCCAACCACTCAGAGCAGTCGTGACGTGCGGCAATATCAGCTGTCCATACTCGTCAATTCGCCGCGGATGAAACGCGGGTTGCGCGATGCGGCGCTTCTCCAACCAGACTTCGCCCTCGCTGGTCAACAACCCTTCGCCAAACAGAGCGCGATTTGCGCGCAGCCCCCGTCCCTTGATGAAGTTTTTACTGTTATTAACGAGCACCTCCTCGACGTAGTCCGGGTGGTTGAGCAGATAACCGTAAAATGTGACCAGGCGGTAGCGCACGATGTCTCCATATTCCTGAGCGCATCGGGTCAGAAAGCTTAGTGCGTCCTGGCGCAACTCGCGGAAATTGCCGGTCAACAGATTACCGTGAGGTCCGGGCGGTTTGCTGGGGTGAGCGGCAGGGATGGGCGAGGGTTGGGCCATGCACGGGGGGAACGTGATCTCCACGTTCATTCTCCGAAAATCGAGACATTCTGCCGACTTTTTGGGGTGACGTCAACTCGTTGCTGGTGTCGACCAGACAATTGCGCCCATGCGGAAGAAGTAATGCCGACTAATCTCGACCTCCGCGGCACCAGCCTGCTGCAGCAACGAGCGAAGTTCTCCAGGCGTGTAGGAACTGCGGACGGATACAACACTATCGTGGCGCGTCAGTCGGCTGCGCCACAGCGGTCGTCCTATCCATGCCGCCGCCCAGTGTGCGGGGTTTCGTACCAAGTCGTTGACCAGCAACGCGACACGCGCAACCCGCAATGCTTCCTTCCCAAATCGCATCAGTTGCTGCGGGTCGAGGTGATGGGCAAACAAGCCGCAACTGACCAGGTCAATGCTCCGGTCAGCGAACGGCAAATGCAGCGCGTCTGCGACAATTGCGTCGTGCGCTTTTCTGCTGCCATTCGTCAGGTGCGAGGCCGCGCGGTCCACACGGAAGGTGCGGAGGACAATACCGCGCCTGGATGCAGTGCCTGCAGCTATCTCCGGGACTTCTGCCGTGCCCGAGGCCACCTCCAGAAAAGACAGATCGTGCTTGTTCGTACAATCGAGGACCCGTTCCAGCATGGCTAGAGTCGTCGCAGTGCCGCCGAACCAACGGTTGATGCGCTGCAGGTCTGTTAACGCAGTCCGCACTTCGCAAGTTGTACCCGCATCGCTGTCCAGGAATTCCGGGACAGAAAACCGTTTCACATTTTCCTCCTGTTGCAGAAGGATGATATTCAGGGCTGCATAATCAGCAGTGCCGGACGACAATACTCTTCTGAAGCGCCGTTCGCGTATACAGCTTCCAGTATTCCAAGCCGTCAGGATCAAATTGTCATCTGAAATTGACAATTGCCAAGTTTCGATTGCCTCTTTGTGACTTTGTGTCAGACCTCGGCCAGTTCTTCCTCCAAAAGCTGCTTGTTGTAGAGATCGGTGTAGTAGCCGTTCCTGGCCAGCAGTTCCTCGTGGGTTCCCAGTTCAACGATTCGGCCGCCGTGTAAAACTGCGATCATGTCTGCGTTGCGAACAGTCGATACGCGGTGTGAGATGAAAATCGTGGTCCGGCCAGCCATGATTTCGCGCAGATGATTGAGAATCTTGTCCTCGGTATGCGTATCGACGCTGGAGAGCGCATCGTCGAGGATCAAAATTCTGGGGTTGCGGATCAAGGCGCGAGCGATTGCCGTGCGCTGCTTTTGCCCGCCGGAGAGCGTGATGCCGCGTTCGCCGACGAGAGTCTTGTACTGTTCGGGAAAGCTCTCGATATCATCAGCGATACTGGCAGCCTGCGCGGCTCCCCGGACTTCCGAGTCGGTCGCACCTTGCACACCGAATGCGATGTTCTCGCGCACACTCTCGCTGAACAGGAAAGTTTCCTGCGGGACGAAACCGATGTTCCTTCGAAGGAATTCAAGCGGATAGTCACGGATCGGTCTGCCGTCGATGAGGACCATACCCGGCGCCGCATCGTAGATGCGCGGAATTAAACTGACCAAGGTGGTTTTGCCGTACCCCGTTGGGCCAACGATGGCAAGACTCGTACCCGCCGGAATGCGCAAGTTGACGTCGTGGAGCACCGATGTGCCGTTGTAAGCAAAATTCAGATTGCGAAATTGGATCTCGCCCTCGATGTGGGTGACCGGAACATCCTTCCAGGACTTCAGTTCAACGGTGTCGGCAATTTCCGGTTTTTCCACGAGGATTTCATTGATGCGTCCCATGGAGGCCGTTCCTCGCTGGAAAATATTGATGACCCAGCCCAGCGCGATGACCGGCCAAGTAAGCTGTACCATGTAGGTGTTGAAGGCGACAAAATCGCCGACGGTAATGCGCCGTTGCAAAACCTCGCGGCCGCCGAGCCAGAGCACCAGGACGATGGCAAATCCCAGCATGATTTCGAGGGTCGGCCAGAGCATCCCCATTAACCGGACCAGCTTCAGGCTACGGCCGATGTATTCCTGATTGGCGGCTTCAAAAGCGGCGATTTCCGCCTCTTCCTGCACGTAGGCGCGAATCACTCGCACGCCCGAGAAATTCTCCTGGGCACGGGCAGAAATATCAGAAAACATCGCCTGGATTTTTTCGAAGCGCTCATGAATTTGACGGCCGAAATACTGGATAGTAATGCTGACGACAGGTAATGGCAGGAAGGCATACAGAGTCAAGCGCGGGCTGATCGACAGCATGAACGCAAGTGCGCCGGCGGTGAAGACAATTGTGTTCGCCGAATACATGATGGCCGGCCCCAAAAGCATACGGACGGCATTCAAGTCGTTGGTTGCACGGGCCATGATGTCACCCGTGCGAGTGCGCTGATAGTACGAGTAAGAGAGTTTCTCGAGGTGGCGGAAAAGATCGTTGCGTAGATCAAATTCGATTTCGCGCGACACACCAATCACTATCCAGCGGGTAAGAAATTGAAAGATGCCCTTCGCACATGCAATCGCGAGCAGGAGCAGGGCAAAAGTCAGCAATTTCTGGCGAGTGACCCCGAGGTGCAAGTCGTCTATGGCGCGGCGGATGACTAGAGGGAAAAGAATCCAGATTCCGTTATGCAGGAAAACGCAGAGCGTTCCGATCAGGTAGCTGCCACGGTATTTCTTGAGGTAGGAATAAAGAGGGCGCAGGCTCTTGGGCAGCATGTGGTAGTAGATGAGATTCTACCAGCCGGAGGTTCAGCTCTGAGGCAGGATGGGGCCACCCTTGGATGGTTATGAGGAGCCCTGAATAGCTCATGCTATTTTGCGCTTTTGCGGGTTCTGTGGAACCAGTCGCCGTTGAAAGTCATAATGTAAGCAGCCGCCAACAGCACGATCCAACTTCCAAGAAATAGCCAGGTTGCATCGATCAGGTAGGCGTACACAGAATCGAAAGTCATCTGAGCTCCCCGCGAGTCAGGCCGATCGTCCCTTGAGTTGCCCCTTGCCAGTGAGTTCCTTGTATTTGTCAATGATCTGCCGCACGGCTTGTAGCCTGCCGAGCGAGGTAAGGTGGATATCGCTGAGCGCATCTTCGATTTGTGACATCCAGCATTCGACGGCCCGATCCACTCCGGAGGCCATCTCCGCGGCGATCACGTCGACAAAGTTGGGAGGTAAAGTTGCGCTGGCCAAAGTAACCCTCCTTATCTGCAATAACGCAAAACGCAGAGCTAGCCTGCCGGGGCGCCGCCACTCTTCCGGCAACCCCTGGACTGTAGCGCTAATTACGGCTGCACGGCTGGCGGCTGCTCTTGCAAGTGCTGCTGCATCCGTTGCTCGTGTCTTGCCATGACCTGAGTCAGTTTGGTTTTTTGCTCCGCTGTCAAGACCTGGTAAGCCTGCGCGGTCAAGTGAGCGTGCTGCAGAGCCAATTGCGAGTGGACCTGCGATTCCTGATCGATGATCTTCTTTGCGGCAGCTTCGCTGAAGTTGCCGCTGGTGATGAGTTGCATCAGCGCCTGATGACTCTGGTGCTCCTGTTGCATCAGAGATTGGAGTGTGGGCCGGGCGTTGTCGTGAATCTGCTTGATCTGCGCTTGCTGCACATCCGTCAGATCAAGTACGTCCGTCATGTTTTCCAACATGGGCCCGAAGAAATCTCCCCCCTGCCCGTGTGGGCCCTGCGCAATGGCGGTGCCTGCGAACAATACAGCGGCCAAGACAGAACCCAGAATACTCATGCGACTAAACTTCATGACTTGCTCCCTCCCTAACTGCAGTTCGGGTTTCCGAATCTGTTTGTGTGTAGATATGAACACTTTTTAGGTAGCTTGGTAGTAAATTGTCCGTCAACCGGAGTAAAGTTTTGTAAAAGCCGGCGGACAGGGTTTTGACACTTCTTTACCGGGGGCGCAGCGCCTTTTGTTATAGAACTGATATGAACAAAGTGGATCGGATCCTGGTTATCGACGACGATGTGGAACTCTGCGCGCTGGTGGGCGAATACCTCGAACCAGAAGGCTTTCAGGTCGAGGCGGTGTATGACGGCAATCGCGGGCTGGAATCAGCCCTGAGCGGAAATTACCGCCTGATTGTGCTGGACGTCATGCTTCCCGGGATGAATGGGTTCGATGTCCTGCGCAAGATTCGAAATGCGTCGAAGATTCCGGTACTGCTGCTCACAGCGCGAGGAGAGGACGTGGATCGCATTGTTGGATTGGAAATCGGCGCCGACGATTATTTGCCTAAGCCGTTTAATCCGCGGGAACTTGTGGCGCGGATTCGGGCGATTCTGCGCCGGACCCAGGCGGAAGAGAAAAGTACAGGAACGGAAATCCCGGAACCTTTGCACGTCGGCGATATCGATCTGGATCCAGCGACCCGAATCGTTTTGCAGAACGGCCACCCGGTTGATCTGACCTCGGTAGAGTTCAACCTGCTGCATGTTCTCGTGCGGGAAGCCGGGCGGGTCGTAACCCGCGAGCAGTTGGTGGATGAAGTGCTGAGCCGAAAATTTTCGCCCTTTGACCGCAGCATCGATATGCACGTCAGCAAAGTACGCAAAAAGCTGGGAGACAGCGACACCGGCACGGACCACATCAAAACAGTGCGTGGGGTGGGGTACATCTTCGCGCATCCGCGAGACGCCGTGAGGAGCGAAGGATGAAAAGTCTGTTCGTTAAAATCTTCGTCTCTTACTGGATCGCGCATGCATTGTTTCTTGTACTGGCGCTTCTGGCGGCCTTCGCGTTGCGGCCCTCGCGGGAGATAGCTGACTTGCAAGCTCAGCAAGCGAAATTTCTCAGTGAAGCCGTGCAGGCCAATCAAGCTGGTGGCGAACAAGCGGTCTGGAAATATTTGCGAGGCGTGCACGAGACCTACCATGTGCGTCTGTATGTTCTAGACGGGAATGGAAAGGATCTGCTGGGACGCAAACTGCCGGAATGGGTGCAGCGAGCAAGGGCGGGAGGAATGAGTCCCGCGAATACATTCTGGGGAAGATTTCGGCCTAATCAGTTCCTGACGGGCTCGATGCCGATGCCAGATGGACAGCGATATACGATTATCACCGAGCTTCCACCCGAACCACCGGGGCCGTTTGGCATTCGTGGGGTGCCGGGACTGGGCTTGCTCATAGGCATTATCTCCTCCGGGTTGGTCTGCTACATTCTGGCCCGTTATTTGACTTCACCCATCGCACGTTTACGTGCTGCTGCGCAGAGATTAGCCTCGGGAGATTTGACTGCCCGCGCGGGAGTACCGGGCTCGCGACGACGCGACGAGACTGCGGAATTAGTTCGAGATTTTGATCTGATGGCCGATCGGCTGCAGAACCTGGTTGTCGCACAACGGCGCTTGCTGAGCGACATCTCCCATGAGTTGCGATCTCCGCTGGCTCGGCTGAACGTGGCGCTCGAATTGGCCCGACAGCGAAGCGGTGGAGAAGCGAGCAACGCGCTGGACCGGATCGAACGAGAGACGAATCGGCTGAACGAAATGATCCAAAGGCTGCTGACCCTGGTGCGGCTCGAAGGGGGCGATGACTCGCTGGAGAAATCTCCGGTGAACCTGCAGCAGCTCATCCAAGAAATTGCGAAGGATGCCGCGTTTGAAGCGCAAAGCCGTCACTGCCAGGTAGAAGTTGAGATTACGACCGACTGTGTGGTTGTCGGCAGCGCGAGTCTGTTGCACAGCGCCATCGAGAATGTGGCGCGCAACGCGATCCGATACACGGAAGAAGGCACGACGGTTCGTGTTCGTCTACTGGCGGAAGAGGGAGCAACAACGGCTTCGCAGGCGGTTGTGAGGGTTACGGATTCCGGGCCCGGAGTCCCAGGAGAAGCGCTCGACAAGCTTTTCCGCCCCTTTTACAGAATTGATGATGCACGAGGTCGGCAGACGGGAGGCGTGGGGTTGGGCCTTGCGATAACCGCACGAGCGGTTTCTCTGCATGGCGGCAGCGTTCGGGCGGTGAATCGACCAGAAGGCGGTTTGATGGTTGAAATCCGTCTGCCGCTCGCGTCGAAGCCGCAGCCTTCGGCTGTTGAGTCGCCCGCGGCAGTTGTTTAGGGTTTTCGCGGATTTCTAATCGATTTGAATGTTTCCCGAGCCAGTTCTCACTTCGACGGGAACACCGCCGCCGTGGACTTTGCCGCGCAGTTCTTTACGGCCAATCGTGCCTTGAACGGTGACTGGCTGGCTCACAGAAATTGAGCCGGAGCTGGTGTGCGCATCAAGGTCAAACGCTGCGCTTGAGGCCAGCTTCAGACGCACACCGCCCGAGCCGGTATGGACGCTCCACGATCCGGTGGGATTGCCGTCTGCCGATATCTCACCGCTGCCGGCGGTGGCTTCAAGAGAACCGTTCACGCCACGAAGCTCCATTCCACCCGACCCGGTTTCGGCGCGAACCGCGCCCGGGGCGGACTGATCGAGCTCGATGTGGCCGCTTCCGGTCTGGCCTTCGAAGCCGCCAGCCACTTCGGCGGCCTGAATGGATCCGCTGCCTGCCTTTGCATGCACATTGGCCTTGACGCGCTCCATGCGAATGTCACCTGAGCCAGTAGTCGCCCGAACCGTGTCCTGTATGTCGGATATTTTCAACTCTCCGGAACCCGATTCGACCTCGACCGAGCCATGGAGGCCCTCTATAGTTTGGTTCCCCGAACCAGTGTGCGAGTGCAGGCGAGTGTCCGGCGGGACTACCAGGTCGTAGCTGATGGACACATTATGAAAAAGCTCCGAAGTCCCACTGTTCCCGATGCGTATGTCATTGCCGCTCTGCTGTATTGGGGGATTATCAACGATGGTTTTAAGCTGCTTTTCTGAGTCGCCGCCGAACCAGTTGCTGACTTTGACGTGCCCTGTAACCTGCACCTGACCGGAGCCGCCCGTTCGCACATTCACGTTGCCAGAGCCGGTCGTGACCGCGAGGCTTACCGCACCGCTTACTTGCAAGGTGCGGTGGAAATCACCTTCGGAAGACGCGAACGCCGGTAGGCAACAGGCCAAACAGACCATCAGAACCAGCGGGAATTTGGGTTTAGGCATAAACTCTCCGGGCTTGCAGATTCCTCGAGTGCGTTTCTGTCATCCGAAGGCAGATGACAGAATACCCCGCTCGGAATGACAAGATAACGCTGGGATCTTATCGTTCGAGAACTAAATCTTACTGCAAGACCACTTCTTCGCCTTCCTTCAAGCCACTCAGGACTTCGGTCTTCGCTCCGTTGGAAATGCCAATGTTAACCGCTACCTTTTTCATGCCGTCCTTCGCATGGGGATCGGGAATGTCGACCGAGGAGTTCTTATCTTTGTCGTAGATGATTGCGCCTTCGGGAATCTGCAGCACATTCTTGTGCTCTTCGAGGATGATCTCGGCGTTTGCCGTCATTTCTGCCTTGAGTTCGCCGCCAGGGTTGTTGATGGAGACACGGACTTCGAAAGTGGTTACATTGTCTTTTTCCACGCCCATCGGCGAAATCTTGGTGACCTTGCCGTTGAACGTCTTGTCCTTGAAGGACTCTACTTTGATCCGGGCGGGCTGGCCGAGATATACCTTGCCAATGTCGCTCTCGTCGACCTTTCCCTTGACGTAAACTTCGCTGGTGTCGCCGAGGGTCATGACCAGGGTCGCGGAGGAACCGAGAACAAGGATGGAACTGACTGCGTCGCCGACTTCTACGTCGCGCGAAAGCACGATGCCGTCGATGGGCGAGACGATGTCAGTGTAGCTGAGCTGCTCTTCCAGCTGCTTGAGATTGGCCTGGTCGCGCGCCAGCTCGGCTTGCGACTGGGCGATCTTGGCTTTCAGCACAGTCACCTGGGCCTTGGCGACATTCTGCTTGTTCAGGGCCATCTGGTAATTTCGATCGGCATCATCCAGAGCAGAGGCGGACACAACACCGTCCTTGGCCATCTCAACGGCGCGGTCATACTGGCGTTTGAGGAGAGGCACATCGGGGCCTTCGGCATCGACTGTGGCACGCTGGTAGTCGGCCTGTGAACTGGACAGATTGGCTTCGGCGGCCTGCAAGGCGGCGCGGGACTGTTCCACCTGAGCCTGGATTTCGTCTTTGTCCAGTTGCGCCAAGAGTTGTCCCTTTTTCACCATATCGCCATATTCGACGTAGAGCTTTTTGACGATGCCGCTGGCTTTCGATTTGACTTCCACCTTGGTGATGGGAGTGACTTTGCCGGTTGCGACGACGCTCTTGGCGAGGTCCCCGCGTTCCACCTTCGCCAGCTTGCTGGGATCGATTTTTGTACCGCCGTGATTAAAGGCGACGAGCGCTCCAGCAAAGATCAACACTACGGCAGCGACGATACCGCCGATGATCATCCTTCTGCGGCGCTTCTTTTTGCCATTGCCATTACCGTTCACATCCGCCTCCTGCTCCCTCTTTCTGTGCCTCGGTTGTTGTTACGCAAGCGGGCGTAAATTGGTTCCTAAGATCTTACCGTTCATGCGGAGCTGGGTTCCACAGCCTTAGACCAGCCAAACCTGGAAATGGAAGCAAGAATCTGCCTGGAGCGAAGTGCGAGGGTCCAGAGCACATTGCACAGTTACAGCTCCCCGAGCACAAAGAATATTCTATCAACCCGATCCACACGCAAAAGGACGATTCGCCCTTTGGAATGTTAAAATTAGCCTTCCATGATCGGTTATGTGCTGCTGCGGGTGTTTGTCATTCTGCTCCTGGTAGCAGCGAATGCTTTCTTTGCCGCAGCGGAGTTCGCCCTTGTCAGCGTGCGAGATACCCGGATCCAGGAACTGATCGAGGCCCGTCGCATCGGCGCTCGTACCGTCCAAAGATTACATCGCAACCTGGACGAAGTGGTTAACGGCGTCCAGCTGGGAATCACCATAGTTAGCCTGACTCTCGGTTGGGTGGGTGAGCCGGTGCTGGCGCGAATGATCGAGCAATCGCTCGGACACATGCCGTATGCGGTGATTTATGCGCATGGAATCGCCATTGCAATCGCGTTCTTTCTGATCACCAGCCTGCACGTCATCCTGGGCGAGCTGGTGCCGAAATCCCTGGCCCTGCAGCGGGGCGAGCAAGTCGCCCTGGCGGTTGCCGCCCCCATGGATGTGTTTCTTACCATCACCCGTCCATTTATTTTTGTGATGAACACGGCGGCAGGCTCGGTTCTTCGCTTGTTTGGCTCGCGCAAGCTGCGGCAGGGGCCCGTGCATTCCCCTGATGAACTGAAGCTCATAGTTACGGCGAGCCGACAGTTTGGCCAGATTCCGCAGTTCCAGGAAGAGATGATTCACCACGCGCTGGAGCTGGAAAGTATTACGGTGCGCGAGGTGATGGTGCCGCGGCCGGACATTTTCTCTTTGCCCGGTGACCTGACGCTGGAGGAGGCGTTGTCCCGGGTGGTTGAAGAGCAGCACTCTCGAATTCCTGTTTATGACCCGCAAAGCGGCCCGGAACATATTATTGGGGTGCTCTACTCAAAAGATCTGATGCGCTGGACGCGATGGCGGTTGAGTGCGAATGCGGCGCAGCCGATGGCGGCGCGCATTTCGACCATGAAGATCAGTCAGATCATGCGTGACGTGTTGGTTGTGCCCGAGACCAAGGTTTTGACCGAGTTACTGGAAGAGTTCAAGGACCGGAAGCGTCATCTCGCCGTCGTAGTGGATGAATTCGGCTCGACTGCGGGCGTAATCACGGTCGAGGACATTCTTGAGCAACTGGTGGGCGAGATCCAGGATGAATTTGACATATCGCTACCCGAACAGCCCTGGGAGGGCCAACTGGCGCTGGTTCTGGACGGCTCGGTAAGCATTCGCGATTTGGAATCACAGTATGAGTTGGAGCTTCCACGAGATGCGGGCTTCGAGACCCTGGCGGGATTTGTGCTCGCGCGATTGCAAAAAATTCCCAAAGCGGGCGAGGGCTTTGAGTATGAGGGGCATCGCTTCACGGTGGAAGAGATGGACGAGCATCGCATCGCCAAAGTAAAGATTGAAAAGTTGCAGCACGCGGTGGTAGGCAAAGTGGGGTGAGGAGCGAGCGCCCGGTTGGCGAGGGATAAGAAAATGCAGACTCCTCGCGCGTCCTCACCGCGGAAGCGCGGCTGCGGACAGCACGGAATGACAGTAGGAGGCAAATCAGCCACTTGATCTACAGGAGGTTCGTGGTTCGCTATCTTGCACATCGGCTGCTTTACGCACTTCCAGTCGTATGGCTTGTCGTGTCGGTGGTTTTTCTGCTGATTCACCTGGTTCCCGGGGACCCGATTCTGCAGATGCTGGGAGAAGGAGCTCCCGCCGCAGACGTACAAGCGGCGAGGCATGCCTACGGTCTGGATGTGCCGCTCGGAGAACAATATCTGCATTATTGGAAGGGCGTGTTGCATGGCGATCTGGGGCCTTCATTGCGCTTCAATCAAAATGTTGGCAGGCTCATCGCGCAGCGTTACCCATACACGCTGCAACTGACAATTGCGTCGCTGCTCGTGGCGATCGCTCTTTCGATCCCTGCCGGCGTGCGCTCGGCGCAGCGACGAAATCGCTGGGATGACCGGCTGCTGAGCGTCGTGAGTTTATTCGGCTTATCGTTTCCGAACTTTGCCCTGGGGCCTATTCTGATTCTCCTGTTCGCCATCAAGCTGGGATTGCTGCCGGTGTCCGGTTCGGGATCGCTGGCGCATCTGCTGCTTCCGGCGATCACCATGGGCAGCGCTTTGGCCGCGATTCTCACGCGGATGGTACGGACTTCGATGCTGGAAGAGCTTGGGCAAGATTACATTCGAACCGCCCGCGCCAAGGGTCTGCCGGAACATACGGTCGTCTATTGCCACGCGCTGCGCAATGCCATGATTCCGATTATTACGGTGATTGGGCTGCAGTTTGGAGCGCTGCTGGCGGGCGCGATTGTGACGGAGACGATTTTTTCCTGGCCAGGAATCGGACGGTTAACCATCCAGGCTATCGGCAATCGCGATTACTACCTGGTCGAAGGATGCATTCTCGCGATCGGGCTGACCTATGTTGCGGTGAATTTTCTGACCGATTTCCTGTATTCGGTGGTCAACCCGAGGATACGGCAGTGAACGGGTACTTGCGCTCACGTGCTTAACGTGTTAATCGCCGTATAGTGTGAACAGTTTTTGGCTGCTTCCGCCATCTCGCTAACTGGTACCGCGGCCCGAAGTAATCCGCTGGCTACGATCGGGGTTGTGCTGGTTGCAATCTTCATGATCTTTGCGTTTTTTGCGCCGTGGATTGCGCCGCACGACCCAGCCTCGATCGACTTGCCCAGCCGACTGTCGCCGCCATCTGCCGCTCATTGGGGCGGCACCGACGAACTTGGGCGCGACATTGTTTCCCGGCTCATTTATGGCTCGCGGATTTCCATGCTGGTGGGAAGCTGCGTGGTCGCGGGCTCTCTGGGTCTGGGGCTGATTGTCGGTTCGATCGCCGGTTATTATGGCGGGCGTATTGATCGCTTCTTCAATGTGATCGTGATGAACGCGTTCTTATCGTTTCCCGGGATTCTGCTGGCGATCGCTTTTGTGGCCTTTCGCGGCCCGGGAATCTTCAACCTGGTTCTGGCGCTTTCGCTCGGTGGATGGGTCGGCTATGCGCGACTGGTGCGCGCCCAGGTTCTCGCGGTCCGTGAACGCGAATTTGTGGAGGCCACACGCGCGCTTGGGGCCAGCAATTTGCGCGTAATTGTGCGCCACATTCTGCCCAATATTATTCAGCCGGTCATCGTGCAAGCGGCAATTGGCATGGCTGGCGCGATTCTGGCCGAAGCGACCATGAGTTTTCTTGGTCTTGGGGTTGCGCCACCGACTGCGAGCTGGGGAACGATGCTCAACGATGGCCGCGCTCATCTGTTTGACGCCCCGCATCTCGTCCTCTTCCCTGCTGCCGCGGTCATGCTGGCCGTACTAGCGTTTAACTTTATCGGGGATGCGCTGAGAGACTACCTCGATCCGCGATCTCGGATCGAAGCTGGGTTTTAATTCCAGTCTTTGGCTAGTGGTGCAGTTGGACAAGGAAGCGACTTAAGCGTATTGCGCCGCAAAGGTCCCTCGTTGCACTCGGGATTTCGGCGCACGGCTCAGACGCCCGTGCGAGCGCCTCAACTTCGCGCGGATCGCCCAGGTCCCTCGCTGCGCAAGAGCTTGCTCGGGGTGACAATCAAACTGCACCGCTACTCTTGCCGCGTCATTGACATGTGCACATCACGAAGCGTACATTCCTCTCGCATCATCCTGTGTGACCCATCAACAAAGATAAAACCGAACGACATAAAAGGAGGCGTTATGGTGCGCAGAGTTTTGCTTGCCGCGCTGGTCGCCGTCTGCCTTGTTATTCCGGCAGTCGGCCAGACCGTTGGGGACTACCTCGATCTCTACATCGTAAGAGTGAAGCCGGAGAAAACGTCCGACTTCGAAGCCCTTGCCAGAAAGATTGCCGACGCCAACCGCAAAAACAACGGAGATACATGGCTGGCGATGGAGTCGGCCTATGGCGAGAACAACATCTACGTGTTCGTAAGCACCCGTGGTTCCTATGGTGACATCGATAAGGCCGGGGACACCTTCATGGGTGCGTTGAACAAGGCGTATGGAAAAGATGGCGCGCAGAAAATGTTGAATGACTGGAACAACAACATCGTGGAAGGGCGGAGTGAGTTCCGCAAGCGCCGGTGGGATCTCTCGCGAAAAGCGCCGACTGGTCCCGCAGACTATGCAAAGTTAATTGGCAACTCCCGCGTGCTGCGTACTACCGCGGTGCACGTGCGGCCAGGCAAGATTACGGAATTCGAGGCGCTCCTGAAGGAGGTCAAAGAGGCCAGCGAGAAAGCGGAGAATACACAGCCAGTGCTGGTGTCGCAGGTGATGGAAGGTGGCAAAGGCACAGTCTTCTACATCAGCGGATTGCGGTCCGGGTTGGACGGCTTTGACAAGAACCCCACGGCCCGCGACATTCTCGGTGAGGAAGGCTACAAGAAGTACCTACAGGAGGTCGCCGATACCGTCGAAGGCACAGACTCGATGATTTACCGCTACTCGGCCGAACTCAGCGCGCCGCCGGAAGCGGTGATCGCGGTAGCCCCGAACTTCTGGAACCCCAAGCCGGCTGCCAAGAAGTAGTTCAGACCACATCGCCCGCTCCTTCGTCCCTGACGGAGGGCGGGTTTTTTGCGGGCGGTTTGTGCAGCCTAAGCGAGGTTTTGCCGCGTCGAATCCGGGATAAAGCGCATCCAATCAGGAAATCCGAGTAGCGTGAATATGATCGCCCGCATTTGGCGAGGAGTCACGAGGGTGGCCGACAAGGACACCTACTTCGATTACCTCCAGAAGACCGGACTCAAAGAGTACGCGTCGGTCCCTGGAAATCGAGGAGTGTGGACACTGCGGCGGGTTACCGAGGGCAAATGCGAGTTTACCTTAATCTCGCTCTGGGACTCGCTGGAAGCTATAAAGGCCTTTGCAGGTCCAGACTATGAAAATGCCGTGTTCTATCCCGAGGATGAGAAATTCCTGATTGAGCGCGGGCCGCGGGTTCTGCACTACGAAGTGTTGTCTGGGGCGGAGAAGCTACAGGTGACCTGAACTGATGGCGCCTTCAAGTAAGAATTCGGTCGGTACACGTACGCCTCTTGGTGCGGGCACATTGCCCGCAAGCGGCTGGGTGTGTTACAAGCCAGATGATGCGCAAATGGATGCGTGAGCGGCTGCAGCGCCGCAAGAAGCAACCTGACAAGCCTCCGGCAGAAACCGCGCCTGCACCGCTGCAACCGGCGTTTTATGGCATTGAGCCACCGGCCGGATCTTCCCGGGCCGAAGAACCGGTCAGCTCGGAATCAGCGGCAGTGCTGCAGGAAGCGCCGGAATCCGAATTCCAGGCAGCGGAAACGCCGCCAACGCAGAGCGCCTCAGCGCCCGATGCGCGCAAGCGCCGGCGGCGACGAGGCCGTGGTCGTGGAGGTCGCAGCGAACCGACCTCTCGGACAACTTCCTCGACTGCTCGGGGATCTGCGGCATCCTCTTCCGAAACTGCGGCGGCTCCTCCAACAACTCCGGCGATCAGCGTGTCAGAACCGACGCCTTCCGTAGAACCGGGGGCGGCAGCAAAGGCGGCTGCACCGCGTCAACCGCGAGGAACAGTTGTTTTAGCAATTGGGCTGCCCGGATCGGGCAAAAGCTCGTGGTTTAAACGCCACAACATCACGCCGCTCTCAAGCGATTTGCTGCGGTCGTTGCTGTTCGATGATCCAACCGAGCAGCGCTTTCAGGATCTGGTGTTTTCTAATCTGCGTTCCATGTTGAAGGCCCGGCTGATTGCGCGACGCCCCATGAACTATGTGGATGCGACCAATCTCACACCCCACGACCGGCATGGCTGGATCAAACTGGCAAAAGATTACGGCTATGACGTGCAGGCGGTATTTTTCGATGTGCCGGTCGAGGTTTGCTTGGAACGCAACCAAAAACGCGAGCGGGTCGTGGGCGAGGACGTAATGAGAAAGATGGCGGCCAAGCTCAAGCCCCCGACGTTTCCTGAAGGGTTCTCCAAGATCACCGTGGTGAAGGTGAAGCAGAAGGAGTGAAGAAGAATTCAGAATGCAGAGGTCAGAAGGAAGAAGTTTCTGAATCTGAAATCTTCAAGAAGTCTCCAACCTCAGTTTCCTATCCCCGCAAATGTGGCAGCAACTCTTTGAACGCAGGCGCGCCCGATGATCGCAGCAACTCGTAAATGATCATCTCAGTTGAGGAGATCACCGCACCGGCTGAACGCATGCGCTCCAGCCCGATCTGCCAGTTCCACTCCGTGCGCGAACTGACCGCATCCGAAGCAACGTGAACAATGTAGCCTTCACGCAACGCACCCAGGGCAGTCTGCATCACGCAAATGTGACTTTCCATGCCGCACAACAGGACCGTGTTGCGGTTGCCGGGCAGACGTTTCAAAACCGAGCAGAAGACGTCGCTCCCGAAGCAGGAGAACAGCTGCTTGTCGATGGCTTCGATTTCGGGCAGCAGAGAGGCGATTTCGGGGATGGTTTGGCCTAGCCCTTTTGCGTATTGGGTGCTCATCAGCGTAGGAATCTTCAAGATGCCCGCGAGGCGAATCAATAGCTGCGAATTCTTGACCAGGCGCTCTTTCTGGAAGATCGGTGGGAGGAGCTTTTCCTGGATATCGATCACAATAAGCGAACACTGTTCCGGTTCGAGCGGGCGGCGGGCAATTTCGGCGTAGTCGCTGCTCAAGTGCGTGATGCTGCCAAGGGCGGTCACCATGGACATTTCTCCTTCCCGAATCTTAAACCGTCGGGGGAGACAAGAACAGGCGGGCTCTCGCTGCTGCGGACCAAAGCGCGAGTAAGTTGACCGGGCTGGAGGTGGCCAATAGAATCGAAGCTGCGGATTCCCGCAAAACCCGCTGCCCCCTCGTTCAACGGCAGGACAGCTGACTCTGGATCAGCATATCGGGGTTCGAATCCCTGGGGGGCAGCCAGATTTTTCTCCAATCCACGTCCTGTTAAGCTTGGTTTAAGCTAGTCCGCTGTTAAGTATTGGCTTGGGGCGCCAGTCGTTCCGATCTCTCTCCGAGGAACAAATATGACTCGCATAGCAGCTCTTTGTTACAGCCTTGTCTTGGGGCTGGGCATTTCTGCGTTCGCCGCTGATGGCGGTTATCACCTCATAACCACGTACAAGTTGGGCGGCGAAGGCGGCTGGGATTATCTGACGATTGACAGCTCCTCGCGGCGGCTCTACATCTCTCGCGCCACGCACGTTATCGTGCTGGACGTGGACACCGGCAAGCTTGTGGGCGACATCCCCGACACGCAAGGCGTTCATGGCATTGCCCTGGCGCCGGAGTTCGGGAAAGGCTTTGTAAGCGACGGGCGCGAAGGCACAGTCACGATTTTTGACATGCAATCGTTGAAGACGCTCAATAAGGTCAAAGCTGGGGAGAATCCGGATGCCATTTTGTACGATCCGGCGAGCAAGCGGGTTTTTGCGTTTAATGGCCGGAGCCAGGACGCAACTTCGATTGACGCTGCCAGTGGGAACGTCGTGGGCACAATCAAGCTGGAGGGTAAGCCGGAATTTGCGCAGAGCGATGGCAAAGGTGAGATCTTCGTAAACATTGAAGACAAGAGCCAGATCGATGCGATTGATCCGCAGAAACTTGAGGTCAAGGCGCGTTGGCCGCTGGCGCCATGCCAGGAGCCGAGTGGGCTGGCGATCGATCGCAAGAACCGCCGTCTGTTTGCGGGCTGTGACAACAAAATGATGGCGGTGGTGGATGCCGACAACGGAAAGCTGATTGCCACACCTGCGATCGGCGAAGGTGTGGACGCGAACGGATTTGATGCGGAGACGAGCCTGGCGTTTGCCTCCTGCGGGCAAGGGGTGCTGACAGTCGTTAAAGAGGACTCACCCGACAAATTCACCGTCGTGCAGAATGTTCAGACTGAACCTGGAGCGAGAACCATGGCTCTGGACGAGAAGACCCACAATGTAGTGCTGGTGACAGCGAAGTTCGGACCGCCGCCCGCGCCCACGGCAGAGAATCCTCATCCGCGGCGCAGCATCCTGCCCGATAGTTTCGTTATTTTGGTGTATGGCCGGTAGACGGGAGATGGCACTCCTATTTACGACATTCTTGAGTGACCCCTCACCAGCTGAAGCCGGGTTTGGGATGACAGGATAAATAAGCGGGTGGCGCATATTGAGAGAGGACGCTACGCCTTTTTCTGCTAAACTGTTGGTAGAAACGCGAAAAATCGGCATCTAATTAATCAGTGTTCCCAAGACTCTTCCACATTGGCAATTTCAGCCTGCCCACGTATGGCCTGCTGGTATCGGTTGGGGTTCTGATCGGGCTTTGGATCAGCGTTCGGAATTCCGAAAAGCAAGGCATCAATCCCGAGCACGCCTGGAATTTTGGAATTCTGGTGGTGCTCAGTGGGATCGTTGGCGCGAAAATTCTTTATATCGTCAACGATTGGGGCTACTATGCTGCCCACCCGCGCGAGATCTTCAGCTTCGGAACGTTGCAAGCCGGCGGCGTGTTTTCCGGAGGGCTGATTGCGGCATTTGCGGCGGCAGCCTGGTACATTCGCAAAAATCATATGCCGGCGCTGGCGACATGCGATGCGTTCGCGCCGGGGTTAGCGTTGGGACATGCGATTGGCCGATTGGGATGTTTCGCCGCCGGTTGCTGCTATGGGAAACCAACGACGCATTTCTGGGGCGTGACGTTCAAGAATCCGCTGGCGCAGGCATGGGTTGGCACTCCTCTCGGGGTTCCCCTTGAACCGACGCAGCTTTTCGAATCTGCCGTGGAGCTGGCGAATTTCTTCATTCTCATGTGGATACTGAAGCACAAAAAGTTCGATGGCCAGGTCTTTGGCGCATATCTCTTTCTTTATGGAGTGGCACGGTACTTCCTCGAATTCCTTCGTGACGATCCCGGACGGGGCTCGGTTTTTGGCGGAGCCATGACGGGGACACAACTGATCGCGATTGGCCTGGTCATTACGGGCGGTGTGATCTGGTGGCTGCGGCCGGGAATGAAAGCGCTGTCGGCGCAAGCAGCAAGATAGTCTTCGCCCACCTCTGGAAAATCGCAGAAGGTGGGGCCCATCGTAGTATCCATCTAGAGCTGAGTCCCGCTGGACAACGAAATCACCTAAACTCAGGTGTGCCAGACAATCAGGTGGGCCCACTGGATGAGCGGACACAAACCGGAATTATTTGTAGCGACTACTGAAAACGCAGGCATTCGTCTGGATCAATTCCTGGCTCGGCAAATGCCTGAGACCAGCCGCGCTCGCATTCAGCAACTGATCCGGCAACAAAAGGTGTTGGTGGACAGAAAGCCAGCTAAGGCTTCGGCGCGCCTGCGCGGGAGCGAGCAGATCGAACTCGTTGGTGAGATTCAAAGGGCTCCATTGCGTGCAATCCCTGAGGAAATCCCGCTGGACATTGTCTACGAAGATGACGACCTGGCGGTTGTAAACAAGCCCGCAGGAATGATGGTGCACGCGGGCGCGGGTGCCACGGAGGATCAGCGCAATCGCGGCACACTGGTAAATGCGTTGTTGAATCGTTTCGGAAAGCTCTCAGGAGTTGGAGGCGAGCTGCGGCCGGGGGTTGTGCATCGGCTCGACAAGGCGACCAGCGGTCTGATTGTCGTCGCTAAGAATGACACGGCCCATCGCAAGCTGGCCGCGCAGTTTGCCGGACGACAGGTCAAGAAAATTTATATCGCTCTGGTGCACGGATGGATGAAGCAAGACCACGGCACGATCAGCAGTAGCATCAGCCGCGATCGCGTGTGGAGAACGCGTATGACCACGCGCCGCTCTGGCGGCCGGGAGGCGATTACCCACTATACGGTGAAAAGGAAAATCGAGTCGGGCTATGGCAAGTTCAGCCTGCTCGAACTGCAGATAGATACCGGCCGCACTCACCAGATTCGCGTGCATTTGGCATCCTTAGGCCACCCCGTCGTCGGGGACAAGACTTACGGCGCGCCGGGCGAAATTCGCGCAAGAACTAAGCCGACGCTTTCCTTGCTAAGAAACTTCCTGCACGCCGCGAAGCTGAGCCTGCAACAACCGACAACCGGGCAACCACTCACGCTCGATGCCGCGCTACCACCTGAACTGGAGGAGTTTGTGGGCCAAATTGGTGAAAAATCAGAGTCCAGGCTGCGGGGATCGGCCAATTAACGCAATCGCAGAAGCTCATCTGTACATGTACGTCTTCCCGTAGCCCCTGACCTTGTGGCTCGTGTCGCGCCGATAGAAAGACGCGAGAATGATTAGATGGATTCCACGATGCGCAGACCAGGAGCCTTGTTCGTTTCGCTAACATTGGTACTGCTGGTGTTTTTGATGGGTTGCGGCGGATCGCAATCGGCGCCCAGCCAATCCGGCAACGGGTCAAACGCGGGAAGCGGAGGCGGGACGGGAGGCGGATCGGGCAATGCCCAAAGTCAGTGTAATGGGATTGCGACCGGACAAGGAGCAAGTTTAAACGGGTTCCGGCCCTTCCCTGCAGACAACGCGTGGAACCAGAACATTTCTTCCGCACCGGTTGATCCGAACTCGGATGCGATTATCAACTTCATCGGTCCTACCATCGGCTTGCATCCTGATTTTGGCTCGGGCCTGTATCAAGGCTCCAGCATGGGAATTCCCTACGTGGCGGTAAACGGATCGCAGAACCTTGTCGCCATAAATTTCACGGCGTACGGCGATGAGAGCGATCCCGGCCCCATGCCCGTTCCGGCAAGTGCGCCGATTGAAGGGTATCCCAATCCCGGCAACGGGGACCGGCACGTGCTGGTAATCGATAACGCCAACTGTTTCCTGTATGAACTGTACAGCGCTTCTGCGAACAGTGACGGCAGCTGGAACGCCGGGTCGACGGCGGTTTGGGACCTCTTGAATGACGAGCAGCGTCCGTGGACCTGGACTTCGGCCGACGCTGCCGGACTATCGATTTTTGCCGGGCTGGTGCGCTACGACGAAGTGGCAAGCGGAAAAATTCAGCATGCCATTCGCTTTACACTGCCACAGAGCCAGGCAGCGATGATACCTCCAGCGTCGCACTGGGCGGCCAATTCCTCGAATTCTCTGGCTGCGCCCATGGGAATGCGCATGCGGCTAAAGGCAAGCTATGACATTTCCGGATTTTCCAGCAATGTGCAGGTGATCCTTACCGCATTGAAGACTTACGGCATCATCATGGCGGACAACGGTAGCGCAATGTACCTGAGCGGCGCGCCGGATGACCGTTGGGACAATAATGACTTGCACAATTTGTCGCAGGTTCCAGCGTCGGCATTTGAGGTCGTGCAGATGAATCCGATTTATACGGCATCGAATGTGCCCCAGGGAGCGGCGCCGAGCATCAGCACCTTCACCGCTAGCGCGACGACAGTGAGCTCCGGCACAAAGGTGACGCTTAACTGGAATGCGGCCGCAGCTTCGTACTACGTGATCTCTCCGCAGATCGGGGCGGTCCGAGGCAGCAGTGTGACCGTAGTGCCGTCACAAACAACCACGTACACTCTCTACGCGACCAACCAGTACGGCCGATCGGTCGCCACGGTCACGGTATCGGTGCAATAGAGGATCGGCGTTGTATCCCGGGCGCACGCTTGCGCACGACGTTAATCTGTTCAAGAGAGGCCCAGCCAGGATTCCGCAGTGCTCTACAATGAAGAGCTCAAAGGCAGATCTCTCGAGGGAGCACCGACGGGTATTCGCGCACCTCTCAACGTGTTTGCTATCACAGCGTGCTGTCGGTTTTCTGATAATAATTGTTTCAGGCACGCTCCTTTTGGTGAGCTGATGGTCTAACGACCGGGCATCTCTCAGAGCACTACGGCGCTCCAGGAGGAGATAAGGAAAACGGACATGCGAGGGCCGGCACTACTCCTCGGCGCGGTCTTAGTGGGATTCCCATCGATGGTGACTCACGCTCAGACTCCACTGTTCGACGCGCCCGAGCTACCACCAAACTTCAATGTCGATCTGGAAACCGGCATCCGGCTTCGTCCCCAATTTATGGCAAGGAGCACAGCCGCTGTGGGACGGTACGCTATTGGCAGAGCTGTGTTCGAACGGCTCATCCAGCAGCTTTCGCGACCCTCCGCCACGAAATTCTCCTGGGAGCTGCGGATTATTGAGGGCGATCAGCTCAACGCTTACTCATCGCCGGAGGGGACTATTTACGTCGAGACGAGTCTGGCACAGTTGATAGACCAGAACGCAGGCTTCTGGGCGGCCATCCTGTCGCACGAAATTTCCCATGTCGAGCGGCGCGATTGGGCCCGTCGTTATCTTTATCAGAAATCCCGGGAACGGGACAGCGCGCAAACAGTCGTTCTGGATGACCCGGGTGTTCCGTTTGCTTCGTGGTCGGACTCACAGAAGGCGTCGGCAAGTTTGGGCCAATTTTGCCGGCAACTGGAAATCGATGCTGACCGCGATAGCCTCATGCTGATGGCGCGCGCAGGTTACCATCCCCATTTCGTGCCTGCTTTGCATCATTTGCTGCATGCAAAAGGCTCCGGCGCAACACCGAGGTCGTTATACGCGATGCACCCTTGTTGGGAGGAGCGGGACCAGGAATTGATGCACGCCTATCTTAGCGCCAGCATTGAATTCGAGCATCGCTGGCCGGAATGGTTTGCCTCGCCGGGTGGCAATCCCCCGATCATCGTCTTCGCCGGTACGCCCACGGTTAGAAAGACGGAAGCAAAAGACTTGGAGATCAGGGTCCCAATGCGCTGCCAGAACCTGGCGGGTGCGGTCGAGGTAGTGTTGCACGTCGTTTCGGTGTCACGGAACATGTCTACAGGTGAGCGTTTCCTCAATCAGTCACGATCGGAATTCGAAATGCGCGAGGTCACAGGTTGTACCTCACCCTTGACCACGGTCACCTTCACGCTTTCAGCTCCATCTGATCGGAACAAATCCAGCGCACGTTGGGCGGACGTTTCCGTTTTCGACGGTTGGGGTGCTGCCCTCGCCCGCGTCGACGTTCCCAAACTGCCGCGCTAGCGTCCAGTTCCTATTGTGGAAATACCGGTGCGGGTCTCGCGATCCTGGACTCTCGCTTGCGATCGGCGCCAGTAACGCTTGAGCCACAACTGTAGAATTGCCCCTGAAAAGACTCGGCTGCGCCGTAAGGATGGACTACCAGAACCAGCAGATCGCAGAAATTTACGACGTTGCCAATCCAAGGGCGAAGGATACCGACTTTTATCTCTCCCTCGCCGGATCGCAGCCGCGCAGTGTGCTCGATCTGGGCTGCGGTACGGGCACACTCTGCTGCGCCCTTGCCGAACACGCTCACCAAGTGACAGGTGTTGACCCAGCAGCGGCGATGCTGGCGCTGGCTAAAAGAAAACCTCACGCGGAACGGGTTGAGTGGGTCGAGTCCGCAGCGCAAGCCTACAGGTCCGACCGGCGTTTCGACCTAATCGTCATGACCGGGCATGCTTTCCAAATCCTGCTCACTGACGCCGATGCGCTGGCAGTGTTAGAGACCATGCGTGGCCACCTCAACGAGGGTGGCAGGGTTGCATTCGAGACGCGAAATCCTGGCATGGATTGGGCTGCAGAGTGGGCTGCACGGCCGCCTTTGGTCCGCTTGTTCCACGGCGAACAAGTTGTGGAGACCTTGGAAGTGAAGGGCAAAGACGGTGAATTCATCTCGTTCGAGACTTCCTACCGCTTCCCGCAAGTGGCGCTGACCACGAGCAGCACTTTACGGTTTTCATCACGAGAGCATGTCGAGGGGTTGATCGCCCGCTCAGGATTGGTGGTCCGTGGCGTGCTCGGAGACTGGGACGGTAGCCTGTTCGAGCCAACACGCTCGCGAGAAATAATATTTATCGCAGAGATCGCGAAAGGAGACGGAAGAACGTAGCATGTTCGTTCGAACTCAGGTCTTACTCCTGCTGTCCCAATCGCCTGATATCACTGCCATTCTCACCTGAGGCCGACCATTCCGCGGACAGACTCGGACAATTTGGCGGGATCGTAAGCCACGCCATCTTTGAACACGGTCTCGACTTTTTCTATATCGGCGATGTT